>Ga0209376_1001503_pt1 | contig 23420 bp, 25 predicted proteins | sample GraSoiAngelo_134_FD_185891 | JGI IMG/M metagenome (GOLD analysis project Ga0209376, IMG submission 185891) | Grasslands soil microbial communities from the Angelo Coastal Reserve, California, USA - 14_0929_05_30cm (SPAdes) (version 2) | ecosystem: Environmental > Terrestrial > Soil > Grasslands ... | reverse complement strand
AGCGCCCGCCGGATGCCCGGGCCCGCCACCAGGCCGCGCAGCCCCGCGAGCGCGCACTCGTTGGCGACGACCAGGAGGAAGGTGAGGCCCGCCGCGCCCGCGAGATCGGCCGCCTGGCGCATCCAGGCGGAGGCGTAGAGCCCGTGGCCGAGCGTGTCGCCGAAGAGCTTCGGAAGCGCCCACTCCGACCCGACGTAGGCACAGGCGCAAGCGAGCGTCGCGCGCCAGAAGCCGAAGGCGGCCCGCCGCGCGAGGTGTCGGGCGAGGGCAAACGCGAGGAGCTGCGGCTCGAGAAGTGGCGCCGCAGCGAGGAGCAGGACCAGCGCGACCGGCGACGGCGCTCCGGTGTAGGTCCCGATCGCGGCCGCGAACCAGCCAAAGACGGCGAGGACGAAGGCAAGGGACATGAGGAGGCCAGCGGCGAGCGCCGCGCGGACCGAGGCCGCGCGATCGAGCACGGCGAGCCAGGGGACGAGCCCGACCCAGCCGAGGGCGACCCAGGGCCAGGTCATCCGGGCGTAGAGCGCGAACGCGAGCGCGCTCGCCGCGACGGCGGCGAGCACCGCGAGACGCGCCCGCGCCGGCGGGGAGCTCAGGGCGCCAGGTCCGTCGCGCCGGGCTCGAGCATGCGGATCGGCAGGCCGGCCGGCGCCATGTCGGGCGGCACCACGCGGTCCTCCGGCAGCGGCACGGGGGCGCCGCGCTCGTCGACGAACTGATAGTCGGGGTGGAACATGAGGATCGGCGGCAGCTGCCGGCCGTCGTCCGTCATCTGGTAGTGACGCACGTAGCCCTCGGGGAGCGCGAAGTCCTCGGGAACCACGATGCCGCGCTTCACGGGCTTCGTGCCGGGCAGGGGGAAGACAGCGATACCGCCCGTCTCACCCGATGCGATCAGGCCGGGGATGACGTCCTTCGCCTCGAGCTCGGGTCGGCCGGCGGCCGGCGGGGGCGCGGGGGCAGGCCGCGTGATGCGGAGCGCCTTCACCCGTGAGGCCGGCGGCGGTCGCGACGGGTCGGGGCTCGGGCGCGTCGCGGCGAGGTCGGGGACTCCGCCCGCCGGCGCCGATTGCGCCGCTGGGTGAGGGAGCCGGATCACCACGATGGCCCCGGCGGCCACCAGGCAGATGAGCGCCGCGCCGAGGAGAAGGAGCTGCGCGGCGCGGCGCACCGCCGGCGCCTCGACGAGTCGCACGCCGGCGGCATCGGCGCGCGGGCCCGGGCGTGAAGGGTCACTGGGCATTGCCCGCCCCGCTATCATATGGAAAGGGGTTCGCCGCCTGCAAACCCGCGTGAACGGAAGCATCCGAGCGTGCGCCTATCCACTCGGCTGGCGCATCGCCGGCGCGGTGCTCTTCGCGGTGAGCCGAGCGAGCCTTCCCGCAATCCTCGCGCTGGTCGTGCTCGCCAGCGACCCGCCCGTCACGCCGCCCATGCTCGTGCGCGCGGTCGTCGTCTTCGCCCTCCTCCCGGGCCTCGCCGCCCGGCTCGTGGCGCGCGCCTTCGTGGCCTCGCTGAGCGTTGACGACGACGCCCTGGTGATTCGCCGGCGCGACCTCCGGCTCGAGGTCCCGTACCGCGCGGTCGCGCGCCTCGCACCCTGGGCCGTGCCACTCCCCGGACCGGGCCTTTCGGTGTGCATGCGGTCGGGCCGCCGGCTCCGCCAGGGGCTCCAGATCGATGACCCGACCCCGTTTCTCCTCGCCCTCGCCGAGACCGGCGGGCTCGAGGCCGCGCGCGCAGCGATCCGCCACCCGGTCGTCGTCTACGCGCACGCGCGGGCGCGCGGAGCACCCCGGCGTTGGCACCACCTCCTCGGTCGGTTTGCCGGCTTCGCGCTCCTCCCGACGGCCGTGCTCTTCAACGCGCACCAGCACATCGCCTATGGCGGGCTGCTCGGCGAGTACTACCTTCTCGGGCTCGGCTCGTACGTACGGACATTCGCCGTCCACTGGCTCACGCTGACGATCTACCTCGTGCTGTACGCGAGCGTCTGGCGGGGCCTCGCCGAGGGCGTGGCGCTCCTCGCGGCCTGCGCCGCCCCTGCGAACGCCGCGGGGGCGCGACGGGCCGTAGAGATCGCCTGCCAGGTGGCCTACTACGGGGGCGTCCCCCTCCTGCTGCTCCTGCGCTTCCTCCCCTGAGGGGCGCCTGCCGCTAGGGCGTCGCGGGATTGTAGACCGACAGCGCCCAGCCCATGCGCTCGTGACCGAGCTGGTTCCAGATCGGGTTCTTGCCGCCGGCGATCTGACCGCCGCTGTAGTCCGGTGGGCCCGAGCCCGTGCCGGTTCCGCCGAAGAAGCCGACGTAGATCGTCGATCCGGTGTAGGTGGGGTGGGTATTGTCCGACTGGATGTAGTCGTAGCTGGTGCTCGCGTTCACCAGATGCACGTTGGCGTCGCGGATGGTCGATCGTAGCGTCACCGCGAGCCGGTTCACGTAGCTGTCCTCGGACTCGCCCTGAACGTAGCGCAGGCCGTCCGAGTCGATCTGTCCGTCGCCGTTCGAGTCGTAGTCGGCGCCCATGAACTGCGCGAAGCTGTCGGCGCAAGCGAAGCCGTACTGGGCCGCAAAGTTGCAGGCGCGCCAGTTCATCCGGGCGAGGTACGGGAGGAACGCGCTCTGCTTGTTGACCCGCTGCCCGGTCCCCGGGTCGGTGCAGGTGCTGAGCGCATTGTCGGCGTCGTAGCCCGGGTAGTAGAGGTTCGTGATGACCTTCAGCCTCGTCCCGGAGTAGGCGTTCTGATTGATGTACTGCATCGCCAGCTGCGTGTACGTCGTGCAGTTGGCGAGCGCGGTGTCGAGCACGCTGTAGTCGCAGGTGCCGCTCTGGCCGGAGAAGTTGCTGCGCGCCTGGAGGCCGTCGTTGCCGCACATCTCGAAGCTCACGACGCGCGTGTTCGTGGTCTGCATGTAGGAGCGCTCGGCGACGATCTTGTTGTTGTAGATGTCGGAGGCCACCGCGCCGGACTTCGCCCGCCGGATCACCTCGATGTCGGCGCTCCAGAGCTGCGAGAGGTACTCCCCGTCCACCCACGGCGCCGCCCGCTTGGCGACGTTCGAGATCGAGCCGTGGTAGCCGGCGTAGATCGAATCGCCGTACGCAGTCACCCGATACGTGGTCGACGTCCCCGGCCGATCGATCGTCCACGAGGTGTTCTGGGTGACGGTGTTGGCTCTCGCCCCCGATACCAGGAGCACGGTCGCCGCGAAGGCGCTGAGGAGCATGCACGAGCTCCGCGTCATGGCTGCCCTCCTCTAGCTCTGGCGTGCCGCCCCGCGGGGCGCACGCGATCCGCCGCTCATTGTTATTGTTGACGCTCCCGCGTCCATCCCGCCTTTCGGCTCGGGGCTCTCCCCACGCGGATGCGGCCCGGATGCCGACTCGGGTCAGCGCCGTTCCTCCGCCTGCCGCCGGCGCCCAGAGCGGGACGCGCTAGCGGTTGGGCGCAGCGACCTCGTCGTGAGCGATGTCGGTATGCCGGGCGAGGATGGCTACCGGCTGATCGCCTCCCTGCGAGCGCGTCGGACGCGCCCGGGAGCCGCCGAGCCGCGCGTTCTGAGGAACATCACTCCGAGGCGCGTGATGCTGAGATGGGCGGGCTCGGCTCGAGCGTGAGCTTCCCCCTCCGCCACGGTACTGGACTTAGCGGGCGCGCCCCGGCTCGTTCGGGTCGTATTCGACCCTGTCGACGTGGGCGTTCATGCTGAAGCCTCCTCCGCCCGCGAAGACGACGCGTCCGAGCCCGCGATAGAAGTACGCCCGGCGCCAGCGGTCCTGCCCGAAGTAGAAGGGGATGAACGCCTTGCCGGTCAGGTACTGGTTTTCGTCAGTGGGCGGGCCAAGGATGTTTTCCACTTCGCGCGGCGTCATGCCCACTTCAACCTTAGCGAGCGGGCTGCTCGCAGGAGGCGCAACGGCGGCGCGCGTCGGCCGGTCGGGCTCCGGCGCCCTCTGTGCCGAGCAAGCGATCAGGCCGGACATGAACGCGATTGACACGAAGCAACTGAGTCTACCTCCCATACCCCTGACTCCTGTCGTGCGAGGCAGCCGTCTCCGCCGCCGTCCGGCGGTTGTGTCTCCGGCTACGCCGTCCCCTTCTTCGGCCGCGTCTTCCTCCCGAGCTTCTCCTCGATCGCCTCCACGACGAAGTGCATGAGAGCGATGTCGTGGGGTTCAGACCGCCAGGGGACTACGAGAAGAGTCGGACGGGCGCACGAGCCGAAGGCGGTCGGTCACGGAGGCCGGCGAGCCTTGCCGGAACCACCGGCCCACGAAGCCAGAGAGGAAGAACCACACCAGGGAGCCGAGCGGAGACAGCAGGGGCTCGAGCTCGAACGCGAAGCGATCTTCGAGCCGCCCGTCAGCGAAGCGGCAGGTTACCTCCTCGGGGCCCACCACACGGATCACCATTGCTCGGTTTCCCGTCAGGCGCTCGACCACGATCTCTCCGCGTTGCAGCATGGTCACCTCCATCGGCGGTCGGCCTGCGTCACAGCATGCCGTGGCGCCCCACGGAAGGCAGGGCATCGGCACGGGACGGTGCGGAGCCTCTGCGCCCTACGCTGCCTTGGGTGCGCCTGGCTCGTGGTGGCGCTGACTGCCTCGGAGCGACGGCAGCCGTTTCCAGGTCTCCCGCGCCGTGTCGAGGAGCGAGCGGCCGATGGCCACGGCAGCGCCCAACGTGACGTACCCGGTGATCATCGGCACCGCGACGACCGCGCCGGCGAGCCGCGAGATCAGCCGCAAGCCCTCGCGTGCAACGGCATTCGCGTTCATGGGGGCCCTCCGTACATTGTCTTGGAGCGAGGACCCTCTACCACGAAGGCCAATCGCCGGGCAACGAGGGTCCACTGCGCGCCGGAGTCGTGGCGCCCGCCCCATCGGATTCTCCGATCAGGAGGAGGCGCGAAACCGTGCGCGCGCTGCCCGGGAGCGTTCGGGGACGGAAGCCGCCGGGCTCTGACGGAACCAGCTCAAGAACGAAGAGACGGAGAACGAGAGGAATGAAACAAGCGGCGACGGTGGCAGCTCGAGTTCGAAGGTGAAACGCTCCTCAAACCGGCCGTCCCCGAAGCGACAGATCGTCTCCTCGGGACTCACCACGCGGATCACGATGGCCCGGTTGCCGGTCACGCGCTCTACCACGATGTCCCCAGGTTGCAGCATGGTGGGTCGCTTTAGCACGGGATCACCCCCGTAGCTCGCGCCTCCTCCGGGAGAACGAGCCAATAAACTTGGGAGTGCGTGACTTCTGACGGGGGAGAGGCCAGTGCGGGCAGACCCTGACCGCTCGGTCGGGCCAGGAGAGGCAACCAGCAAACGGCGATCCTGAATCAACCTTCCCGTTAGGTGCACCGCCGCGAAGGTGCTCGCCGCGAAAGGAGCCGTGCGGCGCGAGCCGAAGGGGCGTGCATGCCCAAGCAGCAGAAGCATCGTGAGATTGGCGGTCGCGTCGGTGAGCACGTCCGGCGTGTTCGTGACGACGATGCCCCGAGCCGCCGCGGCGCGGAGGTCGATGTGCTCGAAGCCCACCGAGAACGTCGCGATAGCGCGCACCGCGCTCGACAGCCCCGACAGCGTGTCCGCGGTCAGCCAATCCTGCGGAGTGATTAGGAGGGCGTCCGCACCCTCCGCCGCAGCGACAACTCGTCGGCCGAATACAACCGATCGTCGACGTTGCACCGCAGATCGTAGTCGCGGGCAGCCCGCGACTCGACCGGCGGCGGCAGCCTTCGTGTCACCACGGGAGTCGCTTGGAGTCCGTCATGAATCACAAGGAGACCAATCACGATTCTTGCCAAGGGGCGGTGACGTTCAGCGCAAGCAGCTGCTCACACTGAAGGAGTTCGCCGAAGGCGGGGAGGTCACCCGTGAGGCAGTCGGCGATCAGGGCGTATGCCCCACAAAGGCCTGAAGTGGACGGAAGAGGTAGGCGGTTTTCCGGAGCCGAGCGACGCAGGTGACCTCGAGGTGATCGAGCGGGTCCGCGCAGCTCACTCAGGATCACCGCGGTGTCGTTGACGCTTAACGTCTGATCGAAGGCTAGTGGATCTGGATATTGCCGCCGATCAGTGGTCCTGCGGCCAAGTAGCCGATGTCGTCGTTGCCTTGAAAAATCGTGATGCTGAAGGTGTCAGGGCCCGTCACGGGCTCCGGCGACCGGGTCGAGCTGCGGCTCACCGCCGTGGCGCCCGAGATCGCCGACGCCGCCCGGCAGCCCGGCCTCACCTACGTCCTGTGGCTCGGGACCGCGTGCGCGCGCGATCAGCACCTCGCGTGCGCGGAGCGCGCGGGCGTGAGCCGTTGCCGCCCGTAGCGGAGGGGAAGCTGGCATCGAACATGGAATCTGGTAGCAAGAGCCCCTGTCGCGCTCCGGCTGTGATGACGCGCCTGCTGCGACCCGGCTTGATCGTCCTTTCCCTGTTGCTCGCCCCGGAGGCGAGGAGCCAGCCCTCTGCTCCGCAGGGCGTCGCGGCGTCGGTCGTGACGGTTCCGGCCTCGTCGACGCCCGACAGCTTCCTGTCCGCCATCCCGGCGGATCCGACGGCGGCCTTCACCGAGCCCGGGACGCCCAAGCCCGCGTATCTGGTGCCGGTGCGCCCGGCGCCCTTCGGGGTGCCGATCATGCGGATCACCAACAATCCCGGCCTGCCGACGACTCCCGTGAGCGGCACGTGGGGCTCGGATGCCCGCCACGTCTATTCCAAGCAGCAGCCCTGGAACGCGGACGAGACCATGATCAGCATCGAGAACCGGTCGGGCGGGTCCCCCTCGCCGCTCATCCTCGACGGCACCACCTACCAGCCGAAGTCCGGCCCGTGTGGCAACTACGACCTGTGGGACTACCGCTGGCACCCGAGCCGTGCCCACGCCCACGAGCAGATCAACGTCAATTCCGGCGGCACCGAGCTCATGTGGTTCGACGTCGTGTCCTGCACGAAGAAGCGCTCGTGGACGCTGCCGATCGCGGCCGACTACGGCATCGGCTCCGGCGAGGGCAACCCGTCGAACGACGGGCGCTTCGTCATGATCGGCAACTCGAGCAAGATCTACGTGGTCGACATGGACCCGCGGCCGCCGTTCGCGCCCTATCCCAACAAGCGGATGGGCCCGGCGCTCGACATCTCCAGCTGTGGACTCGCGAGCTGCACGATCGACTGGGTCTCGGTGTCGGCCTCGGGCAAGTACGGAGTCGTCTCGTACGGCGGGGACAACGAACGGGTGTTCGACATCGACCCCGTGACGCTCGCGCTCACGCCGCACGCGATGCCGACGAGCTCCTACCGCTGCCACGGCACGGCGGAGGCCGGCTTCACCTACAGCCTCGGCCACGCCGACTTCGCGCTCAACCCGTTCGACAACCACGAGGACGTGCTCGTCGGCCAGGACGAGTGTCACCTGACCGGACAGACGATCGCCGGGACGGTGATCTCGCACGTCATGATGGTGCGCCTGCGGGACGGCAAGATCACCGGGCTCACCGATCCGAGCAACGAGGCCTACGCGCACCACATCTCCACGCGCAGCATAGGTCGCCCGGGCTGGGCGTACGTCGACTACTTCCAGGAGGACGGCAAGCGGTTCAGCGACGAGGTGATCGCCGTGAAGCTGGACGGGAGCAAGGCGGTCCAGCGCTTCGCCCACAAGCACAGCGTCTTCGAGGGGTGCTACCGGTGCGAGTCGCACGTGGCCCCGTCACTGGACGGGCGGCGGATGTTGTTCGCGAGCAACTGGGCCGAGCACTGCGGCACCTCATGCGGCTCGACCTCCGACATCAAGGACTACCTGATCGACGCGCGCGGGGCGAAGCCCGTGCCGTGAGCGATCCGGCCGATGGGGGGGTCCGCCGCTTGAAGGGGCCCCGCGCGGCGGAGTAGACGGGGCCGATGCCGGGCGGCGCCGCGTTCGTCGAGGGTCTACGGGCGATGATCGACGCGGGCCGCGCCTTCGGCCGCCATCCACTCTGGCGCCGCATCGCGGAGGGACGGCTCCCGCGCTCCGCCCTCCGCCCGTTCGCCGTGCAGTTCTTCCTCCAGGTGCGCGAGTTCCCGCGCGCCGTGAGCGCGCTGCATGCGAGCTGTCCGGACACCCGGGAGCGGATCGAGCTCGCGGAGAGCCTCTACGAGGAGGAGACCGGCCGCATCTCCGGCTGCAACGTCTCGCATCCCGAGCTCTTCATCCGCTTCGGGGAGGGTGTCGGCGTCCCGCGCGACGCGATGGAGGGCGGCGCGCCGCTCCCGGCGACCGCAGCCCTCATCGACTGGTTCTTGCGGTCGACCAGGGAGCACCCGTTCATCGAAGGCGCCGCGGCGACGAACCTCGCCGCGGAGGGACAGGTGCCGGGCGCGTTCGGCCCCTTCGCGCGCGCGCTCGAGCAGCACTACGGGTGCACGCGCGCCCAGGTCGCCTTCTGGGACGTGCACGAGCAGGCGGACCGCGAGCACAGCGCCATCGGCGACCACATCGTCGTCCGTCTGGCGACCACCCCGGAGCTCCAGGCCGACGTGCGGCGGGCGGTCGCGCGCTCGCTCGAGCTCTGGTGGCGGTTCTTCGACGGCATGGCAAGCGCCATCGAGGATTCCGCAGCAGGCGCGATTTGACTCGCCGGCGCCCCGCCCCCTACCATGCGAGCTGAAGTCCCGAACGCGGGAAGCTCGCATGCAGCGCCTGAACCGGACAGTTGCGCTCGTCGCCATGCTGCTCCTTCTGCCCGCGGCTCTGTCCGCGCAAGAAGAGCTGCCGCACACCTATCGGGGCACGGTCCACGCCGTGCACGCCGGCTCGGTGGAGCTCGTGACGGGCGTCGGGTACGCGCTCCGCCTCGTGCACCTGCGGATGCAGCCGACGACTCACATCTCCGGCGAGGGCGGGCCGATCGCGCCGGATGACGTCCGGCCCGGCGACGTCATGCGCGCCGATTGCCGGCTCACCGCCGACGGCATCGTTGCCGAGCGCATCGAGCTGAAAAGGCGCGCCCCGTGACGCGGGCGCGCGGATGGGCGCTCCTCGCGCTCGCGCTGCTCGCGCCTGCCTGCGAGCGGGCGCTCAAGCCCGGCGACCCGCTGCGCGGGCTCACGCGCCGCGAGCGCCGCCGCTTCGCACGCGGCAAGGTCGTGTTCGACAGGGTGTTCACGCCGGAGAAGGGGCTCGGCCCCCTCTTCAACTCGACCGCCTGCGGCGAGTGCCACGAGAAGCCCACGGCGGGAGGCCGCGGCGATGAAGTGGAGGTGCACGCCACCGCGTTAAAGAAAGGCGGCGTCTGCGACCCGCTCGTCGAGGAGGGCGGGTTCGTGGTCCAGCAGCACACGACGCCCGCGCTCAAGCAGGCGCTGGGAATCGACCAGGAGCCGTTCCCGCCGTCGGCCACGGCACGCGCGAAGCGGACCACGGCCGAGATCTTCGCCCGCGGCCTGCTCGACGCGGTGCCCGAGTCCGTCATTCTCGCCTACGCCGACCCCGACGACAAGAACCACGACGGCATCTCGGGGCGGCCCAACCGCTTCGTGGACGGCCGGCTGGGGCGCTTCGGGCGCAAGGCGCTCGTGCCCACGCTCGACGAGTTCAACGCCGGCGCGTTCAGCGCCGAGATGGGAATCACCAACCCGGCGGTGCGCGCCGAAGAGACGATCGGCGGCCAGCCGATTCCCGCCGGCGTGGATCCCGTCGCGGACCCCGAGATCGACCAGCACGCGCTCGATCTCACGAACGCCTTCGTGCGCTTCCTGGCGCTTCCCACCCCCGCGAAGCTCGGCAGGGAGGGGCGCCGGGGCCGCGAGCTGTTCTCCCAGATCGGGTGCGCCGCCTGCCACGTGCCGACGCTGCGCACGGGCGAGAGCCCGGTGCCCGCCCTCCGGAACAAGGAGTTCGCCGCCTACACCGACCTCCTGCTCCACGACATGGGCCCCGACATGGCCGACATCTGCCTCGGCCTCGCGACCCCGTCCGAGTTCCGCACCGAGCCGCTGATCGACCTGCGGCACGCCGACAACTACCTGCACGACGGCCGGGCGGCCACGCTCCAGCAGGCGATCGCGGCCCACGGGGGCGAGGCCGCGGGCGCGCGCGACCGCTTCAAGGCGCTCCCGCCGGGCGACCAGAACGCCCTGATCGCATTCCTCAAATCGCTGTAGGGATCTGCAACGGTCGCGAGGGGCTCGGCATCGCGACCGCCAGCGACGCGCGGCTGACCGCTCCGCCTACTCGAACACGATCACGCTGCGCGCCGCCGTCCCGCGCCGCATCGCCTCGAAGGCGTCGTTCACGCGCTCGAGCGGCAGGCGAGCCGAGATCATCTCGTCGAGGTGGAGCAGCCCGCCCCGATACAGCTCGACGTAGCGGGGCATGTCGATGCGGAAGCGGTTCGAGCCCATCATGCAGCCGAGGATCGTCTTCTCGCGCAACACGATGTCCGCGCCCGGCAGCTCGACGCTCGTGCCCGCCGGCACGACGCCGATCATGACGATCGTGCCGCCCTTGCGCGTCATGCGCACCGCCTGGCGGACCGTCGCCGGGGTCCCGATCGCCTCGAAGGCGTAGTCGACCCCGCCCGAGGTCGTCTCCACGACGGGCGGGACCGGGTTCCCCTCCGCGGCGTTCACCACGTCGGTCGCGCCGAGGCGGCGCGCGAGCGCGAGCTTCCAGGCCTGGGTGTCGACGGCGACGATGCGCCCGGCCCCCGCGATGCGAGCGCCCTGGACGACCGAGAGCCCGATGCCGCCGCAGCCGATGACGGCCACGCTCCGCCCCGCGCGCACCCGCGCCGTGTTGAAGACGGCGCCGAGCCCGGTCGTGACGGCGCAGCCGATCAGCGCCACCCGGTCGAGCGGGACGTCGGGACGGATGCGTACCAGCGCGTTCTCGTGCACCAGCATGCGCTCGGCGAAGGCGCTGAGATGCACGAACTGCGCGATCGGCTCGCCGTCCTTCGCAAGCCGGGGCGGCTCGTCCGGGCCGCGCGTGGTCGCCTGGCCCTCGCAGAGGTTCGGGCGCCCGGCGACGCAGTACTCGCACGTGCCACAGAAGACCGAGAGGCAGCCGATCACGTGGTCGCCGGGCACCACGTGGCGCACCGCGCCGCCCACGTCCTCGACGACGCCCGCCGGCTCGTGCCCAAGGACGGTCGGGAGTGGGTTCGGGAGCGATCCCTCGAGGACGTGGAGGTCGCTGTGGCAGACCCCGGTGGCGGCGGTGCGGACGACCACTTCGCGCGGCCCCGGCGTGTCGATCCGGATGTCCTCGATGCGGAGCGGCTCACCGATCGCGCGCATCACGGCGGCCTTCATGTGGACTCCCACACGAGCGGCAGCGACTCGAGCCCGCGGAGGAAGATCATCGGCTTCCAGCGCGGCTCCCCGGGCGCGAGCGCGAGTTCCGGCAACCGCCGGAACACGGTGTCGAGCACGACGCGCGCCTCCAGGCGCGCGAGCCACGCGCCGAGGCAGAAGTGGATCCCCCAGGCAAAGGCCAGGTGGCGCTCGGGCTGCCGGCGCACGTCGAGCGCGTCGGGATCGGGAAACTGCCGCGGGTCGCGGTTGGCCGACGCCATGAAGGGGACGACCATGTCGCCGCGGCGAATCGTCCGGCCGCGCCAGGGGACGTCCTCCGTCGCGACCTTCACGGTGGCGGGCACGGGGCCGTCGTAGCGCAAGAGCTCCTCCACGGCGCCGTGGAGGAGCGAGGGGTCGGCGCGCAGGAGCGCTGCCTCGGCGGGGTGGCGGAGGAGATGGAAGAGGCCGTTCCCGAGGAGGTTCGTCGTCGTCTCGTGCCCCGCGAACAGGAGGAGGATGCAGTTCGCCACGACCTCGTCGCGCGTCAGGCGGTCGCCCTCGTGCTTCGCGCGCACCATGAGGCTCGTCAGGTCGTCCCGCGGACGGCGCTCGCGCTCTCGGAGGAGCGCGCGGAAGTAATCGACCAGGCCGGCCACCCCGGCGCTCGCCTCGGCGAAGTTGTCGCGCGCGTCGACCGCGCCGCCGAGGTACGCCGCCAGCCGATCGGACCACGTCTTGATCGGTTCGAGGTCCTCCGCCGGCGCGCCCATGAGGCCGGCGATGACGATCGCGGGCAGGGGGAAGGCGAGCTCCCGGATGAAGTCCATCGCGCCGCGCGCGACGACGCGGTCGAGGAGCGCGTCGACGGTCCGCTGGATGCGGTCGCGACTCGACGCGAGCTGCCGCGGCGTGAAGGAGCTCTGCAGCAGCCCCCGCAGGCGGTCGTGGTCGGGAGGGTCCCGGAACACGAGCCAGTGTCCCAGCACCTCGGCGACCGCCCGCACCGCCGGGCGCCGGCTCGCGTACCGCTCGTCGATCTTCCGGAAGCGATCGGCGGAGAACGTCGCGGGGCGGTCGAAGATCTCGACGACGTCCTCGTAGCGTGTGACCACCCAGGCGTTGAGGCTCTCGCTCCAGTGGATCGGGTCGTGGTCCCGGAGCCAGGCATAGAGGGGGAACGGGTCCTGGACGTTTCGCCAGGACTTGAGGTCGAGGTCCGGCCCGCCGCTGGTCTCCCGCACCGCCGCGGATACTAGCCCGAGCCCGGCTCGTCCCTCAAAGGTGCGACCGCTCCGAATCAGTCCTCGTCGCTCACGCCGGTCACTCGCCGCGGTAGCCACGGCTCTCGCTGCGCGACATACATGTGAACCACCTGCCGCCAGTCGATCCCGTTCTGGCGCAGCGCGAGCTCGGCGCGCGCCGCGTTGAGCCACGCCTCCGGGCCGAGCAGGTAGGGAAGGCAGTTGCCGATCACGGTGATGTCGTCGGGGTGCGACCACCCGCCGGAGAAGAGAACGCTGCTCGCGTAGCAGCCGTAGAGAAGCCGCTCCTCGGTGTAGATGCGGTGCAGCTTCTTGCGCGGCGGCCGAGCCTCCGGACGCACGTCGCGGGCGTCGATCACCATCCCGTCATCCATGACGAGGTCGGGGGCGCCGGGAAGCCTCTTGGCTTCCACGATCAGGCGCGTCTTGACCGGCACGGCGTCCCGCGGCGCGATCGCCGCCTGGTTCGAGTAGCAGAGCGTGCCGTTGGCGTCCCTCCAGCGCCAGACCTCCTCGGCCCGGGCGAGCGGGGGCAGTGCGGCGAGCACGAGCAACGCGGCGAGGGTCTTCATCTGTCGTCTCCTTCTTCGTCGTTCGAGGGCCGGCCCGTGGGCGTCCCCTGGCGAGCGCTACCGCGTTTGCAGCAGGACGTCCATCTTTTTCGGCCATGCGGTCCCGCATGGCATCGTCCCGGGCGCCCTCACGACGAACGCGGGAGGACCGACCGGAATCCGGACGCGGCCTTCCGAGCGTCGACGGCAGCGGCTCCACCTCGCCGGCAGCTCGACGCGCCGGTCACGGAGCCGGTGCTCCGCGCTCCTACGCCGCCTCGCGAGCGGCCGGCGAGGAACGCCCGGCCTCCGCGGCCCCGGCGAGGAAGCGCGCCAGCGCGCGCAGCGCCGTGGGGTGATAGAGGAGGTTCCAGTGCCCGCAGTCCTCGACGACCACGACACGGCCCCGCGGGACGGCGGGAGCGGGGACCAACGGGTCGTGCGCGCCGAGGATGGTGAGCTCCCGCGCCGGTCTCCGTTCCCAGTAGTAGGGTGAGGCGAGCGTGACCAGCCGCCGCACGCGGCTCCCGTCGCCGAGCTCGACCAGGGAGCGGGCGACCAGGCCGCCCAGGCTGTGGCCGACGACGTCCACGCGGGGAGCGCCCGCCTCGTGGCAGACGCGCTCGATCATCCGCCCGAGCCGCGGCGCGAGCCGCTGGTAGTCGAGGCGCGGCGAGTAGGAGAAGCTCGCGAAACTCCGGAGGCCGCGGCGGGAAAGGAAGCGGCGCAGGACGAGGAAGTTCGACGGGTCGCCGAGGAAGCCGTGGACGAACACGACGGGCGTGGGGTGTGGCGCCGCCGGATCGAAGCGCTCGCGGGGGAGGAGCCTGCCGAGGGGCATCGAGAGGGCCAGGGTGCCGAGCGCCGAGAGCTCGCCCCGGAGCGTCCGCCAGCGCCGCATCAGTGCACGTGCTCGGCCCGTGGACGGGGCCCCGTGAGCACCAGGGCGTTGAAGAGCAGCACCCACCTGCCCCCGTCCACGTAGGCCTGGAGGTCTTCGTTCTCCCAGCCGAACGGGACGTCCCCGTTCTCCCAGTACTCGACGAGCTGGCCGGAAACGAAGACGCGCCGCGTCCGAACGACCGCCTGCATGACGTTCCTCAGACAGCCGCCAGGCCGGCGCCGATGGTGCGCAGGTCGAAGCGCATCCCCTTGAACGTGCCGCACAGGCGGACCCGTCCCGAATTGACCAGGTAGACCACCGCCGCGATCACCTCGGCCTCGCTCCGCGCCTGGTCGGAGACCGCGTTCACCAGATCGAGTAGGGTCACGTTCAACGCCATGGTCCGTCCCTCCGTGGTGGGTTGGCTCGGCTGGTTGTACTGCTCTGCCCTACCTACGCCTTAGACGCCGGGACGGATGCGGATGGGTCGGGTGAACTCTTCCTGGGGCCGGGGGCGCTCCACTTCTTCCACACCCACGATACGGATCGTCGGCCGATCGTGAGTCGTACGGTCTCTCGCAGGGGGCGGCCAAACCGGCCGCCCCCTGCGCCGTTCGGGGGAGCGGGACGAGGTCGCGGCCCGACCGGTCAGGGGACGAGTTGCCGCAAGGGCCCCTGGTCGTCCGCGAAGTTGCTGGTGTTCAGGACCTGAATGCCGGCGGTGTGGTCGCCATTGAACGGCGTCACCGTGTTTGGACATCCTGCCGCCGCCGCGTCATTCGGCGAGTTGAACCACAACCCGAGGTGGTAGGTGTGGACCGGGGGGGTCGCCGGGTTCATGTCAGCGTCGGGGAACATCCCGTCGTCGTGCACGACGGGCGCCATGGCGATGCCCGGTGCCACGATGAACGTCTCGATGTTGAAGCGGCCGATGAATATCCCGTGGGCTCTGCCATCTCCGTGGGTTTCGATGTCGCCCTGGTACCACGAGAGGCCGAAGGGCCCCTTGGGCACCTGGATGACGAAGAAGTCGAAGCCCGTACTGGGCGGCAGCCCGGCCACGTCCACCTCCATGATCTCGACCTGCCCCACCGACCTGATCCGGACCCGCCCTCTTGCGTTCGGGAGGCAGGCGTTCGCGGACACCATGTTGAAGCAGATCTTCCGCTCCGGGTGGTCAGCGGGCGGCGGCGGGCAGGCCAGCTCGGCGGGGTGAGGCGGCGCCACGCCGTCTGCCATCGCCAGGCAAGGAAGTCCGAGGCCACTGCACGCCAGGAGGAGCGCGAGCCCCCAGCCCCGCCAGTTGCGGAACGACATCGGGACGCGCTCCATCATCTCGAGGCACCTTCTCTCGTCCATGGGAATCTCCTCCTCGCGGGCCGTCAACCGATTGACCCCCGCCCACGTTTCTGCGTCTCAGCGGTGCGTCGGCCTCGCCTGCGCTGGGCCGAGCGCCGAATCATCGGACCCTGGACCCAGAAAAGGCGCGATCGGGGGCGGCCTCAGGGGGGTGCTCGAACCTCGACGCCCGTCGCGCACCCGGCAGAGGGAGCGCGAGCCGTGGGGAAGCCGGGGTCCGCGGCCCGCGCCGCGATCGGACCGGGTGGTTGCCTGGGCTTCCTATCTGGCTGTCCGGCTATGCCCGATTCTCCCATGCGAGCGGCGATACGGCGCGTCTGCGCCGCGCGTCCTCGGGTGGCATACGGCGCGGCCAAGCGCGGCGTCAAGCGAAAAGGCGCTTGCCCTGTTGGTGCCGCGAGCCGGAGACTCTCGCACCATACGAGGCAGGGGCGATGTCCGACAGGGATTCCCGGCCCGCCCCCGGGCTGTCTACGACCTCGCCTCGCCGTCCTCTCGCCCGCCTGCACTCTCGCGCGGCAGCGGCAGGCTGGCGCGCAGGCAGGCACCGCCGCCCGGCCCCGAGGACAGCGTGACCGTCCCGCGGAGCGCGCGCACGCGCTCGCGGATGCCGATGAGCCCGATCCCGCTCGGGCGGCTCGCGCCGTTGTCCGCGGGCAACCCGACCCCGTCGTCACGCACCTCGAGCCGGAGCTCGTCTCCCTTGCCGGTGAGCGCCACCCACACGCGCTTCGCGCGCGCGTGGCGGGCGACGTTGGTGAGCGCCTCCTGGATGATGCGGTAGAGCGCGGTCTCGATCTCCTCCGGGAGGCGCTCCGGCAGCCCCTCGGCGGTGAACTTCGTCGCGATCTGGTGCCGCCCGCGGAAGGCCTCGAGGTGCGCCTCGAGCGACCCCGCGAGCCCGTAGAGATCGAGCCCGGGAGGGCGCAGCAGCTGCGACAGCTCGCGCATCTCGCCGAGGGTCTTGGCGACCAGGCGTCGCGCCTCGCCCGCCCGCGCGCGGAGCTCGCCCAGGTCGGGCGGGAGCTTCCGCTCGAGCAGCCAGAGGTACGACGACACCGCAGTGAGCGACTGCCCGAGCTCGTCGTGCAGCTCGCGCGAGAGCCGGCGGAGCTGCTCCTCCTGCACGGAGATGAGGCGCGTGGAGAGCGCGGCGAGCTCGTCCTGGCGCTGGATCAGGCTCGTACGGAAGCGACCCAGGACGCGCGCGCAGGCGACCGCGAGCGCGGCCCCGATGGCGATCCAGCTGAGGGGGCCCACGAACGGCGGCATGGGGAAACCGCGCCGGCCGAGCGCGACGCCCACGAGCGCGAAGCCGGCGCATACGAGGACGCCGACCAGGATCGTGCGGCGCATGCTCCAGGAGAAGAGGACGGCCCCCGTGATGAGCAGCGTGGTGAAGGCGCTCGACATGAGCGAGGGGTAGGTCGGCACCGCGAAGGGCAGGAGGTAGAGGTAGAGGAGGAGGTTCGCCCCCAGCCCGAGCACGAAGAGGAGCCCGAGCCCGTCGCCGCGCCGCGCACCCAGCCCCGTGAAGCTCGCCATCAGCACGAAGCCCGCCACCGCGGTATGAAGGCCGTAGATGAGGAAGAGGGTGGGCAGCTGGCCGGCGCCGACGGCGAGCGCCTGGAGAGGCAGCAGGCAGAACGCGGACGCGAGCGCGATCGCGGCCGCGACCCGGAGCTGGGGTCGCTGGTCGATGGGCTCCACGCTGAGCGGGGGGATCGGCATTTTCACGCGACAAGGCCAAATGCGCGGCCGCGGCGCAACCCCCTAGTGGAGAAATCACCCACGGGATCGGAGTGCGGGACCTGGCAGACCCCGAGGGATGGCTACGGCTGGCACGGCCGATCGGCGGTTCACGCGGCCGCTCCCTCTCCAAACGCTGCGAGCGCGCGTTGGGTCGCACGCTCGCCGGCGGCGATCATCCGCTCGACGGCAGGCGCTCCAGGCACGTAGCCGGCCGGTGGGATCGCGGGCGTTACGAGCAGATCGGCGTGGCGCACGGCGCGACGATAGTGCGAGGGGTAGACACGCAGCCCGTACGGATGTCTGGGATGAAACCCCAGACCACGCAGCAACGAGCCTAGCTCCCACACGTCCGACGCGATCACGAACTCCGCGCCCAGCGCGCGGCACGCCTCCGTCGGCAGGACGCACACGATGCCGCCGTCCTTGAGACGCTCCCCCTCGCGCACCACGGGGCGTCGCACCACGCGCAGTGCGCAGCTCGCGCTGATCGCCGACGCGAGTCGCCCCTCGCGGAGCGTGACCGGCTCTCTCGACGGCAAGCGGGTGGCGAGCGCCGCGAACGGCAGGCGGAGCTCGGCGAAGGTGTCCGGCAGGTGGCGGGCGCAGAAGCGCTCCAGCCGGGAGCCAGCGAGGAGGGCAGGCCAGAAGACCGTGCGCGCCATCTCGGCCAGCTCCTGCCAGCCCATGCCGGCCGCGAAGGCGGCTCCGATCAGACTACCCGCGCTCGTGCCGGTCACGACCGCCGGCCCGATCCCGGCCTCAGTCAACGCCTTGATGACGCCGATGTGCGCCAGCCCCGCACCGAGCCCCCGCTCAGCGCGAGCCCGACGCGGCGGCAGCGGAGGATCTCACCCTTCACCGGGGCCGATCATATCACGCACTCGCCGGGCGCTCCCCACGCTCCTACAAATCGTACCCCGAATGTCGTAGCAAGGCCGCACGATGCCTGGGAACGTACGGCGAGCCGCGGCGGCGGGGGCGCGCTAGGGTGGGCGACGGCCATCTCGGCTTCGGCTTCGTGTGCGTCGCGCTGGCGGCGGGCGCCAACCTCCGGTCACGTTCTGGCACTGGGACGACCGTCTGCCGCGCTACGCCGTCGCGCTCGGCGCGGGCTTCGTGCTGGCGGCGGTCCTCCTGAAGGCCGGGGGCTAGTCTCCGATGCGCCAGCATGAGTTCACCGTCGATCTCCCCCACTCGGCGCCCCGGCTGTGGGCGCTCTTCCAGCGTTACGACCTGTGGAAGGAGTACGCGCCCGCGGTGCTGGACGTGGAGGTCGTCTATCCCGGCGACGCCGCGGGGAATGGCCTCCTCCGCCGGGTCGTCTACCCCCTGCCTTTCGGCCGCCGCGGCGAGTCGTTCGAGCTCGTGAAGAACGTGCGCGCGAACCAGGGCTACGACTACGTCATGCTGCGTACCGAGCTCTCGGGCTCGATGACCCTCGAGCCGCTGGGTCCGAACCGGACGCGGCTCCGCTTCCGCGAGCGGTTCCACATGAGGAAGGCGTGGCTCGCCTGGCTCGAGGGTCCGATCTACCGCTTCATCAACAAGAAGAACGAGGAGTCCATGCGCGGCGCCGCGGCCTGGCTCTCGGCCCACCCCGAGTTCCGCCCCGACCTGATCGACCCGGAGAAGCCGCCCGTCCCCCCTTGACTCGGACCGAGGAGAAGGGCGTCACCTGCGGCTACGCCAAGGCGGACAAGTTCTGGGTGCGTGACGCCGACGGCGTCGACTGGGAGATGTACGCTGTCACCGCGGACGCGTAGCAGGAGCCCGTCACGCGCTCTCGCGAGCAAGAGCACGGGGCTCGGGCTGGTGCAAGCGCGCACGCACCACCGCACACGGCGCCATCAATTGACTTGGCGGCCGCATCGGCCTACCTCGCATCCGTGCGCTGCACCGCCTGCGGCACCGAGCTGATCGCCGGCAAGAAGTTCTGCCACGCCTGTGGAGCGCGCGCGGCGCTCAGCTGCCGCGGCTGCGGCGCCACGGTGTCGCCCGACTTCCGTTTCTGCCCGGACTGCGGGCTCGAGATCGGCTCCGCCGGCGTGCACGACGCGCCGCCGCCGGCGACCGACGACCCCCTCGCGCGCCTCTCGCGCCACATCCCGGAGGGACTTGCGGACAAGATCCGCAGCGCCCAGACGATCGCGGGCGAGCGCAAGCAGGTGACCGTCCTCTTCTGCGACCTGGCGGGCTCGACCGCGATCGCCGAGCGGCTCGACCCCGAGGAGTACCACGACTTGCTCGACGAGTACCTGGAGCTCGCCTTCCGCGAGATCTACCGTGTCGAGGGGATCGTGAACCAGATCGCGGGCGACGGCCTGATGGCGCTCTTCGGCGCGCCGGTGGCGCACGAGGACGCGCCGCAGCGCGCGCTCCGCGCCGCGCTCGCCATCGACGAGGCGCTCGGCCGCCTGAACGAGCGCCTGCGCGGGCGCGGCCTGGAGCTGCGCGCGCGGATCGGGATCCACACCGGCCCGGTGGTCGTCGGCACGGTGGGCAACGACCTCAAAATGGACTACACCGCGATCGGCGACACAACCAACCTGGCCGCGCGGCTCGAGTCGCTCGCCGCGCCGGGCACGATCCTGGCGAGCGAGGCCACCTACCGGCTGGTACGCGGGTTCTTTCAGGTGCGGCCCACCGGGCCGCTCGTGGTCAAGGGCAAGAGCGAGCCGGTGGCGGCCTACGAGATCCTGGGCGAGAGCGCGGCCGCGACGCCCATGGCGATCGCCGCCGAGCGCGGCCTGACGCCGCTCGTGGGGCGCGACGAGGAGCTGGCGCAGCTCCAGGCGTGTTTCCGGCGGCTCGAAGGGAGCCAGGCGCAGGTCGTCGCCGTGGTCGGCGATGCGGGGCTCGGCAAGTCGCGCCTCCTCTACGAGTTCCGGCGGCGGCTCGAGGGCGAGCCCGTGATCTTCTTCGAGGGGCGTTGCTCCGCACTCGCGGCGCCGTACTTCCCCTTCATCAACATGTTGAAGCACTACTTCGGTCTCGTCCGCGGCGACACCGCCGACGCCGCGTGCGCGAAGATAGCCGCCAAGGTGGGCGATCACTCGGCCGAGCGGGTGGAGCGCGAGTACCCGGCGCTCGGGCGGCTGCTCGGCATGCGGGCCGGGACGGCCGGCGAGTCCGCGCCCGAGGAGCTCAAGCGCGAGACCTTCGACGCCGTGACCCGGCTCCTCCTCGGCAAGAGCCAGTACGCGCCGGTGGTGGTCATGCTCGAGGACCTGCACTGGATCGACGACGCCTCGCGCGAGCTGCTCGAGACGCTCGTCGCCCGGCTCGCCGGCGCGCGGGTCATGGTCCTCGTCACGCACCGCCCCGACGACCGCGCCGCGTGGCGGACGCGCGCGCCGCTCACCCAGCTCGTGCTGCGCCGCCTGCCCGACGCGGACGTGCGCGCCATGCTGCACGCGGTGGCGGGGGGGCCGCTGCCCGGCGAGCTCGAGCGCCTCCTCGTCGCCAAGGCCGAGGGCAGCCCCTTCTGCGTCGAGGAGATCACGCGCTCGCTCATCGAGGAGGGCTACCTGGTCGCGAACGGCGGCCCTCGGAAGCTCAGCCGCCCGCTCGAGGAGATCCGCATCCCGGGCACGGTGCAGGAGGTGATCGCGGCGCGGCTCGACCGGCTCGGGCCGCCGGCCAAGCGTGTGGCGCAGGTCGCCGCCGTGCTCGGCCGCCAGTTCCACCGCGGCCAGCTGGTGCGCGTCCTCGACGGCGAGGGCATCGACCTCGAGCGCGAGCTGGCCGAGCTCGAGAGCCGCGGCATTTTCCACCGCAAGAGCCTGCTGGCGAGCGACGAGTACCGCTTCGGCGAGAGCCTGACGCAGGAGGTCGCCTACGAGGGCCTGCTCTTGAAGCAGCGCCGCCAGCTCCACGAGCGCGTCGCGCTCCTCCTCGAGGCGGAGCCGGGCGAGGCGGGCCCCGAGCGCTCGGCGCTGCTCGCGCACCACTACGCGCGCAGCGACAACCGCGCGAAAGCGATGGCGGCGCTCCTCCGCGCTGCCCAGGACGCGGAGGACCTGCCCTCGTACCGCACGGCGGTCGACTTCTACCGCCGGCTCTGGGAACTGGCCGAGGTGGACCGGGACGACCCGGCCTCGCGGCCGGCGGCGCTCGCGGCGACCAGCGGGCTCGCGCGCCTGAGCGTCGTGTTCGGCTGGCCCCCGCTCGAGGAGGCGGAGCGCGCCGCCCGCCGCGCCCGCGAGCTGGCCGAGGCCCTCGGCGACACGGAGATGCTGCCGGGCATCCTCTATTTCCTCGGCGTCATCACCATGCTCGGAGAGGACTTCGAGCGCGGGCTCGCGCTCGCCGAGCAGGGCGTGGCGGCCGCCGAGCGCGCGGGCAACAAGCTCGCCGTTATGCGGCTGTCGCGCGGCCTCGCCGTCAACTACGCGATCGACGGGCGCTTCGAGCTGGCGCGCCGCGCGATGCGCTGGGTGATGGACGAGCTCGAGCCCACCGAGCACCGCACCCAGCTCTCCGACCTCTACGTGAGCGCGCGCTGGGTCCGGGACAACGTCCTCTACCTGTGCGACGACCTCGACGAGGCGTTCGCGAGCGTGGTCGAGACCCACGCCATGGCGCTCAGCGCGCCGAACCGGACGGTCCAGGCCGGCTCCGCCGGCACGATCTCGCAGATCCTCTTCCTGCGCGGCGAGTACGCCGAGGCGCTGCGCTGGGCGGACGAGTGCCTGGAGGGGAACGAGGCCATCGGCAACGTTTCGGGCTTCACGGCTCCCGCGGCGGTCGCGCTCGCGGCGCGCGTCACGCTCGGTCTCGCGGCCGACACCGAGCGCTACCTCGAGCTGATCGAGCAGGGCCTGGCGAGCGGGCGCACGGTGCAGGCGAACTTCCGCTTCGTCGCCGACGCGTACCTGGGGCTGGGCGACGCCGAGCGGGCCGAGCGCTTCGTGCAGGCGCTGCGCGCGCGTCCGAACTCCAGCGGCCGCCTGCGGGAGGCCTACCTCGAGACCGCCGTCGGCGAGGTGATGCTCGGCCTCGGGCGCCCCGAAGAGGCGGAACGCCCCTTCACGCGCGCGCTCGCCCTCGCCGAGACGATCGGCGCGCGCTCGACCCTGGCGGAGGCCGCCCTCGGGGCGGCGCAGGTGGCCGCCGCGCGCGGCGATGCGCAAACCAGCGCCCGGCAGCTCGAGCGCGCGCTCGCGATCGCGCGCGAGATGCGCCTCGGGCACTACCTCGCGCGCGCGGCACGGCTCGGCGCGGGCGGCGAGGAAGCCGCAGGCCAGGCGTAGACCTCCGGGGACGGCTCGCCGGCCTCACCAGCGCTCGACGTACTCCGCCACCAGGTAGGCGTGGACGCGGGCGATGAAACGCGGCATGTCGGCTTCGATCTCCGTCTGGCCCGCGGGCGAGAGGTAGATGCGGCCGTGCACGTCCTCGGCGGACGCGAAGGCAAGCTCGCCGAAGCCGTCGTAGTCGGGCCCGTCGCCGCCCAGGCGCTCGTCGACGACGTTCGTCACGTAGCGCGTGGTGGCGTGGTGGCGGAGCGCCAGCGGGACGTGGCGCTCGAGCCAGTGCGCGCGGAAGGCCGCGCGGGTCATCCCCGGGATGCGCTCGAGGCACGCGAAGAGCTTCCCGCCGGGCGCGCGCCGGCCCAGGTCGGGCGGCGCGGCGGGCGTGCGGTGCACGTGCTCGGTCGTGACGTACGCCGCCGTGCTTCCCATGAAGCCCGCCACGTCGCGCGCGATGATGCCGGCGCCCGCCGGCGAGTCGTACAGACGCTCGCGGTAGTCGGCGAGCGTGTCGAACCAGAGCTCGCCGATCGAGTCGAGCGGCGGGGCCGGCCCGCGCGTGCCCTCGACGATGTTGACCACGTAGCGCCGGAGGGTCGGGTGATGCCGAAGCGCGAGCGGCACGTGGCCCTCCAGCAGGCGCGCGACGTACCGCTCGTGCGTCAGGTCGGACCGCCGGCGGCAGAGGAACACGACCTTCACCATGCAGGTGGTCCTGCGCCGGGCCGGCGCGTCGGTCAAGCCTTGACCCTCCTCGCCAGCCGGCACAGCGCTCCGTCATGCAGACCACGTTCCTCCCCGTGCTCGTGCTGGCGTTCGTCCTTCCCGCGAACGCCGCGGGGAAGGAAGGTCGCGCCGCCGGCGCGTGAAGAATGAGCAGGCCCGCTCCCACCGCACGCGCTCAGTGCCGCGGGTGGGCCTGGAAGAAGCGCCAGACGCGCGCGGTGGCCGAGCGCGGCCAGCGGTGGGCCTGCGGGCCCTCGCAGTAGACGACGTCCGCGGCGCAGCGGGTGTAGCGCGTGCAGCCCTCGCGCTCGACCGCCGGGCCGCAGCCGTTGGCCCGGGCCCACCAGTCGCGCGCGCCGTGCAC
>Ga0209376_1001502_pt1 | contig 23427 bp, 19 predicted proteins | sample GraSoiAngelo_134_FD_185891 | JGI IMG/M metagenome (GOLD analysis project Ga0209376, IMG submission 185891) | Grasslands soil microbial communities from the Angelo Coastal Reserve, California, USA - 14_0929_05_30cm (SPAdes) (version 2) | ecosystem: Environmental > Terrestrial > Soil > Grasslands ... | reverse complement strand
CCCGGCGAGCTCGCGGTCGTCTTCCTCGTCACGCGTGAGCACGACGGTGAGTCCGTCCAGGAACGAAGCCGAGAGGGCCCGCGCCGCGGCCGCGGCGACCGAATCCGGATCCGGGCCGCTGCCTTCGAACCGGATGATCTCCTCACCCACCGCGAACGCCGCCGCCAGCCGGACCGCGCCATTCTCAACGCGAGCGAGCGTCCCGAGCCGCAGCGTGCACGAGGCGCCGAGCGCCGCGAGCAGCGCGCGCTCCGCGCGGACCGCGACGTGCGTGTCGGGATCGTCGATATGCGCGAGCCGCGCCCGAAGCGCCCGATCGTCCGCGCGGCACTGCACCGCGAGTGCACCTTGGCCCGGGGCGGGCGGCATTACGTGGGCATCAAGGATTTCGCCCTCGTCGACTGCGACACCGAGCCGTCGCAGACCTGCAAGCGCCAGGACCGCGCCGTCGTACTCGCCCTCGCGCACTTTGCGAAGTCGGGTGTCGACGTTCCCGCGGATTTCGCGCATGATCGCGTCGCTCCGCAGCGCGTGCAGGAACGCCGCCCGTCGCGGGCTCGACGTGCCGACGACGGCGCCCTCGGGGAGCGAGGCGAGACCGCCACGCGAGGTCGTCACGAGCACGTCCCGCGGGTCCTCCCGCTCCGGGACGGCCGCGATCAACAGACCGTCGCGTTCGGCCGTCGGCAGATCTTTCAGGGAATGCACCGCAACGTCGATCTCCCGACGGAGCAGCGCCTCCTCGATCGTCGCGACGAACGCGCCGTCGCCGAGCGTGCGAATCGGCCGCTCGCTCCGATCGCCGGCTGTACGCAGAACGCGGATCTCGACGTCGTCGCCGAGGCGCGATGCCACGAGCTTCGTCTGCGCGAGCGCGAGCGCGCTGCCGCGGGTACCGATCACGACGGTCACGGCTCGATCCCAAAGAGGTCGCACGCGGCGCCGGCCCGTGAGGGTTTGGTCCGAAGCGCCGCCGTAGGCTCGTGGAGAAGCCCGCGCGCGAGGGCCTGCGCGAGGCCGGCGACGACGTCGCGGTCGCGCTGGTTCAGGTGTCCCAGCTTTGCGAGCGCGCGATCGAGCTTTCGTCTGCGCAGATCATCGGCGCGCGCCTGCAGCGCGGCGATGACCGGGGCGGCATCGCGTGCCGTGCTCTCGTCGATGAACTTTGCGGCCGCGGCGCGGCACGCCTCTTCGCAGGCGACGATGACCTCAGGCGATACCCTCGTTTCGGACCCGAGATCGTCGACCGTCCGGTAACGAAGACCATCGAGAAGCCGAGCATCCGCAGCGACGCTTCGCGGCATCGCGATGTCAACGACGACCAGCGGGCGCGCCGCGACGCGGGCGGTCAGAAGGTCGGCGGTGAGGACAGTGCCGCGCGTGTCGGCCGCGGAAATAACGGCGTCGGCTGCATCGATCGCCTGGCCGATGTCCGCGAGGGCGACCGCCTCACCGCCCGCGTCCGCGGCCGCCCTTTCGGCGCTGCCGCCGGACAGAGAGACGACAAGGATCCGGCCGACACGACGCCGGAGCGCCCGGACCGCGAGCTTGCCGACCTCGCCGGCCCCAACGACGAGGACCGTTGCGCGGGTCGGCTCCGCCAGGTCGCGTAGCAGATCGTCCACCGCGAGCGAGCCGATCGACCGCGTGACGGAGCCGAGCGAGCTCTGGGCACGAAGAAGGCGACCGTGATGCAGCGCCCGCTCTACCGCGGCCGAGAGCATCGATGGCAGCGGCGTCCCGCGACCGGCGTACGCCCGACGGAGCTGGCCGAGGATCTGACGCTCGCCGGCGATGGCGGAATCGAGACCAGCCGCGAGGCGGAAGAGGTGGAGCACCGCGGCGGCATCCGTGCGGACGACGGCCGCGCCCAGCGGGACGTCGGAGGCGTCGACGGTTCCGCACAACCAGGTGTGCGGCTCGATACTGGCGGGCAGACATGCGAAGACCTCGACGCGGTGACAGGTCACGAGCGTGAACGCGCCCCGCTTGACGGCCCGAGGTGCGTACGCCGCGAGGCGCTCGCGCGCGGAGATCGGCGCGTCCCGCTGATGAAGTGACCAGGAGACGAGTGCTTCGGAGATGACGTCGACCGTATGCATCGAGACGGGACTCGCAAACGCGACGGGGAGGTTTGCCTAACGTCGCGGGGTATTACGGAAGATGCGCACGTGTGTCAGGGCGTCACGTCATCGATCGGCCGATACCGTGTACCCGCAGCGCTCAAGCTCTTGGTTCAGCTCCGGGAACGCAAATGTCCAGAACACAACAAAGGGTGGACGGCGCGGAATCGAATGCTCGATCCGCAGCCCCGTTGAAAAAGCGCCGCGGTACTTGCTGAGCCTTCGGATCGAGCTCTTTGGAAGGATCCACGTGAAGCCGAGGACCGATATTCTCAGCTCGGTCTCTTTCACGGTCAGCTTCGCCAATGGCCACGTTGCGTTGAGCGACCAGGCGAACGACTTTCCGATGCGTGCGCCACCAGTTTGGGAAAAAGCCACGGCTACCAGCGGTGGTATGCGGGATGGCCCGGCTTCACCGCGACGAACGTCCCGCGAGCCGTGGCGCAGACCTTGCCGCCCGCGAGAAGGTCGGCTTCGACGATCGCGCGATCATCGCTCATCTCGACCGGACGAGCGACGAGCTCGATGGCGCCGCTCGTCGGGGTCGGCCGAAGCATTTTCACTGCGTACTCGGCCGTCACCGTGCACGGCGGCGTGTCGGCATTCGCGCGGCGCATGAGGTGGTACGCGGCGGTCCAGTTGGAATGGCAATCGAGGAGCGTGCCCGCGATTCCGCCGGAAAGCGCTCCCTCGAACGCTTCATGGAACTTCTCGGCATGCCAGGTCGCCACAACGTCGTCACCGCTCACGCGGCTCTTGATCCGCAAGCCCTTGTCGTTCTTGGGACCGCACCCAAAGCACGTGCCGTTCGGCGCGTAGCGGTCCTGCAGGGCCTCCGTCATCACGGCACGAGGCTAATCGGCACAATCGGCGCGTGCGCGGAAAGTGGTGGCGTGAAGGCATCTTCTACCAGATCTATCCCCGCTCGTTCCAGGACTCGAACGGGGACGGCGTCGGGGATCTGCCCGGCATCACGGCTCGCCTCGATCATCTGAACGACGGCACGCCAAGATCGCTCGGCATCGACGCGATCTGGCTCTCTCCCTTCTATCGCTCGCCCATGGCCGACTTCGGTTACGACGTATCCGATTACCGCGACGTCGATCCCACTTTCGGGACGCTCGCCGACTTCGATCGCCTCTTGTCGGAAGCCCACCGCCGGAACATCAGGGTGATCGTCGACATCGTGCCGGGTCACACCTCGGACCAGCACCCGTGGTTCAAAGCCGCCCGATCGTCGCGTACCGATCCGAAGCGCGACTACTACATCTGGGCCGACGGGCATCGCGGCGGACCGCCGAATAACTGGCGCGCGGTCTTCCGTCGCGTCGGCGCGGCGTGGACAAAAGATGAGCAAACCGGCCAGTACTACCTGCACCATTTCCTGCCCGAGCAGCCCGACCTCAACTGGCGCAATGACGCGGTGCGCAAGGAGATCGATGACGTCATGCGCTTCTGGCTCGATCGCGGCGTCGATGGGTTTCGCGTCGACGTGGCATCCGGCCTGATCAGAGACGAGCGCCTGCGCGACAACCCGCGCTTCCAGCTTCGAGGCTGGCCGCGGCGGCGCAACTGGGATCTCGACGATGTACACGAGATCCACCGCCGCTGGCGGAAGGTGCTCGACTCATACGACGGCGACCGCATGGCCGTCGGCGAGATCGGCGTGCGGAATCTGCGACGCCACGTGCGCTACTACGGCGAGGACGACGAGCTGCAGCTCTCGTTCAACTTCCATTTCCTCGAGCAGCCGTGGGTCGCGGAGCGCTTTCGAGCGGTGGTCGAGGAGTGGGAGCGGCTCCTGCCGGCGCACGCGTGGCCCGACTACACGCTTTCGAATCACGATCGCTCGCGCGCGATATCCCGGTACGGTCCGGAGCGGGCCGGCGTCGCCGCGGTGATGCTCCTCACCCTTCGCGGGACGCCGTTCATCTACTACGGCGAAGAGATCGGGATGACCGATGTGCCGATCCCGCCCGCGCGGGTCGTCGACGTCGACGGCCGCGACCCCGAGCGCACGCCGATGCAGTGGGACGTGTCTTCCAATGCGGGCTTCACGACCGGCGATCCGTGGCTCCCGATGGGCGACTTCGCTCGGAATAACGTCGCCGCGCAGCGCGACGATCCGGCGTCGCTCTTCTCTCTGTATCGCCGGTTGAATTGGCTCCGCAAGTCTTCGCCGGCGCTGCGCCGCGGCTCCTACCGCACCGTTGCCGCGCCCCGCGGGGTCTTCGCGTACGCGCGCGAGGCCGAGGGCGAGCAGATCCTGGTCGCGCTGAACTTCACCAAGTCAGCGCAGGTCGTCTCGCTCGGAAGCGGCGCCGAGAGGATCGCACTCTCGACCGACCACACACGTGATGGCGAGCCCGTCGATCCGACCCGGGTCGAGCTCAGGCCCGACGAAGGAATCGTCGTCGCGCCAGCGTGACAACCGCCGCCAGAAGAACGACCGCGACCGCGAGCAGAAGCAGTGACCAGAGCGGCAGCCCAGACGCGTCGGGCGCGGCTCCCAGGAGGAAAACGCCGGCAGCGCGGGGCGCAAGTGTCACGCGCAGCGTCTTGCCATCGACGCTACCGCTGATCCCGGGACCCATCGTCCGGTGGAGCACGCCGGCGTCGAGCCCGAGCTTCGCGAGCGGGACGTCGACGGATCGCGTCTCGTCACCGTTGATCGCGATCACTGCGACGTCGGGCCCGCCGCGACGGTCGTAGACGACGAGACCGCGCTCGGACTGGACCTCGTCGAACGAGCCCTGGCGAAGCGACGGGGTCGCCTGCCGCAGGGTCGCGACGTCGCGAACGAGCTGTCGAACGTCTTCGTCGCCGCCGGTCCAAGGCATGGGACGGCGGTCGTCCGGATCCGGACCACCAGGCAGCGCGACCTCGGTGCCGTAGTAGAGAACCGGTGTCCCCGGCATCGTGAAGAGATACACGATGGCCTGCTCGAGACGCGCCTTCGTGGCGGCGTCGGGGACATCGCGGCCGACGAAACGAGGCACGTCGTGGTTGTCGATGAAGATGGCGCGCGCGTCCTCGCGACCCGTGCCGAGGTCGGCCGCGAGCGATGGCGACGTCGTGAGCTGGCCGAGATTTCCGCGCGGGTCGAGACCAATGCGGACGCTGTCGTACGTTTGGAAGTCCGTCACCGCGTCGACCCCTGCGTCGAGGAAGCCCGACTGGTAGCGGTATCCGGAGCTATAGACCTCACCGAGGATCCAAAACCCGGGGTGCTGGGCCTTTATGGCGCCGGTCCAGTCGAGAAGGAATTCCTTGGGTAGGTGGCGCGCTGCATCGACGCGGAAGCCGTCGACGCCGGTCTGATCGATGAGCCACAGCGCCCAAGTCTTGAGATATCTGCGGACGGACGGGTTCTCCGTGTTGAGATCGGGAAGCCCGGCGAGCCAGCAGTCCTCGACGCTCTTCTGGTCCGCGAAGTTGATCGGACAGAGGTCGTGGAACCAGCGGATGTGTTCATCGTCGGTGAGCCATGGATGACCGTACCCAAGGTGGTTGATCACGACATCGAGCACGACCTTGAGGCCCTTCGTGTGAGCCGTGCGGACGAGCTCCTGCAGCTTGGCCATGTCGCCGAGATGGGGGTCGATCTTGTACGGATCGCGCGTCCAGTAGCCGTGATAGCCCTCGCCCATCTGCTCCGCGACCGGCGTGATCCAGATCGCGGTCATCCCGAGACCTTTGATGTAGTCGAGCTCGTCGATCACGCCTTGAAGGTCGCCGCCTTGCCACCAATCAGCCTTGCCGGGGACGCTGTCGAGGTCGTTCGTCGGATCGCCATTCTTGAAACGGTCGGTCATCACCATGTAGATGGCCTCGTCCCTCCAGTCGGTCGGCGCGGCGGACGGCCCAGCCGGCAAGAGGCTCGCGACGACGACGAGCGCCGCGAGGAACGTGTTCACGCAGGCACGAGGACCGCGGCGTCGCGCGCTCCGACCGTAATACCTCCGCTCACCCGCTTCCGCGTCAGAAGGTCCACACGGTTGCCGTCGGGAAGGCACACGTCGGTCGGGAAATCCCCGGTGTTGATCGCGACGTACATGTCATCGCGTGGCGCGTCCGGTGGAGCGAGCGGGCTGATCGACGTGCGGCGATACGCGTAGACGTGCCGCTCGTCGTCAGCCATGACGTCCTCGAACGCGCCCCACGAAAGCCAGGGTCGTTGGCGGCGGGCACTGATCAAGGCGCGATAGGTTCCCAGCATCCGCTGATCCTGCTTTCCCGGATCCCATTCCATGCAGCGGCGCGAGTCGGGGTCGTCGCCGCCTTCCATCCCGACCTCGTCGCCGTAGTACACGAGCGGCGCGCCCGTCGCGGTCAGAAGAAGGATCGCGGCGAGCCGCGCGCGGTCGGCGCTCCCGCCGAGCTCGGTGCGGATGCGCGCCGTGTCGTGACTGCCGAGAAGATGCATGAGCCCGGGCGTGGCGGAAAGGTCGTACATGTTTCGGATCGCGGCGGTGCGGCCCGCGAACCGGGTCGGTGTGATCTCTCCGCGGAGATAGTCGAGTACGGCATCGCGCCACGGGTAGTGCATCACTGAATCGAACTGCGCCCCGTCGAGCCAGCGGATCGCGTCGTGCCAGGCCTCGCCCACGATGAACGCGTTGGGCTTGGCCGCCTTCACGCGGTCGCGGAACGCGCGCCAGAAGCGGTGGTCGACCTCGTTCGCGACATCGAGACGCCATCCATCGATGTCGGTCTCCCGGATCCACTTCTCGCCGATGCCGACCAGATATTCGCGCAGCTCGGGGTTCGCTGTGTTGAGCTTGGGATGGCTGCGCGCGCGGTTCGCGAACGTCTCGTAATTCACTGCGTCGAAGTCGACCGGAAAGCCCTCGATGCGGAAGAACCAGTCGCGGTACTTACTGGCCTCGCCCTTTTCGCGGACGTCCTTGAACGCGAACCACCGATCGCCCGAGTGATTGAAGACGCCGTCCAGTAGGACCCGGATATCCCGCCCGTGCGCATCGCGAACGAGCGCCGCGAGATCCTCGTTCGTACCGAAGCCCGGATCGACCCGCTCGTAGTCGGCGGGGTCGTACTTGTGGTTCGAGGGGGCCGCGAAGACCGGCGTGAGGTACAGACCGCCGACGCCGAGGTCGGTGAGCCAGCCGAGGTTCTGGCGGATGCCGGGGATGTCGCCGCCGAAGAACGACTTCACGGTCGGCGCCTCACCCCACGGCCGCTTCCAGGCCGGATCGTTCATCTGGTCGCCGTTGGCGAATCGGTCGGGAAAGATCAGGTAGAACGTCCGCCCGGCGATCCAGGGCGGCACGGCGAAGCGATCGATGGGTAGGTCATATGGATAGAAGAAGTGACCGGCGTGGTGCTTGCGGGCCGGGCGCTTGTCGTGGAAGCCGTGCTCGTTGAAGAAGCGCGTCTCGCCGGCGTTGTCGGTGAGCTCGAAGAAGTAGCGGAGACGAGACGTCGGGACGGGAAGCACGGCGGACCAGTAGTCGCTCACGCCGTCGGTCGTCTCGCGCGACAGCGACAGCGTCCCTTCAACGCCCGCCGCGTACTTGTCCGCGAAGTGGCAGCGCACCGCAGCGAGGTCGCCGGCCTCGCAGAGGAGGCGAACGTAGAACCGGTCACCGGCCAGCGGCTGCACGAATGGGGCACGCGCCCGGTGTTGTATTGCGGCGAGTCTCAGAGCGGTCCTATCCCTTGACCCCGCCGACGGTGAGCCCGCCCACGATGTATTTCTGCAGCGACAGGTATACGACCGAAACCGGCAGCGCCACGATGATCGCCATCGCCGAGAACTTGGACCACGGCGTGTTGCCCGCGTATTGCCCGGTGATGTTCCAGAGGGCCATCGCGAGCGTGAAGTTCTCGGGGTTCGTGAGGAACTGCCAGCTCATCACGAACTCGGTCCAGCCGGTGAGGAACCCGAGGAACGCCGTCACCGCGAGCGCCGGCGTCGCGAGCGGCAGCATGATCCGGAGGAACGTTTGCGTCGGCGACGCGCCGTCGAGGCTCGCGGCCTCCTCGAGCTCCTTCGGGATCGTGTCGATGTAGCCCTTGAGGTTCCAGATCGCGAACGGGAGCGCGCCCGATGTGAGCGCGAGCCCGACTCCCAGCAGCGAGTTGCGCAAGTTGAACGAGAAGTCGCCGGAGCTGATCTGGATCTTGTTCAGGAAGACGAACAGCGGCGCCAGGGCCGCGACCGACGGCACCATGAGGACCGCCACGATGGCGATCATCAGCGCGCGCCGGGCCGGGAAGTGGAACCGTGAGAACGCATAGGCCGCGAGGACTCCAAGACCGAGCGATCCGAGCGAGACCCCCATCGCCAGGCCGAAGCTGTTGAAGGCGAGCTGGAAGAGTGTCACTGGGTTCGACGTCGGCCGCTCGATCACCTCCTGGTACGCCTGCAGGGACGCGCCCGGTGGGATGAGCGTGAGCTCCGTCGGACGGGAGATGTTCCGCGGATCGAGCGACATACTGACGACCCAGACGAGCGGGAACAGCACCGTGAAGCTGATGAAGACGAGGACTGCCTGCAGCATGAGCTGCTTGCCCCAGCCCGCGCGGAAGAAGGCGCGCCGGCGCCGCGGGACGGCGAGCGTCATGGCCTGACTAGACATACGACTCGGTCGCCTTCGTTATCCGATTCGTCAGGAGCGTGAGGACGAGCAGGATGATCATCGTGTAGATCCCGAAGGCCGCGGCCAGACCGTACAGACGTTGCTCGTTGACGAGACGGAACGCCGTGGTCACGAGAATTTCGGTCTGCCGCAAGGGGCCACCCCCGGAGACCATGTAGATCAGGTTGAAGAGGTTGAACGTCACGATGAGCCCGTACATGGCGGCCGGGATCATGGCGGGCCGAAGCAGCGGAAGCGTGATGCGGAAGAACTGCTGTACGCCAGAGGCGCCGTCGATCGATGCAGCCTCGTAATACTCCTTGCTGATGCTCTGGAGCGCACCGGTCGCGACGATCGTCATGAATGGCCACCCGAGCCAGATATTCGTGATGAGTAGGGCGAAGTACGAAAGCGGTAGCGGGATGCCAGGGATCGGCGGGTCGATCTGGTCGATCCAGCGGATGTGGAAATGGTCCGGCGTCACGCCGAAGAGCCCGCCGAGCGCGGCGAGGCCCTGGTTGATGGCGCCGTAGTCCGTGTCGAACATGTTCCGCCACACCGTGGCGACCACGAGTGTCGGGACGACGATGGGAAGGATGAAGATCGCTCGGTAGAACCCGCGGAAGCGCAGGCCCGGCGTGTTCAGGACTACGGCGATGAGGATTCCGATCGTCACGTGGAAGATCACGTTCGAGAACGTCCAGAAGAGGTTGAACGCGAGCATTCCCCAGAAGCTGAAGTTGGGGATGACCGTGATGCCATTGGTGATGAGATCGATGAAGTTCTGGAGTCCGACGAAGTTGGGAGCCGGGGCATCGAACCGCAGGTTGCGGAGCCCGTAGTCGGTGAACGACATGTAGACCTGGAAGAGGATCGGCCAGTACGTGATCGCGGCCATGATGAGAGTGGCCGGCAGGATGTACATGTACGCGATGAGCCAGCGCGGCGCCCCGCGGCGGGAGCCCGCGGGTGCGGCGGTCGCGGCTTCCGTTATCGCGAAACTGGCCATCTCACTCCTCGTAAGTGTTCGGGGGAGCGCCTCGCGGCGCTCCCCCACGATCGCTAGAGGTTATTTCTTGTTCGCCTTGTTCATCGCGGCGCAGGCCTCGGCGATGCCGGCCTGCGGTGTGGACTTGCCTTCGATGATCTTCGTGACCGCGTCGCCGAACGGAGTCCAGTAGTTACCGAACTCGACGGTCTGCGGCCGGGCGAAGCCCGTCGCGGAGGCGTCCGAGAACGCCTTCACCAGTGGGTCGCTGACCGTGACGTCGGTGCGGACCGGCACGTCGCCGGCAACGTCGGCGTAGACCTTCTGGCCATCCGCGTTGGTGAGGGCCAGCGCGAGGGCGATCGCGCCGTCGACGTTCTTGGCGCTCTGGTTGATGTACCAGCCATCAACGCCCGTGAGCGGGCCGGCCTTGCCCTTCGGGCCCGCCGGGATCGGGGCGACGCCGAGCTTGGCGCCGAGATCCTTCTTGTAGTCGCCGAGGACCCACGGACCGTTGATGATCATGTCGACCTGGCCGGCGCGAAACGACGTGTCCGCGCGGCCTCCGTCGGTCTCAAACTTTGCGCCTGCCTGCTTGAGCGCGAGGTTGTAGGTGAACGCGTCGGCCCAGCCGCCCTGGTCGGCGACGCACTTACCGCTCGAGTCCATGAGGTTGCCGCCGAACGCGGTGGACCAACCGAACATGTGGTACGCGTTCTCGTTCTGCACGAGGGTCTTGCCGGCCTTGAGCATCGTCATAAGCTCGTCCGTCGTCTTCGGCGGGGTCGGGACCTTGTCCTTGTTGTAGTAGAGGGCGACGGCCTTGAAGAGCATCGGCACGCCGTAGAGCTTGCCGTCGACCTTGAGCCCGTCGATGCCGAGCTGCGCGACGTTGCTCAGCTTGCCCGCGAGCTTGCCATCAAGCGACATCAGGAGGTTCGCCCGCACCTCGTTGCCGAGCTCGTCGTTCGGCGCCGTGAAGAGGTCGGGGCCACCGCCGGCTGCCGCTTCCGTCTGGAACTTGTTGAAGACCTGATCGAACGGGACCTGGAGGACCGTGATCTTCGCGCTTGGGTTCGCGGTGCGGATCTTGTCGATGAGCTGGTTGAGGGCCGTCTCCTCCGAGCCGCCCGTCCCGTACGCGTGCCAGAGCGTGATGTTCCCGGTGATGCCGCCGGCGGCTACGCTGCCGCTCGCGCTTGGGTTGTTTGTGCCGCCGGTCCCGCCGCACGCCGCGGCTAGGACCAAGGCGATGGTGAGCAGGGTGATCGCCCTTAGCTTCATTTGTCCTTCCTTCCTATGCGCGTGAGCTCAAACGAATACGTCTAGCGGGCCGCCGCTTTCAAGGTTCGCTTCCCCTCCCGTTCGGTACCTCCCTTCGCGATAGCCAAGGTCCGGGATTTCTTTGGTTGAGCACGCGTCGAGTCGCGCAGAAGCAGCTCGGTCGGCAGCACGATCCGCTCGCGGGGGCCGCCTTCGTCCAGCTCCCGAATGAGCAGGCGCGTCGCCACGCGGCCCTTCTCGGTGATCGGCTGATGGATCGTACTGAGCGCCGGATCGCTCGCCGCCGCGAGCGGGATGTCGTCGAAGCCGATGACCTCGAGATCTCCAGGCACGCGCAGGCCCAGGCGCTTCGCCGCGCGCATCGCGCCGATGGCCATGATGTCGCTGGCTGCGAGCACCGCGGTCGGCCGCGCGCCGGTGGCCCAGGCCTGAGCGAAGGCGCTATCGCCGCCGGCGAGAGTCACGAACGTGCGGACGACGGCGTCATCGTCGAGCGACAGACCGCGCTCGACGAACGCCCGGCGGTATCCGCGGAGCCGCCGGCCGCGGACCCCAAGATCCTTGTCGAGCTCGTCCGGGGGCGCGTGGAACGTGAGCACGAGAACCTCGCGGTGCCCGCGTTCGAGAAGGAATTCGGCCGCCGCGTGTGCCCCGCCCTCATCGTCGACGTTCACCGACGATGCGGTCTCGGCGTCTCCATCGACGACGACGAACGGCACACCACGCTTGCGGAGTGGCGCCACGTCGGCGTTGCGCTCGTCGAGGCCAATGATCACGAACCCGTCGACCGGCGCCGCGGCGATCGCGCGCTCAAGCGAACCACCGACGGGAGTCACCGTGAGAAGGCCGATGCCGCGCTCGTCGGTCACGCTGCCGATCCCCTCGAGGAACGACGCGAAGAACGGATTCGCGAAGACCGTCGCGATCGGTTGCGGAAAGAGCACACCGAGGACACCGACGCGCTGCGAGTGAAGGGCTCGCGCGTGCGGATTCGGCGCGTACCCGAGCTCGCGCGCCGCGTCGAGGATGCGGGTCACGGTCGTGGCCCGAAGGCGCTCCGGATCATTGAAGGCGTGGGAAACCGCGGCCGTGGAGACGCCAGCCTTGCCCGCGACATCATGGATGGTGACCCTGCGCACGCCTTCCCCCATCGCCCGCGTGAAACCTTTCATAAAAGGTTTCAGGCGCGAGTCTTTCAGGACCGGCGCCCGGCTGTCAAGAGTTTGGCGAGTCGTCCCTGAGAGGTCAGACCATTAGGCCGGGCGCAGACCCGGCTGGTCCAGAAGCCAGCCCGGACCCGAGCGCACCAGATACCACGACCCGACCCAGTGGCGGATCGTTCCGTCGCTCAGCGTCTCGATCAGGTCGACCGCGACCGCCGCCGACCCCGGGTTAGCGCTCGTCACCGACGCCGAGCGCGCGACGATGGAGCGGGTGCGGTCGAATCGCCCCCAGATGTTCGTCTGCGGCGGGTAGATCGCCCGCATGCGATCGCTCCACATGCCCGAAGCGGACGCGTAGTCGTGGCCGGAGATCAGCTCATAGAACGCCAGGATCGTTCCCGCAGGATCGCCCTCCGTCGCAACGACGGGCGCGGACGTCGCCACGGCGGTGGGTGCGGGCGTCGCTGCGGCGGCGGGTGCGAGAGTCGGCACGGCGATCGGCTCCGCGGTGGGCTCAGCTGAAGCGCTTGGTGAGGGCCTGCTGGTATTGGCGAGCATCGCCGCCGTGGGCGCCGGCGCGCTTGTGGCGACGGCGAGGGGCCTCACCTCTGTCGGTCGCGCTGCGAAAGCGATAGTTCCGCCAATGAACGCCGCGACGAGCGCCAGTAATGCCATGAGGGGGGCCGCCGAACGACGCTGTGGTGCGCCGTGACGCGCGCGCCAGGACGCGACGCCGGCAGCGACTGGCGCGAGCGATGGCCGAGGCATCGCGACGACCGGCATCCGCGGCGGCGCGGGCAACCTGATCGTGGGAAGCGCGTCGCGAAGGGCTGCCACGCGATCCACCCGATTCGCGGCATCGCGGATCGACGCGGTCAGCACGGCGAGGGCCGCGACCAGCGGGGCGACCGACGGCAAGCGGAGCCGGACCACCCAGGGACCTGCGCGAACTGGCGCTGCCGGTCGCCTCACCTGGAGCAAGGCATCGCGAAGGTCGGCGGCGCGGCGAAAACGGCGCGCCGGGTCGCGCGCCAGCGCACGCAAGACAAGGGCGTTCATGACTGGCGCGATGGCAACGAGTCGCGCGGGCGGTCGCGGGTCCGATCGGAGGCGACGCGCGACGATCTCGGAGGGTGTCGTGCCACCGGTCGGCTGCTGTCCTGTGAGCATCTCATGCAAAATCACACCGAGCGCGTAGACATCCGCGCGCTCGTCGATGACATCGCCGCTCATCTGCTCCGGCGCCAGATACTGAGGCGTACCGAGAAGCTCACCTGCCTTCGTGATCGCGGTCGCGGCGGCGAGGCGCGCGATCCCGAAGTCGGCGATCTTCGGACGGCTCTCGGTGTCGAGCAACACGTTCTCAGGCTTCAAATCGCGATGTAGCACGCCACGGATGTGGGCCGCCTCGAGACCGTCGGCGATACCGGCCGCGATCTCGGCCGCCGCGTATTGATCCACGCGCCCGGAGGCACGCATCAGATCGCGCAGCGTTCCGCCATTGACGAGCTCCATCGCGATGAACTGGCCATCCGGGCTCGCGCCGGAATCGAGCACGCGGACGATGTTCGGGTGGTCGATGGCGCCGGCCTCAGCTTCGCGATGGAAACGCTCGACGAACTCCGCGTCGCCGGCGAATTCCGGCCGCATCATCTTGAGGGCGACGTCGCGCTCAAGCGAGCGATCGTGCGCGCGGAAGACGTCCGCCATGCCACCCCGGCCGATCCGCTCCAAGAGCTCGTAGCGACCGAGGACCAGGCGCACGCGCCCTCCCCGTGCATGCGAGTTGCCGACCTGCGGATACTCCGGCGGTGAGCGCGACGACGGCACAGGCAGACACGAGGGGAAGGCCGGTCGGTGCGCTGCCGATGTTCCAGATCTTCCAGCTCTCGATCTATTGGTTCGGCATCAACGCGATCTGGGGCGGCCTCAACAACGTGATCCTTCAGCGGCGCATGGACGATCTCGTGGGGAAGGCCAACGCCGGCTCCGGCTTGGCGTTGCTGACTCTTCTCGGCGCCGTCGTGGCGATCCTGGTGCAGCCGACGATCGGCACGATCTCCGACTACACGATCACCCGATGGGGGCGCCGCAAGCCATACATCGTCATAGGGGCGGTTCTCGACGTCGTGTTCCTCGCCGGCATCGCGACGTCGAACACCTACGTCTCGGTGGTCGCATTCGTCGTCCTGCTCCAGATCTCGTCGAACTTCGCGCAGGGTCCCTTCCAGGGATACGTGCCCGACCTCGTCCCCGCCGCGCAGGTTGGACTCGCGAGCGGCCTCATGGGCGTGATGATCGTGCTCGGCCGCATCGGCGGCGTCGCGATCGGGTCGATCGGGCTCTTTACCGGGAGCTTCGTCGCCGCGACGATCGGCCTCGGCCTTCTCGAGCTCACGACGGCGATCGTCACGGTCGTCACGGTGGATGAAGGGCGCGCCGCGGTGTCACGCGAGGGTCGCTCGTGGCTCCAGATCGCGACCGGCGCGTGGGGCCTCGACATCCTCAAGGAGCGAAGCTTCGTGTGGCTGCTCGGCTCGCGGCTCTTCGTTCTGATGGCCACGGTCACGCTCACCGACCTCATCTTCTTCTACATGAGCCGATCGATCGGTCTCTCGGATACCGAGATCGCGATCTGGATCAACGTCGCGACCGCCGTGATCGCGGTCACGACGGCGCTCACGACATTTCCCGCCGCGCGACTTTCCGACCGTCTCGGTCGAAAGGCGCTCGTGTACTTCACGTGCGCGCTCGGGTCCCTCGGCATGCTCGGTGTCGCGCTCGCGCCGAACATCGTCGTCGCGATCGCGTTCGTCATTCCCGTCGGCGTCGCCGCCGGCGCGTTCCTCGCCGTCGACTGGGCGCTCATGACCGACATCGTTCCGAAGGCCACCAGCGGGCGGTACATGGGCATCTCGAACGTCGTTACAGGCGCCGCGGGCCCGATCGCGATCGCGATCGGCGGGGTCGCGATGGATCGCGTCGGCGCCTTTGACTTCTCTCTTGGGCCGCGCGTCGCGTTCCTGTTCGCGCTCCTGTACTACGCGCTCGGCGCGCTGCTGCTACGGCCCGTCGACGAGCGTCGCCGTGATCACTAGCTCTCGCCCGACGGCCGGGCGGGGAGCAAGCCCCGCCCGGTCCGCGATTCAACGAGGAAAGTCAACCCAAACCGGCGAACCGTTCGCGAGGTCTGGCGCGATGTCGACGGATGGGAGATTGCTGGAGGACGGGGACGTCCGGGTCGCGGCGATCCAGCGGAAGCCCGATGGGTCGCCAAGCTGGGATGCCGCGACGAACCCCTTCACGACGTTGTTCTCGATCTCGTAGTCGAAGTCCCCTATCCGTTGTCCCGTCCCGGCACTTGTCAGGGCCGATTCCCAATGCCAGTCGTTGCCGACGCACGGCCCCTGGACGAGATGGCTGCAGAAGCGCACCACGACGACGTAGTTCGCGATGCCGTTGCCATCGGTGTCGACGAGCCAGTTGTAGGCGGTGAACCCGTTGTATGTACCCGGACGCGACGGCGTCATGGGGACCGTACCGGCCAGGAGCATCTGGAAGTAGAGGCCTTCTCTGCCCTCCTGCGCGGTCACCTTGGCCATCACGATGTCGGTGTACGGCTCCGCCGAACTATCTCCGGACGCATCGCGCGTGATCGTCGGAGTCGCTGATGCGGGAGTCGCCAGGATCAGTGTGAAGGTCGCCACGAGCGCGAGGATCAGCTGGATGTGTCTACGCATCGCCTTCCCCCTGCGCGCGACATTTCGACTGCGCTGGTCGCGCGCCCGCCCTCCCTCAGAGGCAGGCGAACTCTACCGCCCTAGGCAAGCGCTCTAGGGCACGACGATCAGCCAGAAGACTCCCTGATCCTCCATCCACACGGTCCCGTCGATGACCGGCCGCAGATTCAACCGATACGTGCCGCGCGTCATCGGAGCGCGCACCCCAAAGCGGAACTCCGCAACCTCGCCCGGGGCGACCGTGGTGACCGTCGTCGTGGCGATGCGGTCGTCCCAGAGCCAGTTCGCGGCCATCCCCAGCCGATACGGAGACTTGTCGTCGGCGTTGAGGCCAAGGTTCGCCTGGCGGCCCCAGATGCCGCGGTTCCAAATCTCGGTGCCGGTGTTCGTGAACCTGATCCAGAAATTCGCGACCTGGCCGGGCGACATCACGAGGTAGTCCGACTGGCTGAGCCACCGCGAGTGCCAGCCGCTCTCGAGCGCGATGCCGCTCGCGCCGCGCGCGAGACCCGAGTTCGGATCGACCATCAGCGACGACGCGTCAACGGCATCGAACGCGCCGGCCGGGATGCGCTTGAGCTCACTGATGAGCTGGTCGCTCCAGCGCGAGTCCACCTGGCCCTGAAAGAAGAAGTTGGATCCGTTGTCGGCGAGGATCAGCCCATACCGCTGCAACGCCGTGAGCACCACGCGCGTCTGCGCGCTGTAGGGCGACATGTCGAAGTCGCTCCTCAGCCGGAAGCGCGCGCCCATCGGCGGAAGCGATGCATCGCGCGCCGCGCCGGCCTGATGGCGCGCGGGCCACACGAACGTGCGGTCGGTGCGCTGTGCCGTGAAGCGGATCGCGTGATCCACGACGCCACTCGCGACTTCGTCGTAGCGCAGGACCCCGGGCCAGATCGGTAGCCCTGCCGCATCCGCGCTCGTCCATCCGGATGGGCGGAGCGCATGCGACCCCAGGTCGAACACGGCTCCCGAACCCGCAGTCGGCCGACCGCCGTTCCACGACGCCGCGAAGAGCTCGTAGAGAACGCAGGTGTCCTTGTTGAGCATGAAGGCGTGCGCGTCGGAGGCCGGTTCGATCGGCGTGCTCGCGGTGAACGGGTACGGCACATCGTCGCTCTCGTCGGCGTAATCGAATGCGAGGCGCGTCGTCGGCGTCGCGTTGCTTACGACCTGCAGCTGGTACCCATATGGCCCGCCGAAGTCCGGGTGGAGGAGGCGCGAGGCGCCGCCCATGTTCGCGATCCACGTGGCGCTCATCGGGTGAACCGGCATGTTCTGGATGTTCGAGTGCCACACGTCGCTCGTCGGATAGATCGGGCAGTTCGGCGCCTCGGGCATCGCCGAAGCCGCCACGGTCGCGCTCTGCGGGACGAGGAGCGCCAGCGCCGCGAGCACGGACAGAAGCCTTCCCACGAGGAAATCAAACGCACGGACAGGCGTGATTAGGGCGTCATCTTGACGTCAGAACACCCGTTCCATATCGTCCGCTGGTCATGCGAACGGCCGTTCGATTTCCAGCCCGAGTCAGCCTCGAGCAGATCCTCGACGGCCTCGCGCGCGACCCTGAGTTCAGCCAGATGGTCACGCGGTGGGAACGCATTCCGCCGCGGCGCGCGAGTTACGCGGAGTACCCCGCATGGCTCGACGGGCGCATCTCGGCAACGCTCCGGCGACGCGGGATCCTCTCGCTCTACTCACACCAGGCCGACGCGCTCGAAAGTACCCACGCCGGAAAGCACACCGTCATCGTCACGCCGACCGCGAGCGGGAAGACCCTCTGCTACGACCTGCCGGTCATCGACGCGATCGCCAAGGATCCGACGGCCCGCGCGCTCTACATCTTCCCGACGAAGGCGCTCGCCCAGGATCAGCTCGCCGAGCTCATGCGCCTCGCGAAGGATGTCGACATCGATCTCAAGACGTACACGTACGACGGCGACACGCCGCCCGCGGTGCGGGCGGCGATTCGCAGCGCCGGTCACGTCGTGATCACGAACCCGGACATGCTCCACACGGGCATCCTCCCCCACCACACCAAGTGGGTGAAGCTCTTCGAGAATCTCCGATTCGTCGTGCTCGACGAGCTGCACACGTATCGCGGCGTTTTTGGATCGAACGTCGCGAACGTGCTGCGCCGCCTGCGACGGGTGTGCGCCTTCTACGGATCGCATCCGACGTTCATCTGCACCTCGGCGACGATCGCCAACCCCGAGGAGCTCGCGCGCCGCCACGTCGAGGACGACGTCGTGGTCATCGATCGCAATGGCGCGCCCAGAGGCGAGAAGGTGCTCGCCTTCGTGAACCCACCCGTCGTGAATCAGTCGCTCGGCATCCGCAAGAGCGCGCTCTTCACGGGACGTGATATCGCGGCGACGCTTCTCGCGTCGGGCGTACAGACCATCGCGTTCGCCCGGTCGCGCGTCGAGACCGAGCTGCTGCTCACGTACCTTCGCTCGCGTTTCCCCCAGCCGCAGTGGCCGCAGGACCTCATCCGCGGCTATCGCGGCGGCTATCTGCCGTCGGAGCGGCGCGCGATCGAGCAGGGCCTGCGCGATGGCTCCGTCCGTGGCGTCGTTTCGACGAACGCCCTCGAGCTCGGCATCGACATCGGCGCGCTACAGGCGGCCGTTCTGCTCGGCTATCCGGGGACCGTGGCGTCGACGTGGCAGCAGATGGGGCGCGCCGGCCGGCGCGAGGATCTGTCGGCAGCGTTCCTCGTCGCGACGTCGTCTCCGATCGATCAGTACGTCGTACAGCATCCCGGGTACGTGCTCGACCGCTCGCCGGAGGCCGGCCTCGTGAATCCCGACAACCTCCACGTGCTGGTGCATCACCTGAAGTGCGCCGCGTTCGAGATCCCGTTCGAGGCGCGCGAGCGGTTCGGGACCGAGGACACGCCGGGCGTGCTCGCGTACCTCGATGAGCAGGGCGTGCTCCACGAGTCCGGTGGGAAGTACCACTGGTCCGACCAGGCCTTCCCTGCGGAAACGACGTCGCTGCGTACGGCGACGAACGACAACGTCGTCATCGTCGACACGACGGGGCCGGCCCCGCGCACCGTCGGGTCAGAGCACCACGACGGCAAGGCGCGGGTGATCGGCGAGATCGACCGATTCGCCGCGCAGGTGCTGCTCCACGAGCAGGCCATCTACCTGCACGAGTCGAAGCAGTTCCAGGTCGAGCGCCTCGACTGGGACAACGCGAAGGCGTACGTGCGCGAGGTGAAGGTCGACTACTACACGCAAGCGGAGCTCGCTGTGCGCATCCGCGTCATCGACGAGTTCGACCGGCGCTCGACGCAACGAGGCTTCGACCTCGCGCACGGCGAGGTCCTCGTCTCGACGCTCACCACGATCTACAAGAAGCTCACGATGTACACGCACGAGAACGTGGGCTGGGGCAAGGTCCATCTCCCCGAGCAGGAGCTGCAGACGACGTCGTTCTGGTGCTCGCTGCCCGAGCGCGCGGTCGCGGGCTGGCCGAAGGAGCGTGTCGAAGTCGCGCTTGCCGGCCTCGGGAATCTGCTGCACGGTCTCGCGCCGCTGCTGCTTATGTGCGCCCCGCACGATCTCGGGCTCGCCGTGGAGGTGCGTTCGCCGCACACCGAGCGGCCGACGATCTACCTCTTTGACATGACCCCCGGAGGGATCGGCTTCAGCGAGCGACTCTTCAAGTCGACAGACGTACTGCTCGACCGCGCCCGAGAGCACCTCGACTCCTGTGGATGCGGAACCGGCTGCCCGTCCTGCGTCGGTCCGGCCTACGCCCTTGGCACCGAGGTGCGCGAAGCCGTTGCGGATCTCCTCTCCCTCCACTCATGAACGATCTCCGAGCCCGGATCGCGCAGATCGTCGAGCGCGATCGCGCTCATCAATCTGACAAGCGCGGGGAGAGCGGCGGCACCGACCGAAACCCTCTCTACGCGGCGGTATCCCCAGCCCCAAGGGCCGGGGACCCCTCCGCCGCGCGGGGGCCCTCGGTCGGTGCCGCGGCTTGGCCCTGTTTCGAGGTGCGCGAACAGCGCTTCGCTATCGACGATCTCGGACTCGAGATCGTCGGGAGGGGAGCCTGCGACGCACTGCTTCTCGCGCACCTCGGGCTCAAAGGCGAGGCTCCCCGCGACTGGCCGGACATCCTTTTCCTAGATACGGAGACGACGGGCCTCTCGGGCGGGACCGGCACGTACATCTTCCTGATTGGCGTCGCTCACTTCGCCGGTAAGGAGCTGATCCTGCGGCAGCACATGCTTCTGGATCTCGGCACGGAGCGCGAGTTCATCGAACAGCTCAAAGGCGAGATCGAACCGTTCCGCGCATGCGCGTCGTACAACGGCAAGGCGTTCGACCTTCCGATCATCCGCACGCGGTTCGTCATGGCGATACGCAGCGAGGTCACCGTGGACGACTCGCACCTCGACCTCCTGCACCCGGCGCGTCGGCTCTGGCGCGATCGATTCGGTTCCACGACGCTGAAGCAGCTCGAGGAGAGCGTGCTCGACGACGGTCGTACCGCGGACATACCCGGCTGGCTCATTCCCGACGCCTACTTCCACTACCTGCGCAAGCGCGATCCGGCGATCATCGCTCCGGTCCTGGAGCACAACGCGCGCGACGTGATCTCGCTCGTGCGGATCACTGATCGCGTGGCACGGGCGGTGACGGCCGCGCGGGCCGGCCGCGCGCCCGACCACGCGCCCGCGGCATTCGCTCTCGCGCGCGGCTTCGAGCGCACGGGCGAGATCGACGCCGCGTTCGCGTGCTACGAAAGTGCGTACTACGACGGGGACAACGCCCTGCGTGCGAAGCTGGCGCTCGCCTTCGCGCGCCTCCTGGAACGCCGCGGCGAGCTCGAGCGCGCGCTTCGCATGATGGAGACGCTCGTCGCACTCGGCCTCGGCTCGGAACGCTGGCGCGAGCAAGCCGAGAGCCGAATACGGAGACTCACCAAGAAGAAATGGCGGAAAGCTCTCCCGACCGCAAGCTGACGATACGGCCACTCACGGCAGCGCGGGTCGACGACGTGAAGACCGTGACGCGGGGCACGTGGGGCTCGTCCTGTTGGGACCTCTTCCCGCGCTATTCCGCCGCGCAGCAGCGTGCTCTTGGCATCATCGGCTTCGGTCCTGGCACGGCCGAGGAGAGGCGCCGGGCCGTGCTCGCGAAACTGGCGCGCCGTCGAAAGAACTCCGCCGGGCTGGTCGCGTACCGGGGCGGCGAGCCGATCGGGTTCATCTCGCTCGGACCGCGGCACGACTTCTCGCGGGTCGAGAACTCGCGCGCTACCCCACCCGTCGACGACGTCGCGGCGTGGGTCATCCCCTGCATCACCGTGCGGCGCGGCCACCGCGGTCAGGGTGTCGCGGTCGCCATGATCCGCGCGGCGGTCGATTACGCGGGCAGGCGCGGCGCGCCGGCCGTCGAGGCGTACCCACGAGCCGATGGCAAGCGCGTGCACGACGACTTCGCGTTCTTCGGCACGCGCGCGATGTTCGCCAAAGCCGGCTTTCGCCAGGTCCGCGGGGTGCTTCCGCGCTTGCCCAAAGGATGGCTCCCGCGCGTGACGATGCGCCGGACGATCGGGAAGCGCGCACTCACGCGCACCGCGCCCACCGTGACTTGACTGGCTGCGGGCTCTCGGTCAGATCTCGCTGACAAAAGGTTGAGCGCGCGGGCTACGGGTCAAAGTGGTAGACGCCCGAAAATGAGCCACTCGAACCGCCGTTCGAGGACTGGAAGGTCCCAACCACGTGAAGGTTCGCGAGGCCACCCGTCGCGCCTGTGATAGTGAAGCGCCCACTTGCGGCACCGCTGGCATCGCCTGTCCCGGAGAATGGGAGCACGATCGTGCCCGAACGTCCCCCGAGCGTGCACGCGCAAACGTCTACCCCATTGAAGTTGAGCGAGCCGTTCGGATGGATCACTAGATCGATCTGTTCGACGACGGATCCCGAGAGGTCTCCCGCGTAGACAACCTGTACGGTCTGGCTGATGAACGTGTTGCCGTCAGCCTGTCGGAAATCCGTGAGGACCACGCTTCCGTTTTGGAACGTCCCGTTGAAAGCTACGTGTGTGCTTGCTGAGCCCGGTGATCCGACAAGAAGCGCCGCCATCGCCATATCGGCTCCGAATAGCGCCTTTCGCCATAAGTTGCGCATCGCGTTCTCCCCCTGCGGCCTGAGGGGCGGCGCCATTTCGCTTCGGCGGTGTCTCCCCTTCCGCCCTCGCCCGCTTCCGTTTTGGAACGTCCCGTTGAGAGGGATGTCAACGCTTCGGGCGCTTGCGTTCACGTAACGATCGAGCCTCGGCGTACACGCAATGTGCTGGCTCGGCTGCGCCTGACGATGCGCCGACGATCAGGACGCCCGGCGCTCGCGCGGCGCGGCCGCCGGCGCCGGCCGCGGCCCCACCAGCGAAGAGAACACGCGCCCGAAACGCGCGGCCAGAACGACCGCCAAGAACAACACGGTCAACCCGAGCTCGACGAACGGGATTCCGTGCAGGGTCGCGAGCGCCGGCTCGCTGAGCACAAGATCGGCCGCGGTCCACAGGATCGCGACCGCGCCTACCCAGACCACCTGCGGGAACCGGTCAAGGACTCCGACGACGATGCCGCTCCCGAAGAGCACGATCGGGATCGATAGACCGAGGCCAAAGAGCAGCAGCGCGATGTTGCCGTGAGCGGCCGCTCCCACTCCGAGGATGTTCTCGAGGCTCATCGCGAAGTCCGCGGCGAGGATCGTCACGGTCGCCGCGCGGAGTGTCGTGACCTCGCGGACCGTCCGACCCTGTCCGCGATCGGGACGAACGAGCCGATATGCGATCACCACAAGCGCAAGGCCGCCGACCAGCTGCAGGTACTGGATCGTGAGCAGCAGGGTCACCGCCGCGGCAGCCATGACCCGGAGGACGACCGCGGCGCCGGCTCCGAACACGATCGCCCTGCGGCGCTGCGAGCGCGGCAGCCCGCGCGCGACCATCCCGATGACGAGCGCGTTGTCACCGGACATCGCGAGGTCGATAAGTGTGATCGCGAGGATGGCCTGGAGGATGTCGCCCATAGTCAGCGAGAGCGGAGCTTGAGTGCGACGGAAACGATGACCCCGAGGATCCAGAGGACCGGTATGGCGAGGATCAGGATCGCCTCATCGCCGGCGGCCGCGACGACGTGGTCCGTCCCTATCACGAGCATCGTGTCAGTATACTGACGTGCGGTCAGCAGACTGGCTGCCGCTGACACCGTGCTAGCGTCCTGTCATCGCGAAGCCTCGCACGAGACCGCCGCTCGCGCTCGCGGTTCGCGCGGCGCGCGAAAGCTTGCATCTGACGCAGGCCGAGGTCGCCCGCCGGGTCGGGATCTCACGCGCCGCGATCGCCGAGCTCGAGGCCGGTCGTATTCAACAGCCGCGCGCCGCCGTCTTCGCGCGTCTCTCCGCCGTTTTAGGCATCCCCGCGGCGCTTCTCCTTGCGGCGACCGGCGTGGGCGAGGCCGACGCGGCTTCGCTCGCTGGGCTCGAGGGCGACG
>Ga0209376_1001501_pt1 | contig 23444 bp, 20 predicted proteins | sample GraSoiAngelo_134_FD_185891 | JGI IMG/M metagenome (GOLD analysis project Ga0209376, IMG submission 185891) | Grasslands soil microbial communities from the Angelo Coastal Reserve, California, USA - 14_0929_05_30cm (SPAdes) (version 2) | ecosystem: Environmental > Terrestrial > Soil > Grasslands ... | reverse complement strand
CGTCCGGAGACATCACCTCGCGCAACCTCGAACACTTCCTGGTCATCACGGGCGGCATGTTCGCCGCCTTCGTGAGCATCATGGGCGCCCTCGGATCGAAGCGCACGAGCGACATGCAGAACATCGGCCTGTTCGTATGGGCCGGCCTGCTGCTCGCCTTCACGATGCAAGCCTACGCTTCAATCTGAGCGTCAGCCGAGGGCCCGGATCGCCGCCGCGAATTCCGGCGCGACGCTCACCTTCGTGAACTCGGACTGGATCGTGTCCGTCGCGATCACGTCGTCGCAGGCCTTCAGGTTCGCCTCGGCGTTGTCGACGAAGAGGCCGTGGACGCAGGCCGCAATCACCCGTCGCGCGCCCTGCGATCGAAGTTCCTTGGTCACTGTTCCGATCGTGCCACCCGTCGAGATGACGTCGTCGACGATCGCGATCGACTTGCCACGGACATCGAGTTTCTTGGGCGTAATCTCTACCGTGTGAGAGTCGATTCGCTTCTTCTCAAGGTAATCGTACCGCTTGCCGCAAATCGCGGACGCAGTTTTCGCAAACCGGATCGCGTTGTCGTCCGGCGCGATGAGCATGTCGACGTCAACTCCCTTGAGATAACGCCCGAGGGCCGGGATTCCGTCGACGTCTACGGCGGGAATCGAGAAGGTCTTGAGGACGTCGGGATTGTGGACAGCCATGGTGAGGAGCTCGTCCGCGTCAGCTGCGACGTGCTTCCCAATCGCCTTCGCGGATACAGCCTCGCCCTCGAGGAAGCGCTTGTCCTGACGGCCGTATCCGAAGTAGGGTACGACCGCGGTGAGGCGACGGGCACCAGCGTCTCGAATCGCGTCGGCGAGCATGAGGAACTCGACGACCATCGCGTCGGGATGGGTCGTCTGTACGAGGATGACGTGCTCGCCGCCGACGGGCCCTAGTAAGCGCACATATCGTTCGCTATCCGGGAAGCCGCCGGAGTGCTTTTCGAATGCGACGTCGACAAACGCAGCCTTAAGCTCGCGGGCAATCCCTTTCGCGAGAGAGACGGAGGCGGAGCCGCCGACGACCTTCATCGTCCCACGGCGCGAAGGATGAGGAGGGCGATATTTGAAGTGTCGGACGCCTCGGAATTAAAACGCGGAGCCGACAAGAGTATCTCGTGCTGCTGCCTTGTAACCGCATCGAGGCCGTTCGTTGAGACGCGACAATCAGTATGATAACGGCATTCGAGGACAGCCCTACTCGAGGAAATTTTACGCCGCTCAGGAACCCGATTCAATCCAGTCGGCCGAGGCGATTGTTCCAATCTTGGCGGAATTGACGCGACCCAAATCCGTGGTAGACGTCGGGTGCGGGACGGGAACTTGGCTCTCTGTTTTCCGGAAGCTCGGTGTCCAAGACATCTATGGCATAGACGGGGAATGGGTCGACCCGCGATCTCTCCGTATTCCGCCTGAAAGATTCCAGACGGCCGATTTGTCCGAGCCCCTTCGGCTCGGACGGAGCTTCGAGCTGGTGATGTCTCTCGAGGTGGCAGAACATTTGCCTGCCTCCTCGGCGACGACATTCATTGATTCCCTCGTGAACCTAGGTCCGGTCGTCGTCTTCTCTGCGGCAATCCCGCACCAAGGAGGAACGCATCACGTGAACGAGCAGTGGCCGGACTATTGGGTCCGCCTGTTCGAAGCGCGTGGATATCGGGTCATCGACTGCATCAGACGCAGAGTTTGGAACAACCCCGAAGTCCAATGGTGGTACGCCCAGAACACGTTCGTGTTTGCGCCAGATGCTTACCTTCGAGAGTCGCCCACGCTCTTGCACGAACGCGAAACCACGCACTTCTCTCAACTCGCGCTTGTTCATCCGAGGAAGTATCTTGCCGTGACTGATCCGAAAAACCTGTCTACGCGGACCCTCATCCAGATCGCGGCAACCAAGTACCGGAACCTCATTCGAAGAGGACCAAACGGAAGGGAGGGTGCGGGGTAGCGTCCGACCTCGATCGGAAACACGGTCCCGCGCTCGTATTGCTCCCTGCGGGGGTGGTCAGGAACTTGGGGCGGTTCTCTGCCCGCCGAGGCATTGATTCCATCAGTCTCACGCGGTCGATAACGGTCAGCGAGTCTTCTTATATCCACGGCGAGCGTGAATGGCGACGAAGCGACGCTCTGGTCGCATGACTTTCAGCGAGTTTCTAATGCGACATCGGCAAGTGGCAGGCCTGTTCGCGCTGGTCATGGCATCTGGTGGCGTCGGGCTGCTCCTCAACCCTCCCTCCGCCTCATCGGCGTCTTGGGTCGGTTTGCTCCTAGTTGCACTCGGCGGTGGCGTCATGTGTCTCGTCGTTTGGCCGAAAAACCGTGGACCGTCAGAAATCCGGTCCTCCCTGGCCAGCCGATTCATCGGAGTTCTCACTTTGCGCGGAAAATTCGACGCGCTCATGCCAGCCGCAGGAGTCGCAATCATCCTTGCGGACACCTTGTACAATCTTCTGCTCTCTGCGACCCCCGCTGTCCAGACTGAGGACACGATCGCGCTCCTCGGGGCGAGTTCGCTTATTGTGTACGGTTTCGTCCCGTCCCGCTTCTCGCGAGAGCGAGATTTCGTCTTGGTTTTTTTCATCATCTTGAACGCCATTCTAGTCGTACCGCTGCTGGTCGCTCGTGCATATTACGCCGATTTCGAGCGCTCTGTCGACCTCTACTCCTGGGTCGCGTTGGCTCCTCAGACGAGTGCGGTTCTTACGGTCCTCGGCATCGGAAACGCAATCCATCCGGTCGCGGGGGCGACTGCGCCGGGGCTGGCCTTCACGCCGCAGCACATGAGCAACCCGGTGACGGTTGTAATTACAACGGCGTGCTCGGGAATCTATTCTTTCGGGATCTTCGCGTCGGCATTCATCGCATTCACACTCACGGAATTCGAACGACCCGTCGGACGGGTTTGGATTCTTCTCGCACTCGGCCTTCTGACCTCGTATGTCGCCAACATTCTCCGGATGGTCGTCATCGTCCTAGTAGGATACTACACGGACACGGCCGAGACCGATCTTCAGAACATGCTCATCGCTCATTCATATGCGGGCTGGCTGATCTTCCTCGGATGGATTGCGCTTTTCTGGAGCTTGCTCCTGCCTTTCATGCTGCCCCGGGCACCCTCGAAGCGAGACGCGGGATCCGCTCCAAAATCCGCGAGGCGGGAGTCGATCTGCGGACTGTGTGCAGGCGGCCTCACGCCGGCCGTTCCGGCGACGCGGTGCGGCTGCGGGCGCCTTTACCACCGGGACTGCCTCGAGGCGGCGGGGTATTGTCCGTCGTGCGGGCGCCTCGCTAACCTCGGGAATAAGGCTGCACCTGGCGACTCCTGACGCCTAGACACGAGCGTCCACAGCCAGAGCGAATGTGAGCGCTGCACTAACCCCTTAGTGCTTCGAGGGCAGCTAGTGCGAAGCCTTTGCCCTGCTCGATAAGCCCTCTGGGCCGCTTCTCCCCGAACCAGGTTGATTCCGTGGGGCCAAGACCCAAATCGATGGCGTTTGCCTCCCAAACCCGATGCAAGTCCCAGTCGGTGTACTCCAAGTGCAGCAACTTGTCGAACTCGCGCCGGACCAAGCGCAGGACACGCTCCGGTTTTCGGTAGCGGACAGAGAGGTAATCCGGCGAGTCGCGGGGCCATGGTCCTCTGAGGTTCTCGCCCATCCGCACCGGATACCACTTCATCCGTCCGATCCGGTGGAGCCGCATCCACATGTCGAAGTCCGCTCCAACGTTAAAGTTCGTTCGGCCTTCGACGATGCGCCAAAGGAAACGAGGAAAGACGCCCGCGTAAATGGCTTGGACCGCGTAACGAGAAAAAGAGGATACCGCATGATCCACAAAGGGACGTAGGATCCTGAAGTACACCGTATCAGTATCCACCGCAAGGATGAACGGAGCCGATGAATAGCGGACGGCAATTTTGGCACCCCGGCCCCTTGTACATCTTCGACTCAGCCACGAGAAGTTGGGGTGATCCCTCGCCCAATCTCTAAAAATGTCCGGGCTCTCGTCGCGCGATCGGTTGTCAACAACGACGTATTCGAACTCGTCTTCTCGAAACTGTGCATAAATCGACTCGAGATGTTTCCGCAATGCATGCGCGCAGTTGTAGTTCGTGGAGATGATACTCAGGGACGGGCGATGGGAGGGATCTGCTCCCCCGTGTGAGTTCGCGACTTCGCACAGGAGTCGAACGGCATCCGTGGTTCCGGAGCGTACAGTTTCTGACGCGTTGACGGGTGGCCTTCGAAGAGCCTCAAGGATCGCCGCGGAAAGGCCAGAGGACGTCAGCCCCTCACCCAGAACTTGGACCGCGAATCTCGCAGCCTGAAGAGCCTGGGCGACTTCGACCTGCTCCGGTACATTCGGATGAGGAAGCGTCACGATTGGAATTCCGAGCGCAGCGGCCTCGAAAGCCATCGTAGTACCCTGCGTGAGCACGACGTGGCACCGGGACAGAGAACGCGCATGCGCATCGGATCCGCGATGACCGCCGACCTCGCCCTCGAAATTGACAGGCCGGCCGAGCTCCCCGGCAAGTTCCTCTCGAGTCGCCTCTAGGATAGACGAGAGTCCGTCGGTCGGACGGGAGACCGACACGTATACGAGCAGCCGGTCAGTGAGTGGCTCCCTGATGACGGATTCGACACTGAAAACAGGAGGAATCACACGCACTTTCCAGAGGAATTCACTAAGGGGCGACTTCGGCCGGAACAGAACGGCCGGATACGGCACGAGGATGAGATCGGCGGCCTGCAGCGACTCCCTCACGACGGGTTCCGTGGAAAAACCCGCGGGCTGTACGACCAACACGAGTTTTCCACCGAGGCGCTTCATGAAGCGGACTCGAAAATCGATAAACGCGACACCATCCTCGATCAGAACGTTGGCACGGATGATTGCCCAGGTGCGCTTCAAGGGGGATCGAACCGTCGGGAGGACGGTCCATTCGGACTCAGCCAGGGGAACGTCGCTTCGAAGAGCCAGCGTCACCTGTGCTTTGTGGTCCATGGAGAGGAGGGCGCTGCCGAGGGTGTCGCAACGAACGCGATGGCCCTTGCCTTGGAGATGAGGCATAAGGACAAATCGGGTCATTTCGCCTCCCCGAGAAGGCGGCGTGCCTCGCAAACGAGTTCCGCTGCACGCCTCTCGAGGGGAAATTGAGTTCGAACCCGACTCCGTGCCCGGTGTCCATCGTCCGAACTAAGCGCCCGGCGAATTGCCTCGACGGTCGTCGTTACGTCTCCGTAAGGAACCGTTTCGCCAACGCCACCGACCACTTCGGGCAACGCGCCACGATCGGATACGACGGGTACGCACCCACAGAGCATTGCCTCCGCGAGGGAACAACCGAACGATTCCACACCGCTCAATTGAGCGTAGACCTGCGACCTTTGGTACACACCCACGAGTTCACTCTGCGATAGCGGACCTGTGACTATGACATTGGGCGATCGACCTTCAAGAAGTGCGCCGGCCCGGGACGTGTCGCCCACGATCATGAAAGGGATCGACGGAAGCCTACGTGCGGCGGCAAGAAACGTATTGAGGCCCTTAAGCGACCAGGTCTCAGGCGCGACGCGGGCGACTGTCAAGACGCCCACTCGGTCCCCGTTGCCCATCGTGAACTGATCCGGGTCGAACCCGTGGTAGAGCACCGAAGCGAAAGCTTGCGGGGCGATACCTTGCAACAGACTCAGGCTGTAGGCGGAGACCGCGAGAGTCCGATCAGCCCGAGCCAGTGCGAAGGCCGTACGACGACGACGTTTCGGCCATCGCATTTCGCCATACCCGTGTTCGGGTAACGCTTCGACATCCCAGCCGCCCGCGATGAGAAGCGATCGTGCCCCGGTCAGTGGGCGCGTCAGGACCATAGCGTACGCATATCCGAGGACGAACCAGGCCATGCCAATCCGACTACGGTGTAGCTCGCGCAACAGTGGGAATCGATCACGAGGATCACGGTATAAAAAAGTCCCGACATCGAACTCGCTCTCCATGATTCGAATGTCCTGGTCAATGAAACTGGCATGGTGGGGGATAACCACCAGGACCTCGCGGCCCATCTCGCTCGGGGCAAATCGACGTTCTATGATATTCTTTATTGTTTCGCCACGAATCTCTCAGCCCAAAACTGGCATTCCTGAGGCATCGGTTTAGGTGAAGCGCGCCTTTGAGAACTACGGGGATATCCTTTTTGTTCTGGGCGAAGCTGGTTGGCATGCCTATGCGCATCGCCTTTCTAGCGCCGGACATCGATCTATCTGGCCACACAGGTGACGTGTGGCATGTGAAAGATCTCGCGTGCGCTTTCTCGCGGCTTGGTTGCCAGGTTGACCTCGTCATCGCGAATCCCGCGGACTGGGAGCCCCCGGCCTCTGTGCGCCTAATCGCGAGCCCTCCGGGAAACGCGTTCCGGACGGCATTGAAATTGCTCTCTATGCTGGGAAAGAAACAACCGGACGTTATCTACGAAAGACGCGAATCTCCCAAACTCTCCGCCGTCCTCGGATGGCTCTTGAGCAAGCCTCACTTCGTAGAAATCAACGGTCTTGTTGAGGAAGAGATGGCGATGCAGGGACGTGCCGATCGAACTCCTGCTCCTCTTCGCGAAGTGAAAGCCGTGGTGCGTGGCAAGCTGTTGGCGTCCTCCTCGGGAATCGTCGCGGTGACAGAAGGACTCAGGGCGCAGCTCGCGAGCCGCTACGCTATCCCGCTGGAGCGGATCACCGTCGTCTCGAACGGTGTGGACCTATCTCGGTTCAACCCCCAACCAAAGGAAGAGGCCCGGCGAGCCTTGGGCTTGCCAGGAGAGGCCCCTACCCTGGTTTTTGTGGGAAATCTCGTCGCTTGGCAAGGAGTGAGCACGCTAATCGCAGCGATGGGTGGTGTGATAGCCGAAATTCCGGAGGCACAGCTCCTCATCGTTGGAGACGGCCAAGAACGGCCTTTGCTGGAAGTAGAGTCGGGGAGGCGGGGGCTCGGCAAGTGCATACGCTTTGTCGGATGGGTCCCCCGAGATGATGTCCCCCGCTGGATTTGTGCGGCCGACGTCGCCGTGATGCCATCCACGCTGCGTCGTAACTCGCGCATCGGCTCCTCGGCCCTCAAAATGCGGGAATACCTCGCATGCGGGCGGCCGGTCGTCGCGACGAACATCGAAGGAGGGGGCCCACTCCTCGAAAGGGAGAGCATCGGCGTGGGCGTTCCGGGGGATGACCCGATCCAGCTCGCGCGGGCCCTTGTTATGCTCCTACGCGACTCGGAGACGATCGCGGCAATGGGGACGCGTGCCCGCATGTTCGCACAGCGTGAGCTTTCCTGGGACCTCAGTGCGAGACGAATTCTGCAATTCTTTGGGGAAGCCGGACCCCCAATGAGGGCTTAAGAGCAGCATCTCGAGACCTTCCTTGGTCGGGCACCGCGCGGTGACGTGCACTACCCGCGAGGAGACCGTTAGGCGGCCGTGCCCTTGAAGCTCATGGAACCAACCACGACCGTCTGTCCCTTGCCCATGAGAACATCGAGTCGCGAATGGACGCTATCGGCTGAGAGACAGACGCCGCTGGCCTTTAATAGCCCCGGCGGCCCGTATGACGAGGTCGGAATGAGTTCAGAACGTCGCAGACTCCTACTGGGAACCAGTTGGACTTTCGCGTCCACCCTTGTTGCCCTGGTCGCGGGAACGATTCTGAATCCGGTCCTTGTCCTGTACCTTGGCGTTGGCGGATTTGGGACGTGGGCGTCAGCGATCGCGTTCGCTTCCCTGTTCGGTCTCGCAGGAGACCTCGGAGTCGCGGCAGCTCTGACGAAAGTTGTCGCAGAGCGGCGGGGGAAACGGAAGGGAATCGAATCATTGGGCGGTAGCGCCCTCGTGTTCGCTCTCGCCACCGGAGGCATTGCAGGCCTCGTCCTTTTCGCGACGTCGTTCTTGATGGCCGATCATGTGAACTCAGCGGAGTTCCCCATCTTGCTCCGCCTGCAGGCTCTCCAGATGCCTTTCAACCTGGGATCGGTGTCTCTCCTCGGACTTCTCCAAGGCGACCGTCGCTTTCGGTCGCTTTCGGTCTTCACGATGTTGCAGTCACTCGGAAGCATTGCCATGGTGGCCGGGGCGCTGGCGGCGGGAGGTGGAATTGTCGGAGCGATGGCTGCGTCTGTTGCTGCAGCGGCGATTGGCTTCGTCCTCCTGACCCTGAGCCGCAAGGAGGACCTGCATTTCGCAGGAACCTCGGCCCTAAGCCTCGATTTTCGACGACTTGTCCCCTTCGGTCTTCAATTGACTGTTACAAGTGCGTTGAGCACCGTTCTCTACCAGGCGGACTTAGTCCTCGTTTCTGCGTTGACGGGCGACGCGACCATCGTGGGAATCTACGCACTCGCGGTCTTCAGCACCCGGATTTTGTGGATCATCCCAGGAAGCATCAGCGTTACCACATATCCGGTGATTTCGGAGTATGCCGCCGCGGCTGATTCGAGCCGCGTGGCTCGATACCTATCGGCTGCGCTAATTGCGTCCCTCACGGTCGTTGGTTCCTTAGCGTCCGGGTTCCTCCTATTCGGGAGGCCACTCCTTCGTTTCTTCTTCGGACCAGACTCCGTGGACGCGTATGATCTCGCGATCCTGATGCTCTTTGGGACCGCCGCCCTTGGGGCACTCCGATCCATCGCCCAATCCCTCACCAGCATCGGGCGGCCGGACGTGAGTCTTCGAATCTCGGCGGTGGGCGCTGCCGCACTGGTTGTCCTGGCTTACACGCTTACGAGAGGCTACGGTGCGAAAGGGGCGGCGTTTGCGGTGTCTACCTCGTTCATCCTCATTTCCGCCGCGCTTATTGCTTCGATCGAGCGATTTGTTGTTCGTCCTACAGGGGGACGACTCTACTCGAAGCGCTTGGGAATCACTGCGGCGAGCACAGCCATCGCGGCCGGGGTCTCCGGGTGGCTCGCGCTTCCCGCGGAACCAGCGCTTTTCAATATCACCACGGCAATCGTCCTATGGAGCGGTCTCGTCCTACTCATTATCCTCTCCTCCGGGGGAAGGAAAACATGGGGCGGAATCTTCCGGGGAGCCGGGCCGGCGCCCGAGAGGGTTCCATGAGCCCCGAGGGCCGTCCTGCCGCATCGACAAGACGGGCCCGCCGAAGCCTTTCGAAGCGGGGGCGATCGACTCTCTTCCTATTCGCCGCATGGTACTCTCCTGCGTCCGCATTGCGGGTTGCATTCCACCGTCTTCGAGGAGTAAACGTCGGCCGATCGGTCGAGATTGGTTACTTCGTCATCCTTGACAATCTCTACCCCGAGAGGATTTTCATCGAGGACGGTGCGACGATTTCTGCACGATCTACAATCCTCGCGCACGACGAGGCGATGTCGTACACCGGACGGGGAGCGGGGGTCGTTGAGGAGACGCGAATCGGTGCGAGCGCATTCGTCGGGGTCCACTGCGTCGTCTTGCCGGGTGTCACGATCGGTGCGCGCGCGGTCGTCGGCGCAGGGTCGGTCGTGACGAAAAACGTACCGCCAGGTGTCGTTGTCGCAGGCGTTCCCGCAAGGGTCATGAGTCCCGACCAAGCGAGAGGAGATTCGGGACCGTGAGCCCGACTCCCTGGGATGCGGTGCGGCTCGTCGGTCGCTCTTACTTTGTTCATCGATTCCACACATCGGGAGGGGGCGCAAGTGCGACGAATGACGCATGGCTCGAAGGCCTGCCCCTCAGTCAGCGACCGTCAGAACGGTTTTCTGAAGGGCACGCGACCCTCCGCTTCGGAGGTCTCGAAATTCCGCTCTCCCAACGGGTCGCCGAGGTCCATGGTGGCAGTCCTTGGATTGCATTTTCAGACGGTCGAACAGTCGAGGTGGGCGGGATCAACAACGGATCGCTCGAGCTCGGATTCGATCCTTGGTTCGCGATGGGTGCCGGCCTACTTGGACTGGCAGGGTCCTCCGACAATTCGGGCAACGTGCCCAAGAGGGAGCACACGCCATGGGTTGATCGGTTTGCGCGCGAGTTCGCGGCGACCCTAGGCAGCCTAGGCGCCGATACCCGCCCGCGGTTACATTGGCCAGGAAACGCGCCATTCGCAGTGTGCCTGACTCACGATGTCGACAGGATTCAGAAGACTTTCCAGTACGTGAGCCATCTCGGTCGGACGAAAGGTCTCCGGGGCGCCACGAAGTCCCTTCGCCGAAGTGGACGGCCCTATTGGGGCTTCGACGCGGTCCGCGACATCGAACGCGGTGAGGGTGTCCGGTCCACGTTCTTTATGCTTCACGAGGGACCCGAGGCCAAGCAGGGCATTCGCAATCGCCTCCTCGCATGGGGCCTTGCCGACTTCGAGGAGCCGGAACTCGCATCGACCGTAATCTCTCTCGCTCGGGACGGTTGGGAAGTTGGCCTCCATGCGAGCTTGGCCTCGACGGCGTCGCAAGACCGGATTTCCCTGGAGAAACGGAAGCTTGAGGCAATCGTTGGGGGGAAAGTCCACGGAGTCCGCCAGCACCACCTTCGCCTTCTCCTACCCGATCGATGGGACGAGTTCGCTGGGGCGGGCCTTGCCTATGACTCGTCGTTCGGGTTCCGGCACACATGGGGCTTCCGAGGCGGCACGGCATTCCCCTACTTCCTTGCTGGATCGAAAAATATCCTTCCGCTTCGCGAGGTCCCGCTGCACATCATGGACTCGGCCCTTGCACGCTCTCACGACGCTTGGGCGGAGTGCACACAGGCGCTAGACGCGGTCCAGTCCGTCGGAGGAGTCTTGACCGTCCTTTTCCACCAGCGATTCTTCGACTCCCGTAACTATCCAGGCTATGCGGACCTTTTCGAGCGCCTCATCGCTGAGGCAAAACGGCGCCAAGCGTGGATCGGACCGGCCGGAGAGGTTCTGAGGGCTTGGTCGAGATGACCGCAACTCGTGCGTTCCGGGAAGAGACGCTCAAGGACGCCTCGGACTATGCCGACTTGGCTTCTCAGTCGCCGTTGGCAACAGCGTTCCACAGGCCCGAGTGGCTCGCCGCGGTCGAATACACGACAGGGAAATCGGTTCGGTTGCTTCGGGTTCTCCAAGGAAACGAGACGACGGCGATCCTGCCGCACGTGCATAGTCGGTGGGGGCCGATTCGGGTCCTCCTCTCACCGCCGAGCGGGCTCGGGATGCAGTACCTCGGACCGTTGATTCCGGATTGGGGCGACCTCAAGCAGGACAAACGGGAGGATCGCTTGAACGCCCTGGCGGAGGCAGTCCGCGGCCACATGAGGGAATCCCGTGTCCGATCGTGTCAAGTCCGATGTGCGCCCGGACTCGAGGATGCGCGCGCATTCCAGTGGTCCGGCTTCGAGGCGATCCCGCGGTACACCTACCGGCTCTCGGTGCGCGACGAAGGTGCGGTATGGGAAGACCTGAAGAAGACAGTCCGATCCGACATCCGGAGGCACGACGATGTGCTGAAAGTGGTCCCGGCGGAAGCGCGGGACTGGCTGGTCTTCGAGAATCAGATCGATGCTCGCTATTTCGAGCAAGGGCTGCGTGCTCCGCTTCCGGAAGGCTACCTCGCCCGTTTGCGAGATGTGTTGGGAACCAATCTCGTCCTGCTGGTCGCGAAGGTAGCGGGCGCCTTCGTCGGCGGTGCGGTTTTGGTTCGAATACATGACCGAATCAGCCTCTGGCAGGGAACGGCCCGAGGTCCCCCGGGCCTTCCGATGAACGACGTCCTTGTATGGGAATCCATCCGGTATGCCCACGCGCAAGGCTGTGCTGAATTCGAACTAATGGGCGCGAATACTCGGCGGCTCGCAGACTTCAAGTCAAAGTTCAATCCGAGATTGAAACCGTACCTCGAGCTCCGCCGCTTTCCTGCGTGGGCATCGGCGACGATGGACTTCGCGATTCGGCTTCGGGAAGGAGGCGTTTCTCGATGAGAGACGGGGAACCGACGCTGGTCGTGCCGACGACCACCAACTGGGAGATCGAGCGCGGAGGCGGGATGGAGAAGTTCATTCGCAGCCTCGCACACGAAGCCTCCCTTCGGCACAAACCGGTCGCGATCCTCTCCACGGGGACTCGCACCTTGAATAACGGATCGATTGAGATCCGTCCCATCGCGCCCTCGGCTCGCACGGAGCTGGCGTACGTCCGTGCTCTCCGTCGGAAGCTGAGGACTCGGCAGGTATCTCTCCCGACACCGGCGGTCGTCCTTGCGAACGCGGAGCACTATGTATGGCCCTTTCTCGATTCTCCGGTGCCGGTATTGCTCCTCGCCCACGGCGCGGTGCCACCGACGCTTCGATCGACGCGCGGACGCCTCAAGACACTCGTGTTCGAGGCGCTCTTGGAGCACCGCGCAGTCCAGCGCGTCTCCAAAATCCTGGCAGTGAGCAAAGGGACGGCCGCATACTACAGGGAAAAGTTTCCGGAAGCGTCGGAGAAAGTTGTGCAGATTTCGATGGGTGTGGACCTCGACGCGATCCCGCCGCCGGGGAGCCAGAGACCCGAGGACCGATGGGGACTCGGGTCGAGACGCCCGAAGATATTATTCGCAGGTCGCCTTTCCAGGGAGAAAGGACTGCCCCTGTTAATCGAAGCGTGCGGCCTCGTCCGTGCCCCGGGAATGCCTCTCGAGCTAGCGATTGCGGGAGACGGACCTCTCCGAGGATGGCTTCAAGAACAGGCTGGCTCGAAGAGCTGGATCCATCCGCTGGGTCGCGTGCCCCATTCGGAATTGATGGAACTCATGACGCATTGTGACCTTCTCGCAATTGCATCTGCCTACGAGGGCTTGCCGACTGTCCTTCTCGAGGCGGTATGTGCCGGGCTTCCCGTTGTCTCGACGAACGTTGGCCGAGCGAGGGAGTTGCTGGAGCCTGCGAACGGCGTGATCGCCGAACCATCCGCCCGAGAATTCGCAGACGGCATCGTCCTCGCCTCAAGACTCGACCGCTTGGTGGCGGAAGAGGTGGACCGTCAACTCCGACCGCGACTTGACTTTCGCCACACGGCTGATGCAATCTTTGCGATCACGAGGACAATTGCCGATGAATCTTTCTGAGGTTACTCGCATAGAAGTTCGAGAAGTTCGCTCACTCGGCCCGGCGGAGGAGCCGGATCGCAATCGATTTGGATTCCGTAAGGAGCACCGCAGCCCTTCTCCAGGCATCGGGGGACGGGTAACGCGCCTGCGAGTGGTCTTCACTTGCCCATACTCCGTTCGGAAGGTAACCGGTATAGGTGTGTTTGTCTCGGATCTCATGAGAAGCCTCTCCCACTACGGTCATGAAGGCTGGGTCGTTTGTCCGGATGGGCCGGGGATTTTGCTGCAGGACCTTCCGGAGCATCCGTCGAAGCTCGTCGAAATTCCCGTACAGTGTTGGCCTTTTCTCAGAGACGTTATCCTCGGCCTAGGCACGGCACGCACATTGCTATCGTGCAGGCGACTCTTCGATGTAATTCATGCGCAACAGCCGCACCTCCAAACTGTCGTCGCCATCGTTGTGGGCCGAATCTGCGGCCGCAAGAGCGTGACGACCCTCCACGGCCGACTCCCCCGCCCGACTGGACTCGTTCGACTTCGGTTCCTTCACTTTCTTGAATGGTTTGTCCTCCGCTACTCCGGAGAAATCGCTTACGTCTCCGACCAAACAAAGAAGGATTTCGACGGTGCGCGGGGGAAGGCGATTGCAAACGGCGCGGATGAAGGACGGTTCCGATATGACCAAGAGTCAAGGCGATGGGCACGCGAGGAAATCGGAGTGCGGAACGAATTCGTGGTGTTGTTCCTTAGTCGCTGGGCACAAATCAAGGGTGTACGAGAGGTCCTCGATGCATTCGCAAAAGTAAGGGCTGTGACGCGAAACGTTCGACTCCTTCTTGTCGGAGGCGGTCTTCCGGAAGAGGAGAGATTCGTTCAGGAACATGTGCGGGAACTTAGCATCGAGACCGCTACGACATTGCTCGGGGTCGTTACGGATCGTAGGCCTTGGTTCCAGGCCGCCGACTTATACCTCCTTCCTTCGCACAACGAAGGTCTCCCCCTGGCCCTCCTCGAGGCTATGAGCGTTGGGCTTCCCTGTATCGTGACCCCGGTGGGAGGAATGCACGATGTGATTCGAGACGGGGTGAACGGCTTCGTGGTACCGGAAGGGGACGCAAGCGCACTCGCGCACACTATTATTCGATGCATTCAGGATGAAGTCATTCGGAACGCCGTCGGCCGACAAGCCCGGGAGACCGTCGAGGCGCGGTTCAATCTCGATCGGATGGCGCGCGACTACATGGGAATCTACAGATCACTCAGAGAAATCGGGGGACGAGTCGAATCTACCTAATTTCTACACGCCTTCGCGGGGCGGCTTCGGAAAGCTGTCGAGATGAGACATAGCGCCTCAGAGGCGCCCTCGCCTGAGTGCTCAGCATCTACATGAACGCGGGGTGATGCAACCCGTTTCTGGGAGCGGGCGAACGAAAGGCGCGGCAAGAGCGACGACTCAGGCTCACGTGAATATCTGTCGCGGGCTAGAACAGCTCCGATGCCAGTCCGTACAGCTCCCAAAAACGCTCCGCCTGGTTGCGCCAAGAGAACTCCCGTGCGGCGAGTTCCTTCGCTCGCATGCCCAGTCGAGCACGGGTCTCGGGATCGGACGCGAGCTTCTGCAGCACCCGACACAAGCCCTCTGCTTCGGGAGGGCAGTGGACGACCCCACACTCCGGCTCGTTGAATACCGGGTCTTCGAGCGTCCCTTCGTTCACGACGACGGGCAAGGATAGACTCATCGCCTCGAGGACGACTTGAGCGAAAGAGTCCTGGAAGGAAATGTGACAGAACACATCGGAACTCGCAAGTATCGGTGCCGGGTCATCGACGAGTCCGGTGAATCGCACGCGTTCGCCCAAGGCAAGTCGTCGGGCCAAAGATTCGAGATCCGGACGGAATTCCCCGTCCCCGACAAGGGTAAGCGAAACTTCCGGCACGACTCGGGCGAGGCGTGCGGTCGCTTCCAGTAGAATACGCATGCCTTGAACCTTACCTTCCCAACTCATCAGGCCGACCGCGCAAATCCGAAACCCATCGGGGCCGGCCCGCCGACCCTTCCTTGGCTCGACTACTGATTGACGAACCCCGGGTGCTACGACGGCCGACCCCCTTGGAAGCCCGAACCGCCGGACGAATTCCTCCCGGGAATGCTCGCTGACGAACGTAACGACGTGGGCCCGCCGGAGAAGCCAACGGAAAGGAAGCCGGAAAGCCATGGGAACGTCCGGCAAAGTGTGGACGGTGAAGACGACGCGGGTTGCGAGCGGTCGTCCGAGGGGCGAGAGCGCACCTGCGAGACAATACCAGTGTCCGTGGCCATGGACTATGTCGGGGCGGATTTCACGGATTATCCGTCGGCACCAACGGACGAACGCCGCCGGTTTCGTTGGACCGTGATGCACCCCAGCGCCCTCGGATCCGTCCCGAGTCAGGACGGTCACTTCGGCACCGTGGCGGACCAGTTCATGCTCGAGCCCGGCGACGAAGGTGGTCAGACCGCCCACGACGGGTCGATAGTACGGGGTCAGGAGGACGATCTTTGGCCTCCAAGGGTGGCTCGGTCCCATGGACTAGCCCCGCGACGTCTGTAGAAAGTAAATCGATATGTCGCCCGATTCGTATGTGATATATCGATCCGACGCGACACTCACGGAAAAAGGAGAGGCGTACGTCTTCCCGTACGCCTCGAAGCTCCCTCCGAGCCCCCGATTCTCGAGGTAGTACTGGATGTTGTAACGACTTAGCTGCGCGACGACGTCCGGGTGGTTTGCGGACCGGCTCAAGGCGTCGGCCCAAATCGCTTCGAAGTTCACCCCGTCGAGCACGAAGAACGAATCGTCCTCGATCGTGAGGGAGCCGATCGGAATCAACCGCGGACGGACGTCGGCTGGCTGGAGGTACCCGAACGCGAGGATTTCGGGCCCTTGAAAGGAGGTCGTGGACCCGCCGATCGGGAGATATGGAAGCCCCGAAATTGCATGCGATTGGACGCCGAGGGAGCCCGAGTTGGACAGGAAAGGTTTGCCCACTGCATTGCGGAGATAGAGGCCACCATTGAAGACCGAGGGATTCAGGTGGACTTCCACCTGCTGCTCGTAGTTGACGATTGCTGCGCTCGAGATAATCGAGCCCGCAATAATGGAGATGAGGAACACGGACCGCAACTTTGGCAGGGCGTTAAGAGTCTGGTAAAGAAAGAAAATCCCGATTCCCATGAAAATCGCCGCGAACGGGACAAGGTACCAGCCGGTGTACTGCCGGAGTCCCAGCGTCGGTACGATCCCGATGAGAACCCCGACGAGCCATGGTTCCCGCACATCCGGTGCTCGGGTCCGCGAGACTGCGATGGCCCCGACAATCACAAATGGGAGGAGCAAGCCGACAGTCCGCGCCAAACTGATGCCAAGATTCTCCAGCTGCACGAGTGGAGTTGAGCCGCCGACCAGTTGACCCTGCTCATATTCGCCCAGGACCCCTGAGAAGAGGAGGATGTACACCACTGTAATTGCTATTACGCACCACGATCCGAAACGGAGGATTGCCCGAAATCGTCGCTGCAGAAATACGGCGGCATAGGTCGTCCGGAGGATCCGGACAGTCACCAGGAAGATATTCGCGACAATGTACGCGGCCATCGCTATCGCCATCATTACCGCGAGGCGATGGGCGGACATCATAACTAGGAGAATCGTCGCGAGGATGCCAAGGTTGATCAGACCTACGCGGGCCCGGAGGCGAAGGAGAGCCCATACGAAAACCGGGGCAGCTGCAGTGAACAGGCTCCTTGTTGGCATCTGCCACTCAAGACTGCTCACGAATCGGGGCGCCGTCGAAAAGAGGAATGCAATCAAGAGCGCAAGCCGAGCATCCGGCTTGATTTCGCGGGCCATCAGGAAAGCTCCCAAAGTGCCCATGATGGCCGAGATGAAGTCGATGAGGAGGATCGAGCCTTCGACCGAGACCCCTCCGACCTCAGTCGTACCAGCAACGGCAAGGACCGATCCGGACGGGTGGGAAAGCGGATAGAGCCCGAACAGAGAGAGCGGGTTGATCAGCCACGCCGCATACTTTGAATCGATGATTGCCTGAGAGAGCCCATGGAAAACAAAGGAGTCTGCGCCAACCTCGTGATCGGTTGTGGGATACCGGAATGCAAGGTTCAGCGCCACGATGGACAGTAGGAGCGCCAACGTTGCGGCCCTAGGGAATGATTTCACAACCGGCCCCCTCCGGTACTTAGATTGCCCACGACTTCCCTCAGTGAGCCGAATTCGTACTCAGACTGCAGCGACACGAGGAATTTCCGGAAAGGCTCGAGGTTTCGATTGCACGTTGTGGTGAGCCAAGCCGGAAGCCCTGAGTACACCCGCGCCAAGTCAATCGCTTCCCAGGTATGGCACAAAATCGAGATCACGGAGCCGGAACTGTCCCTGACCGCATGCAGGGCCCGTTCCGTCCCCAGAGCGTGCACGAATCCGAGGCCGATTGGCCCCCCGGGAGAATGAGGGTTCTCGGTCACGGGTACCTCCCAGAGGCGTAGAGAGCCGACCTTTCGAACGTCTCGCGCGTTTGGATGATAGGGCTCGCGAGGTGCGCCGCGGTGGTCAACAACGCGTAAGAAATGGCGTCGCTTCAAGCGCCCCGGCAATACAGACGAGTCCGCTTCGTAGCCGAGCGCGTCGAGCGCTTGGAGGATCACGGGACTCACGCTGAAATTTGGAGCGCGAAACAGTCTCGGCTTCGCACCGGCAAGGCCGGCCAAACCCGCGGTGGCGTCGTCGATCATACGTTCCTGCCAAGAGGGGCTTTCGAGGGAGTAGTGTGCTGGCACGTGCCGGACGCCATGGGACCCGAACCACCTTCCATCAAGGGTCTGTTCGCGCAGGAAATCGGGAACCTGTTGCGCGGCGTCGAGAGTGAAGAAGTAATCCGGATCGATATCGAGCCGGCGGAAGAGGTCTGCGAGCCGGGGGAGCCCCTCTTCCAAGCCAGCTTTGCCCCCGACGAACATTGCCACGTCGGGCTCGACGTCGACGCTCACCACGACGGTACGGGGGCGTCGCTCATCGTCCATCTGAGGGCCTCCATGTCGGCTCCGAGGAATTTTCACGTCCGGGCTCAAACCTCGGAAAAACGCCGTCCGTGGCTAGACATTCCTGGTAAACCCGAATCAATCGGTCGGCCATGATTTCCCAACGATGTGCGGCAATCCGTTGACGAGCCGCAAGCTCGAGGAGGCCCCGCTCGGATGGATGTTCCAGCAGCCATTGGACATTCAGGGCGAGATCCTCGGCGTTCCCAGGATTGTAATATCGAACGGTGTCCCCCAGGAGACGCCGGAGGGCCGGGAGGTCCGCAACGACCATCGCCTTTCCCGCCACAGCGTATTCGTAAGCCTTGTTGGGTGTCGCAATCTCCGTGAGAGGGTTCCGCTGGTACGAGACCACTCCGACCGTCGCTCGGGCGAGTATTGACGGGACCAGCGTCGCCGGTACCTCGCCCTCAATCGTAACGACATCCTCGATTCCGAGCCGGCTAACCTGATCCCGAAGGGCCTGGACGAAGCTAGGTTCTCCCGGCCCGATGATGCGCCATCGGACCTGAATTCGGACGATTTCTCGGAGCCTCTTGGCGGCGGTTAGAACAAGGCGAAGGTCCCGCTCCGGATTCAGTCCGCCCACGATCGTGATTTCGGCAGAATCACCTGATACCAACTCGGGCTTAGGGCCTCCGATCTCGACTGGCCAGTCGGGGGAGTTCTCCACGACTACAATGCGTTCTCTTGGCACACCGCGAGACTCCAATATCGCGCCGATCGTCGGGTTTACTGTAATCGTTCGGTTTGCAAACGCACAGGAAACGCGCTGCACCAGCACGCTCAAACGCTCTACGAACGAGCCTCCAAACCTGGGGAAACGCGCGCGATAAATCTCAGGCATAGACTCGTGCAAGTCCAATACCAACCGGGCCCCGAGAGCGCGGCACGGGACGGCAGCCAGGATCAGGAAATCCGGGAGAGAATGAACGTGAATGATGCGGTACCGCCGGAAGGCGTGAGCTACAACCAGATTCACGGAAACCAGGAGAAAGAAAGTGACGTACTGATACGCGTACCGCAGCCGGCTTCCCCTCCGTGGCCCGAGGGGCAGGCGACGGACCCGTACGCCCGGCATGACTTCGGCTCTGTCTTCCACATCGGACCGAAGGCACAGGACGTCCACCGTGAATCCAACTGATTCTAGCGTCCGTACCTCCCTTCGGACCCGCGGATCGGCGGGGAATTTCGCGTATACCACATGGCAAACTGGGACGTGTGAAATCGATGAAGAGCGCATAGTCATCCTTTTACTCCGAGAGCGACAATCTTGCGCCCAAGGAACCCAAGCGGTCCATCGGAAAGACGGCGCTCGGTCCAGTCGAGTGCGTGAAGCAAGCGCGCGCGAAAGGCAGGTGGCATCCAGCCCGTCATCCAGGGCAGGTAGTCCAAGCGCCAAGACCGAACATTCTGAAACCCACCAGAACGGACAAGTCGAAGCATGCCGCGCGTGCTGTACAATCGCGCCGTGAAAGATTTCGAACTTCCGGAGAACCGATGTGACGTAACTGCAATCCTCAGGTTCAAGGGCGAGCGCGAGAACACGACGAAGGCGGCTCTTCCTCCCGGAACGAGGACCCGGCAAACCTCTCGGACGATGCTTACCGGTGACGAAACATGGGGTAAGACCAGGATGCACGTGGCCGCGGTGAAACTTCCCTCGCGGAACGGGAGCGATTCGCCGATGGCAATCACGAAACGAACGCTGGGGCGGCGCCTCCGGGGATCGACGCCGACAACCGACCAACCTTCTTTCTCTAGCGACAAGAGATCCTCGCCACCGCCGCTTCCGACATCCAGAAGCCTCCCGTCGGAGGGGGCGAATAACGCATGAGCAAAACCGCTATCTCTCGTGCGAAGGTACGAATGGAGATCGACTCTGGACGTGCTACCGCTCACTTCATTCACCCAAGCTTCAGCCCCACGGTCAAAACGAGCGCAACAGCAATTGTGAGTTCGACAGCCCAAAGAATGCCAACAATTTCCCATTCTCGCAGCGGTCTCCATTTCATTATTGCGTGAGCGAGGGATTCGATACGGCCATTCCAGACCAAACGACCATCCTGGCCAATCTTGCCGTAGTTTTCACCTTGGAAGCGTCCGCGAAGCTTCAGGATGAATTCGAGAATCATCGGGAAAAAAAGAATGGCCCCGAAAGTCTTCAGTGAAGGCGATGATATGATCGCGGCACAACCGATCGTGGCTCCGGTGAACAAAGTCATCGAATCGCCCGGAAAAACGCGGGCGGGATATCGATTGAAGAGCAAGAAGGCGGAGAGCGCGCCCAGGAGTGGGAAAAGTAGAAACAGCCCTTCCTGTGCGTTCGTGAGGAACGACAGCGCGATGAGCGATGCCGTGATGATGATCCCAAGACCGGCTCCGAGGCCGTTGAAGCCCTCGAGCATGTTTGCCGCGTTGCTCGCGCTCGTGACCCCGACGGGGACCGCGACGGCCATGAGAATCCCAATGTCGACGCCGAGCAGGACCGTATTTTTCGAAGCGTAAACCACGGCCCCGAGCGGAAGTGCGAGCACGAACGGAAGAATGGCCTTGGATCTCTTGCGGAGTCGGAACATGTCGTCCATTAAGCCCACGATTCCGGCTCCTAGACACGCGCTCAACGCAGCGAAGAAAACAGCGTTAGTGGCAACAGGGGCAGTCAGTCCGACGAGGACGGCAACCCCCGCGTAGAAACCTAGAATTACGGCGATACCGCCCATCTCAGGAACAAGAGGACTGTGAGGTTTGTTGAGGTCCTTCCCCACCAGAGTGGTGCCACGCAACGACTTGATTAGCCAAGGCAGGAAGAGGCATACCGCGACAAATGATACCATGGCTGACGCTAGCAACACCAACAGGTCCATGGCGGGAACTCGACTTCCGACGACGGCGGAATCCGCTATATGGGCATTCTCCTAAGATTCTGGAACGTGAGAACAGACGTTGGCCAGAGGGTCGCCAGAGACCTATCATGTGCGATAAGCGGCCGGAAATCTTCTTAAACACCCGCGGGAACCCTTTCGCCGATGGAAGCCGATAAGATCCGAACCGCAAACATTCCAATGTTCCGGTTGGACCCGAAGGACGCCGTGGTCGTGGTGTCCCTCGTCGGAATCGCCGCGTATGTAATCGGCTTCATCGTCGGCTTGGCCGCGTGAGTCCACCCGTCTCGGGCAATGGCTGTCCTTCTGCCGCTGTCCCCGGAAATGTACTTGACCCGGGACTTGGGTTGGGGTCGCCATGGCCCCCCGAATTCATCCAAGTGCCGAAGTCTCGAGCGAAGCGACTATCGGGGAAGGCAGTCGGATCTGGCATTGGGCGCAGATTCGGGAAGGAGCGCGTGTTGGGCAGAACTGCGTCGTCGGGAAGGACGTCTACGTGGACGCCACGGTCGTAGTAGGCGATGATTGCAAGGTCGAGAATTTCGCCAGCATCTACCGGGGCGTCACCATCGGGAACCGAGTGTTCGTCGGACCCCACGTCTGCTTCACAAATGATACCTATCCCCGAGCGGTAAGTCCCGACTGGAAAGTCCTCCCAACGAAAGTGGAGAACGGTGCGTCAATTGGCGCGAACGCGACCATCCTCTGCGGACTCACCATCGGGAGGAACGCCATGGTCGCTGCGGGGGCCGTCGTCACCAAGGATGTCCCGCCTCACGCCCTGGTCGCAGGAGTGCCCGCGAAGATCATCGGGTGGGTGTGCGAGTGCGGTCGCCCCCTTGATGCGAAATTCCGCTGCGCCCACGATGGGAAATCATACCCGGAACTGTCCTCGAAACGCAACCCTCGTTCCCGCTCCCGGAAGTGACCGGGGAACGTTCATTACCCGGATGCCGTTCGCGCGGCAATGATCCCGATCGCCCGGCCGATCCTCGGAGAAGAAGAGGTCGCGGCGGTCAGGGAGGTCCTCGCCTCCGGGATGCTGGCGCAGGGCCCGAAGGTCAAGGCCTTCGAGTCAGCGTTCGCCAAGGACGTCGGACGCAAGCACGGGATCGCCGTTGCAAATGGGACCGAAGCCCTTCACATTGCCCTGGCGGCGCATGGCATCGGTGAGGGGAGCGAGGTCCTCGTTCCACCGCTCACGTTCTTCGCGACCGCGTCGACAGTCCTCCAATGCGGGGCGAGGCCGGTCTTCGTCGACGTGGCCCGAGATTCCTACAACATGGATCCCGCGAAGGTTGGGGCGGCAATCACGCGCAAGACGGCTGCCATCATGCCGGTCCATCTGTACGGCCAAACCGCGGAGATGGACGCAATCCTCGATGCCGCTCGGGGTCAGGGCCTCCCGGTGATCGAGGACGCGGCCCAAGCCCACGGCGCGGAATACCACGGCAAGAAGGCGGGCAACCTCGGCCACACGGCCTGCTTCTCGTTCTACGCGACGAAGAATATGACGACCGGCGAGGGCGGCATGATCGTCACGGACGATGACGCGATCGCGGACAAAGCGCGTCTGCTCCGGGACCACGGGCAGGTGGCGAAGTATCAGCATGCCCTCCTCGGCTACAACTACCGCATGACCGAGATCGCCGCGGCGATCGGCCTCGTTCAGCTGAGGAAGCTCGACGGCTGGGTGAAGCAGCGTCGGGCGAACGCCCAGGCCCTGACGAAAGGCCTCCAGGAAATCGAGGGCCTCACGCCCCCGACGGAAGGCAATTGGATGGTGCATTCCTACTACCAGTACATCGTCCGTCGCGAGGAGGACTTCCCCGTCCCCCGTGACGAGATCGTCCGGATCCTGAACGAGGGAGGCATCGGCTGCCGGCCCTCGTACCCGATGCCCTTGTACAAGCAGAAGGCCCTCCAGGACCTCCGGATCCGCGGTCGCTGCGCGGTCGCGGAGGACCTGATCCCGCGGCTCTTCGAACTCCCCGTTCATCCCGGGGTCGGTCCGCAGGATATCGATCGGATCCTCGAAGCGATCGGACGCCTCGCTCGGTCCCGGTAGGCCGACGGAAAGGCCAAGCAGAGCCGTCGCATAGGCGGACCCGATGGCGCGGATCGATCGCACCGCCTTCGCGAAGGCCCTCCATGAAGCCCACGAACGCGAACACGATCAGCGATGGCAGGACGCGATCGACGTCTACGCGGACCTCCTCGCCTCCCTCGATCCCTCCGCGGACCCGGAACGCCGCGCGATGCGCGCGATCGCCCTCATGCGGCGCGGGAACGCCCTCATGGAACTCCGCCGCTGGGACGAGGCCCGCGGCGCGCTCGACGAGGCCCTCCACGACGCGAAGGCGAGCGGCGATCGGGCGATCCTGGCGCAGGCCCTCCTCGCCGCGGGCGTCTTCG
>Ga0209376_1001500_pt1 | contig 23447 bp, 19 predicted proteins | sample GraSoiAngelo_134_FD_185891 | JGI IMG/M metagenome (GOLD analysis project Ga0209376, IMG submission 185891) | Grasslands soil microbial communities from the Angelo Coastal Reserve, California, USA - 14_0929_05_30cm (SPAdes) (version 2) | ecosystem: Environmental > Terrestrial > Soil > Grasslands ... | reverse complement strand
GGGTGCCGCTTGCAGTAATTGTGCTATCGACGGCTGAGAGACTGCTGGCGTCTAGGTTGAGGGTCCATTTGGCCGCGTGGACCGTAGTCGCATTGAACGATGTGAAAACTCCAGCCAACAGGAGGACGGCGAATAATATCAGTATAGGTTTCTTAGTATTCATTCACTCGACTCTCTAAATTATGCGTGTGAGCCTTTGGCTTTTGCAGGGCATATAAGAGTTTAGCACTCGGAGACTACCGGTTATATCCTTGGTATATCCGAGATATACGTGGAAACCGAACGACCTCTAGCCGGCCGGCGAAAAAATCCGACTCCTGGGGGTCGAGATTTGCGATTGTTGGCGACATTGGCAATATCAGAAGTTATTGGAGACTAACGATATCCTTCTGGGAGAATATGAAAGACGAAACCCGAGAAATCTCTCTAATCATTTTGGACAAATCTTACTCACACTCCATCCACCAGCCTCTAGATACTTCAGAGGCGGCTCCCGCGCGATGCCATCGGAGGTGCCTTCCCCCGTCTTCGAGAATTACTCCGTGGACATCAGCTCAAAAGCTACTGTTTTGAGTAAACATGGTTAGAACTTCCGCCCAGCGAACGATAAAGTCCCGTCCTCATTTTCTTAGTTGTCGTGGAAATCGCCCGATCTTGACATTCTGCCTTTGACTTGAGAACTTTCTATTCACAATGATTATATTTTGAGGACCAGATGACGACGCGAAGAGTCGCCCAATCAGAACGCGACTCCTCATGATACTGCCAGCCTCAATGTCACTCGTAGTCCTCAACCCAAACCTTCTATGCCCTGCCAAGGCCCAAAGCATAGACCTGGTAGGAGTAGTCTGTGTAGCACAGCCAACTTACATCACCTGCCCCTCAAACCCCACCGGTCTTCACTGGAAAACCTGGGTGCCAGCTCAAGGTCGCAGTAAACATACAAAATTCCAACAAGACCTACGGATTCGACATTGCCGTCTAAACCGACCCGGTGTCCTCACGCCAGTATGGATCGATAGGACAGTATGAATCTACTCAGGACACGGAAGCTCTGTAGTTGTCAGCTGCGTGCACGGAATAGGAAGCGACTGTCAGAGCATAGATGCTCCAGCATCAACCATCTATCAATGACAGCGCTCGGCTTTGAAAGATCAGCACCAACAACCGGCCGACTTTTCGCCATTGCATTCAATGTAACAGGTAGCTCAACCACGTCGATCGGATTCCAGACCGGGTGCTCGCAAATCTCAGTTCCATCCAACACATGTGTCACCGTGGCGATATGCCCGGAAAATCCAAACGTATGTTTACCTGAACCTGAAACAGGACAAACCGCATCCTTCGCTCATATGACCGGAGACGTGAACTACGACTGCCGAGTCGACCTAACCGATCTGGTCCTAGTCGCGGAGGCCTTCGGCTCCACACCAAACTCACCCGCATGGAACCCGGATTGCGGATCTCAATGGAGACAACCAGGTCAACATCTGGGACTTGGCCATTGTCGCAGTGCACTTCGGACAAACATGCGGCTAGAGCCGGAACATCTTGCGAACTAGTGCACGTCGCTCAGGTAGCGGGAGCATAGTCGACCCTGATAATGTCATTTCTCAATGGAAGAATGCCTTGAAAGTCAAAATAGTTGGCTTCCCCGTTCCGGTAGACTGTCCAGAACATGCCACTGCCATCGCTGGTGTAGTTGCAATAGGTAGGTCCTCCAATCTGAGTCTGGATGCACGTATCGTTGAAGGTGACTCCCCAGATGCGAAAGAAATCGCCTAGAGTATAATTTCGCGCTACGGTCGACTGTATCCGAATAAGTCCTGTAGTGTCTAGTGTGTACATGGGCGCTCTGCCATCGACGCCATACTGATCCAAGTTGTGCCAATTCCAATTCCCACCCTGCACGCCAACATTTGCCGGGATTGGTTCGTCTGTCCGAGTTCCATTCGGTTGCGCAATAACAATACTCATTTCGAAGACAGACTGGTAGACCTGGGGTCTATTCTGGGAGAGAGCATAGCTGTAGAAGAAGTAGACCACTGCGCTGATAACAGCGATAGTGATAAGGATAGTCACGTAGAAGACGACTCTGTCGGATCGCTTTCGAGCAGAAGACTTCCTAGTACGCGCCAAGGTCACTCCTCCGATATACATTGCGCGAGCCCTCGTTTATTCTTATCTCGTCAATGACGACTGAGGACAGGATCAATGACTTCTGGACAGTCCACGTGAACATGTTCGGAAGGATCGTAGGGGCTGTTTTGAGGTATCTAAAAAAGCGACGTTCAAAGGAGCATATAGAGCGCTCAGAGCCACGATAGGACAAGTCCGTTGAAGCGAACAAATAGCATAATCATCATCGTAATCATGCTGGTAGGAGTCGTGGCAACTGCGTTCATCTACTCCTTAGCGTTCGTGCCCAACTGTGGCACGCCACCGATAGGCGGATCGCCAACAATCCACGGAACAATAGGAATCATCTACATTAATTCAGTACCTTACTACGACATGAACGTGACTTTCACCGCGGTTCAGCAGTCGGTGAACGTTGCGGGAACAATCTTCCAGACAACCGACTTTCAGGACCCTAGCTTCCCGCGCCTCCAAGGCACATCATGCATAACTCTGCCGAACAATCCATTCCGTGCTACTCTTCAAGTAACATTCACAGACGCAACGTTGCAGACTCTCACTATCACTTATGGTGGAAGTCCGCCAACAACAACGGGTACACAGAGTTTTACCAGCAATCACACTCCTGGGGCCGGGGTTGAATGGCTCCAGGGAGCACCTTGTCTCCAAGGTGCAATGGACAACTGTATCCTAACACTCTTAGTAACGCAAACATAGACCCAAGAAAGAGAGACCATCTGGCCGATTCGGTAGACAGGATACAGAAACTCATGTTATCTGGAACCTATTCTAGCCTTGAAAGGTGGCGAGGAACGGGTCTGTCTGAAAAGTCCCTTCCTCGACAGCATAGTTCCCAGTAAACAGGACCCAGACCGTACCGCCCACCGCAGTCGCTTCGAAATAGTCTCCGTACTGCGGCACTGTCCAAGAACCCCCGAAACCTCCAACGTAAAAGTCCATGTTCGGATCCGAATCAGGTTCGTTAGATACAGACGTGACGCGATTCTCGTGGAAGATCGTCCCGGTGGTGGTAGATATCAACGCAACAACATCAATGCGATGGTTGAAGGGATCGAACTTGGTCGTATAGTAGAGGATGAACAGGTGACCTGTCATCACGTCCACCGTTATGTAGGGCTGAATGTTTGCGGCAGGATCCGAAACGATTGCGGGCGTGGACCAGCTAGCACCACCATCTGTTGATCGTGAAAATACTATCGAGGAGAGACCGCAGAGCCCGGGATTGTCGAGGCCGAAAGCAGGGCTGCGTAGGTCAATATACCGTCCCGAGGTACACATCTGGATCGCAAAGTAGAGATAGCCATAACTAGGCTTCGAGCTCGCGTCGACAGCGAGGAAGGGTATGCTCGCTGTCCTGAACTGTTCTGTCGCAAACCCCTGCACAAACGAATAGTCGGGCAACATTGTCCCAAATCCCATGAAACTAAGGATCGTTGTTGGCGGAGTGAAGTTCTCGCCCCCGGGGGAAGAGGATCTCACTCTACAATCAATTGGACCGAACGTGCTCGATGTACCATAGTTGCACCATGTCACGTACACGTTGCCCTTGGCATCTACGACTGGCGTTGCAAAGTCGGCAAATCGATCAGATCCAGACAACGGCGCGAGTGATCCACCGGCAAGCAAAGCACACGAACTCAGATCTCCGGTACACCTTTCTAGATATGTCGAAGTCGTACCAATGAAGAGATCAAAGTGGTTCCAGGCGACATAGACAGAACCAGAGTATGGACTGCTGCTTCTGTCGACCGCGATAACAGGCTTGTCTTCCAATCCACCACTAAAGAATGGGGAGCCGTAGAGGAGAATCTCTGTCCAACAAGAATTTGCATTCGGATTGTCGAACGCAGAGATGCATGACACCGCGGGATCGAAGAGGCTCGAATTCGACTTTGCGAGGATCACTCCGTTCCCACCAAAACGGTTCGCTGCCAGGGTCCCATAGAAGAAATTGCCATCGGTACCAGGGACAACTGTGGGATCCCCGAACGGGATCATTGAAATTAGGGTTGGCCGTTCGATGAGTTGGGGCAGGTCGCTGCCCTTCATGATCGACGTGCCGCCATCCGCCGAAATGGTGAACCCCGAGACGGACATGGGAAACCCGGTTCGGAAACATTCCGGTTGGAGAACGGAGCAGAACAGGAATTTCATGTCGTTGAAAGCGCCAACGACATGCTTGGTATTAGCTGGATCAACGGCGACGGCGGTCTCAGTTTGCGGCAGATAGCTCGTATCGTTCACAAACCGAAGCGCATTCTGCCTGATCGTTTTCAACCCTGTTTGCCTGTTGGAGGAGCCGCCCGGCGCCGTAGAGCCGACAGTAGTGATCTTAAAGAAATCCAGAGTTGCTGTTAAGTTTCGCATCCGCGCGATGGTGATTAGACCCATGCCCGAGAGAGGAGCATGTACAATATCTCCCGCAGGAGCATTGTAGGAGATTTTAGAAGTGTTCTGCAAGTCTACTGATGATGAGGGAACAAACGCCGGCATAGCCAGAAAGGCGAGAATTACGAGGATCGGAATCTTGAGTTTTGTGAGAGGAGCCATGCCGCCGAATCATCATGCTCAGCACTTAAGCTAGCCAGATGCTCGGACAGTTCCGTACATCCCGAGACATACAAGGGCAACAAGACTGATGGGACCCCAAGAAACTGTAGCCCCTGTTGGGACCGGAGCGTCGGTGCCATTGTCGAGTCCTCCGACGATAGGAGCCGTTGAGAGTAAGAGAAAGATCGAAACTACAAAAGAACTCTTGTCTTCAAGATATTTTCGGGGTTTGTCCGCAGTCATAGTAGTATTAACAGTTGCGGACAGGTTGTCGTGGGCAACCGCTAGATATCCGAGTATGCCCGAAGCCTGATTGGGCTCAGCCATGCCAGAAGGCGAGTCTCAACACATGTACACAATTGTACGTTCGAAAATGTCATGATGAACGGTCGGGTCTGGAAAATACAATTCGGTGACAAGCAGCGAATCAAGTGTTGAGATAAATCAGCCGCTTCGGATTTGCAACGCGAACGCTCGCGGTTGGAACGCAGCCAATTGACAAACTGTTAGAACCCATGTACCGTCGAAACCAACGGGCGAGTAACAAACTGTCGAAAGATTGTGACTTAAGAGATTGTTTAGCCGCCGGTCATGCTGAACGCCACAGTAGTTGTTTCGGTGTCAGCGATCGTGCTGCCGCTGAAACCAGCGAACGTCACGGCGAGATTCCCTTGCACAGTTAAGGACGAGGTTTGAATGACACGATCTGTCCAGCCTGGTATGACCTGGAGGGTGAGTTTTCCTGCGGCTGTGTTACCCGTGATCGCATTAATCCAGCTAATGTCGGGGGGCACTGCTTGCATCAGTTATGTTGGTGTTCTTCGAGAAGTAGCTCATGGTCCCGCGGGCGGGCAGTTGGAGGCTGAGATCTCACGTCTGAGACAGGAATCATAGATGCTTTCAGTGTCCCGGCTTGGACAACGGCTGCTGCCGCTAAGTATCTAGAGAGTAGATTTCTGACTTTGATGATTGTCTGTCTCTTCCGACTCGTCTAGCCAGAAGTATTATTCCTGCCACTCCCAAGACGAGGAATATTGCAGGTCCAGAGTATGGTGTCAACAGTGCAGTGAAGTTGGTTGGAAGACGATTACCCCCTACAGGGCCGGATAGGCCTATCGTGGCCGTGAACGCGTCCTGGTCCACGCAGCCATAGATTGGGTCCATGGTGTCACATGCGAACCTGTTATCAGACCAGATGGGATGCGCGGCGAAGGGTGCAGCAGCTATCTGGATATAGTCTCCCATGAAGATGTTATGATCACCAGGTTGGTCTGATCTCTGAATCGTCTCGGGGTTGAACGAGACGTTTGTCACTCTAATGTTGGGAGAGAATGTTACTCCCGCGTCGAGAGAATAGGCATAGTAAACGTCCAGCATTGTCATTGTCGTTCCAGTATTCAGTCTGCTGTCATACCAAGCCATGCTGATGATCTCGCCTGAAGCCGCTATCGTGGGAAAGAAGTGCTGCCCTGTAAGAGCATCGTTGACTCTGAGCGGCACGCTCCAAGTAGTTCCTCCGTCCGTCGATCTCGTCAGGAATACATTGACGTTTCCCAGCCTTACATCGTCGAAGGCTAGGTAGACTCCGCGAGCATCCGAAGCTAGCTGCGGGATTGTGAAGGCCCGGAAACTCGCTCCCGGAGGAGGCCCCGTCAACCAGGATGCCGGGTTTACAGCTCTAACTGTCTGAGCGAGAACTGTTCCCCCGCCGGTTATTTTTGAGACTTGAATATAGTTCAGGTTGACCTCGGTGATAGGGTTGAATGCGTCGCTTGAGACGTAGACGGTGCCGGAAGCGTCAACAGTCACCCCGGGCAGTTCGCCAGTCTCGTCGGCGGGCGCGTAGAAGGGCGCTGAGAAGGTCTTTCCACCATCAGTAGAACGAGTGAAGAGCGTACCGAAATAGGACGTTGCGGTTAGGTTGGCGTCGAAGGCCATGTACAGGTTCCCATCGTTGGGACCTCCAGTCGTGTCAACCGCGATCCATTCCTTGTCCGCAAACAGCGGACCAGTTATCAACGTCACTCCCGAATAAGTGGACCCATCATTCACATACTTCGCGACGAAGGCTACCGTGTTTCCCGGCACTCCGGTGGAGCTGATGTTGAAGACGAGCCCTGCATAGTAGACGTCTCCGCCTCGATCGAACACGAGCATAGGGTCCGAGGTTACGTTGGACCTGTGCAACGGAGAGGATAGCCCTTGAGCGGAGGTATCTCCAGGAAAGCCCGGCAGGAGGCTGGACGTCCATGTCTGTCCTCCATCGGTCGACCGGTAGTAGCCATGCCAGCGATGCTCCCCTTGAGATTTCAGTCTAAGATCCTGGGCCCCGGCAACGATGATGCTGCCGTTTCGCGGGTCTACCGCGATCGTGGGCTCGACCTGCTGACGATCAGGAGGAGTCTCGCCTACAATGGGAACATTGGAAACATGGTCCGAGGCGGTTCCGGCAAGATGAGACGAGGCTCCAGCACGAATGACTCCAAAAACGGACGTCAAGAGTACTATGAAAAGGACAACGGACAAGAACCCATAGCGTGCAGATCGTCTGCCCAACGTCGAGTCTGTATCGCACCAATTGCCCTCTTAGACTTTGCGAAGTGGCCTTTCCAGATTCCAATATGGTCGCACCGCGACAAAACGAACTGGAATGCTAGGCCCCCGGAAAAAAGGAGAGGGCGATGCTTGGGGACGGTAGTTGAATTCTAGGTTCCGGGTATTGTTTCGGATACCCATCCGGGTATCGAGCCTTCAGCTCCGCCGCCGATGTCTGTACCGCCTAGGAAGCTCTGTCCGAAGTGCAGCGCGATCCTCGTCAAGTCGAAGATGTTGATGGTGCCGTCAGGAGTGCCGCTTGATCCGCTCAGGTCCCACGGAGCGTGTCCATAGGGGCCTACGAGGCCTGGGGATTGTCCGAAGTGTGCAGCCACTAGAGACAGGTCGACGATGTTGACAACCATGTCTGGTGTTGGCAGCGGACCGGTCTCAGAGGTGCCACCGACGCATGCTGTGCAGTACCAGTTGACATTGCCTGCCTGGTGGAACTTGTACCAGCCTGCTCCGATGCCGTTGATTGTAAACGTCGGACCTCCTACGTTGGTGAAGTAGCCGTCGTTGGGAGCATTAGCAGTGTAAGGCTGGGGCAGCGGCATGCCTGGTGTCTGGCGGGTACGGAACAGCATCGGACCATTGGTTCCGCTCGTGAACGAGTTCTGAGAATCGTAGACGAAGGCAAAACTGCCCAGGTCGATGCCTACAGGCTTGCCTGGAACGAATGCTGTTTGGTTACTGCTGTTCTGCGTGCCGGAAGACGTTACTGCGACTCCAGCATCAGGCCAGAGACATGTTGTGCATCCGGTGGGAGCCTTAGGCCATGGACATGTAAAGGTGCCCTGAGCAAAGAGCGTCCCGCTGAGAACACAACTGCTCATCGGACGACAGTCAACACTCGGAGCACCTGTACCCGGCCACGGCGGACTATTATCTAGTCCTCCTCCCATATGAGCCTCAACACACCAATGCTGTTGGGACTCGACCGGTGTCCCACCAATATAGTGGCGGTTGAACACAGACTGGGTCCTGAACTCGAATACTACAGCATTCGGGTTCGTGACAACGGCCGGGTTAGAGTTGTGGTCCAAGACATTCTGGAGGTCGAAGTAACTGCCTCTGATGAAGCTGGTAGGACTGTCACGCGCGAGGAGAGTAGAGAATACTACATCGTCAGGCGTCATCGGAATCGATGGAATGCTACCGTCTAGCGCGGCCGCAAAGCTAAGATCCGGCCGAAGCTGGATCGTCTGGACAGAGCAGCCTCGTGGGATGATCTGTGGCGAAGCAACTGGAACGTCAGAGTCGCATGTCGAGCCGTCAGGGAACGCCGCGCCTTGTGCTATGTTGGTCGTAATAGGCAGGCTTGCCATCCAGGGCAGGTCGCCGTTGAAGCTTAAGTCATCGTTCGCGAGAGCGTTGAGAAGGTCGTAGCTGGTTAGATAGGTCTCCTGGTCGTAGAGGAACTGGCTTTCGATGGGGCTGGGAGAGTCCAAGACGTCCGTCTTGATGCCGTACTTGATGAAGAGCTGGTGGTTCGGGTCGTGGACTGGTGCGCCGATCAGCTGAGCGTTGAGGAAGGTGAACCCGTTGTTCCAACCAGTACCCTTCAACAGCTGGATGCCTTTCCATTGGAGCCCATTGAGCACTGGATCAGAGTCGGCGTGGTAGAGGCGGTAAGCATAGGGAGCGGTAGTAGACCAGACATCAACGACAGGGATTGATGCGTTGTATTCGATCTCAGCCGCGTGAGCATAAGTGATGGCCTGGCTCAGTGTCGGAGCGTCGCTCAAGCCTCTCTCTGCCTGTGTGAAGACCGGGTCATCATAACGGTTGTAGTTGGTGCCGCCAGGGAAGATGCCGAGGGGGTCGTAGATATTGAAGAACGTGGGGTCTCGGGAAAGCTCCCAACCTCCTACAAAGATGTTGTAGTCTTGAACGGACTGCAGAATCTGGAATTCAATGAGTCTTGGGCCTTCACAATAGTTCTGGACGGATGGGTATGAGGTAAAAGTACAACCCGCCACCATCTGGATACTGAGGCCGGCCGAGCCTGTTCCAGACATAGTGTTCTTGACAAATCGTGCCAGAGCGAGACGGTTGGGATCTGATCTTCGGACAAAGAAGAGAGGCTTGAGGAACGCGCCACAGCCACCGGGGTCAGAGGAGCATGTGTTTCTATGGTTCTCACGATAACTGCTTGCACCGACGGTGAAGCCTGCCGCGTCAAGTATGGAATTCGCGACACATATCCGTGTAGAGATCGGTAGACCGCGGCCATAGGGACCTGTTGCGGTGCCGCTTCCACAAGCCGCTGATATCGTCATGCCTGACATCTCCGGACAGGCCGGGTTGAGGGCTGGGTCAACCCACTCACCTCCGGAGCAGTCGCCCGCCAGTGCGGTAGGGACCGTCGAGTATATCGTTGAGCCCAGTCCTCCGAGGAAGTTCTGCGTAAAGTTCTCCTTGTCGATAATCCAGGCTATGGCCGCACGAACGGCGTATACGTTGGTCGGAAACAATTGTGTTTCGAAGTCGACCTCCCGCTTGTCCAGAGCGACAACGTTCTGGATAGCGATCTCGTGCTGAATCGGAGCCTGCCCAAGAGGGCAGGGAGGTATTCCTCCCGGCGCATCGGGAGCATAGACACAGTTATTGTTCTGATACTCGATCAGCTGATTGATTGACAATGCAGAGTCGTACAGGTCCAATGCTCCAGACTTTAGCGCCGTCCACTGATCTGCCGAGGTGGGAATGAACTGCGGGTAGAGAATGCCGTCGACGAAGGGTCCCACCGGCTCGTAGGGCTGAATGGCCCCGGATCCGATCGCCGGCCCGTAGCCTGATCCTACCAGCCCGATGTACCCTGCTGTTGGGTTGATTCCCACTGTGACGATAAGCGAAGAGAGGAGTGTTACTGCTATCATCAGCATTGACTTGGAGAGAAGATTGGATTTCACGATCAAGAATATTCAGCAGACTCGTTCCCAAACTGGAAAATTTAGCTTTATCCGTAAACCCCTCACAACTAGGAATGGGGAGGGTTGTCTTAGCTACGATTTGCTAGTGCGCTTTTGTGGTCGATCATGCATATGTGAGTTGCGAGTCACTCGGCAGTTCTCGTTGTTATCTGGGTTTGATACGGAGCTGGATCTTGATCGAGTTTCCTCCAAAAACACTGGGACCTTCTGCCAAGAATAGAGTTGGGAATCTCGATTCAGACCAAAAACTCTAGTGAGATCGCATTTCTCGTAGCAATTCATATAGCCCGCTGGAGGATCGAGCCTCCTCCGAGACGCCCCGGTGGCTCAGCCTGGTAGATGCTACCGCAGCCCAGAGCATTGCCTTGGTAGCCATGTCAAAAAGGCAAGGGTCACGAGTTCAAATCTCGTCCGGGGCTCCACCTCATCTCCAAGAGAACGGAACGCAATGCCGACACTTGCCCGGCGCAACTTCTTCATAATCCCCTCCAACACATCCTGGCGAGACCATCCTCTTCCACCCCGACCAGAACGCTCCGCTTTTCTCCTGAAGAATACCCGCACTGTATAAGGCACTTTTCGATAGAAGGCCCTGGAATAAGCCCAGATCAACGATCCAAGCAACCGATTTCAAACTGCGAGATCCTCACGCTGATTCATGCGGATAACTCGCACCCCCCAGAATCGTCGACCAGCCTATTCCACGCCCCGAATCGCGAGACTCGCCCAGAACAGTTCCAACTGGCGGGACCCTCTCCCAGAAAATCCAAGAACGTTGACCCTCACGAGACAAAAGTGTCTTTGGAATGTTCTCACGGTGGAAATCGCCCAGAACAAGCCCAGATCGCGGATCCTTCTACATGGTACGTTGACGGCTCGATTCTCACGCTTGGACGCTGCCTGATGGCGCAATCCACCTACCCCCATTCTACGCCCTTAACATGACTCTGCCTATCAGAATCAGCTTGGACCCGGGGGACCAGGCCCCGAAATTATCAAAAATAGTTACATCCCGCGACACAAAACTGGCTTGTATTCGGGACCGAACATGTCACCGGTCTATTTTCAACCGCGAGGCCCATCCAGACCTATCAGCCAAGGCTCAAGGCCCAATAACCTACAAGACCCCGACCGCACTGAGAAAAATAGAACAGCGTTCAGTACAGACTAGTGAGGCTTAGGCATCTCACTTATACGATCCTTCCACGCAGGCCACTTGCTCATCTCGTCCAGAGCAAACCTCTCCGCTTGCTCCCGGTTCATCCAGCGAGTCTGCATCGCTTGATTCACAAGCCCCTCGTAAACGGTCTCGAACGGCAACAGCTTTCCCTTCATATCGGTACAATGAATACAGTACGGATTGTCCGGATTCTGAGCACCATGATCCATGTTAGAAGACAGCGGTCGGCCGCAACTCTCACACTCAGTAGCGAGAGACAAGACCCAGGCACCACGAGGAACAGCCGCTCCGAACGTACATAACTCTGCTTGGCCGACAAACACCCCCAGCAAGGTTACAAGAACGCGCCTCGACGATCAAGCCGAGTCCCAAGCCGCTAAACCTATAATAGTCCACCACCGCCCAGAACAACAAGAACGCTAGAGGAATGCTTCTATTGCGGAGAAAGGGCCACGATGCCCCTTTCGCACTCACAACACTAATGCTCCTATTCGGAAAAAAGAAACCCGCAGAAAGCCCGATATCCCCTCCGCAAGACAGTAGAGAAGCGTTCCCCATACCAGACATCCTCAAGAAGACAGTCACCGGCGGAGACATATCAAAGGCCCGCGACCGGCTCCGCCTAGCCAGCCTCGAACGGGACATTATCGGAGAAGCTCTGACAAAGATCTACGAAGCAGAAGCAAAAGGGCTGATCAACGAGACGGAGAAGAACCAGCTCCTCCAGCGCTACAAGACAGACCTCAAGAGAGTAGACGGCGAGATCGACACTCACAGGAAGACGGTCGACCTCTACGAGCTAGAATCAGCCAAGGAAGACCTCCTCAGGAGCTTCCACGAGAAGATGATGGAGATCGATCTCAAGATGAGCCAGATCAGACCAACAGTATATCACAGCCCACTCCCAGAACCCAAGAACGAACAATCACAACAACCGACAAAACCCGAGACCACACCGACAACACAACCCATAGCCAACAAGGATCGACCCAAAGAAAAGCCCAGAAACAAAGCAGAAGAACGTCTCGAAACAATCCGAGAAGAAGTACTCAAGGCAATGGAACGACTCGAACAGATAGAGACAGAGGGATAAGACACCAGACCATGTCATGGACAGACAAGGCCCGACTCAACGCGGCAGCCCAGGCAATCAGAGAACTACGAGACGGCTACACCATAGGACTCGGAAGCGGAAATACAATACTCAGAGCACTCGAACTCGCCCACCAAAGAGTAGCCAAAGAAAACCTCAAGATCCGCTTCATACCAACAAGCTACCAAATGGAAATAGCCGCTAAAAGACTAGGACTCAACACAACAACGCTCGACTCCGACACACACCCAGACATCGCACTAGACGGCGCAGACCAAGTACAATGGCGCACGCTCGACCTAGTCAAAGGAGGAGGGGCAGCACTCCTCAGAGAAAAAATCGTAGACTCAACATCCAAGAAACTCGTAATCGTAGTAGACGAGAAGAAACTCGCCAAGTCGCTCGGAGGAGAACAACCGATACCTGTAGAAATAACACCGTTCGGGTACCAGTCTACCCTAGAGAAGATCAGACGAATCTCTGAAAAAGCAGTCCTCAGAGAAGCCTCCGGAAAAGTGGGCCCAGTAATAACAGACAACTCCAACCTCATAGTCGACACCTACTTCAGGAGCATCCGCCGCCCCGACATCGTTCATGAAAAGCTGAAAAAGATTCCAGGAGTCTTAGAGACAGGCCTATTCTTGGGAATGTGCGACACAGCCTACGTCGGTAGAAAAGACGGCCACGTCGACATACTACGCCGCAGCTAGAGTAAGTGGTATGATCGACGAGCCGATCAATGCGTAAGAGACATCACAACCTGACATGAAAACTGCCTCCCGACAAACACGAAACATCCGAATAATCGTAGCACTCATCGCAGTCGCGTTAGCAGTATCCGCCGTTGTAGTGTACGAACTCGGCTCGATGCAGAAAGACGAAACCATAATCAGCGGCTCAGTCATTGTCGTCGCAGACAATTACAACGCCACTTCATTCTACACTCCGGCCGGGGCCAACATCTATATCTCCGGCAGCTTCAGCGCACAAATAGCAAGCGGCCCAAACACCGGGGCGACTGGAACAATCAGAGTCCTCATAGTCAACGACACGTACTACGAGCAATACGTCACCGTCGGAAGCTTACCGTCAAACTACTTCTACGATAGCGGCGATGTTCCAGGCGGAAGCTTCAACGTCAACCTGCCAGCAAACACGCCATGCTGGATCGTCTACTGGGACAATGACCCGTACTCGATGATAGTAGCAAGCACCGTCAAACTACACTATGGATAGAACCATAGTAGATGAATAGAATTTGTTTACGAGAACCGTTCCTAGACAACCACGGTTCGCGCATAGAACGAGACTTGGAGTCCGCCTCAACTGTGGAAGGTTTCTAAACCGAACTCATCACCCTCCTTACGTCTGCCAAAGTAGCCCTTCTTCCAGAAGACAGCCATTATCCCGCGAGCCCGACAACTGTCGCGGTAGTGATTGTTGCTTGTCCGCTGCCAGTGCTCAGCCACGCAAGTCTAACCTCGAAAGTCGCAACTGAAGTAGCATCCAGGCCCGACGAGGAATGGGCCCGCGCAAGAACCACATAGGTTCCCAACGTTGCAGTCTTCGACAGACTATAAGTCGCCTTGTAGAGTCCGCTCGCCTGACGAACAAGATTCAGAGTCACGTTTGTCCCGCCGGGGACAATCAGGAGTCCCGTGACGGTCGTCGTCGAGGCCGAGACTGGAACGCCGTTAAACGTGGCCAGAACAAACAGGGCAACTGTATCCTGGGGGAAGTAGACAGTTCCAACATTCACGCTCAGAGAGAGACTACCCGTTACCGTGGGAGTGACAGTAAACACCGCACTCGCTTTCGACCCATAGAACACATCGAAGACCTTGATCAAGTGCGTACCCGGTTGCGACAAGGGAACGTTCAGTGTAAAGTTGAAACTGCCGTTGGAAGTGAGCTGGAACACGATGAACATGTCGTCGAACATAACATCCACCTGGCCAATGACAACTCTCTCCGCGGGCCTCGGAAAGCCTGAGCCCTTAACCAGAACCTTGGTCCCATCAGGCCCCCTCGATGGAGTTAGAGTCACGACCGGCGGCGGCAACAGTGTCACAGTCCCATCAGTGAGACTATTGTCGGCGGGAGTCGATCCCTTGCAAGAAACACCGTAGCCGATATCGTATAGTTGCCAGGAGCGAAACCCGTCGTATCCCAAGGGACAAAGACGATCAGACCGAACTGGGCAGTTGATAAAGCCCGGCGGAGGAGCCTAGATAAATATCCCGGGGAGAGTTGATACAGGAGTCGAGTTAGCGTACACCGTTACGCTCACGGTATCGTTGCCTGATCCTGTATTGAGTACTCCAACTTCCACATCTACGATTGGGCTTGAAATCGCGACATTTGGAAAAACGTTGATGAATGCTAGGGCCACGTCGTGTTCTGGTCTAGGAATAACGTTCACAGAGTGCGAGACGCTTGCCGAGAGACCAGAACTGTCAACAACCATCAGCGTAACATTGTAGATTCCGGGTGAAAAGTAAGTATGATAGATCTGCGAGGGACCATACACATGAGAGCCGTCTCCAAAATTCCAGATAAACTGGAGGATGAAACCGTCAGGGTCAGAACTGCTGGTCCCATCGGAGAAAACACTAGTCCCGACAGTAGGGTCGTCGGCGTGAAGGTGAAACTGGCTACGGGGGGCTCGTCCGGCAAAGATACGAATACGCTCCCGCTCTGAGCTGTTGAAGGAATAGTGTGCTGCGAAGAATCCAGCAGGATCGTATTGGATAGATGTAGTCCCACTGCTCCTGTGTTGAGCGGAGTGAAGGATACGGAGGCAAGGACCCCGGTACCCGTAGGGGTGGGTGGAGCGCCTAGAAGCGTGAAAGCGACTACAATAGTCCCGTTTGCGTAGATGTTCTTGACTAGAAAGCCCTGACCACTGGTGAGGACACTCTGCCAGAAGGGACCGACAGATATACTACTGTTCGAAGTAGAGACAAGTGTCCGATTGTAGCTTAGGCTAAATTGCCATGCGAAAAGATCAGACCCGTTCACAACATCAACTTCAATAGTGAAGTTTCCTGTCACTGTAGTCGCATTCTGAATAGTCGGCGACCCTGGAACAGTATTGACTGCAACCACGACCGCGCCCATGCTCACTTGGACGAAATGAGACACGCTACCAGTAGAGTTTCCATTATCCAAAACCGTCAGAGTGACGTTGTAGAAAGCGGGCGTCGAGTAGACATGGGTAGCGAATGAGTTGTTGCTCTCGAAGGTTGAGTTGTCGTCAAAGGTCCAGTGCCAGAAAACCAAAACCCATCGGAATCCCGGCTACCCGACCCATCGAACTGAACCATTTGACCAGTCGCAGGAGCGGCGGGTGTGAAGGTAAACGAGGCAACTGGCGGCTGGTTCGCAGGAGTCCCAGCCCTCACGAGAAGCGAAGCGTGACTCAGCTGTGTGTTGTTGATCACGTTGCCGAGAGAATCTCGCAGCGACCGAGTTGCCCCAAGGTTGTCAATCACTCTCAACGTCACCTCGTAAACCGCCGGGGCGGTAAAGTTGTGGGAGAGCACGGGACCTGAAGCTCCATAGTCTTGGGTGCCATCGCCAAAGTCCCAGAAATATCCCGAAGGATTCGGGATGGTACCATCAACATCAGAGCTCGCGGTCGCATCGAAAGTAAACGCCGTCGGTCCCAGAGATGGATCCGCGACAGCGCTGAAAGCCGCACGGGGAGGATTGTTTGTAACAGTCTCCACGGCATTCGAACCTACAGAAATCCCTCTCAGCTGCGCACCGGTGTTATCAACGAAAATGACGTTGGAAATTGAAAAGGTCTGAGAGTTTCCAGACCTGTTGATGAGTTCGAAGGCCACGTTAGCCAGTAGGGTATTCGCGGAGATCGTGACAGTTGGATTGGGACCGAGAATTGTGAACGCAAAGAACCGAACCAGCACTTCCCGCCGGCGGCTCGATCGTGACTATCTGAAAGGCCTTTGTTCGCTGCAATGAGTCCGGCCCAGTTGACAGTTCCGGGCGCAGTCTGAGCACCAAAAATGACCGTACTTGCAGCACCGTCCACGCATAGCCCAAGAGGGTTACTAGGGGTTGCTGAAGGATCTGGATCTCCTTGCGCAACGAAGGCACTGGCGTTGTAGTTTATGACAAACTGAAACCCGAACACGTTTGGGACAGGGTTTTGCTGATGTGGCGTTGATGACAGCTCCAACCTTGAAGGAGCGGGGCTGGCTCGCCGACCGATCCACATTCGCATCCGTTGCGTTGACGCTGTTCGCGTCTACACTGATAACATGCACTGGCGCTCCGAAGACGGGCCTCAACACGGACAAGTTGAATCTCAGAAAGACGAGTGCGATCATTAGAACTGGAGGAAGGAATCTAACTTCCCGTGCAAATCTCCTTATGGAAATCTCAAGATAGACGGACTTTTCTGGAAATAAAAGTGTTTGGGAAGGTCCAAATTGGAGCCATCGGAAGACCTTCCGGCTAGCGTACCAGAAGCCCGTGCCTCTGGCGAGTGCCGGGGGCGGGGCTTTCGAACACTAGTCTATCGAACCCGCGACCTCCGGATATCCTATCCGGGATTATGAGTCCGGCGCTATGGTTCCCTTGACAGGGTCTGACCAGGCTGAGCCACCCCGGCAGACGCACGGGACATTCTTACGGGCTAAAAAGCATTGACCTCAGAAACGTTAAACATCGCACAGATCAAACCTGAAGATTGGGGAAGACCGAAAAAGCTTGGGAGAGAAAGACTTCTTCACCCTTGACGATGTCGAAACAAACAACAAGAGGGTCTTCCTCAGAGTCGACATAAACGTCCCCCTAGACCCTTCCACTCACAACATCCTCGACGACACCAGAATCAGGGCAATAGCTGAGACACTGTCTCAACTAGACGATGCCAGAATCGTGCTCGGATCACACCAGAGCAGGCCTGGCAAAGACGACTTTACATCTCTAGAGCCCCATGCAGCGGCACTTGCCCAGTACTGCAATCAGCAAGTAAGTTTCGTAGAAGACGTTCTGGGACCCCAGGCACGCCACAAAATATCACGGGTCCAGCCTGGAGAGATACTAGTACTCGACAATCTCCGTCTCTGCGCGGAAGAGAACATCGATGACAAGCCGGAAAAGCTAGTCAAGACAAATCTTGTAAGACGTCTTGCACCACTATTCGACGTATACATCAACGACGCGTTCGCGACGGCACACCGGTCTCAACCTTCCATTGCAGGATTCACTGAACTCCTCCCCAGCCTCGCAGGACGCCTAATGGAGAAAGAATTGAAAGCAGTCTCGAAGCTCCTGAAAGAACCTGCTAAGCCATGCGTCTACGTTCTTGGAGGAGCCAAAGTAGAAGACAAGATTCCAGTCATAGAACATATTCTACAACGCGACAAGGCAGACAAGATCTTACTCGGAGGAGTGCCCGCCAAACTCTTCCTCAGCGCAAGCGGCGAGAAAATCTCTGTCGAAGATGAGAGGGGAATGACTGGACTCTCAGCATTTTTTGAACGGACAAGAAGCTTACTCAAGAAATACAGGGATAGAATTGAACTTCCGCTAGACCTGGCCTATGAGGAGAGTGGAAAGAGAGTCGATAGAACGGTTGACTCGACCCCCAGCAAAGGAGCTGCTCTGGACATCGGGGCAAAGACCGTTGAGAAATATTCTAGACTTGTTGAAGGAGCGGCTACTACCGTGGCCAATGGTCCCCTTGGAGTTTTCGAGAGGAACGGTTTCGACCGTGGAACACGAGAAGTTCTCGAGTCAATGGCAAAGATTCGTGGGTACACTGTGATAGGGGGAGGACATCTGGTTGGACTCGCTTCGATCTTGGGAATCGATGACAAGTTCGCCCATGTGAGCACCGCCGGAGGAGCAATGCTCTGTCTGCTATCAGGACAGAACCTTCCAGGAGTGGAGGCCCTGTCAAGAGCCGCCGCCAGAATGCGCACCTCGAATTTTCACAAATAGCCAACGTCACTAGAGAGGACTTATCTTTGGCTCCCTTTGTGACGCTCGAGCCAGCGCCCCGGTAGCTCAGTGGTGGAGCGGCGGCCTTGTAACAGTGAAAAGAGAGCCGCAGGTCCCGGGTTCAATCCCCGGCCGGGGCTTCAGATGCCATGCTCACCATTCAACTAATCGGCGATTTTCAGGTTTTCGAGATCAGCGTCTGCCGAATATTCTGGGGATTAGATACACGATTAGAGGGCTGAGAGCGATCGGCACGACAATCATCATCAAGAGTCCGAGCCCCGCGAGCTGAGCTCCGATCTGCTGTAAGAATCCGACCTTGAAATCGTAGTAGGCGAGATGACCGCCATAGACCGGGTCGGGTCCAAGCTTGTCCGAAGTGAGCCTCACTGCGTCTTGCAGACTGTTCCCCTGGGCTAGGTATTGGAGGAGGGTCTCGGTGGCCGAGTCCGTATGGCCGGCGTTCACAGCCCCGCTCCACCCTACCACCGCCTTTGCGCCTTTGGCGAGGAAGGCTTGAGCCATGTCAGGGCTGAAGAGACCGCTGCAACCCATGAGGATTATCAGTGAGCCTTGAAACCTTCCTCGCATACTGTCTTGAACGAAATTCTTGGTTATTGAGAAGTATACCTTGTTGTCTACTTCGACCGGGACGATCTGGTTGGTCAACTGTTCGAAGACGTATTTGGATGTCGTATATTGCTCGGAAGTGTAGATTTCATCTGAGCCGCTGTGGGCACGCACGACTATCAGAGAGTAGCCCTTGAGAGGAAGGCTCTGAAGGAATCCGATCGTGACCTGTGCTGGACTGTAATAGTCCAAAGAGTAACCGGCAGCTATTAGGGTTGCCCGGACAGAGTCGTTGAAAGATGGGTCAGGGATTGTTCTGGATAGCTGGTCGAGTAGCGCTGCCCTAGGGACTCCAGAACCATTTGTGCCCGCGAAACGCCACGAGTTATCTTGATAGACCCATGCCCCAGAGACCACTATCAGTATGGAGACTGATACAAGGATTAGCTTGACCACAGGTCTCCTCTTATGCTGCGGCTTGCTCGGCCTTGGAGCTCTGCCACCGCGAATCCGGTCTTCCTCAAGTAGCCTAGCGAGAAGCTTTTCAAAATCAGACCGTTCGGAGGTTTTCTCGGTCAACGAACTCTAACTCTCAAAATCGTCGCCTGAAAGCTTCTATGCCCCGCGTGGCACCTTTAGGTTGGAGTCGACCGTTTTCAAAAAGGTCCCTTCCAAGACCTATACATGAACGCGAGCGCGTGATTACGATTTAAGAGTATCTATTTTGAGGGAATATGATCATAGGGTTCTGGTCGCCGACCACGCAGTGAGGAGAAAACCGCTGAGACGATGATTAAAATCGATAGTATCAGAAGCGCATGTTGCAACCCGGCCAAAAACAGCTGGAGGTCTGCGCCTGATACCTGACCGTTCCCTGTTATGTTCACATTTCCGATAGTGTTCACCAGTTTGTCATAGGGGACGTCGGCGGTCATCAGTGACAAACCCAATGGGATGCTCGCGACAATGCTGGTGTTGATGATCGTGCTCCTTACACCGGAGGCGATTCCTCTCTTGGAACTGGAGACTGAACCCATGACTGAGCTCGCGTTCGGGCTGCGGAACAAGCCGATGCCGAATCCGACGAGGACCAGCCCTATGGCTATTTGAAGAGACGGAGTGTTTGTCGTAAAGCCAGAGAGATAGAAGAAACCAGCGGCGGCGATTGCTAGTCCGAGAGTGCTGAGACCCCGGGCCCCCCACTTGTCCGAGAGGGAGCCGCTTATGGGCCCGAGGAAGATCAGCGTGATATCCAGCGGTATGAGAAGAATTCCGGCGTGGAGCGGGTTGTAGCCTCTGACGAGCTGGAAGTAGAGGGTCATTATGAAGGCGAGTGCTGCAAAGGCGAGACCGCTCAGAAGGTTGGCAATATTGCCGGCGGTAAAGAGCCTGTTTCTGAACAGTGAAAGATCTAGTACCGGAAAGCTGGCCCTCCGCTCGGCCAGTGCAAAGATGATCACGAGGAGAAAGCTCAGTCCTGTAAGCGTGAGTGACAAGGGGTCGGTGATACTCCCCAGAGTCAGACCGAGGAGTAGCAATGTGATAGAGGCGGAGAATGTCACGGCGCCCTGCAGATCGAACTTCTCACCACGAGCAGGAAGATGGATCTCCTTCAGCCTCTTCCTTGACCAGTAGGTGCCGAAGATGCCGATCGGGACGTTTATCAGGAATATGGAGCGCCAGGTAAAGAGCTGTATGAGGACACCGCTGAGAGTGTAGCCTGTAATCGTCCCGGCGTTGATCGCGACCTGGTTTATCCCAATCCCTTTCCCAAGCTCGCTGCCTGCGAAGGCGTCTGTGACGATTGCGACGCTGTTCACGAAGAGGAAGGCGGCACCAACCCCCTGAATTAGCCGGAAGGCGAGAAGCATCTCAGCCGTGATGGAGAGGCCGGAGAGTAGCGAGCCGAGGCTGAAAATGGCGAAGCCCAGGTTGTAGAGCCGGACCCGTCCGTAGAGGTCAGCCATCCGGCCTATACCGACCAGCAGGACTGTTATCATCAGCCTGTAGATGGTGATGAACCAGACCCCTTCGACCAGATTGGTCTGGAGGCTACTGACCACCTGGGGAAGACCCACGACGATAATGCTGGAGTCAAGCGCGGCCATGAAGATGCCGACGGTAGTGACCGTGAGAACGACCCACTTGTACTCCAAGACCGACCCGCCAGTCCACCAAGGCGTCTCCGCGCTCCGCCCGGGAGAAGTATAAAACGCGCACTACAGTCAAGAAAGGATCATCTAGAAAGAGCCGACAATTCCCGAGACAAGCCGGGAATCAGCCCTGATCACGATTCCAAGCAGCCGGTTTGACCTCGCGCAGTTTCCACGCTGACCTTCACACTGACCTCCACGATCAACAAGACGACTGACCCGCCGAATCTGCGCGACAAACCGGAAACAGAGCTCAGACCGGGTTTAACTGGCAGAGACCCCTCCCAGAAATCTCAAAAACGTTGATCCTCACGACACAGAACTGCTCTTTGGGAACGATAGTCGCTCCAAGAAATAGTTCAGAACAAGCCCAGATCGTAGATCCAGGCAGGCGAATTGAAACTGCGACTTTTCCACGCTGATTCACCCCCGATAACTCGCACCTACGAAAACAGTCGACCAGCCCATTCTAAGCCTTGAATCGCGAGACTCACCCAGTTCGGTTTCAACCGGCGAGACCCATCTCCAGAAAATCTCAAAAGTGGTTGCTCCTCGCGACAGAAAACTGTTCTTTGGAACGATGAGAGACAAGAGATCGCCCAGAATAAGCCCTGATCAACGAACCGGGAGGGGGGTCCCACGCGGAGGGTTTCGCACACTTGGACGGACCCCACACGGCAACTATGGAAAACGGCCAATCAGCCCGTTCTGCGCGAAAAATTGGATATCTCGCCCAGAAACGTTTCAGATAGCGAGAGGACCCGTTCCAGGATTTAGAAACAAAAAAAATTCCCGCGACACAAATGTGCCTTTTGGAAGAGTACAGAACGTCTAGGCATTCCTTTAGATACCAAGAAAAACTGTGAAGGCAAAGGCTTGAGCAGACCCTTCGCCCGTCTCATCGACGACCTGTTCGCTCTAGACCAGAGAGTCCGATATGTAGCTGTGCTCGATCGGAACCACCGGCTCGTCGAGTCGAGGATGCGCACCCACGTCGCAAGCTTCACACCGGAGGAATATGACAGAAAGTTCATGGGAAGCGTACCCCCACTCGTACTCGACACGCTCTCGCAGCTGGAAGGACAGTGCGGACCCCTCAGCCACATATCCGTCCAGTACGAGAAGGTCGACTTGATCTTCATACCACACAACAACCAGATCATAGCCCTAAGCCTAGAGACTGGCCCGCTAGAGCCGATATTGAGAAAACTCCGAGACTCGCTGGGAGTCCACATACACCTCTAAAACGATCATTAAAAAGAACCCCAGCCCGCAACGATGAGCAAGCTCCAGAAACACAACCTGACCTAAACCCGATCCCATAGAGGCAAGAGAAAACGAATCTCGTCTCGTCGACTGTTCAGCCCTCGAATTCTCCGTCTGACCAAAGCCGACCCGGACAAAACGACAGTCGGCCGGTCTAGGTGCCAAGTAATATACGAGCGACAACCTCACAACCTCCGACAGATCATTGGAGCCGAGACAGTCCTACAACCAAGTATTCCAGCTACTAGAACAACACCACCAATGGTTCACCAATTCCCTCCCGCTCATCGCCAGCGAGAACATTCCCAGCCCGGCCGTCCGAGAAGCAGTACTCTCTGATTTTGGGAACCGTTACGCGGAAGGCTGGACCGGCGAACGCGTCTACGCAGGCTGCAGATACATCGACCAAGTCGAACAAGTCTGCATCGACCTCGCAAAACAGCTCTTCAGAATCGACTTCGCCGATGTTAGGCCAATCTCGGGAGTCTGCGCCAACCTCGTCGCATACACCACATTCACGAGCCCAGGCGATACGATGCTCGCACTAGCAATCCCGGCCGGAGGACACATCAGCATGGGAAAGAAAGAATTCGGAGGCACAGCAGGCGCCGTCAGAGGCCTAAACGTCGAATACTTCCCATTCGACACCGAAGAGATGAACATCGACGTGGACGCGACCGAGAAGAAGATCCAGAAACTCGCTCAAGAGGGAAAGAAGCCAACGCTCGCAATGTTCGGAGGCTCAGTCCTCCCATTCCCCCACCCAGTCCGAGAACTCACCACCATATTCCAGCAGCATGACAGCAAGATCTGCTTCGACGCCGCACACGTCGCCGGACTAGTAGCAGGAGGACAATTCCAAGACCCGCTACACGAGGGAGCCGACGCCATGACGGCCAGCACCCACAAGACACTGCCAGGACCCCAAGGCGGAGTAATCCTTTCGAAATCAGAGAACGGGGAGAAGATTA
>Ga0209376_1001498_pt1 | contig 23458 bp, 25 predicted proteins | sample GraSoiAngelo_134_FD_185891 | JGI IMG/M metagenome (GOLD analysis project Ga0209376, IMG submission 185891) | Grasslands soil microbial communities from the Angelo Coastal Reserve, California, USA - 14_0929_05_30cm (SPAdes) (version 2) | ecosystem: Environmental > Terrestrial > Soil > Grasslands ... | reverse complement strand
ACGCTGCCCAAGCAGGCGACGGGATCGGGTGCCCATGCTCGTGCCACCGGGCGCGGTTCGCCGCCCAACCGCTCGGGAGGTAGATGCCGGGGCCGGGGTCGCCGTGGTTGTGAAAGAAGACCAGCCGCCCCGCTGGCACGTGATCGGCCAGCGGCAGGCTCGTGCGGTAGATGCCGCAGGGAGGCAGATCCGCCATGCATCGCATCATGCCGGATCACGGGGCCGCGGGCGATGGTATCCGGCGCCAGCGTGGCAGGTTCATCAAGCGCTGGTGATCCCGCGCTGGCTCGCGAGCGACTACCACCTCGGCGGCCGGGTGGAGATGTCGAAAAGATGACGCCCAGGTACTTGAGGAACTCGGCCACCGGCGCCTGTTCGCGGTCGGTTCGACGCCGCTCCGAGAAGAAACGCAACCGTGTCTTTGAAATCACCCCGCAGCTTCCGCCACCACTGGCTGTCGTCGGTTTCCACTGCGCCTCCTCGGCATGGTTCTTTGCCCCGCCCGTGTTCACTGACGAACCCGTTGACGCGCGACGCTGATCGCGTGTAGAACTCATCCGACAACGAGCCCGTTCTTAGCCCCGCAGCGCGACGTGGCAGGGGCATGTCGACTCTGCCCCTACGTGTGCTCGGCGCGGACTCCGAAAGGGGAGGGCGCTATGGATGCTGGGGCAACCGTCGAGTTTCGGGGTGTCGAAATCGTGCGCGAATCGACGCTGGCCGTGTGCTGTCGCATTAGGGAGCGGGAGTATTGGATCGCTCCAGATCGCCTCTTAAAGGGCACGACCGCGGCGCACTTCGGCGATCGCGGTATCATGATCTTGGCGAGGCAGTTTGCCGAAGACCGTGGCCTGCTCCTGATCCAGCATAGTCCGCTGCAGCAGTAATCGCCGCGAGGCCCTGCCTTCATGGGCGGGGGCACTTCAGTACGCCTTCTGACACTCCCGGGGCCAGCGCCCGAGCTGACGCGGCTCCGGGAGCATGTCCTGCGGTGTCGTCCCGACGAGCTGCCCGGTCCATCACCCGGCGTGGAGGCGACGCTGAGCCATTTCCGGGTTGAACAAGGGCCGCCCGACGCGGCGTGAGCCTCCAGTGCCCATGCCGGGGCTGGGGGATGTGCTAGACTCGCGTTAGCAAACTGGGCACCCCCAAAGGAGGAGAATACATGCCACTCACGGCAGCACCTTGGTGGCATTTCAGCCGCGCCACGGTGGAGTCGGACAGGGACGATCCGGGTGTGTACGAGATGGGCGACGCCAGCGACAGCGTCGTCTACATCGGCAGCTCAGACGCCTTGAAGCGGCGGTTGAAAGAGCATCTGAGCGAGTCAGGCACCTGCATCCGCAAGAACACCGTCCGATACCGTATCGAATACACCAAGGACTACCAGGCTCGCGAGCGGCAACTCTACGACAAGCACATCAAGATCCACGGCAAGCCGCCTAAGTGCAACGAACCGCCAGCCCGAGTGCCGGGTTCTCTCTGAGTCGCGGCCCCCTGTACCATCCGTTTACCGCCCGGCAACGGCGTGGGTGCGGAATCGAAACAGTGTCGCGCCGGGTGCGCGATCACTACCGGCTGTAAACAGAACGGCCCGCAAGCCTCATCACCCTCGCGCGGCCGCCCCTAGCGGAACGCCCAGAATCGTCGCCCGCAGCTCGCGCAGCGAAGCAGCGTCACGAAGAGAAGCGCCACGATCCGCCCCGCAGATGGGCGGCGCTGTCAGAAGGTCAGCTTGCCGAAGGCGGCTGGGTTCCCGATCACGTCGCGCTCGATGTACTGGATGAACCGTGGCGCGGTCGTCAGGCGCTGCTGCCAATCCGCGTTCGATGACGACGAGACCAAGGTCTCGTATGTTCGTGGCGGGTCTCGCGGTCGGGTCTCGCGGGGGTAGAGGACGTTGGGGTCGAGGGGCGCAATGTCGGCCAAGTACGCCCGCAGGTCGGGTGGGAGCTGCCACCACAACCCGATCAGATGCGAGAGGTTGACGATCCTGTGGTGGGTCTTAAAGGACGAGGGTAGGAAACCGTAGTGCTCAACGATCACCGCCTTCATCGCGTACTCGGCCGACATGAACAGAGCGCCCGCGCCGGTGACATCCATCGAGGAGATGTCGTTGAACCGGCTTTGGGCGGCACCGAAGCTGCCCCGGCTCTTGTTCAACCAGCTCGCCGTTTCGGCTTGCACCGTCGCCGTATCTCCTTTCGATCAGCTTGGGCGGTGGCGGGCGGGTCGTCAACCGCGCCATGTCCCCTCCCGCGGGGGCGTCAAGCCGTCAGCGGGGCGCCGCTTCCGGGTCGCCCGTAGGCCCCGCGTCCTGGGCGGTAGCCTGCTTGCGGAGGGTCACCACGAGGGCGCCATCGGCGTAGTAGTCGGCGCTCGATCCCTCCTCAACCACGGGCTCAGGGAGGCGGAGGGGTTGCGAACGGATCGCCCGGCCCTCCGCGTCGCGCGCCAGCACGACCGCCTTGCGGCCCGCGAACCGGACCTCGACGGACCCGGGCTCGACATCTCCCGACGCCTGGACGTGCAGGCGAACCGCGTCCGGCGTCTCGCTGACGGAGACCGTGAGCGCCCCTGACGCGGGGCCGGGGCCGCGGTCGACGGCGGCGGCGCCGGGATCGCTGGCGCTCCCCCTCGGAGATGTCAGGAGAACGAACAGCAGAAACGCGCCGGCCACACGAGATATGCAGCAGGTGGTGGTGAGCGGAAGGAGGGTTCCGTCGGCTCGTCCGTGTCTACGATGTCGAGGGAGATGCATCGCGGACAATTGAGCTGGCAGGACCCAGCGCCTGCACAGCCTCGCGCTCCCGCGCTGTCGTTGCGTCGTGAGAGAAACAGAAGCGCGATCCGGGGCGCCGAGCAACACGGCACGGAAGGCCGTTCAACCTCACGCCATCGCACAGAGGCCGGCGGCGTTTGTCACTCATGGCACCGTCCCAAAATTCAACGGCGGAGTCCCACGCGAGCGCCAGCACCCCGAGGTCACCTGGGTGCTCCACGGTGCTCCCGGGCTGGAGGCGGCTGCGTGCCACCCAGTGGAATTTGTCCCCGATCCGGCAGAGGAGCGCGGTCTCCGTCTCCCGCACGACGAAGACATCACCAAACTCGACACTCGGTCCCCGCGCCATCGCGGCCTCCTTCGGAGTCCGCGCCGAGCACACGTGGGTAGGGGCGAAGTGCCCTCCCGCCGTCGCGCTGCGGGGCTGGGAACGGGCTCGCCGTTACGGCTACTCCGGTCAGCTTCCCGCGTCAAACTGACCCACTACCGATGGCTGACCCCGTGGACACCGTACCCATCACGGGGCAGGCTTCTTGCGGCTCATGACGAAAGCCACCCCTCTCGCGCCCAGCCCGGCCGAAGCGGCGGCCGCGACGGAGCGGCTCGCCGCCTGGGTCATCGGCGCGCTGACTGCCATCGTCATCGCGGGCGTCGCCCTCGTCATCTACGTGCCGCGCGTCGGCCGCGCGGGCGGGTCGTCCTGGCTTCCCGAGATCAACGCCTCGCTCAACGCCACAGCGACGATCCTCCTCAGTACCGGGTACGTGCTCATCCGACGCCGCCGCATCGGCGCTCACCGGGCGTGCATGATCGCCGCCTTCGCCGCCTCCTCCCTCTTCCTCATCACCTACCTGATCCACCACGCCCGCGTGGGCTCGGTCCCCTTCCACGGTCCGGCGTGGCTGCGCCCCGTCTACCTGGGGCTTCTCGTCCCACATATCGTGCTGGCGGCGCTCGTGGTGCCGCTGGCGCTGACGACTATCCACCGCGCCGGGTGCGGCCGCTTCGACCGTCACCGGCGGCTGGCGCGGGTGACGCTGCCCATCTGGCTCTACGTCTCGGTCAGCTGCGTCCTCGTGTACGTCCTCCTCTACCACTCCGGTCATTGAGCCCCGGACTTTGCTGGTAATCGTCCTTTCGTGTATCAGGCGCCGCAAGGGAGGATTCGATGCCGAGACAGAGGAGCTTGCTGACGGTGATCCGGGACATGGTTCAGCAGGAAGTGCGCTCCGCGATCCAGTCGCTGCTCGGCAGCATCTCCACGGGGAAGACGAAGCCGAAGAACCGTCGGCGCCGTCGCAGGCGTCGGCGTGGTTCAGGCCGTCCACCGGGATCGAAGAACAAGGCGGCCTGATGGCGAAGGTCGAGGAAGCCTGGACGCAGTTGGCGACCCGCATCCCGAAGGAGCTCCATTATCGCCTGAAGCTGCACTGCGTGATGCACGACATCGCGCTCATGTACTTCGTGACGGAGGCGGTTGAAGAGAAGCTTGGAAGGAAAGTGCGGCCGAAGAAGGGGACGAGCTAGCCAGCCGCAAAATTGCGCAAATCGCTCAGGGCGCCTTCTAGCCCTGCGCCTCCGTCTCCTACCCGGGTGGGTCTTCCTCATGCTCCAAAATCCCTACCAGACCCTTCTACGCCCGCTCGCCCACCATCCCCGCGTCGGTCCGAGCCCTCTGGCTGAAGGCGTGGCGGACAGCCTGCGAGCGGGCCGGCTTCATCGGCAAGCGGGAAGGCGGGATCACGCCCCACGATCTTCGGCACATCGCCGCCACGGACATGCGCCGGGCCGGCATCCCGGAGTCGATCATCATCTAGGTTCGACTCCTTCCCTTCTCCGCCAATCCTCATAACAATGCGATAGCGCAAGCTGAGCAGAGGGCGATTCAAGAAGCCGGACGGCAACCGGTCGCCGCGAACCATAACAACGGTACCTTGCGCGATAAAATCATCGGCTTGGACCACACGGTCGGTGCTAGGACGGCTGACTGGTGGAAATCGACGGGGGCCGTGCCGCGACAAACAGGGGGGCCTCTGAAGCCGAACTGACGAATATTCGTGACCCGTCTTCTGGGAGGCCCTTCGGTACAAGCACTCCAACGTTCGCCTCCACACACCTCATCCGAGAATGCCGGAGTTTCGCGCTGAGAGTCTGCTGCGCGCCTTCGGGACGCCGGGACGACCCATATCGGCCATAGGAGAGCCCGGGCTCGACGCTCTCGCGAGCAGTGCGTGCTTTGCGGCTACCCGCTTCTATGCCTGCCAGTCGCGCAGTGCCGGCATGACATCCTTCGCGAAGGTGCGCAGCATCGCCATGTCGTAGGGCGCGGGCAGCGAGACCACGAAGTGGCGGACGCCAACTTCCGCCAGCGCACGGACGCGGTTCTGCACCTCGTTCGCCGGCCGGCCGGTGATCTCCTTCGGGTGCAGTGTGGTCTGCTTCTCGACCTCAGCTGGGTCCCGGCCGACCTTCTGGCAGAGAGCGTCGAAGCTGGCGATGATCTCTTTGACCTGCGCGGGGTCGTCGGGCGCGAAGAAGTTCCAGATGTCCGCATGTCGAGCGGCCAGTGGCAGGACCACCTTCGGACCCATCCCGCCGATCAGGATCGGCGGATGCGGGCGCTGCACCGGCTTGGGGTCACACGGTGCGTCCTTCAGTTGGTAGTACTTGCCCGTAAACGTCGCCTTGTCCTGGCTAAAGAGCGCCTTCACCACCTGCACCGCCTCGACCAGACGGCGGGCTCGCCCGCCCTTGCTGTAGAAGGGGATGGCGTAGGCGGTGTGCTCGGCCTCGAACCAGCCGGCGCCCATCCCCAGGATCAAGCGCCCGTGGCTCACCTGATCGACGGTCGCCGCCATCTTGGCGAGCACCGCCGGGTAGCGGTAGGTGTTGCCGGTCACGAGCACGCCGACCTTCAGGTGCTTCGTCTGCGCCGCGAGCGCGGAGAGGAGCGTCCATCCCTCCAGGCAGGGACCGGGCTTCCCGTCGATGGGCATGAAATGATCGAACGTGAACGCCGAGTCGAAGCCAAGCTCATCGCACGTCTGCCAGCACCGGAGGATGTCGTCGTACGTCGTATGCTCGGGCCTCGGCTGCACGCCGAAGCGCAGGCGCACCGCACCGGAAGTGGCCGCCCGCACGGGCGCGGCGGCGCCGACACGAACCTGGAGCATGCTCGCGGCTGCCACCGCTCCCACGCCCTTGATGAAGCCTCGACGGGATACCGGCTTCGCAACCATCGCGTCCTCCTGTGTGACCGTGTGATCAACGGCGAGGATGCGCGCACGTTTTCCCGTTGACAAGCCGCCCAGCGTGCCGATTCCGCGCGGGAACCCGAACGTAAGAGATCGTGTCTCAGGCAGATCGCCGGACGCTGAGCCGGTGATGAGCTTGCCCGGCGCGGGCTCCCGCTGCTATTGGCAAACGCCCCCACGCTACCAATTGCGGTTGGGGCCGAGGAGGCCGGGTATGCCGCGACGAAAGAGTCTCGTTACCGTAATCCGCGATATGGTTCAGGAGCAGGTACGGGAGGCGATCCAGGAATTGCTCGGAGCCCCCGGCCCGAAGAAGAAGCCGGCGAACGGGCGCAGGCGTCGCCGGAGGGGCAGGCGGCGGGGACCGGGACGCCCGCCGGGGTCGAAGACACGGGTACGGAGAGGGCCGGGGCGGCCACCCAAAGCCAAACAGGCCGCTCCGAAGACCGGGCGGCGCCGGCGACGCGGACCGGGGAGGCCGCCGAAGCAGGCGAAGGCGGAATGATTCGTCAGGCCGTCCTTCCGGTCGCGTTGTTCGGACTCTTCGCTGCCGGCTGTGCCCGCCTCGGCCATCACGGCGTCCACGCTGCGCGGCCGGGCGGTGGCCACACGCCCCAGCACATCGCCACACGAGGCACGATACCGCCCGAGTTCCTCGATCTCGTCACGACGAAGAAGGCGTTCGCCAATCTCGCCACCGTGATGCCGAACGGCGGCCCGCAGGTGACGCCCCGCAGGAGCTACGCTTGGCCACACCCACTCAAGAGGTCATCCAGGCGGCAGCACACCTGGTGAATCCGCCTCACCGCCTCGCTGTCGCTGGTGAACAGGAGGATGGCACCGTTTGTAGACAACGATCTCCACGGCGATCTGGTCGTGCTCGATGTGAACCCCGACGAGCCCGTTAGCGCTTGGCAGGTTCGAGCACGATGACCGGAATGCGGCGATTGATCGCACGCGCCTGGTATTCCTCGTAGCCGGAGTAGAGCTTCGTCGCGAGTCTCCAGAGACGCTCGCGCTCGGCACCGTCGGCCTCGCGGGCGACGTACCGCTCGGGCCGACCGTCCGTGGAGGCTTCGACCTCCGGGTGCGCCTTCAGGTTGTGATACCAGGCGGGATGCTGCGGCGCCCCGCCTTTAGAGGCGATGAGCACCACGTTTGCAGCATCAGTGAAGTACAGGAGCGGCGTAGTGCGCCGCTTGCCGGTCTTTGCTCCGGTGTGACTCAGGAGGATGGTCGGCGCCGTGAAGCTGATGCGGACCCGGCCGCGCGTGGCGCGCATGAGATACGGGTCGATTCGCTGGCCGACGTTGATCGCGACCCAGGTGCCCCAGCGCGTCCTGAAGACGCGATCCAGAAGGGCCTTGAACGGCATCTGCTGGGTGGCTGGATCGAACGGGCGAACCGCCATCGAGCGGACCTTACCCGACGCTCACGCCCGAGACGAGCCCTTGCGCTCGCGAAACGGTGAGCCCACAGGAGCCGTATGTTCCAGCGCGCCTTCGCAGTGATCGGTGTCTGCGAAAGATTTTTTCCTGGGACCGACCGCGGGGAGGCGGGGCGAATGACTACGCGGCCGACAGCAACCGCACGAGGATCAGGATCTCCCCGCCCACCCCCGCGAAATACGCGAGCGCCCGCAGTCGCCACACCCCCGTCGTGTAGACGACGGCGTGCACGACGCGCGCCCAGAGGAACAGGGTGGCGCCGAGGGCGGTCTGTGCGTTCGACAGGCCGCTCACGTGCGCGACGAGGACGAGCGCGGCGAAGTGCGGGAAGTTCTCGAGCATGTTTTGGTGCGCGCGCCGCGCCCGCTCGGCCCACGGCGGTAGGGGTGGCGGGTTCTCCCGGTTCCCGAGGACGTCGACGATGCGCCACTGCGTCCACATGGCGAAGCCGTACGGGAGGACGAGGCACCCCGTAAGCACGGCGCTCGCCGTCAGCATCGCGAGGTCGATCGTCATCGCGCGCTCCTGAGCATCACGACGCTCAGGCCCCCGATCCACACGAGCACCGGGACCGCACCCCCGAGGTCGATCAGCCCGCCGAACTGGAAGACGCCGTGGTCCAAAAAGAGCGCGACGGCGCTCACGAGCATCAGCACGACCGACGCGATGCCGAGCCGCACGAGCCAGCGCGGGAGCGCGCCTGCCTCGCAGCCCGAAGATGACACGGCGAGCACGAAGACCGCGAACCCGAACTTGCTCGTTTCGATCACGATGTTGCCCGTATCCGTGAGCGCCCGGACGAGCGGAGGATCGCCGAGCCGTGCTGCGACGAACGCCACGCCGCTGAACATCGCCATGCCGAGAAGCATTACGGTGATCGCGAACACGCCTCCCGCACACGCCGCCACGCCGAGCCCGTCGGCACCGCGCGCCCGTAGATAGTCGCGGACGCCGCCCAAGAACCAGAGGTACGCCATCGCCGCGAGGCCGGCGACGTAGCTGCCCACGAGGAACGCCAGTCGCCGGTTGAGGAGCACGGCGGTGATCGTCTCGATGGAATCCTGCGCCTTGGGCGGCTGGCCGGGGAGGAACAGCGCCACCGACATGAGCGCCAGGAAGGCGAGGCCCATGGCCGCCTCGAAGCGCCGCTTCGTTGTGTCCGACATCGTTGGACGTTCCTCGTTCCGGACGATACGATCGTATAATCTACAATACGATCGTATGGCAAGAGCCCCCTCAGACCTCACCAGCGCAGCCCGCATCCGGAACGCCGCACTGCAGGCGTTCGCTGCGCAGGGGGTCGCCGGGACGTCGATCCGTGATGTGGCGAAGGCGGCTGCGGTCTCCCCCGGCCTCGTCCAGCACCACTTCCGCTCGAAGGCGGGGCTCCGTCGCGCGGTCGACGATTTCGTCGTGGGGCGGGCGATCGAGGTGTTCGGCGATCCCGTGCGCGGGACATCACCTGGGGAGGACGCGCGCCAGCTCGGCGCGCGCATCGCGGAGTTCATCCGGAGGAACCCGGCCGTCTTCGCGTATATCGGCCGCTCGCTGCTCGAGGGCGATGCACCTGGCGGCGCGCTGTTGGAGCGGTTGCTCGTCCTGGCGCGGGCACAGGTCGATCAGCTCGCGGCCGAGAAGCTGCTGCGGCCAGACATTGATCGTGACTGGGCCGCGCTGCATGTCATCCTGATCAACATCGGCGCGTTCCTGATCGAACCCACCCTGCGGCGGCACCTCGGCGCCTCCCTCCTCAGCGCGGAGGGGCTTGCCCGCATGGAACGCGCCACGACCGCGCTCTTCCTGAAGGGGATCTACCGCCCGCCCCGCCGGAAGCGCCCAGGCCGCCGGTGACCGACTGATTTCGACTAGGAGCGCGACCCAAGACTTCTTGGGTCGCGGGCACGGACGCGAGCATGTGGCGCTCGCGGCACGCGCGACCGCCGTGCCGCGGCTGGCGAAGCCAGCGCGGCAGAACGGACACGCGCCGTTCCAGAGGTCTCGCGGTGCTCATGCGTACCGGTTGGCGATTGGGCCGGTCTGCGGCGGCCGTGGAAACGCGCGTGTTCGTCTGCCGCGCTGGCTTCGCCAGCCGCGGCAGGACAGTCGGGCGTGATCCCGACGGAACACCCTCGCGTCCGGTTCGCGACCCAAGATGTCTTGGGTCGCGCTCCTAGCCTTTGGCGGGGCTCCCAGCGTGCAGCGCGATCAACTCCTTGATCCGTGCCACGAGCCGAGGCAGCGCCTTCGGTGTCGTGTCACCACGGAACAACTCGGCGACCGCGCGCAGCGCTTCCTCGGCGCCGCCGGCACGATGCTCGACGAGTGCCAGGCGGCCACGCGCCAGCGTCACCTCCTCGCGAGCGGCGTCGAGGGCCTGCCGCAGGGCCACGAAGCATTCAGCCGCCGAGGCATGTCGCGGCCCCCCACTGGTCGCCTCGCCACACAGGTCGCAGCGTGTGGCCGGCGCCGTGGCGGGCGGCGAAGTCCGCTCTGCTCCAGAACGTCGCGCGCCTCGACTCGCTGCGCGTGTGCCACCAGTCCGCTGCTGCCCGCGTCTCGTCGATGCCCGGGGCTTCTTGGCCATGGCATTCCGGGAACGAAGCCTTCGCGAGTCCGCGCTACCGTACGGATTGCCCGCGCCATGCGCAAGAAGCCCCTCCCGCCGACGCGATCACGCCGGCGACGCCGCGCACCAACAACAGCCGATCAAAAGGGGAGCCGTCGGTCACGGGCCCGTGCTCTGGGCCTGGCTGTCCCTGTGGAAGTTCTGGACCTGCTGGACAGTGAGCGTCCCCGGACCCGCGCACGCGGCAGCGGTTCCCGGTGTAAACGTGGTGGTGCACTTGCTCGTGGCGAGCTGGCCGCTGCCGTCGTCGCACCCGAAGTACCATGCCATCGTGACGTTGTGGGTGCCCCCCGGTGCGTTTGCCTCGACGAAGTTGAAGCTGTGCGCTGAAAGGGTGCTCAGGATGAGAGAGACGGGGAGAGGGCCCATCAGGGAGGTCACCATAAGTTGCCCCGGTTCGCTGGGATTGACGGCTGTCCGGCGCTCGACCCGGCCCGGACCGTGCGCGAGCAGGAGCGGAACCCCGCGCCACGCGGCACGGAGCCGCGCGGCGCGGGTCGTCTGCAGCGCTACTGGATCTGCATCGTGACCGGGAGGGCGACGGCGCCCGGGCCCGGCAGGTCGCCGGCCGAGTCGACGAGCGAGTTGAAGGTCAGCGGGATGCAGAAGATGCTGACCAGGTTGCCGGGTTGCGGCAGACCGCCGGTCGTCAGTGCCCCCGCGGTGGTACCCGTCTCGACGATGGTGCGGGCCACGTCCACAGCGGTGAAGGCGCCCGAGGTGCGCTGGCCGCAGCTGTTGAAGGCACCCAGGGTGGAGCAGTCGGTGTTCGACGTGCACGGCACGGGGAGACACGGGTCGCCGCCGCACGCGACGCAGGGCGTACCGATGGAGCACGAGCAGGCGACGCCCGAGGCCGAGCCGTTGCACCGGCGAGCGAACGTGTTGAGGGTCTTGCTCCGGCAGAAGCCGCAGAACACGGCCGCCTGATCGGGAAGGTCGACCGACACCTTCTGGACGGTGCCGGTGTCGAGCAGGTACGGGATCGGCAGCGCGCCGAGGCTGGCCGCCGGCGGCGGCGGACAGTCGTGGCTGGTCGGATAGTCCCCGTCCGGGATGGTGTCTCCCGGCGTGCAGCTCAGGCCATCGTTGATGCCGCCGTCGCACTTGTTGTTGGGGCCGCAGATCGGGCAGGGCTGGATGAAGGTGATGCACGAGCCGCCCGGGCAGTCGGCGTCGGTGATGCAGCCGAAGTTGGCGTTCGAGCCGCCCTGGCACCTGCCCGTCTCGCAGACCCCCGCGCCACCGCCGCAGTCCGTGTCCGAGCAGCACGGCGTGTCGGCGGGGTCCCCGAAGCCGTTGCGACAACGACCCGTGTCATTGACACAGGTGCCCCCGGGGCACGGCGTGCCGGCGGCGACGGTGCCGCAGCCGCCGTTGCCGGTGCAGTTTGCGCCCGCGTTGGAGCCGCCGCTGCACCGCATCGTCATGAGGTCCGAATCCAGGAAGAGCGCCGAGCTGAGCGGCAGGTTGAGCGCCGTCACCGAACCCGCCGAGCAGTCCGCCGTTCCGCTGCCGTTGGCGGTGATGGTGTTGATGACGCAGGTGCTCGTCGCCGCGCTGTTGTGCGCCGCGTTGGGGATGGGCAGCGGCGGGCCGTAGAGGCAGCCGGCGTTCGTGCACTGCAGCAGCGCGCACTTCGCGCTGGTGCAGGTGCCGCCGCCGGAGCACGTCCCGCCGGGCGAGCAGTCCGAGTTGAGGCTGCACGGCCCCGCGCAGTCGCTGTTGGTCGTGCAGGACATCCCGCGCTTCGAGGACAACCCCTGGATGCAGCGGTTCCCGCCCGCCTGGGCGGACGAGGTGCCGCTCAACGTGAGCGTCGTCCCGCTGCAGCAGGCGTTGAGGAACGAGCTCCCATAGTCGGGCACCTTCGAGGGCAGGGGCACGCCCACCCCCGCGCCGCCGAAGTAGAGCCCACCGCAGGCGAGCGAGTACATGTTCGGGTTCCCGTCGCCGTCGAGATGGCCGCAGGTGCCGGAGCCGATGACGGTCGTGAAGCTGAAGGTCGACGGCGTGCCGCCCGCGCAGCTGCAGCTCATCGGCGGGCAGGTGGTCGTGGTGCTCGAGGTGGTCGTCGTGGTCGTCGTCGTCGAGGTCGTGCCGGCACACGGGTAGGTGATCTGGTTGCCCGCTTCGACCTGCGCCAGGATGTTCTGCCCGAGCGCGAGCCGGTTCGGCTCCGTCAGGCAGCTCTGGGTGCAGATGCCCTTCGAGGTGAGCTTCGTCATCGCCGCATTGTATTTCTGCAGCGCGGACTTGCCCTTCACCGGGTCGAGCTCCTCGCACACGTTCTCGTCGAAGTCCTTGGCCTTGAAGTCGCTGTCAGCGAGCTTGATGTGGCACTTGATCGCCGCGGCGGCGAGCTTGCCGAGCTCCGAGCCCACCGTGTCGGCGCACTTGAGCCGGTCCTTCGCATCCGCCGCCGTCGAGTCGATCGTGCCGGCGTCGTCGCCCCCCGCGCCCGCCGGGTCGATCGGCATCGAGCCGTCGCAGTAGACGGCCGCCGCCTGCGCGTCGAGCGAGAGCGGATTCGACTTGTTCGCGAACAGCGTCGCCTCCTCCGCCGCCGCCAGCGTCAGCTGGGTGGAGGTGCAGACCGGCCCTACCTTGGTGATCGCCGCGTCGAGCTTCCCCTTGGCTGACTTGCCAGGCCCGCTCTCACAGGCCTCGTCGTCGACCGGCGAGCCCTTCAGGACGGAGTCCGCCATGGCCTTGTGGCACTTGATGACGGCTCTGACCGCCGCACCGAACGCCTTCGCGATCGCGTCGCCGCATTTGAGGGTCGCGGCGACGCCGCCCGATGGGTCGTCCTTGGTCTGCGGGACGCAGCCCGGGTCGTCGCTCGCGCACGAGACGCCCGACCCTCCGTCACTGCAATCGAAGTGCTGGCCGGGGGTCGGCGGCGCGGCGAGGCCGCCGCTCGTCAGGAGAACCAGCAGGCTGCCGAGGGCGAGTTGCAGGAGACCCTTCATGGCTCTTCTCCGTTGGGGAACCTCGAGGTGACACACCCGGAGGGCCAGGCTCGGGCGAGCCGGCCCGTCCCGCTTACTGCCGTGCGCGGGCGGGTGTCAATATAAGAAAACGGACCCGGGGCGAGGCGCAGCGCGGCTCTTGAATCGAGCGCCGGGTGGCGCGATCCTCGCGCGCATGCTCACCGGAGGTTGTCTTTGTGGCGGCGTGCGCTTCGAGATCACCGGCGAGATCGGCTCGCCGAGCTTCTGCCACTGCTTGCAGTGCCGGCGCGCCAGCGGCAGCGCGTTCGCGACCAACGCCGGCATCTCCGCCGCGGACTTCCACCTGAGAGCAGGCGCAGACCTGGTCCGCGAGTACGAGTCTTCTCCCGGTCAGTTCCGGGCGTTCTGCTCTCGCTGCGGCTCACCCGTCTACAGCCGCCGGCGCGACCACCCGGAGTTCCGCCGTGTTCGGCTCGGGACCCTCGACGAGGATCCGGGTGTACGCCCCCTGCTCCACGTCTGGGTCGGGTCGAAGGCACCCTGGTTCACCATCACCGACGGCCTCCCGCAGCTGGAGCGGGGCGACGCGTGACGAACGTGCGGGTCGTCACCCTCCTCCCCGCCGCCACCGAGATCGTCGCCGCGCTCGGCATGCTCGATCACGTCGTCGCGGTCAGCCACGAGTGCGACTTCCCGCCCGAGGTGAACGCCAAGCCGCGGGCCACCCACTGCCCGATCCACGAGTCCGGCCTGCCGAGCGCCGAGGTGGACCGGTGGGTCACCGATTCGCTCCGACGAAGCGGCACGCTCTACACGCTCGACGAGGCGCTTCTCCGCCGCCTCGAGCCCGAGGTCATCATCACCCAGCGGCTGTGCGACGTGTGCGCCGTCGGCTACGCGAGCGTGCAGGCGTTCGCCGAGACGCTGCCCGGGCCGCCGCGCGTCGTCGACCTCGATCCGTCGAGCCTCGCCGACATCATGCGGGACGTGCGCACGGTGGCCGACGCGCTCGGCGTCCGCGAGCGAGGGGCCTCCGTCGTCGCCGCGCTCGGCGCGCGCGTCGAGGCGGTACGCGCCCGGGCCACCGGCGCGCCCCGGCGTCGCTGCGTCGTCCTCGAGTGGATCGACCCGCCCTTCCGGAGCGGGCACTGGACGCCCGAGCTGGTCGAGATCGCGGGCGGCGTCGAGCCGCTCGGCCGAAAGGGCGAGGACGCAGCCCGCGTCTCGTGGGAGGACGTCCGGGCGGCGTCGCCCGAGGTCCTCGTGCTCGCCTGCTGCGGCTACCGGGTGGAGCGCACGCTGGCAGACGTGCCGATCCTGCGACGGCAGCCGGGGTGGGACGACCTGCCCGCGGTGCGCGCGGGCGAGGTCTACGCCGTCGACGGCTCGGTGTACCTGAGCCGTCCCGGCCCGCGCATCGTCGACAGCCTCGAGCTGCTTGCCGGGATACTCCACCCGGAGCGGTTCCCCGCGCGCGCCGCGGTCCGGGTGGCCGACGGCGCCGAGCCGCTCACCCGCCGCTGACCGGCGGGAAGACCGCGACCTCGTCGTCCTCCGCCAGGCGATGCGAGGCCTCGACGTAGGTCTGGTTCACCGCGAAGCGGACCGGGATGGCATCCAGCTCGGGCCGCTCCGCCACGACGCTCCGCCACAGCGCCCCGACCGTCGTCCCGGCGGGGACCGCCCGTGCGGAGGAGGCGCCCATCTGCTCCCGCAGCACGGCGAAGAACCGCAGCCGGACTCGCATGCCTCAACCGCGCAGCAACTGCACCATGTGGCCGAGCTCGGGAAGCAGGAGCTTGGTCATGGCCAGCTCGACGGCGGCGGTCGCGCCCGGGAGCGCGGCCACGACCTTGCCGTGCGCCACGCCGGCCGCGGCACGCGACAGCATGGCGGCGGCTCCCACGTGCGGGTAGGAGAGCATGCGGAACAGCTCCCCGAAGCCGTCGAGCTGCTTCTCGAGGAGATCCACGATCGCCTCGTACGTCCGGTCGCGCGGAGCGAGGCCGGTGCCGCCGTTCAGGATGACGACGTCCACCTCGGGGTCGCCGAGCACGCCCTGCACGTGCGCGCGGACGCGCGCGGGCTCGTCCGGCAGGATCGTGTAGCTCGCCACCCGGTGCCCGGCCTGCTCGAGGAGCGCCTGGATGCACGTCCCGCTGGTGTCGGTCTCGGCCGTACGGGTGTCGCTGACGGTCAGGACGGCGCACACGACCACCCGCTTCGCCTTCGCGTGGTGCTCGTGTGCGTCCATGCTCCACGTTTATATCCGCAGGCTCGCCGCGCGGGAACCCCGTGCGGCACGGCCCTGTGAAGGCCGACCCCTGCCTGCTATGGGACACGCGATGCGCCGCTTCGGCCTCGGCCTCCCCGGCGTGCAGCAGATCCCGTCGCGCAGCCAGCCGTGGGAGCGCGAGGTGGGCGGCGCCGAGCTCGTCGAGGCCGGGCGCGCGGCCGAGCGCGCCGGCTTCGCCTGGGTGTCGTGCAGCGACCACGTGCTGGTGCCGGCGTCGCGCGCCGACACCATGGGCGCCACCTGGTACGACGCGGGCAGCACGCTCGCCTTCGTCGCCGGCGCGACCACGCGGATCGCCCTCCTCTCGCACGTGCTGGTGCTGCCCTATCGCCACCCGCTCGTCGTCGCCAAGCAGTACGGCACGCTCGACCACCTCTCCGGCGGACGGCTGATCCTGGGCGTCGGCAGTGGGCACCTGAAGCCCGAGTTCGCGGTCCTCGGCGCCGACTACGCCCGGCGTGGCCGCGTGACCGACGAGTACATCCATGCGATCACCGCGGCCTGGGAGCAGGAGGTCGCGGGCTTCGACGGCCAGACGGTGGCTTTCCGCGACGTCATGGTGGCGCCGCGCGTGGCGCAGCGGCCGCGGCCGCCCATCTGGGTGGGCGGCAACTCGCAGGCCGCCGTGCGCCGCGCCGCCCGCCACGCCGACGGCTGGATCCCGTGGCAGCTCACGCCCGACGACTTCGCCGCCGCTGCCGCCTACGCCCGCGCCGAGCGAACGACGACCGCCCCGTTCGAGCTGGTCGCGCCGCTCGCCGTCGCACCCGACGCAGCATCGACGTCCGTCGTCGAGCAGGCCGGCCGGTGGCTGGCGGCCGGAGCGACGTCGTTCCACGTCGGGCTCGGCGCGCGGAGCCTCACCGAGTTCCTCGAGCGGGTCGCATGGTTCGCACGCGAAGTCATGCCGCAAGTCGGCTGAGGCTCACGGTCCTCCTGGCTGCCCTCGCCTGCCGGCGCGGCCGAGAGATCACGAACCCGCTGCCCGGCGCGCCGCCCTTCGACGCCCGCCTGGTCGCCGCGCTCGCGGCCGCGCAGCATGCAGGCGAGCCGCCTCACACCCGCCACCTCCGGCCCGACGGCGCGCCGCTCTACACCAACCGCCTCGTGCTCGAGTCGAGCCCCTACCTCCGCCAGCACGCGCACAACCCGGTCGACTGGTATCCCTGGGGCGACGAAGCGTTCGAGGCGGCCAAGCGTCTCGAGCGGCCGGTGCTGCTGAGCGTCGGCTACTCGACCTGCCACTGGTGCCACGTGATGGAGGAGGAGTCGTTCGAGGACGAGGAGATCGCGCGTTACCTGAACGAGAATTACGTCGCCATCAAGGTCGACCGCGAGGAGCGTCCCGACGTCGACAGCCTCTACATGACCGCGGTGCAGGCGATGGGCAGCGGCGGCGGCTGGCCGATGACCGTCTGGCTGACCCCCGAGCGCCAGCCGTTCTACGGCGGCAGCTACTTTCCCCCGCATGACGGCGAGCGGGGCGTGCGGACGGGCTTCCTGACGCTGCTGAAGACGTTGAAGGACGCCTTCGACCGCCAGCCGTCGCGCGTCGCGGATGCCGCCGCCGACGTCGCCGAGCGCGTCCGGCGGAGCGTCGGGCCCGGCGGGCCGAGCGGCCTCCCGACCGCCGCCGTGCTGCATGCGGCCGCGCGCGAGGCCGCGGCGCACTTCGACGCCGCGAACGGCGGCGCCGATCGCGTGCCGAAGTTCCCGAGCGGCCTCCCGCTCCGCTTCCTGCTCCGTTACCACCGCCGGACGGGCGACGCGCAGGCGCTCCGCATGGCGACCCTGACGCTCGAGAAGATGGCGGCCGGCGGAATGCACGACCAGGTCGGCGGCGGCTTTCACCGCTATGCCACCGACGCGCGCTGGCTCGTGCCGCACTTCGAGAAGATGCTCTACGACAACGCGCTCCTCGCCCTCGCCTACCTCGACGCCTACCAGACGACCGGGCGGGAGGAGTTCGCCGGCATCGTGCGCGACATCCTCGCCTACGTCGCGCGGGACATGACGGCGCCCGAGGGCGGCTTCTACGCCGCCACCGACGCCGACAGCCCGAACGCCGACGGCCGTGCCGAGGAAGGCTGGTTCTTCACCTGGACGCCCGCCGAGATCGAGGCGGCCGTCGGGGCCGACCGCGCGGCGCTCGCCATCGCGTACTACGGCGTCACGCCGGCCGGCAATTTCCACGGACGCAGCATCCTGCCGAATCCGAAGCCGTTGAGCGACGTGGCGCGGCAGCTCGGGCTGCCGCCCGCCGAGGCCGAGCGGGCGCTCGACGAGGCCAGGCGCCTCCTCCTCGCCGCACGGAGTCGCCGGCCGCCGCCGCCTCGCGACGAGAAGATCCTCGCCGGCTGGAACGGCCTCATGATCTCCGCCTACGCCCGCGCCGGGCTCACGCTCGGCGACGAGGAGTACACGGCGCGCGCGGCGCGCGCCGCCGAGTTCCTCCTCGCGCACCGCGACCGCGAGGGGCGGCTCCCGCGGGCCGTGAAGGACGGACGTGCGGGCCCGCCCGGCTATCTCGAGGACTACGCGTTCCTCGGCGCCGGCCTCCTCGATCTCTACGAGGCGACGGGCGCGTCCCGCTGGCTCGAGGCCGCGATCGCGCTCGACGGCGTGCTGGGCGCGCGCTTCGAGGACCGGGAGGCCGGCGGCTTCTTCCGGACGGCAGAGGACGGCGAGGCGCTGCTCGCCCGCGAGAAGCCGAGCAGCGACGGCGCCGAGCCGTCGGGCAACTCGGTCGCGATCATGAACCTCCTCCGGCTCTCCGAGCTCACCGGCGACGAGCGCTACCGCCAGCGCGCCGAGCGGGCGCTCGCCGCCTTCGGCGACGTCCTCGGCCGGGCGCCGACGGGCCTTTCCGAGATGCTCCTGGCGCTCGACTTCGCGCTGGACACGCCGAAGGAGATCGTCATCGTGACGGCAGGCGGACGTGCGGCGGCGGAGCCTCTCCTGCGGGCGGTCCGGGGTACCTTCGTGCCGAACCGTGTGCTCGTCGTGCCGTCCGACACCGAGCGCGTCGCTCACCTCGTCCCGCTCGTCGAGGGGAAGGTGGCGCAAGGCGGCAGACCCACCGCCTACGTCTGCGAGCGCCGCCGCTGCGAGCTGCCGACCACCGACCCGACGGTATTCGCCGAGCAGCTGCGGAAGGTCCGCCCGCTCGACGGCTCTCGTCCCGATCTGGGGTGATTGCCGGTGTCACGACCCGTCCGGCCGACGGACGTGGCGCTCGCGGCCACGCTGCACGACTCCTCCGGGGCCCTGCGGCAAGACGTCGAGCGGCTGCTGCCGCGGCTGCACGCGCTCTATCGCGGCGTCGTGGTGGCGACGAGCCCTCCGACCGACGCCCGCGTCACCGCGCTCCTCGCCAGCGCCGGCGTGCACGCCGGCACCCCGCCGTCGAACCGGCGCGGCCCCCTCTACCGTCTCGCGCTCAGACGGGCGCTGGCGACCGGCGCGCCCCGCGTCCACTACGTCGACTTCGATCGCGCCTTGCACTGGGTGCGGCGCGCGCCGCGCGAGCTCGCGGCCGTGCTCCGCGCCGCCCGCCGCCATCCGGTTCTCGTCCTCGGGCGAACCGAGAAGGCCCATCGCTCACATCACGTCCCGCTCTACGCGACCGAGGCCGTCGCGAACCGGTTGCTCGCCGGACGCCTCGGGCTCGTGGGCCGGATCGACCTCCTGGTGCCGTCCTTCGTCGCCACCGATGCGCTCGTCACGCGGCTCCTGGCCCGCTCGCGCGCCCGCGACGCCGCGGTCTACGGCGAGTGGGCGGCGCTCATCGTCGGCCTGGCGCGCGAGATCGCCTACCTCGAGTGCCGCGGGCTCGACTGGGAGACGCCGGACCGCCATCGCCGCGCCGTGCGGCGCGCCGGCCTCGCGGCCTGGCGAAGCCGGTGGGCCACGGCGGCGGAGTGGGACCTGCGCATCGACATCGCGTCCGCCACCCTGACCGGCGCGACGCGGGCCCTGGCCCACGCGCCGCGGGCGCGGCCGGTACTCCGCCGGCTGGCGCCGCGCGCCGGCTGATCCGCCACGCGGCTCTCAGCGCGCCTTCCAGCGAGGCTCGCGGCGCTCGACGAAGGCACGCGGGCCCTCGGCGTGGTCCTCGCTCTGCTCGACGACCTCGAGGTAGCCGGCGGCGATCTCCTCCGCCTGGGGGATCGGCAGCCCGAGGCCCTGGACGATCGCCATCTTCGTGCCCCAGACCGCGAGCGGGGCGTTCTTCAAGACGAGCGCGGCCAGCTCCTGCGCGCGGTCCATCAGGCTCTCGTGCGGTACGACCTCGGTCACCAGCCCCACCTCGTACGCCCGCCGCGCGCTCATCCGCTCGTGCCTGCCGAGGAGCGCCATCCGCAGGCACACCGCCACCGGGACGCGGCGCGCCATGTTCACCATCTCGTGCGACGAGACGTAGCCGAGCGAGACGTGAGGATCCACGAACTCCGCGTGCTCCGAGGCGATCGGGATGTCGGCCTCCGTGACGAGGTCGAGGGTCACGCCGGCGGCGACACCGTTCACGGCCGCGATCACGGGCTTCTGCACGCGCATGCGGCGCGGCGTCGGCAGGAGCGCGATTCCCTCGTGGATGGCGAGCTCGCGCCAGCGGTCGGGCTTGACGAAGCCGCCGGTCGCCAGCGCCTCCACGTCGGCGCCGCTCGAGAAGGCCCGGCCGGCGCCCGTGACGATCGCGACCCAGACGTCGGGATCGTCCTTGACGCGCTGCCAGCACGCGCGGAGCTCGTCGCGCATCTGCTGGTTCATGGCGTTCAGGCGGTCGGGGCGGTTGAGCGTGATGGTCGCCACGCGCTCGGCGACGTCGAAGATCACGGTGTCCATGCGCCGCGCTAACACACGCGGCACACGAGCCGCAAGGCGATTTCGGTCGTCAACGTCACGCAGATCGCCACCATCGATCGACTGGACATCGAGTCGGTCGCGGGACGACTCTCTCGCCCGAGGCTCGCCGAGATCTGGAGTGGCGTTCGGCTGGTTCTCGAGCCATCCGGGGTCTGAGCGTCCGGCGCGCGCCGCATGACGTTGGGTTGACAGCCCGCGACGGCGAGTGCGAGCCTCCGGCGCCGATGGAGCGGCGCGAGCTCGAGGCCGATGCGGTGGTCGTCGGGTCGGCGCTGGGCGGCCTCGTCGCGGGCGCCATCCTGGCCCGCCGCGGGAAGCGCGTCGTCGTCCTCGAGCACGCCGACACGGTCGGCGGACGCGGCGGCAGCGTCCCGCACGACGGCTACTGGATCGACTTCGGCCACCGCGACGGGCACGACGTGGGCGACTGCCAGGTCGCCTGGCACCACGGCGTCGAGGCGGCGCGCGAGGCCGGCGTCGAGGTCACGCTCCGTCGCGTGACGGCGCCGCTGCGCGTCCACCACCTGCCCGACGGCGGCGTCACCACGGGCGGCGACTGGAGCGCCGCCGGGCTCGCGGCCATGGCGTGTGCCGCCCTCTCCCCGGGCGCGGATAGCGTGGAGGAGCTCCGGGCGCTCGTCGGCCGTCTCGCCGCCGCCGAGCCGGACGAGGTGGCGCGCGCGATCCCGGAGACGCTCGGCGCCTGGCTCGGCGCGCACACGCGGAGCGCGGAGGTGCGGCAGGCGATCCTCCTCATGGCCGCGGTCGTCTTCCACAGCCATCCCGAGGAGGCGTCGGCCGGCCGCTTCATGCAGTTCCTCCAGCGCCGGGCGGCGGGCGGCGCCTTCATCCCCGACGACGGCGAGGTGGGCGGCATGCAGGGGCTGATCGAGCCGTGGGCGCGTGCCCTCCGGACCCACGGCGGCGAGATCGCGCTCGGCTGGAAGCCGGTCGAGATCGTCGTCGACGGCGGCCGCGTGCGCGGCGCGGTGGCGGTCGACCGCGCGAACCTGGTGCGCGAGGTGCGGGCGCCGGTCGCGATCAGCACCTACCCGGTGTGGGAGAACTTCGACCTGATCGACGAGCGGCTCTTTCCACCCGACCTCGCCGCCGCCGCGTGGCGGCTGAAGGCGCATCGCGCCGACCTCGTCGGCTGGCAGGCCGGTCTCCGGCGGCTGCCGGCCGTGCGCGTCACCGGGCACCCCGATGACCATGCCGGCTGGAACCGCCTGCTGGCGGGGCCCGAGCGGGTGTACCGCGGCGGCTACCAGATCACCTCGCTCACCAGCCGGCACGCCGCCCCGGCCGGCCGGCACCTCCTCTCCCTCGTCATGGCGCGCTTCTTCCGCGGCGGCTCGACCGCCGGCCAGCCGTGGACGGCAGCGCGCGCGGCGCTCGATGAGGCGATCGCCTACCTCCGCCGCTTCTACGCCGACCTCGACGCGTGCCTCGAGTGGAGCGCCTACCAGTACGTCACGGCGCCGCAGTCGATGAGCTGGGCGTGGGCGCCGGTCGTCCGGCACGGGCTCGAGGTCCCGGGCATCGACGGGCTCTATCTCGCGTCGTCCACGCTCGAGGCGCCCGCTGCCGTCCTCGACATCGGGGCCTATGCCGGCCTCGCGGCGGCCCGCCGGGCGCTCGCGCGCCTCGGCTGAGGGCTACGAGAACAGCGAGAGCTGGCGGCGCGCGCCGACGATGGCATCGAAGTCCGGGCCGCCGAGGAAGCGCAGGATCGCGTCGGCGATCGGCCGGAGCTGCTGGGCGACGTAGTGGTCGTAGTCCGGCGGTGCGGTCGTCTCGCCCACCGTCTCGGGCCCGGCGCGCGTCACGAGATAGGTGACGATGCGGCCCGTCGCGCCCGTCTGCTTGCGCGCCGCCTTCACGTGCGGCGGCGTCGTCTTCGTGTACTCGGCGAGCGGCTTGCGGATCGCCTTCCGGTAGGCGAGCTCGGCGTCGAAGCGGCCGGCGCGCAGGTCCGCGACGAAGGTGCGGATGAACTCCGCGACGGGACGGTCGTGGAAGACGAGGTCGAGGAGCGCGCGCTGGAAGCGGCGCGCCACTTCGCTCCAGTCGCGCCGCACGGCCTCGAGCCCGACGATCTCGAGCGTCTCGCCCGCGGGCCCGACCACGAGCCCCGCGTAGCGCTTCTTGCTGCCCATGGCGCCGCCGCGGATCTCGGGCATGAAGAAGCGGGCGTAGACCTTCTCGAACTCCAGCTCGAGGTGGCTCGTGCAGCCGAAGTCGCGCGTCAGCGCCGCGGCGACGTCCCGGCCGATCCCGTCGCGCAGCTCCTCGGCCCGCGCCGCCGCGCGCGCGGTGTCCGGCTCTCCGGCGTCGACGAAGAGCGAGTCGGTGTCGCCGTAGATCACGCGCTGGCCGCGCTCGGCGACGGCCGCGGCGGCGAGCCGGATGACGTGCTGGCCGGCCGTCGTGATGGCGTTCGCCACCGCCGGCGAGAAGAGCCGCGACGCGGGCGAGCCGAGCACGCCGAAGAGCGAGTTCATGAGGATCTTGATCGCCTGCGCCGCCACCCCGTCGCCGGCGCCGCGCGCGCGCGCCCGCTCCTCGGCCAGGCGCGCGACGAGCCCCGGCAGGATGCCGGCCTCGTCGCGCCGGAAGGCAGCTCCGCCCGGGGTGCGGAGCGCGCCCGCGGCGGCGCCGTCGGCGACGAAGGTGAGCGGGTCGATGTTGAAGGTCCGGATGAGGCTCGGGTAGAGGCTCTTGAAGTCGAAGACGAGGATGTTGCGATAGAGGCCCGGCACCGAGTCGAGGACGAGCCCGCCGACGATGCCGGCGTCGTCTCCCTCCGCCGCGGCCCGCACCGACGGGGCCACCCGCCCGCGCGCTCTCAGCTCGCCGAGGTAGAGCGAGTCGACCGAGGCGATCGACGCCCCCACGCGGTCGACCTGCATGCCGGTCAGGAGGCTCCGCTTGACGGCCAGCTCGACGAGCGCCGTCTTCTCCAGGATGGCGAGCACGAGGCGCGCGTCCTCGAGGTTGTAGGCGGCGAGACGCGCCGGGTCCTCGCGGTACGCCTTCTCGATGTCGGCGCCGCGGTCCTCGGGCCCGAAGAGCTTGCCCCGGCCGAGCAGCGCCTGCGCGGCGGTCTCCAGGCGATAGTCCTCGAGACGCAGGAAGGCGCTCCGCATGAGCGCCAGCCCGTCGAGCACCTGGCGCCCGCACAGGATGGCGCGCGGCTCGCGCGTGAAGTTCTGGTCGCGGCGGATCTCGA
>Ga0209376_1001493_pt1 | contig 23483 bp, 21 predicted proteins | sample GraSoiAngelo_134_FD_185891 | JGI IMG/M metagenome (GOLD analysis project Ga0209376, IMG submission 185891) | Grasslands soil microbial communities from the Angelo Coastal Reserve, California, USA - 14_0929_05_30cm (SPAdes) (version 2) | ecosystem: Environmental > Terrestrial > Soil > Grasslands ... | reverse complement strand
TGCACCTGCCCGTAATGTTGTAGATCTGTGGGCTTATCATAATGAACCTGGCGATAGGAGCGTTGGCTGGATAGTCGAAGTAGTATTCCCTACCGTAATCGCACCCCTTGGGCTCGCAGGTAGGGTGGGTTGCCAAACTGTACGGACATCCGTAGACGAACCTCTCGTAGCTCCGAGTTGCCGATGCATCATCGAGATAGGGGTCGTCTCCGGTGTCATGGTATCCCGGGATGATCTCAATGTTGCTAAACTGGTTTTTGAAGTTCGAGCACCACCCATTAATGCCAGAACCAGTGTAGGTTGCGTTGTAGCTCAGGTCACCCAGCCCCAGAAAGAAACCAGGGTTCAGGGACTTTAGCGAGCGCAGGCTGTCATAACCTGCCCCCTTTATCGGACTGTTTAGGTCTCCAGAGGCGGCAAATACGAAACTTGTTTCCCCAGCTCCCTGCGCAGTAGCAGGTGATGTCGTGATAGACGATAGGATGAGAGGCAGCACCGCTAAGACGGTGAAGAGAAAAACTCTGCCACGTGATATTTGCAACTGCCTGCGCCGATAGGCCAGCCTTCGGGAGATTTAAGGATGGATATCCTATGCCCATGCAGAAGATATCGAAGGCTATCCGCCTCGATACAACCGCAAGTGCCTAGCAATTCCCGACGCAGCTTGGATGACGTAGGTATGTAGGATTTCAATTGGTATTACCGAACCGGGAGAAACCACCCTTCTTCCTGGAATTGTTGGGGGATCCCCCCGGTAAGCTGTTAAGTAATGAGGGGTCTTACCTTGCCAATGGTCTGAGCGCTCTCCACATCCTGGTAGACGCGATAAGCTCACCATCCTCAAGCCCACACGTCGCCAAAGTATCTGCCGAGGAGAGCGAATGGTTGTCAGTCGGACAAGATTACGAAGTGGTGACCTAATTGGTACGGACATTGATCAATGAGGAAGGCGGGATTCGGATCGCTTTCAAGCAGTCTTAACTTGATCAAGTGTAATTGAAGCGTCCCAAGTGTTTGGGTTTTACGAGCAGAAAGAAAGAAAGATTGAAAGTGAGAGGCCCTTTCAGCCTTATCGAGAAGTTCTGTCGTTGGCCGCGGAACCCGTCGCCCGAAATGGGACCAAACATTCAGAAGAACATCTCAAGAGTTCTCGTTGAACAGTTGCCCAACGTAGAATCCATTTCCAGACACTAACTCCCCCTTACAGAAGCTCGCACGCAAATACAGGCTTGGAATAATGTCGAACATTGATAACGATCTTTTGTCCGATACGATGAAGCATTTCACGGTTCCTTCAACATGGTCGTGACCGCCGAGGGCATGCGGTCGTACAAGTCCGGGACAAAGCATTGCGAGGAGGCAAGAAAGACTATCGGAGCAGACACAGGCTGGCTGCATGTCGCCGGGAGCCTATGCCATGGGCACTTAATGGTGAAAATTTTCGACGTTTCCTTGAAACCAATCCCTGAACCGGTCGTTAGGATCTTTTGACCCTCTTTCGGTACATTGTCGTTGTTGTGATTATCGCTAACCCCCCGATACCAAGGACGGTGAGCCAAACAATTTGCGAGTCGAGCGTCAAAGAGCCGTTGGGCTGGGATGGGGGACTTGTCGTACTCACAGTTAGAGTCCGTGCGGGGGAACCGCAGGTGCTGCTAAACCCTGCATTGTCAACATCGCCACTGTATGACGCCTCCCACCGATATGTGCCAGGGATCTGAGGTGTAAAGGGTTGCGAGGCATAGTTTCCATTTCCATCGACAGACACAATTGATGTGAAGGATGGGGTCCCGGTGCAGGCCTCGTTGTTCAGGAATGCCGTGAATGTTATGGTTCCAGTCGGATTGAATCCGTTCATTATTGAAACAACTTCGAACGCTGATGATGCGAGTCCTTGCGTAAGCGTCTTAGGATAAACCGATGCCGTCATCTCCACATTCGCTTTGGTGATAGTTACATGGACGGTCGCGATAGACGTGCTGATTCCATCCGTCACCGTGAATTCAGCTCTGTAGAGTCCTGGGATGCGACTATTGCTCCGGACCCAGATCATTATGCCAGTTACTTGCGACGTGCCAGGTACAGCGGTAAAAGTAGCCCCCAGAGTCGCACAACTAGTGCAGGACAGGGTAAGGGATTGAGGAGTGGAGTCAATGTCAGTCGCATTTACGTCAAACGAGAGGGTTTCCGCAACCGTTACGCTCTGACTGCCGGGAATGATCACTACGGGTGGAATGTTGGTCGGCGGCTTCGAATAGACCGTTATAAGTATAGTCGCATCCGAACTCTGAAAGCCATCAGCGATTATGAATGTGATGTTGTAGGATTGGCCGGCTTGGGCGACGCTTGGGGTCCAAGTGAAGATCCCTGTGACTTGGCCCGGACCGCTGACTTCAGGGAAGCTCGCTCCTACTGGGCAGTCCAGACAGGACAACGTTAGATTCTGAGGAGGCGTGTCGGCGTCAGAACCATTGACTTTGAACGATAGTGCATCTCCGACGACAGCGCTTAGACCAGTTGGTGTCTGAAGGGTTGGAGGTAGATCGTGAGGGGCTGGCGGATTTACTGGCTGAAATTTCAGCAGGCTTCCCCAAGTCCCCAGGGCGCCGCAACAGGACCCCTCGCCTGCTTCCCACCAGATCCACCCCATGTTCTCTGACTGCATCTGATTCGTCAGATATTGGATGAAACGGAGTGTGGTATTCGAGTAGCTGGCGTCATTTGTTCCCACAGCGTCAGGCGGACTCGCGCAGACATTGTTGCAACTGTAGTAGACAGCTCCGCCCTCGGTGTCTAGGATGGGCATGTGATAGGTGGTGCTTGCGTCGAGCATTCCTTGGTTGTAGATATCGGCCACACACTCGGCCGTGCTGTTGCCCCACATAGGCATGATGCTTGGGTTGCAGTTTCCGTAACCTGCGCTCTGCCATATGTCGTAGAAGAGGTATGGATGGATTGATAGGAAAGTCTGGTTGAGGGGGTCAGTTACTGCTGGATAGCAACTGACCAGTGACGATGGGTCGAACGCACACTCACCGTTGCTTATCGTGTTCTCAACGGCAATCCAGTGAGTATCTCCCAGACCTCTCGCCAGACTAATGAAGGCCTGATACCCTAATGACAACGCAGTCTGATTTCCAGCCGGCTCATTGATCGGTTCCCAGACAACTCCACTATAACTCTCGAAATGCAAAATCACTCCCGTCCAGAAGTTCAGCCAGCAGGGCTGAAAGACCATATCATTCGGATTATTGTAACCATGATAGTCAAGAATCACAGTCAGGTTGTATGCCTGTGTTGTCTGCAGCACCTGGATGAATAGATTGGTATCCCAAGAACCTAGCTCTCCATCCAAACATGGAAAACCAGCCGCGGTTCCAAAACTTACACGAATGGCATTGTAGCCTAACTGACTTAGTCTCTGGGCCACGTTGCTACTAACGACTTCGCTCGCGGTGATTCCCCCCCATCCCTGGAGTATTGGGGGGTGAGTTGTGGCTTGAGTTAGTGATAGCCTCGGACTCAAGGGCCTGGGAAAAAGCGGCGCAACTGAAGCGGGCAGAGTCCCACCAGCTGGTTGAACGCTCAATTGAAATCCGGGAAGAACTGACACTCCGGCCAGAGCCAAGAAGCAAAGCAGAAACGCTCCTCTAATAATTGCCAAACTGGGCATTCAATTTCAACTCTCGATGTAGACGCTCAATGAGAGAGCGCAGATCAGCTCCCTTGTTGGAATACTTAGCGGGAGCGGGATTTGAACACTATGTCTTTTTTGGGTACGATAAATCAGAACCCTTAGACTAGCTGCCGAAGACATTAACACATAGAGAGTCTTAGTATCTTCAGATCCATCCCAAGAAACCGGTCTCGAGCGTATGGTAGGTCTGAGTAGCATTGAGGAATTCTCTGGATTGAAATGGGAAACCCACTCTCATACAATTTACAGTAATCGTCGCCATCGCAGGTTCGACGCCCTAAACACGCCAAGAGAGATGATAGAGGCAGCAATCAGAAAGGGCTTGCAAGGGATGATAATTACAGACCACGACAGCGTAGCCGGGGGCTTGGCCGGGAGAAAAGTCGCGCGAGGATACAAGGACTTCAAAGTGATCCCTGGTTCAGAAGTAACGAGCGGTTCGGGCCACATTCTAGCAATTGGCATAGAAAATAATGTTCCTAGAGGCCTTAGTGTGGAGGAGACAGTTGAAAGAATTCATGACCTAGGAGGAATTGCCGTCGCCTCTCATCCCTTTTCGAGCCGGGTCCGACCATCACTAGGGGAAGAGTGCTTGAAAACTGATGGGGTTGAGGTTTTCAACGCAACAAATCGAGGAGATTCCAATTCTAGAGCCTTGTTTCTCGCGCAAACACACGGTCGTCGAGGCACGGCGGGTAGCGATGCACACTGGCATACGACAGTGGGAAACGCGGGAATAATCTGCGACGATCCCGTAGAGGATATTCCCCATGGCCGAGCGAGGCTGTTTGGAGAATACACTAGCACTTGGAATATGAGGGTTTTCAACTTTCGCCAATTGGCCTCTGCGCTAGCAAATAGACCACTCTGGAAATGACGGGAGGAAAATTCAGATATTTTCTATGGACCAGGTATATCTTCGTTCTTTTCGGCGTAGGCTCTTACGATTGTTCCACCATGATTATCGATTATCATCCTCGGAGTCTTGAGAATTTGTCCGTAATCCTGAGCTCGTTCATCTAGATCTGAAGCAACCCTATGCCAGTGATCAGGGACTGTTGCATACACCGGCTCGAAGATCGCCCACTTATCAGCGTACGAGAAGAATTTTGCTCCCGCTTGCGCCAGTAGCAAGTAAGCCTCTCCGATTGACCCCTCGTCGAGAGTCCTGACATGCTCTTTGTAGAACAACATCAGTCTCTCTCTATGACCCTTCATAGTTTTTGTCCGCGTCAACTTCCAACTATGGAACTCGGTCAGAACCTCTCTCTGGGGAATCCGGCACAAAGGACAGGGTTGGACATCACTAGTGAATTCGTCCTTCGCCCCGATAGAGTTTGGCTGCCGATCACTGGACAATACTTGACCCTACCCAATTGGACGAGTACGGATCGTCCCTTAGAAGTATTACCCTCCTTCCTCCATAGTCCTAGATCTCCAGCTTTCTACGGATACAAAATGGTCATAGAGCCTCTGCGATTCCTTATAGGAACCTCCTCTTCAGAGCATGCGCCACGTGGACGATTGCCTGAGAGAACAGGTGCAACATGACTAAAGTGTGAGGCAAAGATGGATGGACCAAAAACGCCGCACTGAGATCCTGCTCGTCTCGCAGACAATTTTCATAACTCTGTTGCTCTATTGGATGTTCCTCGAAAGCCAGTCCAACGCTTACTTCAGGGGGTGGTTATCCCAGTATTTCCCTCTCGGCCTTGTACTGCTCAACGGATGGATTGTCGCGCTTGCAATCACCGAGCTTGCTCTTGTTACTGGATTCTTGATCGGCAGACTGGAAGGCGGACGGGCCGCTTCAAAGCCCGGGGTCAAGAAAATAGAGAAGATTGACGACCCTTTACGTGAGCCACAACTTGAGCCTCGACCCGCTCGCCAAGGAGAACTACAGTTTTCGGCGTCGACCCGGATATATGAAATCGTTGACCTCAAGGTTCTCATCATCATGTTGATGCTTGCAACTCAAGCAGTCTCTCTCTGGCTCATCACTGCCTCAAACCTCCGAATCACAACTTTTACCGCGAACTCCTTCTACTATTACTCACACCTACCCTTCACTTACTGGTGGGGGCTGGGCGCAACACTGGCTCTCTTCTTCGCCAGGCCAATTCTCCGAGGAAGAGCCCGGATAGGACTGGACATGGGCGCTTTGTTCCTGCTTGTTTTCTACCTCATCGGCATACCATCCTTCACGTATCAGGACCCTCGATTCCTAGACACGTACTATCATACCGGAAACTCTCTTGACCTCCTCAACTACCAGGGATGGCTGGCATCTCCAAACTGGTACGTTCATCAGTTTCCGGGGGTCTTCGTGTTCATCGGCCAGCTCGTTTCGGTGGCGGGAATCGACCCATTCCAGCTCATGAAATTCTACCCCCTGGGCCTGGCACTTGTGATCGTGTTCCTTACATACGTCATAGTTCGGATGCACAGCGATCAATACGCCTCCATCGCTTCAGCGACCCTTCTAGGCGGGCTCTGGTTTCAGCTTCACATCTCACCCCAAAGCCTGGAGCTAATTCTATACCTCGGAGCATTGTTCCTGCTGTTGAAGGTCATCGAAGACGAGCCCCGCCGAAGGCTCTGGACAGTGCTAGGTCTTGCGTCAACACCGATCTTTGTAGCCAGCCATCCTGAGACGCCTCTAGCTGTTAGTCTAGGTCTTGCCGCATTCCTAGCTTTGTCTCTGCTGAAATCGAAGCGTACTCTGCAGCTGCACACCCTGAGAATAGCTTTGCCATTCGCTGTTCTCATCGGCTGGGTTCTGTTCTGGTGGGGTCTCGTAGCTGTCGACGCGCGAGACCTCGTCCAGAGATCGATTTTGGATAAGGCTCTCACATACTTCTCGCAACTACCCTCAGGAATCTCCACGCAGACCTCGAACGTTCCAGCCGTTCCATCTTACAGTTACGGACTAACAATTCTAACCGAGCAAGGAGTCTCTGCAATAATATGGGCTACAGGGCTCGCCTATTTCGTCCTAGTCCGAAAACTCCAGCCTAGAGAACTGTTCATGGGCGGGCTTTTCTTGGCGGCCGTATCAACCATACCAGTCGCCGTTTTCGGTCGGGCAGACGTGCTCCAGAGAAGCTACCTTTTCGCCCTGGTCCCCTTCATCATTCTTACAGCATGGCTTCTCGAACGAAGAACGGTTCTCACCCTACGCGGCAGGAATCTCTTCCGATTAGTGAAGGTAGGGTTCATAGTAATGATGGTCCTCTTCTCCGCCATAATACCACTCACGAGATACGGGGTCGATCCTATCGAGTACATCCCTAGCTCGTCACTCTACGTATCGAACATATCATCAGGGTTGACTCAGCAACATTCTCTCCTATTCTTTCATCCCGACGAGGACGGATGGAGATTCTACGCTGGAATCAACGGGGCAATAAGAGAGCCAAAGCTGGAACAAAAGAATCTTGCCAATCAGCCCGGAGGCTATGTCAAGCCGGGCACCGACCCCACCGTGCCTGGGTTTAACCTAACTTACACCCCGGCGGACGGTTCTGCGAACTACATTGTATTCACGTCGTATTGGCAAAACCTCTACACGTTGAGATTCGGATCGAACTCAGCCACTTACATACAAGCCAGGAATAACTATACTGATATCGTATTGCAAAACTTCAACCTCGTATACTCAACAGGTACGGACCAGATCTATGCGAGTCAGGCGCTAGGATAGATACTCAAGAGTCTCATGCAGAGTTGAACCAGACTTGGAGAGGAACTCCAACCCTGGAACTCTGCCCCTGGTAGCCATACTGGAACGAGCTCGAAGCTATATCAAAGGTCCACAGTTCGAAGAAAAACCTGAATCGTTGACCCCCGATGGCACCTACGGAAGGGGAAACTTGTTGGCCATTAATTGTCATCGTGATGAATACCATTCCACCCGGAGAAGGAGTTTTCGAATTAATGCTCCACGTGAAATTCACAAACCCTGTCTGCGCATTCGGAATGAAGATTGAGCGGTTGCCGAGTTGCGAAACGGTGCTTCCGGGAACCGTCGCATTTGGGTTGGGGCTTGTGCTATTTGCCAATCGGTAGACGACCTGTACATACTGGATTGATCCCATTTGATTGGTTATGGCAAAGTGCCAATTCTGGGTCTGGCCCATCGCGACGTTGGCCGATGCCCCAGAGAAATAGTTGGAGAGAGAACCGCTGGGCGAAAAAATCCCCCAGGCTATGAACTCCTGCGAAGGAGGTCGACTCAGAGAATAGTAGGCGACCGAACTGTAGACCAAGCTGAAACTCCCGAACAGAAGGAGCAGCACTAGGATTCTTCGTTGCGTCTACCTTGACACCTCAATCCAGCCGAGTTCGGCGCCATCTCATTCTCCGAACAAGATTATCGAGCCGATCGAACTCCAGCACAAACAAGGCCGAGCCGAACCCGGCAGCTACCGCGATGGAATATGCGGCAACCTGGTTGAGGAATGTTTGTGTCCGAGCGGCGCTGGTAAGACTTGGTGCTTGGGCTGAGGTGACGTTTGACAAGCTCACCGACTTGTTGGCGTAGAAGTTGGATGCATTGATGTCTTTCGAAAATAGCTGGATCGCATTATCCTCGTAGCCGAGAGCTAGATTGAGGTTGTTGGCTAGCAGGGAAATCTGCCCTGGAGAAGCGCCTTCCAAATCGGCCTGCCGAACGAGCACGAAGGCTTGGACGAGTTTGCTCTGAGCATCATCGATCTGAGTCGATTGTCCTATCGCGTTCTCATTGCCAACCGAGAGACAAAATATGAGAGTCAGAAGAATTCCCAGAGGGGCCCGTTGACGGAAGCGCATATCTGGGTCTCAGACTCTAACGGGCAAAGGTTAGGCTTTAGGATTTGCCTGAACTAACACGAGAAGCGCTCATCGAGGTTGTTAAACACCATCGTCCCACGAACTTCGCCTCTCTCAAGAAGTCCTTGGATGAAGAGAACATCAACATCGACGATGAGAAACTTCTTGCCTTGATCGAACGATTGAAATCCGAAGGAAGAATCAAGCTGTCGGTCAAGGTTCCAGACTCGTTTAAGGAGTATCTCACCAACATCTGGAAGACCTGGTGGTTCTATTCTACAATCATCGTCGCGTTGTCCGAACTCTTCTTCGTAATCTCCAACGCACAGGCAGGAGCGGCTCTGTTTCTAAGAATCCTATTCGGACTAGGAATGCTGGGCATTATACCAGGTTTCCTTACAGTATTGATACTCTTCCCCGGTGGCCAAGTGAATGCTCTGGAGAAAATTGCTCTCAGTATTTTTCTAAGCGTTCTGATATCCATAACGATCGGGATACTGCTAGGTTTAGGCCCCTTCTTCCAAGCGTCAAATAACATTATCATGCTAACCGTCTATGTTGTCCTAGCGGACATTGCCGCGAGCTATCGGTCCTACGATTTCCTCAGAGGCTCCCACTAGCTCGCCTGGAGGAGAGCTTGAGGCTATGTCTTTCCAGATTTTCCGATGAATCGTGTCTGCGGATACTCGAGCGTTAACGATGACAACGTCCCAGCTAGAGCTTAACTCGCGGTAGAGCTGAAGCCTCTCGACATAATCCTCCAGCCTTGGAAGATCAGGCTTTCTCTTGAACGCAACCTCAGGTTCAATATCCATAAAGAAGGCAAAATTCGGCTTGGGAAGCAGCCGCAGAAGCTGAAAACCCAATCTCGTTCTGCCGGGCACGTCATGCAGGCCGGCCATTCCGTCCACCACCATGTCTAGCGCATACCTGTCGCATATCACTGTCCGGCCGAGAAGCAGGGGAAATACAAGTTTTACTCCGGTCTTCACGATATTCTCGACTTGGGTGAGAATGCACCAGAGAGAGGTTAGCCCTCCTCTGCTTGGCAGCCGTGTCTCGACTATGTAGACTCCGCCTGCCCGATGAACACTTGCATACCCTAACCTTCTCATGATAACTAGCAAGGGAAGCGACAGCACCGGACGCCAACGACTCCGGATTCTGAGAACCGGCATGTTGATCTTCTCAAAGCTCTTCTCGAGGAGCCCGACCTGGGTCGATTTGCCACTGCCATCTACTCCTGAGAAGGCGACTAGAATCCCGTGTCTCCGGAGCCGAGAGGGTCTCCCTTCTCGATTTCGGATGCTTTGCAAAGGGCTTACCTTGGCGCTTCAACCGTAATCGGAACTCTCGTCCCGGGCACCTGTTGCCAGTTCATCTGGGGACCCTTGAAGCCTAGCTTCACTAGGCCAACCAGCAAGACAAGCTGGAAGCCAAGGAATGCAACAGCCCCGAAGACCCACGACCCAGTCCCGTGAAGACCCGCAACATCGGTTCCGCGATATCGATTGATTAATGAGTGCAAAATTGCAAGCGCGGGAATCGACAGTATCGCGGTCGCCAGAAGTGCGATCAAGGCTGAAATCGGGGAAAAAGCCGCGAGGCCAAGGAAGAAAGCCAAGGAGAGGGTTAGGAGAACAGGCGAGACTATGTGGACAAAGAACTCGAACGGAAAGACGATTGTGCCGTACTTCCCGAAGCTCCGGCTAAACAAGACTCTAGAGTTCTGAAGTAGCGCATGCTGATTGTTCATTCCTCTCCTAAGCTTGTGTTGTAGCTTAGGCCTCAGTTTGCCTGCTTCTGTCTCGAGGAATGAGACATCTGGGGCGTATAGCGCCTTGAAACCCTTCGACCTGACTGTGACTGTAAGTTCCACATCATCGCATACAACCCCCGGGCGCAGTGGCTCTAGAAGTTCTCTCTTGTAGGCGGAAAGCTCGCTCTCACACATAAAAGGAGAATCAGTTTCAGCCTCCGCCATCCTGATGGCAGTATAGATTCGTCGATAGTCTGCTTCTATACCAGTCAAAAATGACCTTACTCCGACAGGGACTTCAACACCGGAGACAGCGCCGACCTCACGTGGCCCGAAATTCTCTACAAGCTTCCATACTGATCGTGGAGGAAAAGTAACGTCAGCGTCCGTAAGGACGATTATTTCAGACCTTACACTCCGCAGGGCCTCGTTTATCGCCTCGCTCTTACCACGCCGGACGGACTGTTCTATCAGAACAAGGTTGACATCACGCCTATGTTCTTCCGCAAAATTCTTGACTATGCCTCCCGTTTCATCATTGGACGCGCTGTCAACGACGACCACCTCGAGCTTTTCCCTCGGGTAGTCTAGTTGGAGAACATTTTCGAGCTTCTGGCGGATCACTGACGCCTCGTTATACGTGGGGATAACCAAGGAGACAGTAGGGACAAGTGGACTCATCCGCGGAGACGAGGGTCTTGGAGAAGTTCTGTACAGCAGGACGAGACTGAGAGTATAAGCGATGATACAGACACCTATAGTTGCTGAGTAGAGTACTTGCAATGTAGAAACCAGAAAGGTCACTTGAAGGTCACGACCTGAGCCCTGCGCTCCTCGGCAGTTCAACCATTCGAGTGCCGCTCGGACGTTGCGTCTTGAACCCGTCCGACTCGTAGCCCACGACGAGTTCAAGATCAAGCTTTCCGATCGGGTCCTTATTCCCGTGTGAAGGAACGTTGATCCCCCCATTCTCATCAATGAATGACTCTTGTCGATAGGTCCACCATCGAGCCATCTCGCCGAGAGTCATGATGTCGCAGGCTGGGTCCGAGCGAAACGATCTTAGGAGACGGAGGTATTCGTCACGCCCTTCTTCTTGACCGAACTCGTAGTCCGGGTGAACAAGTAGAACACAAGCGCCTCGTGTCTCCTTGATCCATCTTGAGACCTTGAGAAGTTGGTCGACGGCATCGGCAACTCCCAACCCGCCTACTCTGATGAGCTGGTGGTCTTGCGGCATAGAGACAGGAATCTCGACGAGGCCAGATATCAGGAAGGGAAAAACAGTTCCGACTCCATGAGGCTTGAGCGAGGTCGGCGATAAGGGCTCCCAGCTTGGCATTGACGAATCGTATTCGTAGCCCGCCTTTCCGAGCGTTTCCACAAGTTCTCGCGAGTGTTGCAGAAGGGGGGCTCTGAACCCTCGAATAGGTCTTCGCGAGAGAACTTCAAGCCGCTCTCTGCAACGTTTCACTCTGTCCAACTTGTCTGTGATGCTTGCGAAGAACAATCGGCCATCATGCTTCGTGTCATGGCCTCCAACTTCCCCGTTCTCTGCGAGCGCAATTACCAGTTGCGAGGATAAAGGGTAGCGATTGGTTGGAAGGTTCCAGGTGGAACGTATGCCTAGCTCTTCCTCAACCTCAATTAAGCGTCCAGCACCATCTTCAAGTCCGAGCTGAGTTTCCACGTCATGGCTGACTGCAAGCGCGTAGGACTTGCCTCGCCGCCAGAAACCAATAATTGGGATCGGATCTTGGGAAGCGATTGCCAGGCTTGCAAGGAAGAGCGAGCGTAGAAATTCTACTGGACCTAGTAGTTCCTCTCTGAAGGCGGTAACGCCTCTTTTCGCTTTGAAGAACCTGTTCCGAATGCTGGAAGGTATAAGGCGGTATGAGAAGGGCATTCGCGTGAGGAGACGGAATCTCCAGTTCGGATTTTCGTCCATTCGGCCGTACATTAGCTGTTGATATTCCGATACGAGGTCCACTGAGAGAATGTAGACTGCCGATCCGAGTAATTTGTCGACCAGGATATTCTCGCCGTCTTTCAACACCGGTTCAAGCTCGGGCCCGGAAAATTGGTAGAGCCTTGTTTGCAGGGACACAGAAACGCCAGGCGAAATTGGCAAGCGAACCTGTGTTTCCTTTGGGGTCACATCCAATCCGAAGTGCCGTGCGATCTCTCTTGCGCCTTCGATTCTTGTTGGAGAAATGATTACCGGCCGAGAGTCTCGCGTGTCGATTTCTTCCCACGGACTAGATGTGAAAAGGATCGGTTTCTGATCAATTTGAGACCTGAGAGTGTAGGGCACCTTCCAGAATTCCGCGTACTCGCTTAGAATGGACAAGTCATGATCGTCGTTCCCAGCCAATACGATTAGGACGAATTTCTGGTCCAACCCTATTTCCTGACCCCTAGCCTCAGCAGGAACAACGGGCCAACGATCTGCCACCAGTCTTTGGACGGCGAGATATGCGAGTACTTCTTGTCTTTTAGGGCTGAATAATCTTTTGAAACTGGTCTCTCAGCGAACTTGTAGCCTAGAGTCAATACTTTGTAGTGAAGGTAGTATTCGAGCTCGTAATTGTCAAGCCAGCTCTGCCACGTGTTGATGCGCGGGTCCGCAACAATCGAGGCCCTGTAGGCTCTGAAGCCGTTGGTTACCTCGGTGCACCGAACGCCAGTCATGATGGACCACACATAGGGAAAGAGCCGGGTGAAAATGCTTCTCAAGAAAGGATTCTTTTCTCGACGGCCTCCGGGCAGAAACCTGGAGCCCTGCACGTAGTCGTATCCCTCTTCGAGGATGGGCGTTGTCAACCGAGGGATTTCGCGCGGGTCATCCTTTCCATTTCCCGCCATGATTACGATGAGTTCGAATCTATTTTCGAGCGCGTACTTGTAGCCTTGCCGTATAGCGTAGCCTATTCCGTTTCGGACCGTGTTCTGTATAGTCTTTATTGGAACTCGTATTTGCCGGCCCGCTTCTTCGATGGCTCCCAGTGTCACAACTCCTGGCTTGTCTGCAACCACGCATATTTCATCGACATAGCCTGGCTCGAAGCGTTCGAGAACTCTGCCAATGGTATCTGACTCCCCGTAAACAGGGATTATTGCTATCGTCTTCAATGCCGCGACGCTCCTTTCACGCCACGTAGCCGCGTCGCTGTAACAGAAACAGGCTCCTTTTTACCGACGACTCGTGCAGGGTTGCCGAACGCAATAGCGTTATCTGGAATGTCCCTTGTCACAACCGACCCGGACCCTATGAGGGCGTTTTCTCCGATCGTTACCCCTGGATTAATGACGCTCTTTGCACCGATCGATGCGAACCTCTTCACTCGTGTCTCAAGGAGTTTCCATTCACCATGTGCTTTCGGGTATTTGTCGTTGGTGAATGTGACGCTCGGTCCGATGAACACGTTGTCTTCTATAGTTACTCCGGTTGGGATGAAGACGAAGGGTCGAATCTTGCAGTTGTCGCCTACTGTGACGCCTTCTTCAAGATAGACGAAAGCGTCTACCTTGGTGTTCTTTCCGATCGTGCAGCCGTAGAGGTTTACTTGGTCATATACCCGGGATGACTGCGCGATTCTTGAGTTCTTGATAATCGAGTATTTGGGGCGTCTCCTCACTTTACACGTATCTCCTCGGCCAGGGGCATCTGGAGTTGCACAGTTCTTTCCTGATGGAGAGATTCACGTGCAGCTTCCAAGACGCTGACAACCCGGGCCCCTAGAACCCCGTCTGATAGATTAGCGTAGGGTTTGGAGTCATGGTTACTTGAAATGCAGTTGACGAAGTGAGTAACTTCCTCTCTTAGTGTGTTGCTGGGCGTGATGGAGATTTGGGTACTAGGCGAGGCGTGAAGGACCCCTCTCTGTTCGGAGCAGTCTAGGTATGCCATGCCTTTGCTGCCTACCACCGTAACATCTCTGCGCTTCTCACGGTCGAGCCAGCTTACCTCAACTTGCGCCGCCAACCCGTTCGGGTGTTCTGCGGTGATGAACGCGACTTCCTCGTTCTCCTTGGTTCTGTAACCCTTCCCTCTGCATGTGATCTTGTTCGGCCACATGTCTAGGAGGTAGTTGCATATGTCGAATGGATGGGGAGCCAGGTCGGTGATAACTTCTCGGTATCCCTGTGGGGGTAAGAAGCCTGTCCATCCGAACCGTACATAGTAGAGTTCTCCGAGTATTCCGGTGTTCATGGCATGACGGAGTTCTCTGACTCCGTTGTTGAATCTGTGAATGTGGCCCACACACAGGACCTTCTTGTTCTCTTCTGCCATTCCGACGAGCTGGTAGGCCTCTTTCGAGGCGAGGGTGAGGGGCTTTTCGACCAACACGTTCTTTCCATGTCTGAGAAAGCTAGAGGCGACTTCGAAGTGGGTGGCGTTGGGCGTGCAAATGTGTACTCCCGATAATTCAGGGTCTGTCAGTAATCCCTGGTAGTCTACCCGATAGTCCAGCGGTCCAAATTCCTGTTGGCACTGAGCCAGCATGGTCGGGGAGTTGTCTACGACAGCGTGGAGCTGGACTCGTCCAGTGGTCTTGGCAACATCTAGAACCTCGCGAATGACCTTCTTTCCCCAATACCCCGCGCCTATGACCGCGATTCGGACAGGATTCGCCGTGCTCACTTTACAAACCTCTCTATTCTGTGGTAGACTCTCTGATGAGTCGGGAGACCGTGTGGACTTCCTCTTCTGTGATGGCGGGGTGAATAGGCAAGCTGAGCACTTGTCCTGCCAGTCTCTCTGCTATGGGGAACAATCCTTCGGAGTATCCGTATTTTTCTCGGTATGGAGTTTGAAGGTGGATCGGTACTGGATAGTGGATTGCCGGTTCCACTCCGTTCCTCTCGAGATACGCTGCTAGCTGGTCTCTGCGTGTGCTTCGAACTACGAACAGGTGATAAACTGGTGTTTCTTTGGGCGTCTCTGTTGGGGGCAGCGTTATGCCTGAGGCGCCTTCCAGCGCCTTTCTGTACAAGTCAGCGATTCTTCTTCGAGTCTTGTTCCATGTGTCCAGCTTTCTCAGCTGGACTCTTCCGATGGCAGCGTTTACCGTGTTAAGTCTCGATGTGTAGCCAATCCGCGACATAGTATATTTCGACGCTCGACCGCAGTCTCTGAAACTACGAGCCGCATCAGCAACATCCTCATCATTCGTCACAATCATCCCGCCGTCACCGCAGACCGTCATGTTCTTGCTGGTGTAGAAAGAGAAACATGCAATGTGTCCGAGCGAGCCGACTCGTCGTCCTTCGTACTCCGCGCCGTGTGCTTGACAAGCGTCCTCAACGATGCTAATTTCTTTATCTTCGGCGAGGTCCCGAAATTCGTCCATCCTCGCAGGTTGTCCGTAAAGATGAACTGGAATGATGAAGCGAGTTTTAGGCGTGAGCCGCGCTTCAACTTTTGCAGGGTCGAGGTTAAACCCGTTGTCTTCCACGTCAGCAAATCTTGGCTGTGCCCCTGCGTGGATTACGGCGTTGGATGTGGCGAAGAATGAGAATGGGGTAGTCATGACTTCATCGTTCGGACCGATTTGCATAGACTGAAGCGCGATTTGAAGGGCTGCGGTGCCGGACCCGGTTGACACTGCATATCGACTGCCACAGTATCGGGCAAATTCCTCCTCGAACTTGAATACGCTCTCTCCCATGACCAGCTTCTCGTTTTGCAAAGAGTACAGTGCCGCTTGAAGCATTTCTTCATCCACGACCGGCCTCATCAAGGGAATCTTGAATCCGTGTTTGACCTGTGACACAGTCTCGGCTGCCCCGTTGGAATTTGCAGTGCGGACCGCTTCTTTAGCCGTATTCCACTACCTTGAAGGGTTGACTTGAAACTCGCGAGTTTTAACCCTTCCTAGGGGAAACCGTCACTTTCAATCGTTTTAATGACAAAGAAATCCCAAGATATCATCCTGCTTTCCCGGAATCAGCCGCCGGAATTGGATAAATACTACGTGAGCCGAATTCGTTCATCAGACAGCTTCAGAGAAACCCCTGGTCTTGTGAAGAACAAAATTGATCTCGCGGATTTGTCTCGGAGAATTCCCCCTCCTCTTTGCCCTAGACTTCCCTAACATAACCGATCGTGAAATTCAACTAATCGTCAAGATAATGTTCTTCTGCCCATTACGAGTAACCTGCGTGGCCGATTATTTATGAAGCTGAATTTCCTTGAAGAGATAGGGGGCGTAAAAACCGCTCGAAGGGAAGCAGAATCGTTGCTCCTAGCAACAGCGCTTCTGAAAAATGACGAGATCAGTGTAAAGGACGGAGCCCGAATGTTAAAGCTCGCTAAGAAAAACAAGGTACTATTGCGAGCTGCCAATCTAATTCATCTTCCCTCGAACGTTGTTGACGAAGCGAAGAAAGACGCTGCTGAGGCATTTGATCTATATGATCAAATGAGCAACATTTTCACGCAACATGGAGTTTCATTCGTCGCGATAAAATCGTTCGACTCTCTCCCTGACATAGGACACGATATTGACCTGCTCGTTCCTTCTCCGACTGAACTCGCAGAGACTGAAAAACTCTTGATCAACCAATATAAAGTCCGACCGCAAGGACTGACTCATTGCGATAGGTTACTGGGAAAATTCAGCTGTTTTCTACAGGGCTACAAGCACGACTTCGAGCTTTACCCGACAATCAGCCAACTCGGCGAAACCCACCTGGACCCTAGCCAAGTCTTGCTTCACCGAAGAAGAGAAAGAGTCGAAGGTCATGAGGTGTGGATGACATCGGATTCGGACAGAGTACTAATCCGGGTGATTCATGCGATGTTCCGTCACAACTTCCTGAAGCTGTCAGATATTCTGGACTTCTTGAAACTGATAGAAACCGCCAGCCCTCAAGAGGTCCTAGAGAAGATTGACAATGCCCTGATCGGCGACGCTTTCATTTTCTATCTAGCATCAATTGAGCGCTTCCTTAACGCATGCCAAGTTGAAAACCGGCGCTTCCAAGAATTGAAGAAATCGGCCCAAGAAAGGTTCGGTTATGATCGACTGCGATTCCTCAGGCGTGACAGACTTGTCCTCCCCTACAGAATCCCCACTGCGGCAATTATCATACTATTTCTAGTTAAGGCAGCAAGAGACGCGGCCCGCGCAAGATGGAAGAGCTCGATTTTCTGCCTGGTCGCCCCGCCCCTCATAGTGCTTGATTTTATCAGCGCAGCGTTCAGAGCTGGTGGAAGAGGCGGAGTCTGGTAGTGAAGAAGATTCTGCTGACACTCAGCGGAACGCACGGTTCCGGAAAATCCACCAACGCAGGGAAGTGCTATTATCTCCTCAATCGTTCCGGATACAAGTTCTCATACATAAGGCATCAAGACCTCCTTGACCCGTTCGGATTTATCGTAAGGCGAACAGCGAGAATACTGCACCTTGAACCCAACAGACTGGAGGAGATGAAACCAACTAGAGTTGCCTGGTCCATCTACTTGCTCTTCATCTACTGTCCAATCCTTGTCGGTGGAATAAGGCTCCGCAATTTGTTCGGATATGGCGTCGTGTCCGATAGGTATCTGTACGACGTTATGGTAGGATTCAGAGACAATGGCATGACTGTCCCATCAGAAAACCTGCTGATGAGACTTCTTCCACGACCCGATATATCATTCGTCCTCGATGCACCCGAGCAAAGGATTCTGACGGACAGACCCGAGCATAGCGAAGATTTCATCCGCAAAGAAAAAATTCTCTACCGACAAGTCGCGGATCATTTCAACCTCAGTAGGATCAGCACGAGCGACCCTCCTTCCATCGTTTGGAGCAATATGCTTTCAGAGATCAAGGTAGCTCTTGGAGAGAAAGCATCGATGGAACAGATTCCGCTCCAACAGGTGATTGGTTGATGAAAGCTCTAGTCATAGGTATAGATTCGGCCTCCCCGTTTCTGATCGAGAAGTGGATAGACAAACTTCCAAACATTCGTTCGGTCTTCGAAGCCGGTGCCCACGGAGTTCTAAAATCAATTGTTCCACCAGAAAGCGTGCCTGCCTGGCAGTGCTTCGCGACAGGGAAGAACCCGGCGAAAATCGGGATATTTGGATTCACATACATTGGAAGAGACAGGCACTTGAAGTTCGGGAGAACTACCCCGGACATTGGATGCTTCTGGGATATCGCCTCTGAAAAAGGAATGAAAGTGGGGGTCTTCAATGTCCCTGGAACGTACCCGCCCTACCCCGTAAACGGGTTCATGGTCTCAGGATTTCCCGTCCCAACCCGCAAGGTATGGTCGTATCCGGTCGACTTGATGGGGAGGATCGATTCTGCGATAGGAGGATACGAGGTTGACGTTCCCTTAACGAAGCCAACGGAGATGAAGGGAGGGGAAAAAGCATACCTCCCAGTTGTTCGACGGTTACACGACAAATCTCTACAAACTGCAAAGCTGCTCATCGAATGGTACAACCCTGACCTCTTCGTAATGACTCTTCAAGGAATAGATCTAGTTCATCACGACTTCTGGAAATACATGGACAATCCAGACTCGCCATATTCCAACGTGCTGCGAGATTGGTACATCAACATGGACGACGCCGTTGGCGAGCTCCGAAAACTCGTTGGAGCAAATACAAACGTTCTGCTCCTATCGGATCACGGATCGGCGCCTGTATCATCCGCGTTATTCGTAAACAAGTATCTGGAATCGAACGGACTCCTGACAGTAAAGGGTCCCGTGAAGAACAAAGGGGACACGTATACGAAGTTAAGACGATGGGTTCTGAAAAACATGCCTCCAAGCATGGTAGCCGGCATCTACAAGATTACCCCGGATTTTGTGAGTCACAAACTCACCGCATCGGCCGCCATAGAACGAACACTGCAGGGCCTGATCGACAATGTCGACTGGGACAAGACACTAGCCTTCTCGACGGGGGGTCACCAGGCGCACATCTACGTCAATTATGACCTAGTAGACAAGCTCAAAGATGACCAATCATCTCCGACTGTTGATGATCTGGTCAAGAAGCTTTGTAACATGATGAGTGAGCTGACCGACCCCAAAACCGGGGAAAAACTCAAGCCGATATTTCATTTCAAAGACGAGACATTCAAAGGACCATTCCAGTTCGAAGCGCCAGACCTCTGCGTCGAACTCTTCACCAAGACCGAAAAGATCCAAGTCAGTCCTCGTCTTGGAACCCCAGAACTCTGGAGCTCTTCTCCACATTTCTCATCAATTCACACACGAGAAGGGTTCTGGGGAATCGCCGGTCCAAACGTTGGCCACGGCCTCAAGCTAGATGCGAGACTCCTGGATCTGGCACCGACCCTTCTCAAGTTGCTGGACATCTCCCCTCCATCTGATTGCGATGGACAAATTCTCGACCAGATCATCCTATCAAGATCATAGGATCAAAGAACCATGCTTGCCCTCTCGCCAACAAATGCAGCCTTGGGTTGGACGGGACATTGGCAATTGGAGACGTGTTCAGGTTGCGAGTAGCAATCAACGGTTTTGGTCGCATTGGAAGATCCTTCTACCGGGCATTATTGGAAGACCAAGAATCCGACATAGAAGTCGTTGTGATAAACTCGACTTCTCCCCCTAGAACCTTGGCCCATCTCTTGAAATACGATTCAACCTACGGAACACTCCCCCTTGACGTTAGCTGGGACCCGGAGGGAATCACGAGCGAGGGAAAGAAGGTACCATGTCTCAGCGAAATGAACCCGGCAAAGATCGACTGGAGAGGATTCAAAACCGATGCAGTACTACAAAGCACTGGACAACTACTTCAACGCGAGAAGCTCGAGACCTTCATCTCTAAAGGGGCGCGTACAGTTTTGATCAGTTCGCCCTCGGAAGAGGCTGACGTCACCCTGATACCTGGATGTAACTTGGAAACTTATGACCCGAATCACCACAAGATAATCTCAATGGCCTCATGCACCACAAATTGTCTCGCTCCGAGTCTGAAAGTCCTGGACGACAGTTTTCGGATTACACACGGATTCGCCACGACCGTCCACTCCTACACCAGCGACCAAAGGCTGCTTGACGGATCTCATGAGGATCTCAGGAGGGCCCGGGCAGCGGGTCAATCTCTCATACCCGCTCGAACGGGAGCCAGCCAGACCATAGGCAAGATTCTTCCCCATCTAAAGGGAAAGATTACCTGTTCAGCGATAAGGGCACCTACCGCCGCCGTTTCACTGCTTGACCTTGTTGTCCAGTGTGAGAGAGAGCTCAGTACAAACGAGGTTAACAGCGCGTACGAAAATGCTGCGGCTGAAAGTTTGAAGGGAATTCTTGCAGTCTCACACGAGCCATTAGTGTCTGTTGATTACAAGAAGAACCCTCACTCAGCGGTTATAGACGCGCTCTCAACCGGAACCAACGGTGGAATGGTACGTATCTTAGCCTGGTATGACAACGAATGGGCATATTCGAAGCGATTGATCGACACATTCCACCGAATCGGACGCCCTGACTCAACCCCGCAAATTCCCCTTAGGAACGCCTAAGAAAGCGACCCTAGGCAGACCCTTCATCCAGCAATTTTCTTCGCTTGCATCAGGCGCTGAGACGTCAGTTATTGAAACGCCTTGTCTAGTCAGGATTTTCCTTTCCTTTGTTTCACGAAAAAAGTACGCGACACTTAAAACAACAATGATCATCTCAACAACGAGGATCGAGGGTTAATCGGTCGGAAGGCTGCTCCAATGCTCAAACCAACTCAGAATTGCCCTCATTGGCCAAGGGGAACTGGTCGTTGAGCCGATGGGAATGCATTTCCGGACACGTCTTCGAGGGGAACTTTTTCTTCCCGCCAGCTGGATCTAACCTAGCCGATACGAATCCACTCGCCACATTTTCCTGTCCTTCTTGCGATAAGGTCATGACCTTGTCAGGAAGGGAAGGAGCTATGGAGCTGCTGAAACGTATTCGAGGGTTCATAGGAGAGGTCTCTAGAGACCCCCAATATGAGACCGATGGCGCCTTAATGCTGACCGAAGTAGAGCGGCTGGAGTTTACGATCAGAAAACTCGCCGAAGAAGCAGCCAGACCGTAGCAGACTTCCATCGATTTTGCCAAAGGGCACCTATCCTCAAATACAGATTTTTCTTTCCAGCGCCATGGTCTGTCGCAGACGCAAGTTTAGAAGGGCAGACGAGGACGGTTAGGCCTTGACCAGCTTCCGGCCATCTCAATCCGATCTCGTTCGGCTAAAGACCCCTCTCGGCAAACTACTCAAAGGTACGCCAATCGAAACCATGCCGAAGCTGAAAGTACTTGTTCAGCAAACCAAGCCTCCCAAAGTCACGACGGTTGGAGACATAGTCTCCCGAGAGACTCTAGCGACCGGAATACCAGTTAACCTGAGAATCCTAGATCAGATGACCCTTAGAAAGCGCATAGGCCCAATCGAGATCAAAGCAGAGCGAATTTACAGAGTGAGTAACCCACCGGGTGTCATAACAAAGGAAGCGTGGGACACAATCAAAGAAGCTCTACAAGATAGAGAAGCAGTAATCTTTGTGGAAGGTGAAGAAGACCTACTCGCGATTCCAGCGATCCTCGAATCTCCTGACAATGGCATCATTGTTTACGGACAACCCTCACAGGGACTTGTCGTCGTGACTGCGTCTCCAGATACGAAACGGGAAGTCAGAGAAATGATGAATAGAATGACTCAGGAATAAGCGACCGTCTGCGAGATAGAGGTTTAGGCGCGAACGAAACTAGCGCAAATCATCCCATAATACGTCGGGACCTCGTAAGAAAGCATGTTCCCTCGCATCTTGACGACCTTTGTTAGACCAGCTAGTATCGCCATCTGCCAGAGACTGTCAGGCTTCGCGTCCTCGACGAATCGTTTGCTGAGCCGAGCAATGGACTCGATCCGATTCTTCTGAATTGCCTGTGAAACAAACTCGTCATACTTGGCAGCGCTTCGATGATACCCGTACGGCCCCGACTTCTTGTGTGCGTGAGCCTGATCTGCGCTCGCAATGAACACGATGCGTTTCTTTCTCTTCTCAGCCATCTCGGCAATTGTCGTTCCTAGCGCGATATTCTGGCTCAGGGGAATCTCTCTTGACGGGGTTACAATAACCGTCCTTGCTTTGACATGTTCTTCCTTGGCAACAAACCACATCGGAACAAGGGTCCCCCAATCCATCGGCATATCTGACGCGAGACCTTCAGCAGTCCCATAATTCGCCCCTACAACGGGTAGATGTTTTCGGGTTGATTCTTCAAGGAGTTCTCGGGCGAATTCTCGGTCGCACCTCACGCTCAGACTAACTTTTCTTCCTCTCGAGCCCTTCAAGTAGCCAGTAGAGTTCTCAGAAGTCACGATCGCAATGTTGTCCCGGAGTCTCAGGTTATGCGGAGATGCTAAGACGATCGTTTGTGGCCGCGCATTTCGTATGTCTCTCGCAATCTTGCGTACAGATTCCCTTGTCTTCTCGAATAAGCACTCGGTTTTACGCTCTGCGAGTTGAGGTATTATGTCGCTCCCGTGCGGCATTATGCATGCATAATCAAGTGTCATTGTTGGTCCATCCTATTTCGGCCGAATTCAGTAGCCCCCCAACTTCTAGAATATTCTTCCGGTAGCGGGCTAGCGTCTACGCAGAAGGGTTGACGTCGCAATTATGGAGGGGAACAATATTCCAGCACCAGCGTAGAAGATCGCCTGGATCCCCAGATCAGCAGCAAACCCACCGATAATGTTTCCAACGGCGAGACCGATGCTCAGGACTATGCTGTACAGAGCGTTCGCCGAGCCTCTTTTTGCCTTCCCAGAGATGTCCCCAATGTAGGCAAGAATTGTCGGTGCTACGGAGGATGCTAGGAAGAACATTGGCCAGAGGAACAGCTCGTATTTTATGAAGCCCTCCGGCCTCGTAATAGACCATCCGAAGAGGACCAGGAATCCAAGTTCTCCGAACGCGCCCAGAATCATTATCCTCGTTCTTCCGACCTTATCGGATATGTGGCCGAATACGACGGCGCCGAGTGCGAAGAGGCCGCCGAGAACCCCGAGGAAGATCAGAGTCTCTCTGTTAAGGGCGATGTTGGATTCTCTGAATGCCTTTGGTAGAAGAAAGTACATTCCTAGGATAATGGTTTGGGCAATCCAGACGGGGATCACGGGACGTATCTTGCTTCCGATTCTTCTTTGTCTTATCTTGGGCTGTTTGAGCTCCCAGACTCTCACCGGCTCTA
>Ga0209376_1001491_pt1 | contig 23498 bp, 23 predicted proteins | sample GraSoiAngelo_134_FD_185891 | JGI IMG/M metagenome (GOLD analysis project Ga0209376, IMG submission 185891) | Grasslands soil microbial communities from the Angelo Coastal Reserve, California, USA - 14_0929_05_30cm (SPAdes) (version 2) | ecosystem: Environmental > Terrestrial > Soil > Grasslands ... | reverse complement strand
GGATACATCTCCATTCCAGCAATCGTCATTGCAGCGGTTCTCTGGATCGCCGTCCCCTTGGCCCTGACGGTCCTCGTGTTCCGCAAGAAGGCGGAGGGCTGACGGACCGGAACCGGGTGCAGGGAATCGCCGGCGCTCGGTTTGCTCACGGGGCATCCGAGCGATGTCCTCGATCCTGATTCGACGCTGTGTTGCGAATCCCGGCAGAGCGATCCGCACAGACGTCGCCCCCGCTGGCACGCACCGTGTCTCCAGAAACCTTTAAAGGAAAGCCACCCTTCGGAAGTTTCTCTACGGTGAGCCGGTGGTTTCCAACACAATCGAGAAAGGGGACATCGTCTGGATCGAGTACGACGCCTGGACGGTGAACCCGAACGGGGCCTCGACCCTCTTCGACACGACCCATGATGGGGTTGCGAAGAAGGAGGGCAAGTTCGACGAGAAGAAGGTGTACATCGAGGCCCCGGTCGTCATCGGCCGTGGGCGCTTGTTCGAAGGCTTGGAAGCCGCGCTCGTCGGGGGAAAGGTCGGGGAGACAATCGAGGTCCTCATTCCCCCGGAAAAGGGCGCAGGAGTCCGAGATCCGCGCCTCGTCGAACTCCGCACCGAGAGGGAGTTCCTGCGGCAAGAAATCAGCCCTGAAGTCGGACTCGAAGTCTCGATCAGTGGGAAACACGGCGTGGTCACGGCGGTGAGCGCAGGTCGCGTCCGGGTCGACTTCAACAACCCGCTCGCCGGGAAGACGTTGAAGTACGTCGTCAAGGCGACGCGGAAGGCCCAGACGCCCGAGGAACGCGTGCGCGCCGTGATCGATATGGACTATGGTCTCGCGGATCAGTTCAAGATCGATCTGAAAGGAGGCAGCGCGGAAATTCATCTCCCCGACGTCTGCAAGACCGATGAGAAGTGGTTCGTATCGAAGTTCCGAGTCGTGGCGGATCTCCGGGAGCTCTCGGAACTCAAGACGATCCGGTTCGTCGAGGAATACGAGAAGAAGGAGGCCAAGGCCGTCGAGCCGAAGGCGGAAGCGAAAGAGGCTGGGGCCCCGGTGGAGGCGCCGAAAGAGGAGCCGGCCCCGGAGGTCGCCGCGAAGAAACCGAGGAAGCGGGCGACGGCGACTAAGGCGAAACCCACTCCGAAACACGGCGCGGAAGAGGATCTTCCGGCCTCCGAGAAGACCCCGGAAGAACTCTGAATCGATGGCCCTGTTGGAGCGACGACGCCGCGATCGCTCTCCGTCCTGGGTTCCCGTGTGTCGAAGGATTAATGGTGACTCAGGACCTCGGCGCAATCGCTCGGGTAGCCTAGCACGGAAAGGGCACCCGCCTCCTAAGCGGGTTATCTGGGGTTCAAATCCCCACCCGAGCGTCGTCCGGCGAAGCCGCGAGGCGCGCTACCCGACCCTGGGGATTCTCCATATACGTACGTCGGGAGCCGTCCGGGCATGGTCTAATCTACAAGTAGAAGGGACGTCTAAGGACCGCGAGGCAATCGCACATGGCCGAGACGAAGACGATTTTGGTGGCGGGGGCGACGGGACAACAGGGAGGGACGGTCGCACGCAGCCTCCTCAAGCGAGGACATCGAGTGATCGGGCTCACGCGAAACTCCTCGAAGTTGAACGCTCTCGCCGCCGCGGGAATCGAAGGCGTTCAGGGTGACCTCACACAACGCGCGAGCCTCACCCCGCTCCTTCGGAACGTGGACGGATTCTTCGTCGTCACGACTCCGTTCGGGCCCGACTTCTCCGTGCATCCCGAGAAAGAGGTCCAGCAAGGCACGACGGCGATCGATGCCGCGAAGGCTGCATCGGTCGGGCACTTGGTCCTGTCGAGCGTGGCCTCGGCCGACCGGAATACCGGCATTCCTCATTTCGAGTCGAAGGCGAAGGTGGAACAATACCTGAAAGCCTCGCGGGTCCCGCACACGATCATACGACCCGTCGCCTTCATGGACAATTACGCGAGCCCCTGGATGACGGCGTCCCTCCAGCGAGGGATCATGGAGGTTCCGCTCCCTCCGGCGACGCGCCAGCAGCTCGTCGCGGTGAAGGACATCGGGGAGTTCGTTGCCCGGGCTTTCGACGACCCGAAGGCGGCGATCGGCAAGACCGTGGAACTCGCCGGCGAGGAGTTGGCCTTCGGAGACCTCCCGGCCGCGCTGTCGAAGAAACTCGGACATCCGATTCGATATGTCGAGCAGCCCGAGGAAGAGGCCCGGAAAACGATGGGTGACGACGGATTCCGGATGTTCCAATTCTTCAAGACAATCGGGTATCACGTCGACATCCCCGCCCTCGAGGCAGCCTGGGGCTACCGCATGACGCGGTTCCAAGAGTTCCTCGACGCCGTGGATTGGCAACAGCTTGGCACGGGCCAGTGGCCTAGCGCTCCGTAGCGGGACCGGACCTCAGCAGCTTCCGCGCGGCGGCATGGGGGTCGATCCGCCGACTGGCGACATCCTCGGCAAGCTTGTCGAACGTGCGACCGGAGCGCGACCCTTCCGAGACCCGATGGACTAAGAGACGTTGCACGTTCTCGAGGATCTCGAGCCGCGCCCGAGCGAGCTCCCGCTTGTGGCGCCCTCCGCTCTGGTCCAGGTACAATGCGTGCTTGTCAATCGCGCCCGCGAGGTCGTCGATCCCGCGGCCCTCGAGGGCGGCGGTCCGGATAATCGGCGGCGTCCAGCCGTCTCGAGTCTCCAGCTGGAACTTCAGGTTCGCGACGAGCACGTCCTCGTTCCCGAGGTCGACCTTGTTCACGACGTAGACGTCGCCGATCTCCAGGATCCCGGCCTTCATCGTCTGCACGACATCGCCGGTGAGGGGCATTTCCACGACGACCGTGGTGTGCGCACGACTGGCGATCTCCACCTCACTCTGCCCTGCGCCGACCGTCTCGACGAAGACGAGGTCGGAGCCCATTGCATCGAGGACTCTTACCGCATCGAACGTCGCCAGGGCAAGACCGCCCGCATGGCCTCGGGTGGCCATCGACCGAATGAAGACCCCGGAATCCACCCCCGTATCCGCCATGCGGATTCGGTCTCCGAGGACCGCGCCGCCCGTGTACGGAGAGGTCGGGTCGACGGCGACGACCCCGACGCTCTTGCCACGAGAGCGGAATGTCCGGACCAGGCGATTGATCAAGGAACTCTTACCGACCCCAGGTGGCCCCGTGAAGCCCACGACGTGCGCACGGCCCGTGTGCGGATAGATCCGCGCGAGGGCCTCGACGGCCTCCGGTTCGTCGTCCTCGATCAACGAGATGAGCTTTCCCGCTGAGCGTTTGTCTCCCTCGAGAAGAGATTCCACGAGGCCTCGGACGGAGTCGCGCGAGGCCTTCGCGGGCACGGGCTCACGCACCCTTGCCCGCCTTTTCGAAGAACGAGACGATGTCACTCAATGAAGTGCCTGGTCCGAACACGGCTTTGACCCCGGCACGCTTCAGTTTCGCTTTGTCCTCCTCCGGGATGATGCCCCCTCCAACGACGACGATGTCCCCCGACTTCCGCTTCCTGAGCAGGCGGACGACCTCGGGAAACAACGTCATGTGGGCGCCGCTCAGGGAGGACAAGCCGATCGCGTCGACGTCCTCCTGGATCGCGGCCTCGACGATGTCCTCGGGCGTCTGCCGAAGGCCCGTGTAGATCACCTCCATGCCCGCGTCCCGCAACGCCCGGGCGACGACCTTCGCCCCGCGGTCGTGTCCATCGAGGCCCGGCTTCGCGATCAGGACGCGGATCTTCTTCCCGATCGGACCACCTCAGTAGAGGAGCGGCTCCTCCCAGACGCCGAAGACCTCTCGCATCACGTCGCAGATCTCGCCGAGGGTCGCCTTCGCCCGCACCGCTTCGAGGATGAACGGCATCGTGTTGTCGTCGGCCTCGCAGGCTTTCCCGAGTCGGTCGAGGGCCCGGGCGTGCTTCTTCGCGTCCCTCGTCCGGCGAAGCCTCCGGAGTCGGTCGACCTGAGCCTTGAACGCGGCTTCCGTCACCCGGAGCGGCTCGACGTCGGTCTGCTCGTCGACGACGTAATCGTTCACCCCGACGATCGTTCGCTCCTTGTCCTCCACCTCCCGCTGGTACCGATACGCGGAGTTCGCAATCTCCTGCTGGAAGAATCCCTTCCGGATCGCCGGGATGACGCCGCCGAGATCCTGGATCCGGTCGAAATACCGGTAGGCGTCCGCCTCGAGTTCGTCCGTCAACGCCTCGAGGAAGTACGACCCGCCGAACGGGTCGACCGTGTTCGCCACGCCGCTCTCGTGGGCCAGGATCTGTTGGGTCCGCAAGGCAATCCGCGCGGCCTTCTCGTTCGGGACCTGAAACGCCTCATCGTACGCGTTCGTGTGGAGCGACTGGGTTCCCCCGAGGACCGCTGCGAGCGCCTGGATCGTCGTGCGGACGATGTTGATCTCCGGCTGCTGGGCCGTGAGGCTCACGCCGGCCGTCTGGGAGTGGAACCGCAACAGCCACGACCGTGGGCTCTTGGCGCCGAAGGTGTCTCGCATCTCGCGGGCCCAGATGCGGCGAGCCGCGCGGTACTTGGCGAGCTCTTCGAATAGGTCGTTGTGCGCGTTGAAGAAGAACGAAAGCCGGGGTGCGAAGTCGTCCACCTTCAGGCCGCGGTCGATCCCCCACCGGACGTATTCCATGCCGTTCGCCAGGGTGAAGGCGAGTTCCTGGGCCGCCGTCGCCCCCGCCTCGCGGATGTGGTACCCGCTGATCGAGATCGTGTTCCACCCGGGCACCTGCTTCGAGCCGAACTCGAAGGTGTCCACGACGAGCCGCATCGACGGTTCCGGCGGATAGATCCATTCTTTCTGGGCCTGGTACTCTTTCAAGATGTCGTTCTGGATCGTGCCGCGGAGTTTCGTCCAGGCCACGCCGCGGTCCTCCGCCATGACGAGATACATCGCCCAGATCACGGAAGCGGGACTGTTGATCGTCATCGACGTGCTCACGCCGGCGACGTCGATCCCGCGGAACAGGATCTTCATGTCCTCCAACGACGAGACCGCGACGCCGCACGTCCCGAATTCGCCTTTCGCCTCGGGCTCGTCCGTGTCGTAACCGTACAGGGTCGGCATGTCGAAGGCGACGCTGAGGCCCGTCTCCCCGTGGGAGATCAGATACTTGAACCGCCGGTTCGTGTCCTCGGCGCTGCCGTAGCCGGCAAACATGCGCATCGTCCAGAGACGGCCGCGGTACATCGTCGGGTGGATCCCACGGGTGAAGGGAAATTCGCCCGGCGCCCCGAGGTCCTTTTCCGTCTTCCCGGCGAGATCGAGGGGCGTGTACAGGCGCTTCACCGGTCGGCTCGAGGTCGTCACGAACTCCTTGCGCCGCTCCGGGTGGGACGCGAGCGCATCCCGCAGGGTGGTCTCCTCCCACCGCTTCCATTCCTTCTCGAGGACCTTGCGTTCGTCCTCGTCCCGCATGAGCGCCTCGCGTAGTTTCAAAGGCCCGTGCCTATAAGATGCTTGCGCCGGTCACTCGGACGAGCTTGACTCGACGATCGTTTTCGCGAGTCCTTGGAAGGCCTGCTCGACGTTCTCGCCGGTCTTCGCCGAGGTGTAGAGGACCGGACACTCGTACGATGCGAGGACGGTCGACGCGTCTTCGGAGTTGACCTCGCGGCGGTGCGCGAGATCCGTCTTGTTGCCGAGGGCGTACACGGGGACCGGTCCGACCGAATCTCGGACTCCGTCAATCCATTTCGTCAGGTCGCGGAGCGACTGGGCGCGGGTCATGTCGAACACCGCGAGGACGCCCTTCGCCCCGTGGAAGTACGCCTCTTTGAAGAGCTGCAGGAAGGTCCGCTTCCCCATGATGTCGAGGATCATCATGTCGACCTGGACGGGTCGGCCTAGCGCGGTGCCCAAGGCCACCGTTTTCTTCGACACGACGGCCCCCAGGGTCCGGATATACGACTCGTCGAACGCGCCCGACACGAAGCGGTGGATGAGGCTCGTCTTGCCGACGCCCTCCTCGCCGACGAGGCAGATCTTGAATTTGAAGGTCTTCGACTCTGGGTCCATCGAGGGCCGGCGGAGCATGGCAGGCCGCGATACCCGGCCGGGGGGTTATCAAGCCGTCGGCCCGATTTTCAGAATCGGGAACGGACCGGCTCGAATCCCTCGATGTCGGCGATCGTCCCCGTCCGCGCATCGCGGGGCTTGAGCTTCGCGCGCACGGCCATTCCCGCCCGAGCCTGCTTCGGCGTCACCAGGAGGCGGTGAACCAAGCCGCCGCGAATTCCTTCGAACGTCACGAACGCCCAGACCTGCGGATTCGACAGCTTTGTGCCGGTCCGGTCAACGTGGGCCAGGGTGACGGCGGACACCCGCCCCGCCTGCGGTGCGTCCACGTATTCCGTGAGCTCCGCGAAGCAATCTTCACAGAACATGCGCGGCGGGAGATAGTCGAGCTTGCAAGCGGGGCACCGGGAGGCCAGCATCCGACCGTCGTCGCGCAACGCGACGAAGAACCGTTCCCCGGCGACGCCCGAGGTGTAAATGTAGTCCGCCTCGACGTTCCCCTCCCAATGGCGGAACTTCCTCGCGTCGGTCGTCCGATCGAGGAACGTCAACGCTCTCCCTCCCGCAGGGGCCGGAAGTAGCGGACGTCGAGGACGCTCCCGCGGCGCTCCGCGGCCGGCTTCCACTCCGCCTTGACCCGCATCCCGATTCGGATGTCGTCCTTCGTCATCTCGCCGAAGTAGTGCATCATCCCCATCCTCGGCGACGCGCCATCGAGGCTCACGACCCCGACGAGGATCGGCTCCGCAATCCGCTTCGCATCGGTGTCGAGATACGAAACGGAAAATGTTTCGATCGTCCCCGTATCGTGAATGTAGGTCCACTCGTCCGTCGGCCGGAAGCACTCTTCGCAGAACATGCGCGGAGGAAACAGGATTCGCTCGCACTTGTGGCACGTTCGGGCGATGAAGCGACCGTTCTGGAGCTCTTGGAGGAACCGCGACATCGCTTCGCCCGCGGACCAGGCGTACTTCGCATCCGGATGAAATCGAGTCTGGGTGACCTTTCCATCATATAGGTCGGCAGCGCGGAGCTCGATCCCGGGCCAGCGTGAGATTCGCGCGGTCATGCGCTCATCACCACCACGGAGCCGTATTGCATCAGGTCCCCCCAGGCTTGGGAAACCCCGGTGTGCACCTCATGCGGGATCTGTCGCTTGCCCGCTTGGCCGGTGAGCTGCCAGAACAGTTCGCCGATCTTCATGCCCATCGTCGCGGCGATCGGATTGCCGACCCCCAGGAGGCCGCCGGAGGGACAGACGGGCATCTTCCCGTCGCGTTCCGTGACGCCTTCCCGCGTCAGGACCGGCGCCTCGCCTTTGTCCGCGAGGAGCAGGCCTTCGAGGTGATGGAGCTCCTTGTAGTCGAACGGGTCGTACGGCTCGGCGAAGTCGATCTGACGGCGCGGATCGTCGATCTTCGCCATCTTGTACGCATGCTTCGCCGCGCGGGCGACGTACTCCGGGAAGACCAGGTCCCGGTCTGTCCACATCGTCGAATCGATGCACCAGCCGACGCCGGACACCCACGCGCGGTCTTTGATCCGCCGCTTCCGGATGAAATCCTCCGACGCGAGGACGACCGCGGAGGCGCCGTCGCTCGGGGGACTGATGTCGAGTCGCTGGACGGGCCACGCCATGACTTCGCTGTTCAGGACATCGTCCACGGTTATGTTCGGGTCCGCGAGCTGGGCGCACGGGTGGCCGACTGCGTTCCGCTTGTTCTTGACCGCGACCCGGGCGATGTCCTCTTTCTTGACGCCGTATACGGACATGTACCGGTTCATCTCCATCGCGAAGATCCAGACGAGGTTTGGCTTCAGGGGGCGGTCGAGGATTGGATCCCAGATGTTCGCGAAGACGCTCTGCGGATGCGGCTGGCACGACGACATCTTTTCCTCGTTGACGACGAGCGCGACGTCCGCCAAGCCGGATGCGACGTGCCACCAGCCGGCAATCGTGCTGAAGACGCCGGTGCCTCCGCCGGTGAAGACGCGGGTGTACGGCTTCCGGAATCCCGCGGAACCATCGAGCAGATACTCGCCTTTCATCGCGACACCGTCGAACGCGTCCGGTGCGGTCCCGCAGACGACCATATCCACATCGCCGCGGGTGATCCCTGCCGAATCGAGCGCCATCTTCGTGGCCTCGAAGCACAGTTCCTTCCCGGTCTCCTGGAGCCGGCGGCGGAACAGGGTCATGCCGGCCCCGATGACGCCGACCTTGGTCACGCGCCCGCCCCCAGGACGGCCACGGCGCCGGTCGCACTCGGGATGAAACGCCATGACTGCGCGACGCCGGCCCGGACGCCGTCGAGCTGCCGCACCCCGGCGTCGCCGCGGAGCTGGAGGGCGACCTCGGCGGCCCGGTGGAGTCCGGTGGCCTCGAATACGTTCCCGCATCCGAGCGACCCGCCCGAGACATTCACGGGCAAGCGGCCGTCCGCCGCGTACTCGCCGTGGACGACCTTCGTCCCCGCCTCGCCTCTTTTTGCGAGCCCGATGGATTCGAGATGCTGCAGCTCCTTGTACGAGAAGCGGTCGTCGACCTCCGCGACGTCGATCTCCGTGACGGGTCGTCGGACCTTCGCCAAGCGATACGCCATGTCGGCAGCGAGGCGGGCGTACGTCGCCCCGGCCCAGTCTCGCGTCTCCAGGCTCGGAGAGTCACTGGCCCACCCGATGCCGCGGATCCAGACGGGGTTCGCGTGCAGCTTCTTCGCCGCGCGTTCCGCCGCAAGGACGAGGACAACGCAACCGTCCGCGGGGTTCGAAATGTCGAGTGCGTGCAGGGGCGCAAATCGCTCCTCAGACCGAATCGCCTGGTCGACGTCCACCGCGGCCCCGTACGCGGCCAACGGGTTCCGCAGGCCGTTCCCACGGTTCTTCGCGACCACCGCCGCGAGGGCCTTCGGCGAGGTTCGCGTGGCCCGGAGGTATGCGTCCGCCTCGAGGCCCGCGACGACGAATGGATGGGCCCCGAGCGGCTTGTTCCAAATCGGATCGAGCGCATGTTCGATGACGCCGTCGAGAGTCACGATGTCCGATGCCTTGCTATGCGCCTCGACGACCGCGACGTCGATGAGCCCGGTCTGAATCTGCATCCAAGCGTTCGCGAGGCCCTGCAGTCCGTCCCCGCTGACCGTGCACGTCGGCCGGAGCGCGGCCCCGAGCTGGTCCGGGACGAACTCGTCGAAGATCCCGAAGCCCTCGTAGTAATCTTCGGCGCAGGTGATGAACGAGTCCACGTCCTCGCGCGGGTTGATCTCCGCGTCCGCATAGGCGCGCGACGCGGCTTCGAACATCAGTTCCTTCCAATTGTACTCCGGCGTCGAGGGCCGGAACGCGGTCATCCCGATTCCGATGATGCCGACTCGCATGTCCTCCCTTCCGGCGGCTACGCCCCGACGCGGGAAGACCGGGACCGCTCAAAAGACTGTCGCAGGCGGAAGGCCTTAAGGTCCGCCGCGTCGTTCGTTGCGTTTGGAAACGGGTTCCGATTGCCCCTGTACTACTTCGATGTCGAGACGACGGGAGACGATCCGCAGCAGGACCGGATCGTGACGGTCCAGTATCAGGCCCTCGCCGACGACCTGACGCCAACCGGTTTGTTCCAGGTGATCGCCGAGTGGGAGTGGGGAGAGAAACAGGTGATCCAGACGGTCCTCGAGAAGGGAGTCCTCGAGCCGACGTGGGACTTCGTCCCCGTCGGGAATCGCCTCCGGTTCGACCTGACGTTCCTCATCGAGCGGGCGACGAAGTGGAAACTCATCGACTGGGACATGGCGAAGCTGAAGTACTACTGGTTCACGAAACCGTACCTGGACCTCGGGCCCGTCCTCGTGATGCTGAACCGGGGGACGTTCTCCGGCTCGAGCCTTCATACCTTCGCGGACAAGGAGAGCGGAGCCCGCGTTCCGAAGATGTACCGCGAGGGCCTGTTCCCGGAGGTCATCGACTATGTGACGCGGGAGCGGGACGCCGCGATGGACCTGCTGAAGGAGAGCCGCGAGGTCATCGGCGACCTGGGAGACCGCCGCCGACGGCCATCCGGGAAAGGCGAAGGGAAGCCCTAAGAGGTCGTTCGGGCTTTTCGCCCCCGAGGCTTGACATGGATTTCGACCTCTCGCCGGAACACGAGATGATTCGTCAGACCGCGCGGGACTTCGCGGAGAAGGAAATCCGCCCGGTCGCCGCGCGCGTCGACAAGACGGGGGAATTCCCGAAAGCCACGATTGCGAGGATGGCCGGGCTCGGATTCATGGGGATGACGATCCCCGAAGAATACGACGGCGCGGGCCTCGATGCGGTGGCCCTGGCGATCACCGTCGAGGAGGTGGCCCGCGTGTGCGGATCGCACGCCCTCATCATGGCGGCGCACAACTCCCTCTGCACGGGAACCATTTGGCTGGCCGGAAACGAGGACCAGCGTCGCCGGTACATCCCGGACCTCGCGAGCGGCCGGAAACTCGGGGCATGGGCCCTGACGGAACCGAAGAGCGGCTCCGATGCGGCCGCGATGCAGACGACGGCGAAGCGCGCGAAAGACGGGTGGGTTCTCAGTGGCACCAAAAACCTGTGTACGAACGCTCCCGTCGCGGGGACCTTCGTCATCCACGCCGTGACCGACGCGACGAAAGGGAACCGCGGAATCAGCGCGTTCATCGTCGAGCGCGGAAATCCCGGGCTCTCGATCGGGCGGGTCGAGGAAAAACTCGGAGTCCGTGGCAGCCCGACGTCCCAAGTCATCCTGACGGACTGTCACGTCCCTTCGACGGCACTGCTCGGGAAGGAGAACGACGGGTTCCCGAACGCGTTGAAGATCCTGGACGGAGGAAGGATCGGGATCGGCGCGATGGCCGTCGGGATCGCCCAAGGCGCGTTTGAGGAGTCGGTCAAGTATGCGAAAGAGCGGGTCCAATTTGCGAAGCCAATCGCGGAACACCAGGCGATTCAGTTCATGCTCGCGGACATGGCCACGCGCATCGACGCGGCTCGGGCCCTCGTCCGTCGCGCCGCTTGGCTCAAGGATCGCGGGATGCCCTTCACCAAGGAGGCCGCGATGGGGAAGCTGTACGCGAGCGAGATGTCATCCTTCGTGACAAACAAGGCGGTTCAGATTCACGGAGGATATGGATACGTCACGGACTACCCGGTCGAGCGGATGCTCCGAGACGCCAAGCTCACCGAGATCGGCGAAGGCACGAGCGAAATCCAGCGAATCGTGATCGCGCGGGAACTGAGCCGTTCCTCGTGACGTTCATCGCGGCGGAGGCCCGGGCGAGGGAGGCGTCACGACGGGCGCGGGCGTGCCGCAGAACGGGCAAAACGCGTACCCGAACGGGGACATTCGGCCGCACGACAGGCAGACGCGGTATCCCGGCGGACCGACCATCGGGGGCATGCCAAGTCCGGGGCGCCATGCGATCGCGATCGCTCCGCCCACGACTCCGAGGACCATCCCGACGACGCCGAGGCCCAACCCCCCAAATCCCGCGAACACGCTCGTGAAACTGGCCGCGGAGAACACGAGGATCGTGACGCCCCACGCCACATGGAGCTCCGGGCGCATGTACAGCATCACGCTCATCATGAGCACCAGGATGCCGAGCGCAACCGAAACGCCCGCGAAAATCCCGGTGATGTCGCTGGCATATGGAAACGTACTTCGGGAGTATAGCACGAAGCCGAGGATCGTCCCGATGACGACAAACACGCTGCCGAGCAACGACAAGATGAACGCGGTAAGCGGTCGCTCTTCCAAGCAGATGCCTCCATGCGCGCATCGGCCCGCGCGTACTTAATCGCGTCGTACATATTCCGAAAACGCCGACCCCGGAATCAGGTTGGGGCGTGCTCCCGAGAACCTTTAAGGACCGCGGTCCGTTCGGAGGCCGAATGCCTGAGAGTGAATACGAGGTCGAGCTCTTTCGGAAGCAAGGATTCACCCGCCAGACATGCGCCAAATGCGCGACGCCCTTCTGGTCGCTCGGGACTCACGAGACTTGCGGGGAGGCGCCCTGTCAGGAGTACGACTTCATCGGCGCATCGCCCTTCAAGAAGAAGCTCACCTACCGCGCGATGCGCGAGGACTTCCTCTCGTACCTCGAGCAAAACGGCCATGCTCGGGTGAAGCGCTACCCGATCGTCGCGCGCTGGCGGGATGACGTTTTCTTCGTCCAGGCCAGCGTGTATCCGTTCCAGCCCTGGGTCATCAGCGGCGAGGCGAGCCCGCCCGCGAACCCGTTGGCGATCAGCCAACCGTGCGTGCGATTCTTGGACATCGACAACGTCGGGAAGACCGGGCAGCATTTCACGATGTTCGAGATGATGGCCCATCACGCGTTCAACTTCCCGAAGAAGTTCATCTACTTCAAGGACCGGACGGTCGAAATCTGTCACCTCTTCCTGACGGAGCGCCTCGGCGTCGACCCGACCCTCGTCCGCTACAAAGAGTCCTGGTGGGAAGGAGGCGGAAACAGCGGGCCGTGCTTCGAGGTCGTCTTCGGCGGCGCCGAAGCCGCGACGCTCGTCTTCATGATGAACCGGGAGGTGAACGGCCACCGGATCCCGATGGATACGCAAGTCGTCGACACGGGATACGGGCTCGAACGGCTGACGTGGCTCTCGCAGGCGACGACCTCCGCGTACGAAGCCGTCTTCGGCGAGGCCCTTGCGTACCTGAAGCGGGCGACCGGCGCCAAGCGCGTGGACGACCGGGTCCTTCGGGAGTATTCGAAAGTCGCGGGCTTGCTGAAGGTCGAGAGCCTCGCGGACATCCGAGAGATACGACAACGGACCGCGGAGCGCGTCGGAATCTCGGTCGACGAACTCGTTGCGCAGGTCTCCCCCCTGGAGGCCCTATACACAGTCTGCGACCATTCGCGAGCCCTGATCTTCCTCCTCGGGGACGGCGTCGTCCCGTCGAACAGCCGGGAGGGCTATTTCGCGCGCCTCCTCGTCCGGCGAGGACTCCGGGCCCTGAAGGATCTCAACATCACGTACAGCCTCGCGGACACCGTGTCCTTCATGATCGATCAGATCCGGGAGGACTATCCGGAATTCTTCTTCAACAAAGGGGACATCCTGAAGCTCCTGAAGGTCGAAGAGGCCCGGTACAAGGAGACGCTCGAGAAGGGGCGGGCCACGGTCGCGAAGATTGCGGCCGACTTGACGGCCGCTGGCAAGGGCTTCGACCTCGAGACACTTCTCGAGCTGTACGACAGCCACGGACTCAATCCGGATGTCGTCCAAGAATTCACGAACTTGCCAATTGAAATCCCGGATGACTTTTACGCGCGCGTTGCGGCGCGGCACGAACGCCCCGTGGCCGAGCCTACGAAACGAACCGCAATTTCGAAGGAGCTCCCGCCGACGAAGCTTCGCGTGTACGAAGACCGGCGCAGGCGTTCCTTCCGAGCGAAAGTCCTTGCTGTGGAAGGCGAGGCCGTGGTCTTGGACCAGACGTTCTTCTACCCGGAAGGCGGCGGTCAGGAAGCCGACCACGGCACGATCGACGAATTCGAAGTCTACGATGTCCAACGGACCGGACCGACCGTCCTGCATTTCGTCCACGGGGACGCGAGTCGCCTCAAGGGCAAGCGAGTGGCCTGCGTGATCGACGCGGACCGCCGCGAGGCGTTGATGCGGAACCACACTGCCACGCACATCGTCCTCGGCGCGGCTCGCAAGGTCCTGGGGAACCATGTGTGGCAGGCGGGCGCACACAAGGCGGTCGACATGGCCCGACTCGACATCACGCACTTCGACGCCCTGACGGACGCGGAGCTCGCGAAGATCGAGGGGGTGGCGAACGATCAGGTGCTCGCGTCCCGACAGGTCCGCGCTAAGTTCCTGGCCCGCGATCTCGCGGAGCGGAAGTTCGGCTTCCGACTCTACCAAGGGGGCTCCGTGCCGGGCGGAGAATTGCGGGTCGTGGAGATTCCGAAGTGGGACGCGGAGGCGTGTGGCGGGACGCATGTCGCTCGAACGAGCGATGTCGCCCTCATCAAGATCCTCCGGTCCACGCGCATCCAAGATGGAGTCGTGCGCCTCGAATATACCGCGGGGAAAGCGGCGTTCGATGCGGTTCAGAAACAGTCCGAAGAAGTCAAGCGCGCGGCGGAAGTCTTCGGGGTTCCCGCGGACCAACTCGTCCCAACCGCGGAGCGGATCGTCGCCGAATGGAAGGAGCTCCGGAGGCTTTCCCAACGTGCGACGGACGAGCAGGCGGCGGCGAAGGCCCGAGAGGCCGTCCAGACGATGCGCGCCGCTTGGCCTCTTGTGAAGCAGGAGGTGGGGGAAGGCGTTGGCTTCATGATGTCCATGTCAAAGGCGATCGCTTCCGAGGCTCGAGCGACCGCGATCCTCTGGGCCAAAGCGCCGAATGACGTCCGCCTCGTCGTCTCTCGGGGCCCTGATGTCCCCGTGGACGTCGCCGGGATCCTCCAATCCGTCGTGCCGGAATTCCGCGGTAAGGGCGGGGGGAAGCCCGACTTCGCGCAGGCGAGTTTCCCGAATCTGGATCAAGCCCGAGCCGCAGCCGAACGACTCGAACGGAGCATCCGCGAGAAGCTTGGGATCCCGAGCGGATGACATGGATCTCGGGGCCTGGCGACGCCGAATCCGGGAGTACGACGAAATCACGAATGTCGGGCCCATCATCCGGCGGTACTTCGTCATCGGTGCCTTCGACGGAGCCCTCACGGTCCTCGGAATCATCATCGGCGCCTATGCGGTCGGAGCGTCGGAAGCGCACAAGGCGCTGATCCTGTCGGCTTCGATCGGCGCAGCGATCGCCCTCGCCGTTAGCAGTGCGGTCGGCGCCTACGAGGCGGAGCGCGTCGAGAAGAAGCTCGACATCCGCACGATCGAGCGCGCGATGCTCGCGCGCCTCAGCGAGGAACACAAGGAGGCGTTCCAATTTTCCGCGATCCTCAGCGCGCTCGTCCACGGGATCGCACCGCTCCTGGCGGCCCTCCTTCCGATCATCCCGTTCGCGTTCCTCGACTTTCGAGACGCGACGATCGCCGCAATCCTGGTCACCTTCGTCCTGCTCTTCGTGATCGGCGCGTATCTCGGGAACCTCGTGCGCGAGCGAGTGATCGTGACCGGCCTACGATTTGTCGCCGCCGGCCTCGGCACCGCGGTCCTCCTCTGGCTCATGGGAGCCCGTCCTCTCTGAGGCGCGCCTCCTTTCTCGCGATGGCTCACTGTCGCTCCAGTGAGGTCGCGAATCGCGGCGATCCGCCGCCATGCGTCGCCGGACGAAGGCCCGCGAACGGTGGCATCTCGCCGGCGGCAACGACCGTCGGAAGGCTCCCTCGGCTCGGGACGGTTCTCGAACACACTCGTCGCTCGGCGACGAGATTCACGGCACGCGTCGATAGTGCATATAAGGGGTATCGAATCACGAGGGAACCCTTATCCGGCCAGTGGGCGATACGACCCGTGGGAGCGAGGAGGGGGAGTCATGGGAGCGGCCGGAGGGAAGCTCGGAGTAGACCGTTCGGACGTCGAGGGGAAGGACGTCAAACTGAGGCTAACGTCGCTCTTTTACGAGCAGCTCGTCGATCTCGCCTTGGAAAACGGATACAGAAAGCCGCAAGCATTGCTGCGAGATCTGGTCCGCCTCGTTGGACTCTTGGGAGTCTCGGAGCACATCCGAGACGTCCTTTCCGGTACCCCTCGCCCGAAGACTTGATTCCGGACGCGCTGCCCGTCACCTTGGAAAACACATAGGCCGGCTCCGGAGCCCCGCACCTTTTAATATGTGGGAAGGTTGGCTCGCGCAATGCTCTCCCCGGAGGCGGAAATCGAATCGCTCCGGGCGACCGTGGCGCGACACTTTTCCGTATACGGCGTCGTCGTCAGCCCGATGGCGTTGACGTTCCAGGTCGGTGTTCCCCCGGGAGGCATCGACCCTCCGTTCGACGCCCTCCGCCTCGAATTGGTCCCGAAGGACTACGTTCCGACGATCACGCAGGAGAAAGGCGAGACCCTCGTCCACGTGCAACGACGGCCGCGACCTCGTTTTGCTCGGACGCAGGTGAACCTCATCCTGCTGTTCGTCACGATCCTCACCACGATGTTCTTCGGCGGGGCGTGGAACTGGGCGGATTACTCAGGCCAGCCGTTCCTGTCCGCCGAGTCGATCGGGTTCGGCGGCCTGTTCTTCACCCTACCCCTCCTGACAATCCTGGGCTCCCATGAGATGGGGCACTACCTCGTCGCGAAGCGGTACAAAGTCCAGGCGTCCCTCCCGTTCTTCTTGCCGTCCGTTCCGCCCCTCGGCACGTTCGGTGCGTTCATCAGCATGCGCGACCCGATTCCGAATCGCCGCGCGCTCCTGGACATCGGCGTGTCGGGACCGCTCGTCGGTTTCGCGATCGCGATCCCCGTGACCTTGGCGGGACTCGCGTTATCGGCCGCCTCCCCGGCGTCGGGCCTGACCCTCGCGGGGGAGGCGCAGCCGTCGCTCCTGTTCCGCGGCCTCTCGCTGTTCTTCCCGCTTCCGCAGACGCTCCTCACCCATCCGCACCCGCTCGCCTTCGCGGGCTGGGTCGGGCTCTTCGTGACCGCGATCAATCTCCTGCCGGCAGGGCAGCTGGACGGGGGCCACGTCGCGAGGGCGCTCCTCGGGAGCCGCCAACTCTACCTGTCCTGGTCCGCGGTCGCCATCCTGTTCGGACTGAGCTTCTTCTACCCGGGGTGGTTTCTGTTTGGATTCCTGATCTTCATCCTCGGCGTCCGGCATCCGCCGCCGCTGAACGACCTCACGCGCTTGGACCCGGGTCGGAAGCTCATTGGAATCGCGGCCGTCGCGATCTTGATCGTGACGTTCGTTCCGCAGCCGTTCGTGACCGTCGCAAGTGAACGCGGCATCATGTTCGAGGCGCCGGACGGGACGCCGCTCCTCGGCATCAACCAGACCATTGCGCTGCGCGCGTCCCTCCTCCTCACATTCGCGGTCAATAACACCGGACCCATCAGGGAGTCCGTCATCATGGGCGCGAAGGATCAGAATCTGGTCGCTTATTACTTCGTTATCCTCTTCACATCCTACCGGATCGGTTCCGTCAGCACGGCCGTGAACAGCACCTCGGTCACCATTATGTTGAACGCAAGCCAGCGCGCGGTGTTCGACCTTCAGGTGAGAGCCCCCACCAATTGGTCCGGGCGCCCCCTCCCACAGTATGTCAGTTTCCTGGTTACCGCGAGGACCTCCGATGGTCTTTTCCACCCGGAGCTGCCGGTCGACCTCCGAGTCACGGCCTGACGAAGACGCAGAAGTGACGGACGAGCGACCGGTGCACCCGCAGCGCATGCGCCTCGACGAATTCGAGTGATTTGGATCCGCGCTCGATCCATTTCTCGCTCGGGAGCACGATCGCCAGGTGGCCGCCGCGCGGGAGCAGTTCCGCGAAAGCTTGGAAGGCGCGCGCGTACAGCCGATCGATCGCCTCGCCCCGCGTCGATGCGGCGCGGCCGTACGGCGGGTCCGTCGCGATCCCGTGCACCGAGCCCGGCCGCAACGGAAGTTGCCCCGCATCCGCGATCGCGAGGTCGGGGGCATCTGCCGAGGACCGGAGGGACGTCCGCGTTCCCCTGACCATGCCCCGCTCTCGGTCGAAGCCCACACCGCGGAGTCCCAGTTCCGCCGCCTCCAAGAGGACTCCGCCCGTGCCGCAGAAGGGGTCGAGGACGGTGCCGGCCATCGGAACCCGGGCGAGATTCACGAGTGCACGCGCGAACTTCGGATGGAGCGAAATCGGAAGGGAGAACGGTCGGTTCGCGACCTTGGTGGCTTCCAGCCGCGACCGATCCACGCGATGCAGCACCCGGCCGAGGACGAACTCGTCCCCGAGGAGGACGCGGTAGTCGATCTGCGGCGCATCGAGATCCACGTGGCCCGTCTTCCCTAGGTCGGCGCCCAACGGTCCTTCGACCGCCTGCGGATCCAGGTCGACATCGAGGCCCCGCGCGCGCACTCGGAACGTGCGGCCCCCCAACTCTTGAGACGACGCGAACGCCCGGATCGTGTCCAGGTCTCCAGAGACGAGCTCCTCGCAGACGACGTGAGCGAGGCCAAGACGATGCGCCGCCCGCTGGACGGGACCGACTACATCGAGGCGGAGGAGATGCGGACCAAACGTCGCGCCGCGAACCTCGACCCGCTCCGACGCCATCGCCGCGAGCGCCTCGGCCCGGGGCAACGTCGGGTGTTCCCCGGAAAGCTCGATGAAAACGCGCACGGCCGTCGAACGACGCAATGGGACATGAGACTGCCGACGACCGTCATTTTCAAGTGGGCCGGACCCTTCGCTCCGCCCCGGTGCGGGTCCGCCCTTTCGTCCCGAACGACATCCCCGCGGTCGCGTCGATCGTCCGGGAGGCGTTGCGCGAAAACTATCCGACCTCCCTCTATCTCGATATCCATCGGTGGTGGCGGGACGGCTTCCTCGTCGCCGATCTCGACGGTCACCCGGTCGGCTTCCTCGCCGCCGTAATCAGCGCCGACGGCCAGGCCCGCATCCTGATGTTCGCGGTCACATCCGGCTTCCGAAAGCGCGGAATCGGGAGCCAACTCATGAATGCGTTCGTCCAGGTCTGCGCGATGCGGGGCATCCGCCAAATCGAACTCGAGGTACGCATCTCGAACGACGACGCGATTCGCTTCTACAAGACGTACGGTTTCGAAATCGCGGCGACTCTAGAGAAGTTCTACACGGACGGCGAGGACGGCTATAAAATGATTAAGCGGCTGTGACGTGAGTCGTCACTGGTAGCCTTGGACGTCGTCCGCCTTGTGTTCGTTCCAGTAGTGGTACGGCGAGGACTCGCGCTGCGCGGACGAGAGGTCCGTCCCGACGCCGGCCGTGTACGATCCGTACCGCTCCCGGATCTGGTCCTCGATCGAGCGGGACACCTTGATCGCCCGGTGGACATGATCCGCTTCGATCAGCTTCGCCTGCTCCGTGACCGCGACGTCGCCGGCGGACCGGATGAGTCCGCCGAGCTCGCGCAACCGCAGGCTGAGGGCCTTGTCCTTGTTGTCCAACGTCTTCGCCCGCCGCCGCGCCTCCTCGATCACAACGCCGACCGCGTCTCGAGAGGCCGGGGGGATTCGCTTGTCCACGGCAATCTCCTGGGCGACGAACTGCGCGAGCTTCGCGCGATTCGTGTCCGAATCGGGCATCGTCGTCTCGACGAGGATCTCGTATCCGCCTCCGGTGATACGAGAGCGCAACGGCGACAGGATGTGCGGCAGGTCCTGGATGTTGCACGCGCCGACGAAGATGAAGTCGCACGGGACGCTTTCGACCTTCACGCTCGCGCCCGCGCTCTGCGGATTCCGGCCGGAGATGGGGAATCGCTTCTCTTGCATCGCGGTCAGGATGAACCGCTGGAGATGGCCGAGCAACGGAAGTTCGTCGATGAAGAGGACCCCTTGGTGGGCTTCGTGGATCGCGCCGGCGACGACCCGGTCGTACGGCTGAGTGCCGAGCTGCGGATGGCCACCGTATGGGTCGTGACGGACGTCCCCGAGCAACTCCGTCTCGCTCGCCCCGGTCGCGAGGACGAACGGCCGTCGCGTGATCGGGATGAGCACCTTGCGCGGGCTCTCCTTCTCGACCTCTCGACGCTTTTCGAGGGCCTTCTGGTCGAGCACGCGGATCATGTCGCCCGCCCGCTCGTAGACGACGACCTCTTCCTTGCCGAACTGCTGCCGCGTCGTGGTCACCCGATCGCGGCCCTGGAGCTGGGCAAACGTCACCTCGAAGATGCCGCCGAGGAGGTCGCCGAACGGATTCCCGACATTCGCCTGGGACGCGGCCTTGGGTCGCCCGCACTTCGGGCACATGCGGTCGGTCGGCGAGGAGTACGTCCCGCAATGGACGCACTTATAGCCGAGCCGTTCCGCGACGTTGATCGGCGCTTCCTTCGGATCGATGAGGTCGCCTTCGGCGCCCGCGAGGCGATTCTGCTCCTGCAAGACCTCGTCGCGCTGCTTCACCTCAATCAGAGGCCGTTCCGGGTTCTCCGGATTGTGGACGACTCGGATCTCCTCCGTGACGGAAGGCAGGTGAAGGGAGAGGGCCTGGGCGATCATCGACTTGCCCGTGCCCGGCGGGCCGACGAGCAGGAAATGCCGCCGCTGGTTCGCGGCGATCCGGGCGAGCGCGATCGCCTCGTCCTGGCCCACGACCCGCTTCAACGGATCGTCCGGGATCGCGATCTCCACGGTCGTGTCGAAGTCGTCGAGGGCGAATCCCTCGTCGGCGGCCAGCATCTTCGTTCGGGCGATAGGCTCCACCCCGATCTACGGCGCCAGGTCGCTTCGGGTCCAGACCTCGAGGCCGGCGGGCTGCTTCGTGATCGTCCCCATCTTCGTGCCGACGACGGAGTGCATGTTCATCTCGGACGCGATGTCGAGAATCCGCTGGGTGATGATGCCGTCGAAGACGATCGCTCGGGTCTGCTTGGCGGTCTTGAGCGTGTCGACGAGCTCTCGCACCGGGACCTCGGTCACGACGCTGTCCCCGTCGTCGAGGAGGCGGGCGGTCGACGATCCGCCGAGCTGGAGGAGCATGTCGCGGTACTTCTCGAGCTTCGGGTTGAGGACCTTCGTCGTGGGCGTGAGCGGCGCGGGCGGACGGTCCTCGCGGGACTCCCGCGGCTCTCGCGGTTCCGGCCGGAACTCGGGTCTCGGCTCCGGGCGCGCTTGCGGTCCCGCGGCCGGCTTCGGTTCCGGGAACTCGGACTCGGCCTTGTAGACTTGTCCAGAGAGGCCGTACATTTCAACGTACTGGTCCGCGGGGATCTTGTTCCGGAGGCACTTCATGATCTGCTTCTGGGTGAGCTCCTCGACCTCCTTGCCGCGCGGCGCGCGGGCGATGAAGTCGACCTCCGCGACCTGGAGGAGCTCCTTGAGGATGAGGTCCCCGCCGCGGTCTCCGTCGACGAAGGCCGTGAGCGCGCGCTCTTTCGAGAGCTCCTGGATCGTCTTTGGGACGTTCGTCCCCTCGACGGCGATCGCGTTCTTGATCCCCGACCGGAGGAGGTTCAGGACATCCTGGCGCCCCTCGACGATGATGATCGCATCGCTGTCGGTGACGTTCGGTCCGGCGGGGAGCCGCTCGGCCCCGAACGAGACGATCTCCGACACCTGCACGCTCTGGCGCACTTCATCGAGGAGGTCCGACCCGGAGGTCTTCGACTCCTCGACCATGGACGAGAGCAGGGAGCGGGCTCGCTCGATGATCTTGTTCCGCTTCGTCACACGGGTGTCCTCGACCTTGTCGACTTTGATCGTCGCCTTGCACGGGCCGACGCGGTCGATCGTCTCGAGGGCCGCCGCCAGGATCGAGGTCTCGACCTGGTCCAGCGACGACGGGATCAGGATCGTGCCTTCGCTCCGACCCTTCTTGCTCTGGACATCCACTTCGATGCGGCCGATGCGGCCGCTCTTCTGCAAGTCCCTCAAGTCCAATTCCTCGCCGAGGAGTCCTTCCGTCTGGCCGAACACGGCGCCGACGACGTCGGGCTTCTCGACAATCCCTTCCGCCTCTAGGCGGGCCTGGATGAGATATTTAGTCGTACTCGGATCGATGTTCATCTTCGCACTTGTCCGGGCTGGCGTCAATCCGCGGTTTACGTCCCTCTATCCGGACAACTCTCGCCCCGCAGGGCATTTCGGCCTCGCAGTCCTGGAGGCAGGAAAGGATGATTCGGATGAGTGGGATCTGTGAATCGCGGCCTTGACCGCTATCCCGATTCCAAACTGGAGGCGGGCCTATTTAAGGGTTCGGGCAATCATTCTCACTTTCGGGACCGTCGGCGCCTATCCCGCGTTTGGACCCGTACCGCGTGCCATCGCTTCGATGGGCGCTGCCGATAACCCACCGACGCACGCTCCGCGACGCGCTCGACGAAGCCATGGAGCGATTCGACATCGGTAATGTCCTTCCGACAAAGCCGGGTGAGTCGCGCGCGGAGATCCTCATCAAACCGCACGCTGTTCGCGGAGAGCGCATCCCGCAGCTGCCTCGCAAGCCGTCCGCCCCGGACGTCCCAGTCGGTGAGGATGATCGCCTCGCGATGGTTCGCCGCGATCAGTTCGCACAATCCGAAGACCGTAGAACCCTGGTTGATCATTCGGATGTCCCCCGTGACCCCGAGGGCGCGCAACGAGCGTTTGTCGTACTCGCCCTCGACGATGATCGGAGCGCGACGGTTCTTCTCCGCGAGGTCTTCGAGGACGCGCTGCAAGTCGATGTGGAGCTGTTCCCAGTCCATCGGCGCCGATGCAAGGACGCGAGGACGATAAGGGTTGCGCGCCGGGAAGCCATCATATATCGGCCACCGGATACGCGAAATCGTGCCGGGCGAGGAGGAGGTGAACTTTGAACGCGTCACGAAGGTGTACCGCGAGGAGAGCGGAAAGAAGACCTTGGTGGCCCTCGAAGCGGATTTCTACGACAAGCTCGCCTCGTACATCGGACACCTCGACGAGTCGGCGAACAAGGAAGCCCAAAAAGATCCGAATTCGGCCAAGGCCCTGATGTTGCAGGATGAATTACGGAAAGTGCGCAAGCGCCGTGACCAGATCTTCACCTACCGGGAACGGAAGCTCGCACTCCTCGCGTCGAGTCGGGCGAGCGGCGCCGAGGTCGAGGTGCCAAACCTGCCCGCTCAGGAGCGAGGCCTCTTCGAAGGAATGGTCGCCCTCCTGGCGAAGAGCCGCGCGGACGCGTTCGGCGGATCGCCCATCGCACCGGTGGAACCCGCTACATCGCCGTCCACCGCACCGCGACCCGAAGCCCCGAAGAAACAACCCGAGCGGATGAAAGTCGTTCGCGCGGAGGACACGAAACGAGTGGCGGTCTCGGCGAGCCTCAAGGATCACGTCCTCGTCCACGTGCTCGAAGACCTGCCGCCATTCGCGGGCATCGACACGACATATCGATTGAAAAAGGAGGACGTGGTCACATTGCCGAAGACGATCGCCCAAATTCTCGTCGACCGAGGAAAGGCCCGGATCGTCCAGATGTCCGGAGGCGCGGCGTAGGCGGTTCGGGCTGCGGCTCGAGAGGGCGGGTCGTCGCGAGAAAACCATTAAATACGCTCATCGCATAGTGACAGAAGTCTCCGAGACCAGGGCTCTGCACCATTGGCATCCCGTTTTGCTCGCGGAGATGGACGTGCACCCTCGACGTGCGCGGGCGTCGAAGGGGAAGGGGTAGAGGCCGCTGGAGGAGCGTTGCTCCGCCACACAGCGTCCACTGATACCGATCATATGCATCCTGGACGTGTGCTAAGCCGACAGGTCCGTGGCTAACATGCTGTCTGGGGAATGGCTCGGCTCGGGCGCCGACGAAGGACGTGCCAAGCTGCGAAATGCGTCGGGTAGGCGCAAGGAACCTGTGATCCGACGATCTCCGAATGGGACCTCCTAAC
>Ga0209376_1001486_pt1 | contig 23535 bp, 16 predicted proteins | sample GraSoiAngelo_134_FD_185891 | JGI IMG/M metagenome (GOLD analysis project Ga0209376, IMG submission 185891) | Grasslands soil microbial communities from the Angelo Coastal Reserve, California, USA - 14_0929_05_30cm (SPAdes) (version 2) | ecosystem: Environmental > Terrestrial > Soil > Grasslands ... | reverse complement strand
GATGGCTCCTTCTATTCGCGTCTCTGTTTTCCACGTCTGCTTTTGCGCAATGGCACGGCTATCCGACTCCGGGAATTCCGCGGACGCCGGACGGCAAACCGAACTTATCGGCACCGGCGCCCCGGGCGCAGGAAGGTAAGCCGGACTTGTCCGGCATCTGGTTATCGTCACGTCCAAGCTTCAACGTCGCTCAGAGCCTGAAGGAAGGCGATACAGTTCCTTTTCAGCCATGGGCCAGGCAAGTGTTCGAAGAACGTCAGGCGAACCATTCCAAAGATGACCCTAGCGCGCGCTGCCTGCCGACCGGCCCGACGCAGAAACCCACGCTGGTCACTCCGTTCAAGATTGTTCAGATACCAGGATTGACCCTGATTCTTAACGAATCCAGAACCACGTTCCGGCAAATCTTCACCGATGGCCGCCCGCTTCCAAAGGTCGTCGATTGGCCCGCCTGGCAGGGATTCTCGGTTGGGAAGTGGGAAGGCGACACCTTCGTTGTCGAGACAACCGGCACAAACGGTAAGTTTTGGTTGGATCAGGCCGGGCACCCAGCGACCGAAAGTTTTCATTTGACCGAACGGTTCCGGCGCAGAGACTTTGGCCACATGGATATGGAAATGACAATCGACGATCCGAAAGCGTATACAAAACCGTGGAAGATGTACGTGGATCTGGCTCTGCAAGCCGATACCGAACTTTTGGAATTCATCTGCGAGGAAAATGAGAAAGACTCGGGACGAATGGTTGGAAAATAGTCCGGGAGTTTTGATCAACAGGAGGGCTTATGCGTAAGTTTTCGATCCTACTTTTCATTATTCTGGCTATCACGCTTGTTGTCGTGATGGGTAATACCTATCGCGCTGTCCCGGCACAAACGCAAGGCCAGAAAGCCGGGCCGGGGTTCGCCGCAATTCCCGGAGCTAAAGGCGGCCAGGACATTTTCGGCCCGTACGATGTCGTTGCGGGATGGCCGAAAGATATCAGCACCGTTCCCGGAAACGAAAAATGGACATATGGTGCGGGGCAGAGTGTCTACGCCGAAAGTCCGAACCGGGTGTTTATGCTTTATCGTGGAGAATTGCCGAATATCAAGAGACCTCAAACCAAGCTGCTGTCCGAGTTCGGGCCGAGCATTCAATTCCCGATCGGCCGCCTGCCGTTTCGGGATGCGACAGTCGCTTCGCTGCCCGGTGCCGGCGGAACCGGCCAGATTCCCGGCGCTCCAACTGATGGCTGGAATGGCAAACTAGGCGTCGATGCGAAATGGGAGAACTGTATCGTGGTCGCCGATGCCAACGGCAACATTGTCGAGCGCTGGACGCAGTGGGACAAGATTCTGCAGCGCCCGCATTTCGTTGCCATCAATCCTTACGATCCGGAAAAGCATGTCTGGATCCTGGACGATCACATGCACGCGATTTACAAATTCACCCACGACGGCGAAAAGTTGGTCCAGACGATCGGTACTGCCAAAGTCTCCGGCGCTGACGGCACGCACTTCAATCGTCCGACGTTCCTGGCCTGGCTTCCCGACAGCACGATGTTTGTATCGGATGGTTATAACGGAACACGGGTCGCGAAGTTCGACAAGAACGGCAAGTTCCTTCTCGACTGGGGACAGAAGGGCAACCCCCCGAACGATACACGACCGGGATACATGAACAACGTTCACGGCATCGCGGTTGATCCCCAGACCCGGCGTGTTTTCGTGAATGATCGCGCCAATCATCGCATTCAGGTCTTCGACGAGAACGGCAAATATCTTTACGAATGGAGTCCCGGCAGAGAGCCTTCCGACATTCACCTCATCTACATCGGCGCGGACCGCACGCTATGGGCCTTCGACCGCGGCAGCTCCAAGATGCTCAAGTACGACCTCGACGGACACTTTCTCTACTCATGGGGGACGTGGGGCGATTTTCCCGGCGGGTTCTGGGGAGTCCACGGCTTCAGCGTCGATCAGGAAGGCAACTTCTATGTCGCCGAAGTGGACAACGGGCGGGTTCAGAAGTTCCGGTCCCGCGCGGGAGCGAATCCGGCGTTTCTTGTGGGCAAACCGGTGTACTCGGCCTGGAAGTAAGTCGATGAACAACAGAGAAGAAATCAGCCACAAAGAGGCACAAAAAACACAAAAAATCCTTTTGTGTGTTTTGTGCCTCTTTGTGGTTACTTTTCCTCTCCTCGCGCAGCGTCCACAGACGGCGGAAGACGTCTTCAAGAATGTGCAGGTCCTCAAGGGCATTCCTGTGGACGAATTCATGAGCACGATGGGCATCTTCTCGGCCGCTCTGAGTATGTCATGCGAGGATTGTCACGCCTCAAACGACACCAAGTGGGAAAACTATGCACTCGACACCAGCCCGAGAAAGCGGATGGCCCGGAGAATGGTTCAAATGGTCGCCACCATTAATAAGGATAACTTTGGCGGGCGGCAAATGATCACCTGCTGGACATGCCATCGGGGAAGCAACAGCCCGAGGATCACTCCGAATCTCTCGACTCTCTACAACCTGCCGGATGATCCGGAGGACATTGTTGCGCAGGCCCTCAACGCACCTTCCGTAGATCAAATCTTCGATCAATACATCCAAGGGCTCGGAGGCGCCGAACGCTTAAATCGCATCACAAGCTTCATTGCCAAAGGAACGAGCGTCGGGTACGGTCCCGAAGGAACCCCGCGTCCAGTAGAAATTTTTGCCAAAGCGCCGGGACAACGCACCACGATCATTCACACACAGAACGGCGACAGTATCACCACATTCGATGGCCAGAACGGTTGGGCGGCAGTGCCGCTCAAACCAGTTCCGGTGATGCAACTGACCGGCACCGCCCTGGAAGGAACGAAGCTCGAAGCGGAATTGTCGTTCCCCGCGCGCCTCAAACAACTGACGAACAAATGGCGTGTTGGGTTCCCGACGACGATTAACGATCGAGACGTTCAGGTCGTTCAGGGAGTAGGCGCCGGCGGCCTGCTTGCAACTCTGTACTTCGACTCGGATAACGGCCTGCTCGTGCGGCTGATCCGGTATTCGGACTCGGTCGTCGGCCGCACTCCGACACAGATCGACTATTCAGATTATCGTGAAGTGGCCGGCATCAAGATGCCCTTCAAGTGGACGGTAAGCTGGCTGGACGGAAAGGAAAATTTCGAGCTGAGCGAAGTACAACCCAACGCGACGATCGATCCTGCGAAGTTTTCGAAGCCGAGCGAAAAATGACAATTGAACAGTGAACATTTTTACGGAAATGTTCACTGTTCAATGTTCAATTGTCATTGGTATGTAAAGATGTACACCGCGCCGGAGCCCGGCGCCGAGTTATCGGTTTGATTTCCGTTAACCCCCTTTGCGGCGCTGGCTTCGCCACGGGCACCGGCAGCCATCAGCTTGCCATCCTTGCTTAACGCCATCGCGCTTCCGAATTCGTCGTAGGGATCCGCGTTTGAAGCCTTGACGTAGGCCGTCTGTATCCAGGTTGTGCCGCTACGCGTGAAGAAGTAGACGGCACCGGTGTCCTCCGCCGATTGATCTTTTTGATCACCGTTGATCCCTTTCGATCCTCCGTTCTCAACCTGTGCGCCGGCGGCCAGCGTGTTCCCGTCTCCGCTGAGAGTTAAACGCGAACCGAACCAGTCCTCTTTGCCGGGATTCGAAGACTTGATGAATGCCTGTTGGGTCCAGGTGTTGCCGCTGCGGACAAAGACATAGACAGCGCCGCTCGAGTTGTCCTGCGGTTGATCATCCTGGCAGACATGAGTAGAACCCGCAACGATGCCGGGTGTCATGCAGTCTTCGTCCGCTGCGCCACCCACGATGGTGTTGCCGTCCTGGCTGATGGCGATAGCGTAGCCCAACGAATCGCCGTTCTCGGCATTCGAGGCTTTCAGGTACGCCGTCTGTGCCCAACTTGTTCCGGTTCGAGTAAATACGTAGATCGCACCTGTTCCGCGCCGGTTTCTATCCTGAACGCCGTTGATCTCACGCGCGGAGCCATCCTCATCGTACGCGCTCGCGGCCAGAGTATTGCCGTCGGCGCTCAAACCCACCGAGTAACCGAACAGATCGGCCGTGTCGGTATTCGACTGTTTGATGTAAGCCTGCTGTGACCATGTCGTGCCGCTGCGGGTGAAGACGTAGACAGCACCGGATCCAGGCTGAGAGTTGTCGTTCTGATCGCCGTTGATGCCCTTGGCTCCGCTGTCTTCGCCGATGGCGCCGGCGGCCAGAGTATTGCCATCCGCGCTTATGGCGATTGAGAAACCGAACCGGTCGCCTTCCGGGAATTGATCTCCAACGCCGGGCTCACCCGTGTTTGAAGCTTTGATGTACGCCTGCTGGGTCCAGGTGGTGCCGGTTCGCGTGAAGACATACACAGCGCCCGCGAGTGCAATGGATTTGTCGTTCTGATCGCCGTTGATGCCTTTCGCCGCACTGGCTTCGCCGGGAGCGGAGACGGCCAGAGTATTGCCGTCCTGGCTCAATGAAACGTGAAAGCCGAATTTGTAGCTTTGTCCCGGATTCGACGCCTTGATATATGCCTGCTGGCTCCAGTTGTTGTTCTGCTGAACGAAGATATAAACGGCTCCGGCGTTATAAACGGAATTGTCGTTTTGATTGCCGTCGATGCCACTCGCGCCGCTGCTTTCATAAGGAGCGCCGACGGCCAACGTACTGCCATCACCACTGATAGCAACGCCATGTCCTTCCAGCGTGCCGCCATTACCAAAGTGGTCATCCATCTTGGTGTTCGAAGCCTTGATGTAGGCGACCTGTTTTAATTGCGCTGTGGAAGACGGCCCGGAACCATTCTGCGCGATTCCGAAGGCTGCGAGACCAGTGATCGTAGGGCAGACGAGGAGGAGCGAAAAAATTCTACCTTTCATTATTGTTTTGGAGCCGCACCAGGCGCTTCATAGTTGTTGGTGCGAAAGATTTCTTTACTCGTGTCTGTTATGACGATGTTGGCTTTTTCGGTTAAATTGATATAGGGCGCACCACTCTTGACACGCCGCCCGGTAATCGTCAGTTTGTCTCCGAATTTCAACGTATTCTTGTTCCAGCCGAAGTTTTTGGTGAGGCCTGTTCTGCCGTTCAGTTCGGCTTGCCACCTCACGACCTGACCTTTCTCATTGGGAATATCGAGAACGATGATGGAATGAGGATCCACCAACTGCACCTCAACAACAGTTCCCGTCATAACAACCGTGTTTTCTTCATACCGTCCCGCGTCTCCATGGTGGGCGAAAAATGGAACGGCAGGCAGAAGCAAACCAGCGGCGATGATCAACATGAGGGCCTTGCTTTTCATATTAAGAAAACCTCCTCTAAGCGAAGTAATGTCACCACGATTTCTACGTTGTGTCAAACACGAGGAAGGGCGACACAATCCGCTCCCAAGTACTGCTTTTCGTAATTACTGTGACGTATGGGTGGAGGGCCATTCCCCTCCTCGCAGAGGAGGGGTGGATGCGCCGAGCGAAGCGAAGGCGCAGACGGGGTGGTCAGACCGGCTGACACGCTTCGCCGAACTGACCATTAATTGAGGCTTCGTGCTTCTCTTGAGGCTGCGCGCTATCGCGCTTGCGCTTCGCGCGGGCTCGCGCTTCGCGCCCGGCGCGCCAGCTTCTATTAAGCTGCCGCGCCACCCCTCCTCTGCGAGGAGGGAATTTGCCCCACCTAACGCAGAACAGAAAAACTTTTTCTGTCTCAGGTGCCTTCTTGTGGCTAGTTCTTCCTGTCCGGCAGTGTCTGTGCAATGGCCAAGGCCGCCCAACTGGTTCCCGCAGAGGAAATCCATTGGTGCCGGCCGAAGGGAAATCCACTCTCGAAGTAACGCTGAATTGGAAAGGAATGCGACTTGACGAGCCAAGCCCCGTCGGGATATTGCGTCGAGAGCAGGAAGGCCACGCCTTTTCGATACGCCCCATCGGTCGTGGGCACACCGGCGATGTGCAATGCATATAAGGACATGCCGGTCGCATACGCATCAGGTGGTGTACGGCCGAATTGAGACCAGCCGCCGCTTGTTTCCTGGTGATCGCGAACATCCTTGATAGCCGAGGCCACGCGTGCGTGCGGCGCCTCCGACCACGCCAAGCCCATGAGGAGCATCGCGCGTTCTTCAGCGGACTTCGGTTCGGCCGTGAGGAGCCACTGGCGGGCTCGCGCGATGCTTTGAGCAACCTCATTCTTGCGTCCGGGAATCGGATAGGACTTCATTCCACCGATGGCGAGCGCAGTATGGCTGATGGTACTGTATTCCGAAGGTGGACGGTTGACGCCGTTGCCGAGCCAGCGGCCATCCGGCATCTGCCGGGACATGAGCCAATGGGTCATCGCCGCAGTGGTCGTGTCGAGGGGATGCCCCGCCGCGGCAAGCGCCATCTGGGAATATCCCGCAGTGATGGCTTCGCCGCCGACCGCCGGATCACCAAGCATCATCCGGGGCACGGCGCTCTTGAAGAACGTAAACAGATCATCGAAGTTCTTGCGCGCGCGCACATCGTCAATCTCGACGCCTTTTCGCCGGACAGTTGCAGCAGCGAGGGCAGGCATGGAATTGTGATGGCAGGAAACGCAATTCGTTTTTTCGCGGAATCCGGGAGCGGCGTCCAGCAGACGCGCCACACTCTTGCTCAGCGATGTTCGTGGATCTTGGATCGCACCTTTTGCCGCAGGAGGAATCTCTTCCTGACGCGGACCGTTCCCACGCTTTGCGCCGTGCTGCTCGAGCAGTTCGATCTTGGCTCGATCACCTTTATATATCGCCAAATCCAGCGGCGATTCACCCTCGGTCATCTTTGCATTCGGATCCGCGCCGCGATCGAGCAAGAGTTTCAGGCTGTCGATACTTTCTGTCTCGGATGCAACGGCCGTCATTACAGGTGTTCTTGCGTATTGCGCCGCGTTGGTCGCGTTGACATCGGCGCCCAATTGAATCCAGCGAGCAATAAGCGGCGCCGGTTGCCAGGTGGCTGCGATGTTCAACACATTGGGGAACGGCTTCGGCAATTGCGCGATCAGGTAGTTCACCGTGGCCGGATCGTGGCGTGCCAGCCCCGCACTTTGCGCTGCTGGAGCGAGCGCGTTCGGATCCAGACCTCGCTCGACTAAAAATCGGACCACTTCGACGTCGGCGGATCTTAAAGCCAACGCCAATGCAGTTGCGCCGCCCTTGTCTTGTGCGCGCAGATCCGCGCCATGATCCAAAAGCAGCCGTAAGAGGTCCACCGTGTGCGGATAGCTCGCGGCCACGAGCAGCGCCGTGCGATCGTTTTCAGGCCTCGCATTCACATTCGCGCCATGGGCGACTAGAAGCCGGACCTTTGCTAAATCCGGCACCGCCCACATGAGCGCGGTCGTGCCGGATGGGCCCGGCTGATTCGCATCAGCGCCGTGCTGAAGCAGAAGCTCCATCATCCGAGCATCCGCAAACAGAGCGGCTGCCATCAGAACCGGTGTTCCTTCGGCATCCGTGAGGCTCGCACTCACGCCGGTTTTCAGCAAACGCTCCACATCGGCGGTAGCACCGCGCTGGATCGCGGCAAAGAGCGCATCTCGAGCGTTGTTAGTCTGTGCAGACGCGGATAAAAAATTAGCCACAAAAAGGCACAAAACACAGAAAATCTTTTTGTGAATCTTGTGCCCTTTTGTGGCTATTTCCTTTTCCATACGTTTAGAAATCAAATTGTACACCCAGCTTCGCGAACCGGGCCGGGATGACCGAAAACGGCGCCAACCAGGAAGAGCCGAACGTCTGCTGATAGCTGTCGGGGACGCTTGAGTTGAGGACGTTGTACACGTCGAGCGCGACGTTCAGCCGTCTCTGCTCCAACCGGATCGTCTTTGCAAGGCGGACGTCGAATTGATTGAGCCTTTCCGGATACAGCGTACCAGGCTTAACGATGTTCACAGTGGTGACGGTAGATCCGCCTGCGAGAGCCCGGCCGAGCGTCGGCATCACATCAGCATTGCGCACTACCCAATTGGCTGCCAAACTTTCATTAGCGATGCTGGGGAAGTTTGCTCCCACAGTGGGTTTGCTTTGGAATGTGCCGGCAACCTGCACATCGACGCGAGGAATCGTGTAGGTCGTCAGGCCTTTGATCTGAGTGAGGAACGGTGACTGGAGATCGCAAAACTCGCGTGGCCGCCGAAAAGGAAAAGAGTTTACATTGTCGAAGCCCGGAGCAAACGGATTGACCAAAAGAGCTTCGGGAACTTTGGCCACAACCTCGCACTCATTGCTCGCCTTGCGTCCGGTGCTGAAGCCTCCGATCACCATGAATCGGCGGAGCCGCGCTTCGACGTTCAGATCGATGGCGTTGTAGTGCTCCATCTGTTTCCCGTAGTTGCTGGCAGAAGTCACGAAATTATCGATCAGTCCGAACTTGGCAGGCTTCACATCATAAGCCGTCACGGTATAGCCGCCACCACCCGGCAGCCGTGAGTCCGAGGGCGCGGTGAGCTTGAACGTGTCGAAGTCCTCAGGTGCCACGGCGCGGTTGTCGGTCACGAAGAAGTTGCCCCACACACGCCGGACATATCCTAGAGTCACCGACACGCGCGGCGCGATCTCTTGCTGAACGCTCATGCTGAGGTCCCAGGTGAACTCGCGGATGTTCCACCCGTTCAGGATTTTGGGATCGTAGGTTAGATTGTTGACCAGCTTCCCGAAGTTCTGATTCGACCACGGCCCGCATTCGTACACGCCGTCGATAAGCGTGCCATTCGCCGCGGGATTCATCAAATCGCAATGAGGAATGTAGTCCCGTTCAAAATTATTCCAGGCGCGGTCGGTCTGGCCGGCGAAAAGTTGAATCGGGTTCTGGAACTGTCCGTAGGGACCTAGTCCGTTTGCCGGGGTCGGATAGCGGCCGAGGCTTGCCCTCAGAGCCGTCTTACCGTTTCCAAACAGATCGTACGCGGCCCCGAATCGTGGGCTGATGTCCTTCACATGCACAGGCGCATCTTGAGCTCGGAATGTGATCGGGACAGGAATGAACCTATCAGGTCCGATCTGCTGATCCGGGGAATGGGAGCCGATATGTTCGAAGCGGATACCTCCTTGCAGTGTCAGGCGGCGCAGTGTCCACTGGTCCTGAGCAAACAAGGAGCCGATGCCCATATCGGTTTTGACCCGCGTTCCGTGAAGCCCATACATGGTGAACTGGTTGGGCACACCGTCCCGGAAGCGATATGCCAGACGATCGTCGTTGTAAAAATTAACCGACAATGATTTGTGAAGGACGTAGGAGCCGCCGACCTTCATGTTATGAGCGCCTGTGATGTAGGACAGCGCAGACCGCCAGGTATGGGTCGTGCCCGAGGGACGTGACCAATAGTTTCCTCCACCGCCGAATCCTAATGGCGCCCGGTAGACGAGGCCCGGAATAATTCCGCCTTGCTCCTGCACGCGAATCAGAGCGTGATTGTTGTCGGGACGGTCGTGGCCGCCGAACTGGATTCGCGGCCCCCACCCATACCCGGAATCCAACGCGAGACGACTTGTCGGAGTGAAGTACCACGTGATCTGACCCATCTGTTGCGGATGGCCCTCGACACGGCCTGAGGCCTCAGGGGTCAGCGGCTGAGCCACATTGCTTGTATCGCCTCCTTCATTGCAATGCTGGCACGCAGACTGCTCGTCCCACCACAGGTTCACCTTGTTTCGCAGCGACGCCTGCCATGTGAGTCTCAGACTCGTGTTCTTCCAGGTGCCATCGTCAAGGGCCTGATGGCTGTAGTCGGGATCATAGGTCCAGTTCGTCACATCGCCTGCATTCTTGTTTCGCCACAAAGAGACATATTTGCGGTTCCCCTGGTGGCGGGCAGTCCAGTAAAACCAGAGACGGTCTTTCTTGATCGGACCGCCGAAGGCGCCATTGACATCCCAGAGTTTTTGCAGCTTGTTGGGAGCGCGCAGACCAGCAGCCTGCAGAGATTTCGTGTAATTGCCGCCCTGCAACGCGGCACCGGATCCGTTCGCAAAGAAAGTGCCGTGAAATTCGTTGCCGCCAACTTTAGGCATGACATTCATGACCGGGCCGCCGGTTGTCGCTTCTCCCATGCCGCCCAGGATCGTAAAGTTGACCTCCTGGGCGGTCCCGACGTCGGGAACATAAAACGACACGCCCATCCCCTGATAGCCCATGCTCAAGCCCTCCACATGGACCTGGCCTTCATTGCGGCGTCCGGCATGGGCTTGAAAAACACTGAAGATGGGGCCCTGGATGCCGCCCACATCATTGCCTTGTACATTGAGCGCGGGCACGAGCGTTGTCAGGCTGTAATATTGCCGTCCCGTCGGAATGGAACCGATCAGCTCGTTCTGCAAAGTCTCCTGAGTCTTCGTGCTTTGTGTATCGACGACTGGAGTTTCGCCGGTGACTGTGACCGTCTCTTGCAGACTGCCGACGCGCAAATCAGCATTCACCGTCGCAATGAAGGTCCCCGAAAGCTCAATGCCATCGCGTGTGATGGTTGTGAACCCGGGTAATGTGAACGTGACGGTATAGGTGCCAGGCCGCAAATCGACGATGCGATAGCGGCCTCCCTCGTCGGTCACAGCCGAACGGAGTTGCTCGATCAACGCCGGACTTTTCACTTCGACCGTTACGCCCGGCAACACCGCACCCGACGTATCGGTGACGACACCGGTCACAGCCGCTCCCGTTTGGGCCGCTGCGATTGCCGCCACGAAAAGAAGAAGAATTGCCCCCATCAAAAGCCGAGTTAATGCACTCATGGCTTCCCTCCTGAATAGAAAAGACGAAAACACTTTCACGCGTTAGGTGGCCAAACTATATCGAGGAACAAATTCGCAGGTCAAGTTCGAGCGGGCCGAATTTAAAGTCATGACCGTTCTAGCTGTAGCGGCGGTCTATGACCCCCGGCGTTCTTAAGCGAGATATAGCCGGCGGTCGTTTTCTTGAGGCTGCGCGCTGTCGCGCTTGCGCTTCGCGGAGCGCCGCTACAATACTAGCCCGATTGACTTTACATTCCTGGAGGTGATAGCTTCGCGCCGATTCGAATGCTTTCAGGAGGTTGGAGATTCTTTGAAATTCTTTAAGGTGGTTTCGATTAGTACTCTGGGTCTCACGTTTCTTCTCGATCCAGTTGGGATTCAAGCTGCAATTCTAAGAATGAATGACGATTGGGGAGGTCACATGAAACGTTTGTTTATCCTTGCTTTGTTCCTGGTAGTCACTCCGGCAGTGTTTGCTCAGCAAGCAGTGCCGGAGATACCGTTCGATTCCGTTCCGAACTTCTTCAAGCTTCCTGCGGATCTGCATTTCGGGGAAGCTTCGGGGGTTGCGGTCAATTCGAAGGGACACATCTTCGTATTCAATCGCGGGAACACCACGGGGCCGGCATATGCTGCAACGGCTGCACAGGTTCTCGAGTTTGGTCCCGACGGCAAATATATCCGTGAGGTCGGCAAGAACCTGTATGCCTGGTCGTTCGCGCACACAGTGCGCGTCGATAAAGACGACAACCTGTGGGCAGTCGACAAAGGCTCGGACATGGTGATCAAGTTCAATCCTGAAGGACGCGTCACGATGGTCTTTGGCCGCAAGAAGGAAGCGTCCGATGACGGCGCCGAACCCTGGAAGCGCGTGAATCCGCCCCGTCCTCCGGTTGAGGGACAGTTCCGCCAACCGACGGACGTAACGTGGGATACCCAGGGCAACATCTTTATCAGCGATGGATACATCAATTCTCGCGTCGCAAAATTCGACAAGAACGGAGACTGGGTTAAATCCTTTGGTGAACCCGGTAAAGGGCCAAGCCAATTCGATACGCCACACAGCATTGCCGCCGACGCCAAGGGAAACATCTACGTTGCGGACCGTGGCAATTTCCGGATTCAAGTTTTCGATCCCGATGGAAAATTGTTGCGAGAAATGAAAATGGATGTGCCCGTACCGGCCGATGCGCGCCCCTGGATGGGACCTACACCCAATGCTCAGACTGTCGGAAGCCAGCACGCGGGCGCACCTTGGGCCGTCTGCATAACGCCCGGCGCCAATCAGTTCCTCTACGCCGCGGACGCCTTCCCCGGCCGCATTTACAAAATGACGCTGGATGGAAAAATCCTTGGAGTCCTTGGCCGCGCCGGCAAACAGCCGAAGCAGTTCGGGTGGATTCACGAAATCGCTTGCCCCTCGGAAAACGAACTCTACGTCGCTGAAATCGTGAACTGGCGCGTGCAGAAATTGATCCTGCATCCGGAACGAATTACTCGCACGTCGAACTGAAGAGTAGCCACAAAAACTGTAGGGGTGGTCTATGACCGCCCGAGATGTTCCGCGACATTTGTGGGCGGTCATAGATGGTGTGAACGAATTGGCGAGAAGTTGAGTTCGGGATATTCCCCTCCTCGCAGAGGAGGGGGAAGGCTGCGGCATCAATAAAAGTCGCGAAGCCACCGAAGAAGCCGCAGACGGGGGCGAAGCGCGAGCGCGATAGCGCGAAGCCGTAATAGTGGTCAGTTCGGCGAAATGTTTAGGCCTGAATAGCTTCCCCGAACTGACCATTAATTGAGGCTTCGCCCTATCGGGCTCGCGCTTCGCGCCCGGCGCGCCAGCTTCTATTAGCTGGCGCGTCCACCCCTCCTCTGCGAGGAGGGGAATGTCTACCGCATTTCTCAGCACTGCCAATTCATTCACACCTTGGCACCAGTCGTATAATGATGGCGCGAGGAGGACGAATTGAAATCCCGAACAAAGACAATCGTGTCGCTAATTCTGCTGGGATCAGTTTGTGTCGTGTTTGGTTTGACCTTGTACGCACAGACGGGATCAAAATCGAACGGGCCGGTTTTCACGGCCGACAACCAATTGATGAGACCGGCGAACTACCGGGAGTGGATCTGGGTCAGCTCCGGATTGGGCATGACATACGGACCGCGGGAGCAGGCCAACGGCCCAACCGAGCCGCGGTTCGACAACGTATTTGTCACACCCGAGGCATACCGCGCTTTCATGAAGACCGGCAAGTGGCCAAACAAGACAATGTTCGTACTGGAACTCCGATCTTCGCAGTCCCACGGCTCGATCAACAAAGATGGACATTTTCAAGGAGATCTGGTCGGTATCGAGGCCGAAGTCAAAGATGAAGGGCGGTTTCCAGAAAAATGGGGCTTCTTCCCCTTCCGTGGTTCCGAACAGACAGCGAAACCAGCGCCTCCCGCAACTACTGAATGTCTATCCTGCCACTCTAAAAACGGCGCCGTCGACAACACGTTCGTGCAGTTTTATCCGACCTTGCTAGAGGTGGCGAGGCAAAAAGGCACTCTCAAGCAGGTGCCGCCGGATTCGAAGTAGACTGCAGCGCCTTCTTCAGCACCGCGATCTGACCGGCGTGATAAGCATCATGCTGAGTGATCCCGATGAACTGTGTGTATGCCGTGTAGTGCGGCATTGCTACCAACGCCTTATCAAGCCGCTCCGGACTGAACCTGCGCACGGCTTGTCTCAGCTCTTCGTTCAGCCGGCGAACTGAACCGATTGCGTCTTGCCAGTTCGAGGGCGTCGGTGGTGGAAGCGAAGGCCAATCGTCCTCGGGTCTTAGCGGCAAATCGTTGCCCTGAATGCGCCTGAGAACGAGTCTGTATGTGCTCGCCAGGTGAAGCACAATTTCCCAAATGCTGTGTGCGCCGGACACCGGATGGGCATAGGCCGACTCGGGTGTGACATCCTGAAGCACCTCCAAAACACTGGGTCCGTGCCACGCCTCACCTTCGAGTATCTGCTTCAATTGCGTCTCTAGTCTTTCCGTTTCGGGATTCATCTTGTTCTCCTGTCTATTCCTTCAAATTTTACTCGACGCCGCGTAATATGCAGTTGAACCCAAAAAAGTCATCTGCTGCAAATAGGAGTGTGGTGAACAATGGACAGCAACATTAAAGAGACCGTAAAAGAAAAATACGCAGAAGCCGCGCTGCGTGTGTTGGACGGCGGTAGTTCCTGCTGCGGAGCGAGTTCGAGTTGCGGAACGGCAGATCCGATTACGTCCGCTCTTTACGATGAAAAACAAGTGGCTCAAATACCCGAAGAGGCTTTGAAGGCGTCTCTGGGGTGCGGTAATCCCACGGCCCTTGCGGAATTGAATCCTGGTGAGGTCGTCCTGGACCTCGGTTCGGGTGGCGGCATCGATGTGTTGCTCTCGGCGCGGCGTGTTGCACCGCAGGGAAAAGCGTACGGCCTCGATATGACGGACGAAATGCTTGCGCTCGCTCGGGAGAATCAGGAAAGAGCGCGTATCGAGAATGTGGAATTTCTCAAAGGTGAAATCGAGAATATTCCTCTTCCTGACAATTCTGTCGACGTCATCATTTCCAATTGCGTTATCAATCTGTCGGCCGATAAGGATCGTGTCCTCGGGGAAGCGTTCCGGGTTTTGCGGCCTGGTGGACGCCTCGCGATATCGGATGTCGTGACTCGCGGCCCAATTCCTGACGAGATTCGCGGGCACGTGCTCCTCTGGGTGGGCTGTGTCGCGGGTGCTTTGGAGGAAAACGACTACCGAACGAGACTGGCGGAGGCCGGCTTTACAAACATCTCGTTAGAACCGACGCGCATTTACCGCATCGAGGACGCCCGTAGCTTCCTCAGCGGTCGAGGTATTGATGTCGACCGGATTGCCCCAGAAGTGGACGGCAGATTTATGAGCGCTTTTATCCGCGCAACGAAGTCTTAACCGACGATTGCTTCGACCTTATACAACAGCAATGGCTTCAATTTCGATCATCAGCTCTTCATTGACAAGTTTTCCAACCTGCACGAGCGTGCTGGCCGGAGCGTTCTCACCGTAATACTTCGCGCGGAGTGTCCGGAGCGCCTGCAGGTGAGACATATCTGTGACAAACGTCGTCACCTTGACGAGGTTGTTGAAAGTCGCGCCGGCTGCGGCGAGCGCCAGCTTCAAGTTCTCGAAAACCTGAGTGGCCTGGGCGACGAAATCGTTTTTGCCGACAACCTTGCCGGAGTGATCGAGGGCAACCTGTCCGGCGATATAAATGGTCCGGCCGCTGTGGACTTCGACCACGTGCGTGTAGCCCGTGGGAACGGACAGAGCTGGAGGATTCACATATCGGAAATTTGTGCGGCTCATTCGGTGTCTCCTTTGTATGCTCTAACGGCATTATATGTAGGAGGACCTTAGATGTCCTCGGTTGAGACCAAATTGTAGTCTTATGCGTAATGGCAGAGATATCGATTCGTCCTCCGGCAATACTCCGGTGATTCCCCCAGCGGATGTGGAGTCACGGCCCCGCGTCACTGCGGAAACAATGGCCGCAAAACAGCGCGATATCTCCGTCAGCGAGTTTTTCGCCAAGAATCGCCATCTGCTGGGATTCGACAACCCCCGTAAGGCATTGCTCACGGCGGTGAAAGAGGCCGTCGACAATTCTCTCGATGCATGCGAAGAAGCGAGCATCGTGCCGGAGATCTGGGTCCATATCGAAGCCACGGGACCAAACCGGTTCAAGGTCGGTGTCCAAGATAACGGACCAGGAATTGTTAAGAAGCAAATTCCGCTGATTTTCGGGAAGCTGCTCTACGGATCGAAATTCCACCGGTTAAGGATGAGCCGCGGCCAGCAAGGAATCGGCATCAGTGCTGCGGGTATGTATGGGATGCTCACAACGGGCAAACCCGTAAAGATCATTTCGATGACTTCGGAGAAAAAGCCGGCGCACTATTTCGAGATTCAAATTGATACGCGGCGCAACCATCCGGAGATCATCAACGGCAAGGGTGACGGCGAAGATATACCGGCCGGCGAAAAGGGGCACCGGTACATCTCCGACCACGGTATCGAATGGGTATCGCACTATCCCACTGCGGGCGAGCCATCACATCACCTCCGGAGCGGCACGCGCGTGACCATCGAGCTCGAGGGACGTTATGTGCGTGGGCGTGGCAGCGTCGATGAATATCTGGAGCAGACCGCGATTGCCAACCCTCACGTCACCATTCACTCCGTCGATCCGGATGGCGGCGAAACCACTTACTCGAGATCGACAACCGAGCTTCCGCCGGAACCGGTGGAGATCAAACCGCATCCGTATGGGATCGAACTCGGCCAGCTCGTGACCATGCTGAAAAGCAGTCAGGCTGGAACAATGTCGCAATTTCTCACCACGTCTTTCTCTCGCATCAGCCCGGGCGTCGCCCAGCGGATCTGCGAAGCCGCGAAAGTCAGCACTCGAGCCAATCCGCATCGCATCGGACGCCAGGAAGCCGACGCGCTCTACGGCGCAATTCAAAACACGAAAATCCCTGCGCCGGCAACCAACTGTATTTCGCCGATCGGCGAGGGGCTGATTCTCAAGGGCCTGCATCATCAATTACCGGGCGAGTTCTTCTCGGCGGCTACTCGTCCGCCAGCCGTCTATCGTGGAAACCCGTTTGTCATCGAAGTGGGATTGGCGTATGGCGGCGCCAGCCCCACGCAGAAAGTAACATTCGAGGCGCTCGCCGAACTGCTCCAGGAGAGCGATGCGCGTTCGCTGAAACAATTCTTGCTCACGACCTTCGACGGCATCGGCGCAGCGGGCGTGGAAAAAATTCTGGCGCAAGCCAAGCTCGGCACACGGCAAACGCCGGCGAAACTCAAAGAAGAAGACATTGTCCAACTGCACGCGGCGATGAAGAGCGTCAATCTGACCGAGGGACAGACGATGCAGGTCCTCCGGTATGCGAACCGGGTACCGCTGCAATTTCAACCTGCGGCGTGCGCCATCACTCAAGCCGTGACCGCCACGAATTGGCGATCTTATGGTCTGGCGCAATCTCGAGGGCAACTGCCCGCTGGACCGATTACGGTGATGGTACACATGGCGAGCGTCTGGGTCCCCTTCACCAGTGAATCCAAAGAAGCCGTGGCGGCGTATCCGGAAATCATGAAGGAGCTCAGGCTCGGGCTTCAGGCCGTCGGCCGAAAGCTTGCGATCTATCTCAACCGGCGAAAACGGGTACGTCAGGAAGGAGAACGGCGGGAGGTCTTCTTGCGGTATCTGGGCGAAGTTGCCTCTGCGGTGACAGCGATCAAAGACTCCGGCGATCGCTCAAGAAAACAACTGTATGGCCGGCTGGTGGATATCGCAAAACGGAAAACCGCTGTGGCAGATACGCAGCTCGATGAGCGCGGGAAGAAGATTGAAGAGGCTGATTTAGGCGAAAATGTTCTGATCGTGGAAGAAAGCCCTCTCCCTGAGGGAGAGGGCGGCGCGCGAAGCGCGCCGGATCAGGGTCGCAAGTCTTGAGACCCTCACCTTTTCTTGAGGCGTCGCCCTATCGGACTCGCGCTTCGCGCCCTCTCCCTGAGGGAGAGGGTATTTTTTTGGATAAACAGGATGCCCAAAAAAACTAAAACCAGTACCGACGCCGCCCTCACAGCGAAAGACAAGAAGACCCTCGGCTCGATCCGCGGTCTCGCCGACGAGGTTGTCCAATTTGCCGAACGCGGCCGGGCACCCTACGTCGACGTGCCATCGCGTTCCCTGTCCAACGTGCGATTCAATCAATCGAAGCGAATCATCGAAATGGGCAGCGGAAAGAATCGCCGCGACCTGTTCAATCTGGCCCAGGCCCGCAGCTACATGCAAACGCTGTTGGTCGGCTCCGGATGCAAGCAACTGATCGAGCAAGGAAAAACAACCAGCATCCGAGGCCTGTTTTATCTGCTGAAGCATACGATCGAGGGCACCAGCGAAGAGACATTCGACGCCCAGGACGAATGCGATCCCGTCATCGAAGACATGGAGGTGACGCTCGACGCGATGCGCGAAGAGCTTCACCTTTACGCGAAGAATGCCGGAGCGATGGTCGGTCCGATTACACTCGTGGACAGCGGCGACGAGATCGATTGTTCGCGGATGGGTTCCGGAGGCTACAGCATTCCCTCTATCGTCGAGCCCGACATTGTGCAGTTCAAAAAGCACACGGCGAAATTTGTTTTGCATGCTGAAAAGGACACGGTATGGCGGCGATTCAATGAAGACAAATTCTGGCGCAAGTACAACTGCATTTTGACTCACGGCGGCGGACAGCCTCCCCGCGGAGTACGCCGGATGCTTCACCGCCTGCACCACGAACTGAAGCTCCCCGTATATTGTCTGCTCGACAACGATCCCTGGGGATACTACATCTACAGTGTCATCAAACAAGGATCCATCAATCTCGCCTACGAGTCACGCCGCATGGCAATTCCCGAAGCCCGTTTTCTGGGCTTGCGCAGCGAGGATTACACGCGATGCCAGCTCAGTCCGAGCGTACAAATCCGGTTGAACGAACAGGACATCAAACGGGCGGGCCAGATTGCGCAGTATCCGTGGTTCTCCCAGAAGAAGCCGTGGCAGAAGGAAATCGAATTGATGCTCCACAATGGCTTCAAGCTCGAGGTCGAAGCGCTCATCAGCAAGGACATCAGCTACGTTACGGAAGAGTATGTGCCGGCACGGCTGAAGGAGGCTAATTTTCTGGATTAGAGCGGCGACGACTGTAGCGGCGGTCTATGACCGCCGACAATCCAGCAACTTAACTTACGAGATCGCCGACGGTCCGCGAAGCGCAAGCGCGATAGCACGCAGCCTCAAGAAACAAACCGCCCCTACAGTCCCTACCCTTCGTACTGCAAAACGTTCAAACCCGCATTCCAGTCGCTGACGTGGAGCAACCCGTCGGTGGTGACGTAAATGTCGGCGGTCTTTGCAGCAAGCGCCACGTTCGGGCGCGGATCGATCAAACGCTTGGGCGTCGGCGCCACCCAAGATGCGATCTCCTTGGGCGCAAATTGATCCCGGATATCGAACACACGCACACCGGCGTTGTTGTATGTGGCAAATATGGTTTCTTCGCTGCGGAAGCTGCCGGGCCGGTTCTCATGCAAGTTATGAGGACCGAAAGTGCCGAGCGCGCAGAAGTCGCGTTCCTTCGGGGTCGGCAACGTCGAGATCGGCACCGGATTTTCAGGCGCGCGAACATCCACGATGAACGTGTAGAAGAATCCTTTCGCGCACTTTTCGGCATTGGCCTCATCGGCCGCGATGACCAGATTCCGCCCGGGCAAAGGCAGCGTCGTGTGAGTGCCGCCGGGAAACGGCGGCGACCAATTGATATGGGAGAGCAGCTTCGGTTTCGTAGGATCACTGATGTCATGGACCGTCAACCCGCCGTCACGCCACGCGCCGTAGCCGCGATCGCCGGCGGTAAGCATGTGATGCAAGGCGAACCGTTTGCCTGGAGGGAGATTTGCGGGTTCGCCAGCCGCGCGGTTCATTCCCGGAAGCCACCAGCGCGATACGATCTCGGGTTTTGTGATGTTCTTGAGATCGACGATACAAAGAATATGGTCGGTGAAACCATCGAAATGCGCGGCAACGTAAGCGTAGCGTCCACCGGGCCACCACAGCCGGTTAATCCCTAATCCCGGCATTTCCAGAAACGCGATTTCCTTCATCGCCGGCGGATGAGAAATGTCATGAATGCTGAGGCCGGAGCGGAATTTCTTACGATTCGTAATGCTGTCGGCCAGCGCGTTTTCAAAGTACCCGCGCAGATTGTCGTACGACTGCATTGCCACGATATTGGCGCCGTTGGCGAGCAGCAAAAGATCTTCGGCAACTTGCAAGTGATGGGTACGCGTGTAATCACCACCCGTAAAGAACCCCACGGGCTTCGGCCGCCGGGGATCCGAGGCATCGAGAATCGTCAGGCCATTGCTGAACATGTGACCGACATAAAGATGGCGCCGATTCAGCATGATCTGCACGCTGTCGGGACGGCCGCCAATATCGCTGTAGGCCAGATGACGGATCTTATGACCGATCCCCTCCGGCGGAACTGGAGCATTTTGCGCCGTGCGCGCGGCGGTTTGAGGCAGCAACGGCAGCGCTGCCAATCCAATCAGCGATTTCAAATGTTCGCGGCGGTTCATATTCATTTTTCCCTCGTGATGAGACTTTTTTTATCGAGCTCCTCGAAAGAGGCGGGGTCCTGATTGTTCTCGCACACGTACTCTTGCAGTCGGGTTCCGGGCCGCAGCATGTATTTGCTCGTAATGGTGTAGGGGTGCAAGAGCGCCTTTGGATCCTCTATAGTGGCGGAATATTCGATCGTGTTGTAATCGACTCGCGTGAATCGTTCGACGATGTGCAGCGCGTCGGTATTGATCTTCGATCCCTTAACCCGTTCCTTGAAGCCGACAACATCGACGACAAGGGTGTCCCCTTCCCAGTGACCGACCGAGTCCCCGAGCCACGCCGGATCCAGGTCCTCCGGATGCTTCTCGTTCAGCGGGATCAGGCGGAACGCGTGACGCACTTCAATCAGAATAACGATCAGGTTTGGCGTCTGAACGAACTGGTTCGGGTACAGCGATAGCTCGCCAAGATCGTTTTTTGCGAACGTCACGAACCGCGAATGCGCCCAATTGCTACCGTCGCGAGCCTGCCAACCAAATACCGTGACACTATCGCCCGGCAACATTGTTTCCGTTCTCTTCCAGCCCACCCGGTTCAGCACGACGGGCGGATAGCCTTCAAATTTCCAATTCGCGACATTGTCGTTTTGATCCTTCACGTCCATGAAGAAATAAAAGTGGGGATTCGTCCATTGAATACTCGTAACGATGCCAGTCAGCGTGATGGGCTTATTAGCGTCATATTCTGCACCAAACGAATGATGGGCAAATAGAGGTGCCGCAGCCAACAACACGCAACACGCAAGAATGATGAGCCTCATAGATTCTCCCTCGGACAAGTCCTGCCAAAAATAACAGAATTTACCGCTTATCGACGACGATTTTACCATTCCCCCCGCCTTGGTTAAGGCGGGGTGGCTGCGCCCATCAATCAGACGTTTAAGCTGCTTTGTAAATCGGCTGTGGTTTGGCATACTGCCGTTCTGGGGAAAAAGGAGGCATTGTTAATGCGCTTTGCGAAGCCGGCCGTCTTGGGTGTTGTGTGTTTCATCTTGGGAGCTGTTGTCACACGGTACTACGACACTCACCGGCGGACGCCGCAACCCAACGAGGCTGCACAACGCGCGGAGGTCGCGAAGATTGATTTCCAGAACCAACCGTTGTGGGCATATGGTTTCGACCGGCCTCCTCTTCCGGGTGAAAAAGCTCTTCCGCAGAATCCACCAAGCCGAAATTTGCGCCCCAATGAAGATCCGGTCGAGCAAACAAGGCTCATGCGTCTGCCCGGCAGCAACGCGGCATATTCTCGTGTCGACGTCCGCGACGGACAAAACGTCATCGATTGGTTCCCTGACGAGCACCCGCCAATGCCGAACGTCGTTGCGCATGGTCCCGCTGCGTTGGGTAAAAACACGCGCGGCTGCGGCTCGTGTCATTTGCCGACCGGCAAAGGCCGACCGGAGAATGCACCCGTCGCGGGCCTGCCGGTTCCATACATCATGCGGCAGATTCAAGACTTTCGAAGCGGCAGGCGGCATAGTGCCGATCCGAGAAAGCCGAACACGAACACGATGATCGAATTGGCAAAATCATTGACCGACGAAGAACTGAAAGCCGCCGCGGAGTATTTCGGCTCCATGAAGTGGTGGCCCTGGGTTCGCGTCGTTGAAACGAGTCTGGTGCCGAAGACGCGCATCGCGGGCAATCTGTTTCTGCCGCTGGAACAAGAGAAGACCGAACCGATCGGCATGCGCATTATCGAGATGCCGGAGAACGAAGAGCAGGCCGAGACCTATCGCAATCCGCACTCCGGATTCGTTGCCTACGTGCCGGTGGGGAGTATCAAGAAAGGGAAAGATCTGGTCACCACCGGAGGCGCAAGGATCGTTGGAAACGAATTTATCCGAGGCAAGTCCACCCCCTGCATCACCTGCCACGGAGAGGATCTGATGGGCCAGGGCGATAGCCCGCCCATCGCCGGCCGCTCACCGAGCTACCTGGTGCGCCAAATCTGGGACATTCAACAGGGCACGCGGAATAGCGAACCGGCACAGTTGATGAAGCTCGCGATCGCAAACCTGACATCAGAGGACATGGTTGGCATCGCGGCCTATGTCTCCTCACGCGTGCCTCGGAAGACCACCGAGCAGTCGCCGGTCCCCCTCGTCACTTCGCGCTAGAGGCTTCGGTGGCTTCGCAACTTTTAGTTGATGCCGCAGCCTCCCCTCCTCTGCGAGGAGGGGAATACTCCACATTCAACATTTCTTCGATTTATTCACATCTTCTATGACCGCCCGCGATGTCATTGATTCGCAGAAGAACGGGCGTTCAATGGAGCCCTAAGCAGTTCCGAACTGACAGGTCCAGCCGTCATGGCCGGACTTTTTTGCCTGCCTCAACACCACACCGCGAAACTGGGAGGGATCTCCCATCGCTCCGTAGGCGGAAACTCCCTTATCTCGGAGAGTTCACCGCCACATGAAGACTAGTTTCTGCACCACAAAATGCGAGATCTGTCCCTCCCAACAAGATCGCACAGTCCGATGCGGCGGCTCGATACCAGCCGTTATGCTGTTCCCGTTTTGTGTGGTTGCCGTTTTCCGACCCCGTCTTCGTACTCACGGAAGAGGAGAAGAAATGAAGAGGATCTTGCTGCCTGTCTTTTTGCCCCTGCTTCTGACCTCCGCGCTCGCACAACAGACCAGGCCGCCGCAAGCTAGTAATAGATGGAGATATCACCCGTCCAGAGTTCTCGTGAGATTTCGGGGTGCGCCGCAATTCCATCCCGGGTCAGGACAAGCCAGGCTGCTCTCGCAGCAGCTGAACCTTTTCCTCGTCGATAATCCGCAAGACGTTCCCGTCCCTGATGCCATTGCCGGATACAAGAGAAATCCGAATGTTGTTTATGCGGAGCCGGACTATCAGGTACAGGCCATCGACACCACACCGTTAGATCCGATGTGGTCCCAACAGTGGGACATGACAAAAATCCAAGCTCCAACCGCGTGGGATAAGCAAACGAACGCCGGCGATGTTGTAGTTGCCGTTGTGGACACCGGAATCGCCTCGAATCACCCGGATTTGCAGGCCAATCTTTGGACCGATCCGGTGACATTAGCACATGGTTTCACGTGCATCGGCGGAACCTGCACTGCTGGAGGCGACGACGATTTCGGCCATGGAACCCACGTGGCCGGGACAATTGGAGCCGTTAGCAACGGCATTGGTATAGCCGGTATCAATTGGGTCGTGAACCTGATGTCGATGAAGTTTCTCGATTCCACCGGCAGCGGTTCCATTTCCGATGCCGTCGTGGCGTTCAACAAAATCGCAGAGCTCAAAATGGCGGGCATCAACATTCGAGTCACGAATAACTCCTGGGGCGGCGGCGGTTACACGCAATCGCTGAAAGACGCCATGGCGCAAGTGGAATCACTGGGAATTCTCGATGTTTGTGCTGCCGGTAATAACGGAGCTAACGCGGATGTCTCACCGCTGTATCCTGCCGCCTATGACAACCGGGGCATTGTGTCCGTTGCCGCATCCGATTCCAACGATGCCTCGGCTTACTTCAGCAATATAGGTCTGGCGAGCGTGGACATTG
>Ga0209376_1001483_pt1 | contig 23561 bp, 20 predicted proteins | sample GraSoiAngelo_134_FD_185891 | JGI IMG/M metagenome (GOLD analysis project Ga0209376, IMG submission 185891) | Grasslands soil microbial communities from the Angelo Coastal Reserve, California, USA - 14_0929_05_30cm (SPAdes) (version 2) | ecosystem: Environmental > Terrestrial > Soil > Grasslands ... | reverse complement strand
ACTGTTTCAGAGGGCGATTTCAAGACCTGTTTCGAAGCCCGATCTCAAGAAGCGTTTCCAGAACTGGTTTCAAAACGTGATTTTCAACTGCCCTGTTTCCATTCTGTGAATTATAGGCAGCGATTACGCGAGTTGATCCGCGACGTGGTGGTGGTTTGAGATAGAAATATTCTCGGTGGAATAGAGGAGGGAAGTGATTAATATGACATACGTTATAGCGCGCGAGTTAGATGACGTATGTCATATGCCCATCCCGAAGTATTGGTAAGTAGCGACTGGGTCCAACAACACCTAAACGACCCGAAGGTAAGGATCGTCGAGGTTGACTATGATCCCGTTGCAAACTATCAGCTGGGACACGTTCCCGGCGCGGTCCTCTTCGACTGGAAGAAAGACCTCAACCACCCCCTCGAAAGAGACATCCTATCCAAACAACAACTAGAACACCTATTCGCCAGAACAGGAATCGCCCCAGACACGAAGATAGTTCTCTACGGCGACTTCAACAACTGGTTCGCGGCCTACGCCTTCTGGGACCTACAATACTACGGCGTCAAAAACGTCGTACTTATGAACGGTGGACGGAAAAAGTGGATCGACGAAGACAAGCCGCTGACTAAAGATGTTCCCACGTACCCAACCACTAGCTTCAGGGCATCAGGACCCGATGAGAGCGTTAGAGTCTATTTCAAACAAGCCTTTGACCTCTACCAGAAGCCAAACGTAAGACTTGTGGACGTTAGAGGACCGAAAGAGTTCACCGGCGAAGTCCTCGCGCCACCAGAGTACCCGACAGAGCACGCACAGCGTGGAGGCCATATTCCAGGCGCGGTCAATATTCCGTGGTCCCAAGCGGTCCAAGAGGACGGTACGTTCAAGGGTCCTGAGGAATTGAAGAAGCTCTACGAAGACAAGGGGATCATCGCCAGCAGGGAAATTGTAACCTACTGCCGGATCGGCGAGAGATCCTCGTTCACATGGTTCGTGCTGAAGTATCTCCTTGGCTACCCGAACGTGCGGAACTACGACGGATCATGGACCGAGTGGGGAAACCTCGTCCGTAACCCTATCGAAAAGCCAAGCCAGACGATAGCGCAACCCGTTCCGGCATAGCGCGCGCCCAACCCAACCCCCCTTGTTTCCTTCCTCTCTTTCTTTCCAGCAGTTATCTCAGTATTTTTTCCGAACGATGAAGTGGAAGAGGTTTTCCTCCTGCCGCCAGTCAACTAGCTCGTGGCCAGTCTGATCCGTCCACCGAACCATCTCCACATAGGAGGTAGGATCATCCGTCACAAGATGAACGACATCTCCGACTGAAGCTGTCGCGAGAAGTTCGTTGAGACGGGCAAGAACTGCGGAACACTCTGTTCCGATCTCATACATCTCATGGTCAGGAAAGGCTTTGAAACAGCGAGCATGAAATTCGGCGATCTTCTTCTTGAAGACCTGTGTCGCGTCCGCCGCTCTTGAAAAGAGACCACTTTCTCCTTGAAAACTCAGCGGTTTTAGCCTGACAATCCATCCTTCACCGTAGGGTGCGTCGTTCATGAGCTTCGGCCGTTTGACCAAGTCACTGTTTACCAGTGATATGATTCCTGCGAGGGGGGAGGGGATAGGACCAACGAATTTCAGGCTTTCAAGGGTCCCGAGGCTCCTCCCCCTTTCCACTCTCGTCCCAGCAGGACGGATGCGTACCGATGTGAATTTTCCCGCGATGGCTGAAAGAAGACTTGTCATTCCTACAGTTACTTCGTTTTCATCGCCTGTGATCCAAGTGTTTGCTTCCAGATCGTACAGGAGATGGTCCGGGAAGCTGCAGTGATCTATCTCCAGTTAATATCACCCAATTGGCACTGGGTTGCAAGCTCTAGGAGTGTGCCTTGCATCGGAATGAGGTTGGGACAAGAGCTCCAGGTATTAGGACTGACGATTGATCCCAAGAAAGTCCTAGCTTTGAAAACTAATTCGGGTTCATTCTGGCGCAATATATAATGTTCAGACAACTTCGCTCGAAATAGCACTAGCTCATAGGGATCTGGGTGAAATCAGCCCCCTGACAGGGCAAAGCTGAGAATGCCGAGTTGAATCGGAGGAGGGCTAGTTCTGCGTTCTCTGTCCCGCCTTCTTGTGAAGAGTCCTACCATCACGCGTTCCTAGGGAGACAGATCCAATCTTTCAAGTCCAGCAACGAAATTCCACCGCGAGAAGTTAGCTTCACGTCTTCCTGCGATTACTTTGGACTAGCTGCTGTATTCCACCCATAAGAGCAAGTAACGGCCCAATGGAGAGGCCAATCAATCCTGCGGACATGCCTAATTGTACCCCCACTTGAACAAGTGCCAACCAACCTATGATGGACATTACTATTGCCGTGATACTCCATTGACTCTGCATCTCACGTCTCGCCCAAGAGATAGCACCTCCGATAAGTATCAAAAGGCCCGCCATAAGGACGATTGCGCCATCATTCAGTATCGACTCGTTAACTCTTGTCACGTAGCCGAAGCCCAGGACCGCCGTCTGAAACCCAAGAATGAGCAGCATGACTCCCCCAGTCATCGCCACCGCCCATCCACCTGTTAGCGCGTTAGTCATGGGCTTAGAACACACGAGAGAGGAGGATTTAACAGCATACTCCATAGCACGCTGGATAACTGCGTTCTGCGAGAGAGACAGTCGTGAAGACCTCTGCTTTCCGGGTCGTGCCTGACACTTCGCCATTCGGACGATGAAGACGTGGCAAAGCAATGTACAAGGAGGCTGAAACAACTAGAAGCCCTGCCGTGATAAGAGCAGAGCGAGTCCTCTGCAAGGTGAACAGTTTTCCTTCGAGCGAAGATGTGAGGTTGCTCCCAACCGAGAAATTGAACTTGGAGGCTAGTGGGGTGACTCCGTTCAGGATATGAACAGCCCGAGCCAAAGATGTCTCGAGACCAGAATCCACGAGACCCGAAGAGTCTGCATAGACAAGTATCTTGGTAATAGGATTGTAGCTCAACAGGGTCGGAAAGACATCGCTCCAATTCGCCAAAACGAGAGGGAAACCAAACCCGTCGGGGGAGAGATCTGCAACGACTCCGTCTACCAGTTTCCATATCGACTTGAGGTTGATATTCACGACTCCAGCAATAGTGAAGTTCCTAGCAACGTTGACCCGAGACTCCTGGGTGTAAGAATAGAACGAGAACTCACCCGGCAGGACATCACCAACATGGAAACGAGACGCGTTGGGAGCACGATTCCACATGTAGACCTGGCCAGTCCCGAGCTGACCAAGTTGACCGGTCCCATTGACAATTGTGATACCAGAATACACAATCGACTGATTCGGAATCCCGTAGATATCAATGAGGACGCTTGACCCTGAGACATTGGCCGTAAAGAGTTCGTTCGAACGCAATTCCGCCTGCCTAACTCCGTCCACACTTAGCAGCTCATTGACTAGGGTGCCATACTGCTCTGATGTTATCGTCGATAGCGAGCCGACTGAAAAATGGGAGGGAAGGTCTGAGAAATCTTGGAACGTTTCTTTCGGTGCTATGAACGCAGCGCCGAAATACGCCGCTACAAATAGGCCAATCGCTAGCGCTATGAAAAGCAATGCTATCACATAGCTTCGCCGCCAGTGTAGGCCTTGGGACAAATTCCCCGACAATGTTGTAGATATCCTGAACGCTCGGTTGGCCTCTTATGGCAGTTGCGGTCTTTCCAACGCAGTGATTAGAAAAGCCTCACAAGTCTGAGAGAGAGATAATCCTGACGATCAAAGCGTGGGCCAATGTCTTTACCCCATGAGAGCCTACGAATCCGAACGCCAAAAAATTTAGCACTTTCGTCCGTGTAGGGACGAAAAAACTGGACAGATGACAGGGATTTCCCTGAGTAACATATAATAGAGAACTGTAGGGATTTGCTGAATCTCTTCGGCTAGAAAGGTAGGATTCTTTGCCCCGTTTCAAGAGTTCAGCGGACATTCTAAAGATCGTCTCCAACAAAGACCAAATCCGCAACATCGGCATCATCGCGCACGTGGATCACGGTAAGACGACGATGACCGACAGTCTCCTCTCGGGTGCGGGACTGCTCTCGCCATCTCTGGCGGGAACGGCTTTGGCGATGGACTTTATGGAGGAGGAGCAGAAGCGTCAGATGACTATCAAAGCCGCGAACGTCAGCCTCTACTATGAGCACAATGACATGGCTTTCGTCATCAACCTGATCGATACGCCAGGGCACGTGGACTTCTCAGGCAAGGTTACGAGGTCGCTCAGGGCTATCGACGGGGCAGTGGTGGTCGTCGACTCTGTTGAGGAGGTCATGGTTCAAACCGAGACAGTGACCCGGCAGGCACTAGAAGAACGAGTCCGGCCTGTACTCTACATTAACAAGATTGACCGGTTGATCAAAGAACTGAAACTCAACCCAGAGCAGATACAGGAAAGAGTTGCAAGGATAATCAAGGACTTCAATGCTCTCCTCGACCTCTACGCTGAGCCTGAATTCCGAGAAAAGTGGAAAGTGAGCTTCGCCACCAATACCGTGGCGATGGGCTCGGCCAAGGATAGGTGGGGCTTCAACGCCGCCGTGGCCAAGAAGAAGGGCATCAAGTTCTCTGATGTGGTCGACGCCTACCTGAATGGCAAGGTGGAGGAGCTCAAGAACAACTCACCAATCCACGAGGCCATTCTGGGAATGGCGGTGGAAGTGATGCCCCCGCCGCACAAGGCTCAGGTCTACAGGATTCCCAAAATCTGGCACGGGGACCCTGATAGCGAGTACGGGCAGGCGATGATCAAATGCGACGACAAGGGCCCCGTCCTTATGTCCGTCACCAATATCGTTGTTGACCCGCAAGCGGGTGTTGTTGCAACCGGCCGCCTTTTCTCAGGCACGGTTACCGACGGCGAACCAGTCTTTCTGATCAACTCCCGCACGCAAGGAAGGGTCCAGCAGGTAGCTATCTACATGGGCCCACAACGGGAGATTGTCGGGCATCTTAGCGCAGGTAACATTCCAGCTCTTCTGGGACTGGAGAACGTGAAGGCAGGGGAAACCCTTGCCTCTGTGAAACAATTCGTTCCCTTCGAAGCTGTCCACTACGTCACCGAGCCGGTTGTCACGATAGCGGTGGAGCCGAAGTTCAACAGAGATCTTCCCAAGCTGGTTGAGATCTTGAGAAAGCTCTCTCTTGAAGATCCGAACCTCGTGACTAGTATCAACGAGGAAACTGGTGAATATCTGATCTCAGGAATGGGCACGCTTCACCTTGAGATTGCTAACACGTTGATCACTAAGACTGGGATGGAGATTGTTACCTCCAAACCCATCGTTATCTACCGTGAGGCGGTGCGAAGAACTGCGGGGCCTGTTGAAGGCAAGTCGCCTAACAAGCACAACAAGATCTACATCGAGGTGGAACCGCTCGAAGACGCTGTCTTGGACCTGATCAAGCAGGGCAAGCTCAGCGAGTATGGTGACAAGGCGGAGATGGCTAAGACCCTCCGAGCAGTTGGATGGGAGCCTGAGGAGGCAAGGGGAGTCTGGAGCATTGACGAGCCCTTCAACATGATTCTAGACGTGACCAAGGGAGCTCAGTACATGCAAGAGGTGAAGGACATGGTACTTGCAGGCTATCGGTGGGGAATCAAGGAGGGCCCCATTGCGTACGAGCAGATTCGAGGGTTGAAGGTCAAAGTTACTGATGTCAGTCTTCACGAAGACCCAGTTCACCGGGGTCCAGCACAGATAATGCCGATGACGCGCAGGGCGATGTTCGTGGCCTTCCTCGAAGCCGCACCGACGTTGCTGGAGCCTGTTCAGAAAATTACTACACGCGTTCCAAACGAGCTATTGGGGGCCGTGACGAGTGTTATCACGCAGAAGCGTGGAAAGATTGTCTCAGTTGATCAAAAGGGACATTTAGTCTCGGTGGTTGGAGAGATGCCTACTGCCGAAAGCTTCGACTTGTCCGAGGTCATGAGGAGCCAAACACAAGGACGCGCGTTCTGGGGATTGGAGTTTGCTCGTTGGTCACCGGTTCCAACCTCGCTTCTGCAAACGGTTGTCGAGGGAATCCGGAAACGAAAAGGACTCTCGCTCGAGCCTCCGAAAGCTTCGGACTTCATGGAAGCGTAGAGTACCTCGTTAGGACCTCTCACACCCCCCGCCCATTAGGGACTACTGCGCAACGGTCTCAAGAGGCGGAGTCTCTGAAGGTACCATCGATGAGACTTGAGTGGTCTCATCGGCTCTCGTGAGCCATCCTCCTTTCCATGGCGTGACCAACCCGTACAAGAAGATCGTAAGAGTAATGAAAAGTGAAACGAAGACGAACATCATTCGATACGGAACAGACTCTATTGAAGTCCTCTGATACTTCCACGTATTGAGTCCATGCAGAAACCCTACGAATATCGTGCCCGCGAGGAAGCCGGCGGTACCCATCCATTCACCGCGAAGGGGGAAGACGAACAGCCACAGGACAACTATCGCAGGGCTCAACATGAGCAGAAACTGGAACAGGTAGGACACTATGGAAGCGGGGAAAGACTTCCGCCACATGAACCGCCACGACAAAACGGAACCATGAATCCAAGCACGCGTCCAGCGAAGCTGCTGTCTCAAGAACTGCCTAGATGAATCGGGTACGATCGTGTGGACGACAGCGTTCGACTGGTAAACAACTCTCGCGCCTTTCCCTGATAATGCGAAAGCGGTTAAGATCCTGTCCTCTCCAGGGGATTTTATGAGTCTGCTGGCCATCCCGCGAGATACCCAGCTTTCCCTCTGCACATCATCCATCACAATTGAAGTAGTTACGGTAGGTCCATCCTTCGCCCATTCGTGAATGATTGGAAGAATCGCCTCTTTTCGGTATGCGGCGAGCATGCCGGAACAGCAGCTGACGCATCCAAAACGAGACTCCATTCCTTTCAAAAGTCGGAACATCTCTGCGTACCAATAGTGTTGTAGTCTCGGGAGGATTCCTTCGTCCTTGTTTACGGCCTCTCCGTGGCCGGATACGGCCATGACTCTGCTGTCTCTGAAGGGTTGGACGAGAAGCCTGATTGCATCCTTGTCTACGAAGCTATCACTGTCTATACAGACAACAATCTCTCCTTGCGCATGGGCTATTGCGGAGGCAAGGGCGACGCGCTTTCCATAGTTTCTCTCGTGCCTGACGAGTTTAAGGCGGTCCGAAAATTCCGACTCTTTCTTTGCCCTTTGCATCCCTTCCCAAGTGAGGTCTGTGCTCCCGTCATCGACGACTATCACTCGCATCTTAGATGTGGGATAGTCGCCGTTGAACACGGTCCTGATTACCGACTCGATTACCCCCTCCTCGTTTTTCGCGGGAATGATCACGGTGATCTCGGGTCTGAACCCGGTATCAGTCTCCGGCTTGTAGCCCGCGGTGGCTACGTACATGAAAATGAGGAATCCGGTCATTGACGCTGAATATAGACCTAGGATGGTGTCCTGAGAGGATCTGATCCAGACAAGCATTATTACGAGTATGGATCCGTAGGTGAGAAGGGCGACCAACCCGTTAAGCAGTCTGTTCCCACTAGTCATTCATGCAACCGCAGTATGACGCACATTCGTCGATACAGTGAACTGCATCGGTTGCCCCGGTGAAAAGTATTGAGGTGATCAACTCATTTTTCTATCTTAGGATACCTAGATATTGCCTTATTCTAAGAGTGCAGAATTGGGGGCGCGCGTCGCTAGGATTAAGCCGGCCGATGCTTCACCGGGCCGGAGCCGGCTACTCCTAACAGGCTACTGAGTTTGCCTTTGCATCTGGGAGGACCGAGCCCTGCTCGAACTGCTCACGATTATCAGTACGAACCCAACTATGAACAGCACCGTGAAGGTCGCGTTGTCGAGCAAACCATTGATTGCCAACAACGCGGGTCCCACGATGAGGAAGAAACCGGCGATGGCGGTGAGCTTACCGATTGTTCTCACAAAGATTCTGAGAGTATATCTTATCGTGAATAGTTGAACCTAACGGATCGACGAGAGCAGTTCCAGTCGAGTATCGGAGAAAACGCTTAGAAAGAGTGGCCTTGTTGAGCCGTAACAGCGGCCGTGGTCCAGAGTCAGCGCTCACCTCTGAGGGTTGACGGGCAGCCTGGTCTATGACACCGGCTTCCCATTACTGTATGGAAAGAGCCGGGAACCCGGGTTCGAATCCCGGCGGCCGCACCAAAGCTTCCACACACAAAGAAGGATCGCAGACGAATATAATGTAGAAATTCGTGATCCCGATCTCTATCTCCAGGAAGACCCATACACCATGAGTGATGATCGAATGCAGAGAAGTGCGCTCTCAGTGCCTACTGATCTAGGCAGAGTGCGCATCGAATCAATTCTCGAGTATTGGGGCAGAATCTCAGAATGTGGCTCTTTCTCAGTAGAATCATCGCTGAAGATTCTTCTGACTTCTTGCGAGAAAACTCCATGGCAACTGGATAGAACTCCGGAACGCAAGAGGTCTAGAAGGACCCTTAGGACTTATTTCTTAACGCCCTCAAGATAATTCTCCCTGCCTCTTACACGGAGTGGATTGTGATTGCGAATTATAGGGGCTTTCCGCATTTCCCGCAATAGATCGCATCCTCACTCTCAAGGTAGCCACAATTGCGGCATTTCACTTTGACAAGGGATTCACTTTTGAGCGGGTTTGCTCCAAATCCTTTCTTCAAGCCTCCGGCAGCGGCCTCTGAGACTCGCTCAATCGCGGGTGATGCCTCAGACGCTACATACGTGGTTACTGGCCTGATTAGCCCAAGTCTAAGCGCTCCGAATCCAAGTGCTAAGAAAATTATCCCGATAAGTGCTGTGACGAACGATGAGTTCATCCGGGCTTGGTTTGCTGCGAAGTCGAACGGGTTTGAGGAAGGCGCCATCATAGACGTTGCCGACACCAGGAAGAGGATTATCCCTATGACCATCAGGATTGCCCCGATGGCCGCTAGTGATCCGCGATCCAAGCCGAATAGGGACCCGTCATCACGGCCCATTTGAATCGCTACGGAATAACAGGGGAAAACTTGAATTAAGCTTTTGCTGCAAGGAACGCTTCATAATACTTACTTGGTAGCCAACGATTACCAGACGTAAATCACTCTGGTAGACAACACATTCGTTTGGATTTAGTTGATCCGAACAGTTTTCGTCGTCGTAATCTTCTTTCTGTGTGTGTACGCGCACCAAAGCTTGGCCTTCGTAAGATCCTCCAACTATCTTCGAAGGTGTGGTGAGTTTTGCTTCACAAGCTTCTCATGTTCTTATTACGCTAGTTTGTACGTACGACTGTCCGGCCTGACCGCTCTTCCAACCCAGTACGATATTAATGGTGGATACCACAAGTAGAGCCTAATCGGGACGCCTAGCAACGTCCATTCCCAGAACTGAGGCGCTACCGAAAGCAGTGTGAGAACCGCGAGTATAGCCATTCGGTTCCGTCCGTTCCGGAATAGAGTAACGAGTTCAGGCGCCACAAGCCTCTTCTCTTCCAAGCTGATAACGTGAGCGAATGTTGCCAAGATTATCAGGATTCCTCCGAGATCTAACGCAAAGAGTTGGGAAGAATAGTTCTGGATCATGGATACCTCGGCCGGATTTAGAGCTGGACTTGCCACCTCAACACCGTTTAGCAAGTATGGAACAATCGCAACTAGCAATAGTAGTCCCACATTGAGGAATGTGACTGTTCTTGTCTCGATTGGTAAGACGGACATGTACGTAGTATAAATCAGCCATGCTGTGATGAGCACAAAGAACGTGTAGGCGAATGCGAGTATGTGCGTTGTTATCTCTCCAGTGCTTTTCGGAGGATTCGCTATCAGAGCTATTGAGCCGATCGAAAGCGAGAGCCCGAAAATCAAATCAGCAAGTGTCTCAATTCGTGGTCGCGGATGAGCCCCACCGGTCTGCTGCTGCATCGGGGCGTCTTCAGGATAGTGTGTATTTGGTCTTTCGGGGCCAACCTAGTCAGATCGCCCTTCATGAAACTGGCGGCCGAACCGCGTCGACTATCGCAGCACTGGAATCGTTCTAGCACGAGATTGTCTTCGTCTTAGAATCAGAAAAGAAGTTATGAAGAATATCACGCCAACCTGGAGCAATGAACCTGCAACGAAGGTCAACGATGCCAGGGTTGGTCCAGCGTCAGCGAGAGAGTAATGCTCGGGTTGTGGGAGAGAAACAGCCAAAGTCGCAATTGAGAGGACAAGGGCTGGAGGATATGCCTTCTCGCGGCCGGTCGCCACTCCAACTGCGACTACCAAGTAAAGCACCCAACCCGCAAGAATTGAGTACAACAGCCAAGAAGGGACCATCAGAGCGTACAGTTGCGCCAGGAGAGCGACTCCAAGAAGTACCGATGCGTAAATGAGCCCGTTGGCTGCCCGTTTCAGCAGCCTCAGCCTGGTATCGAGTGCCTCCAATCTCAAGCCCCGAGTCGGAAGAGCAACCGCATGTTGCTCATATCTCGTACATCTATATCCTCATGATCAATTGCCCCGAGAATGTTTGTCGGAATCACGCGCGGAATTCCTTGCAATCGCAGCGATAGTCGAAACTGGAATACGAGCACTTAGGTGAGTGAATCAACTTTGCGTGCCCGCAATTGGTGCAATACTGCTGGCCTCCAACTTGAGCCACTGGCTCGCTAGATGGGCATACTTTGTGGACCATTCTGTCCTCGGTCTTGCCCCTTCCCATCTTTGTCCTAACTACGATTACCTCTTCCTCAGGTATTCGAATCGGCTTGTGACACCGGGGACAGAGATTACTGCTCAATCCGAAACCTCGACCGACAAATCCTTAGAATGCCTAGGACTTCGCCGTCATTTGAGGAAGAACCTTTCCCGATCGCGCTTTGTAAGCGGGCACTCCAACTCCGACAGCGATCATGGGGCTCTTCTCTTCAGCGTGTGGTGAGAAGAATTCTGTGACAGCATCGTCGAAGAAGGTTGAGCCAGAGGCGCCATTTCCCAAGGCATAAGAAGAAAGGTAGATCTTCCCCGCCCGGACACCGGCCTCAAACTGGGCTACTCGATAGCCTCTGTTGCCGAGAGATTTGAGAACGGAGTTGAGGTTGGTCATTAGGAAGAATACGATGCTGGCATCGCTAAAGAGCTGTTGTCCGAGACAGAGATAACCCGACATGGTGCGATTGTTGAGAACCTTCAGCTGTTCGACCGAGTTTGTGTTTACATTGTAAAAATAGGACCCGGGAGGGATTCCCTGGACCTCATTGGCGATGAAGTAGAAATCAGTCAACGTCTCGCTATCTGGAAGGAGGTCTAAAGGGATCTTCGTCGCAGATGATTGGAGAATCGCCGAGAGGTGGTCGAAGGAGATGGGTTCACGGGCGAATTTTCGAGTGGACCCTCGGATCAGAATCACTTCATCTAGGGGAGGAGACAGATCTTCTTTCCACGCTCGCAATGGAAAAGCTGGCGTGGTTGTCGGAGTTGTTCCTTGGGATAGCCTTAGACTCTTCCTCCAAGCTTCGGCCTCAGACTTGCTTCTCAATTGGGAGGCCTCGTTAGTTTCCCAAATTAGTGGATAGTCAACCTCCTCACGTGATAGGGGATTGATCTCTAGGGCAAGACTTGGGATTGGTTGACGTAGTCTGAGAGCCTTTGGGTTATGATCAATTCCGACAACTGCCAGGGCAACGGTTGCCTCTTTCTTTGCCTCCAGACTCAGAAGCTGGTCGATCTCGGAATCGGCGAAGCCTAGAATGGCTTTGGCGGCTATGCCGGCTGAGTTCGAGGTGGCGAGAAGGTTGGCGACGATAACTCCCGAGTCCCAGAACCAGTGACGATAGGATCTCGCTTCATACTTCCATGCGTTCCTCCATGCCAGTGATGTGAATGCCAAGGTGAGCGGTGCGAACAAGCTATCAGAGCTGCCTGCGTAATCCAGTGCGGCTCGATAGTCTCCCTCTCGCAGCCTCACTAACGAGAAGTGCAAAGGATTGAAGTGATATACTCCTGCTTCTAGGCCGGGAATTCGACCGGAGATTACGTAGAGTTCGATGGGATACAGGGCACCTGTCGCGGACGCAGCCCGCATGTAATAGACCTCCTTGCCAAATCTCATCTTTCGTGTAAGACCGGCGGAAAAGAAGAGAAGCTCGGAGAGCACCCCTATGTCGATCTTTTTGACGTCTGCATCCTTCTTCTCTCCCTTAATTGCCTTGATAGAGTTCTTTTCAGGGCGAGGAAAGTTGCGTGGAAGGGCGATAGAAGCGAGATTCTTGTATTCTTTGAACTGTGCAGGTTTGTTGTCCCAGTCGAGGTAGTGGGCGGACGCTCCGATACTGACTTCGGAGTGCTTTGTAGCTTCGTGGTAGGTCATAGCTGCACTGAAGTCTTTGCCGGCCATTTGGCTGATTCTTGCCATCTCTCGTAATTAGTCTTCTCGAATCCCCCAGGAGTCTTTGCGGTTGGGAGTTTCGAATCCGAGGCGCAACGAATTTATCCGCGACAAGAGTCTTCCGTATTGGGTTGAGAAGGTAGCTTGGCTAAGTATGCTGACATTGCGGTAAAGGGGTCAGTGGAGAATATTCAGAACCTGGCCCTTCAAGCGTTCACATCCAACGGGTTCACAATCCAATGGGACGGTCCCACGAAAGGAAAAGCGGAGAAAGGAAGCAAGGGAGCCAATATTCTGCTTGGCGCGATGGCTCAGCATCATAGCGTAACGTTTGAAATATACCCCGCCACCGAGGGTGGAACCCTCAGATTGATCAAGGTGGGCTCAGGCGCTGCAGGAGGACTCCTTGGGATGAGAAAGGTTAACAAACAATTCGACCAGTTGACTGACACACTCTCCGCGTGGTTCAAACAGCAAGGACTCTTGCTCAACGTCAAGAAAGAGTAGACAGGACCTGCTTCCTCGCGGCGTGGGGTTTCAACCTCTTACCCAGATCCCTGCGCCTAAATAGAATCTAACGTCCTAGTTGCCAAACGACAGATATGCTGCGCGGGAAATCAGTCTCCCCTAGTGATGTCGTAACTCAACTTAACCAACTGTACGACGATTATTGGGAATTTATCCTCAAAGAGTATCCTCTCAACGCAACCTATCTCGGGGACCATCGATATGACGGATCCTTGGAAGACGCTTCGGAGGACGCTTTCCATCGCCGAGTCGCTCAGTCAAAGAAATATCTTGACCAGTTGAGGAGTATCAAGAAACCATCCTCGAAACCAGAGCTACTCAACTATGAACTCTTCGAACGTGAACTAGAAGACAATCTAGAAGCGGCGAAGTTCCGTCCTTATCTCACGCCTATGACCCAGCAATCCGGACTGCAGATCGACATTCCCGAGCTAGTCACCTATCATCCATTCGGGTCGCTCTCGGATTTCGAGAATTTTTCCAGCCGTCTTCGAGCCTTTCCCCGACTTGTAGACCAGGTGATTCAGAGCATGCGAAGCGGAATACGAGCTAAGATTGTTCTTGCGAGGGTGACTGCGGAAAAGATCATTCCCCAATTGGAAGCTAACGCTGTTCAAGATGCCAAGAGCCTCGAACTTTACAAGGCAATTGAGAACATTCCATCAGGAATCGGTTCAACGGACGCACGTCGCACAACGAACAACATTGAGGAGGCAATCCGACAAATGGTTGTCCCAGCTTTTGAAAAGCTCCTCGCTTTCTTCAAGGAAGAATACCTGTCAGCATGTCGAACGGACGTGGGTATCTGGTCTCTTCCCGACGGAACCGAACGATACGCCTACACTGTTAAACACTACACTACCACAAACCTTTCACCGAACGAGATTCACGAACTGGGACTCAAAGAGCTCTCGCGCATACACAGTGAAATGCGTGAGATAGTACACCGGATTGGTTTCAAGGGCTCTCTTCAAGAGTTCATCGCGTCCCTAAGAAAGGACAGATCACACTACAACACCTCGGCTTCCGAACTAATGTCTGGCTTCAAGAAAATTCTGGAACAGATGGACAAGAAGCTTCCCTTATTGTTCGGAAGATTGCCTAAGGCGAAATACGGCTTCCGGGAAATTGAACCGTTTAGAGCCGAGGCGGCCCCGGACGCATACTACTATCGCCCGCCCGAAGATGGCTCCCGTCCAGCCTACTTCTACGTGAACACATTCCGCCCTGAACAACGGCCCAAGTACACGATGGAGGTACTAGCCTACCATGAGGCTGTGCCCGGCCATCACCTACAACTGGCAATTCAGCAGGAATTGATTGATCTGCCGAAGTTTAGGAGATATGGAGGATATACAGCGTTCATCGAAGGCTGGGGTCTATATTCAGAGGAGCTCCCTAAGCTAGTTGGGTTCTACAAGGATGCACTTTCTGATTTCGGGAGAATAAGCTTCGACGCGTGGCGAGCAGCCCGCCTAGTCGTAGACACAGGAATCCACCACAAGCGTTGGACACGAGAGCGCTCGATCCAATTCTTCCTCGAGAATACGGCCCTCTCAGAACTCAACATAACTTCTGAGGTCGATAGATACATTGCCTGGCCCGGTCAAGCTCTCGCATACAAGATCGGCCAGCTCAAGATCAGCGAGTTAAGGTCAAGTGCGGAGAAGACACTAGGACCGCGTTTCGACATCCGGAAATTCCACGACGAGCTCCTCGGCGACGGCGCATTATCTTTGGACGTCTTGGAGAATAAGATGCAAAATTGGGTTACCAGAGAATCTGCTGGGACCGGGCCCGATGTTGAGTAGGGCCTAGTCAATTCTCTCTGTAGATCACGCTGGTTCCTTTTTTCCTGTTTTCCCAGACTCTAACCTCATGCAGCTCCTTGATTGATGGTTTGAGCCTGTTCCAGATCCATATTGAGATACGTTCCATGGTTGGATTGGGAATTATCTCATTCAGATTCTTCTTGTCCAGTTTCACGATTATCTCTTGGTTGACGATTCTCTCGATAATGCGTGTATCTAGAATCACTCCGCGTGCGTCTGGATTTCCTTTGACGATAACCCTAAGCTCGTAGTTGTGCCCCTGCATCGCTTTCTCGTCAATATCGAGTGTTGCAGCTGACGAAAACTGGAATTCCCTCATCGCAAGCATTTCCATTTCTGGCTGCTCTAGCTCCTGTAGTTCATCAGGTATCTTAGAAAGATATGACTCCCCGAGACTCCTAAAGCCTCAAGCTCTGCCAGTGGAGAGTCTTTCAATCCAAAATGGACCCCCGTTACAAAACCAGGTCTTCTTCTTCCCTCGGAGTTAAGGTCGCCCATAATCTGAGGCGAAACTGTAAGCCTGACCTCGTCGACCAGCATCGCCTTGACAGCGCCCCCTGCCAGGATCGGCCCGCCTTGGATGTCCAGCAGCTTTGTCTTGTAGTCTCGCTTCAAAATCCCTACGGCCTTACCAAGGTCTACGCTTGTGTCTCCAATGGGATACGTTTCGGTAGGCTGAAGATGGTTGTTGCTGTTGGCTTTCAACCGTTTTGCTTGATTCTTCAGCTTCCCTTCTCCTTTTCTTGTGGTAAAAATGATCGGCTTCCACTCGTCCTTCTTTGGGTTGAACATGGGATGGTTCAGATCGACCTCTCCGCTACCAGTTACAACTGCCCTGACCGGCTTACGACCCCTCAAGAGATCTTGAAGGTCTTTGTCTCGGGGATACCAGGTCGCCGCCGGGTTGTCTCTCAAGATTCCGGCACCTCCCAAGACCGCATCGGCGGTCGCCCACCCATACTGAAGCGCTCTATTGTCTGCGCGACCCCCAGCGGCTATGGGATCATTCTTCAAGTGTCGCAGCGCAATCTCCGACCCTCCACGCTGGCCAGATTCGAGGGGAACAGCAACGCCGTCGATCGTTGTAACAAACATCAGGTAAGTGTGGGGACTTCCCTCGACTTTGTAGAATTCCGATAGTTGGGCTAAGGGAACGTTCGGGTCTTCAAATAATTCCACCGTTCTAACCATGGTCGATGGCAATGTTAACAGATGTCTATATTGAGCTTCACGTCCCGGACTTCAGGAAAGCAACCGAGTTCTACTCAAGACTGGGTTTCAGACTCCTGTGGCGAACTGAAGACTATCTTGTAATGAAGAGAAAGAGAAGTGTCATCAACTTTTTCGGTGGTAGCCAGAAAGTGTACTCTCACTCATACTTCGGACGCTTCAAGAAAACCACAAAATGTGGTTTCGGAGTAGAGATAATCATTCCAGTTGACCAGGTTGAACGATTCTACAAGAGTGTAAAGAAGTTCGCAAAGATCGTTCAGCCCTTGCAATTGAAGAAATGGGGACGTCGTGACTTCAGGATAGTCGATCCGTTTGGGTTTTATCTCCGCATAACCGAGAGATATGAGTGGGTCCGCAAGCTCGATACGAACCAGAGGAAGTTGATTGATAATTACAAGATCAAACTCGAAGAGGAGGGGCTGAAAAGTCGGGGAACCCGAAGCAGCTAGTTTCAGTCCAGACTATGAGGGTAGGCTAGATCGTCGCGCTGTTCTATATCCAGTATATGGCCCAGCTTCTTCCTTTTCGTCTCCAGATAGAACTTGTTGAACTGGTTGGGTGGCATCACAACAGGTATTCTCTCAGCCACCTTGATTCCGTGAAGCTGCAGATCCTTCAGCTTATCCGGATTGTTCGTCAGAAGCTTGACCGATTTCACGTGAAGCGACATCAGCATGTGTGCTGCAATGTCGTAGTCTCGTTCGTCAGGCTTGAAGCCCAGCTTCTTGTTCGCCTCAACGGTGTCGAAACCCGTATCCTGCAGTTGGTAGGCTTTGATCTTGTTGACGAAACCGATTCCCCGGCCTTCCTGCCTCAAATAGAGAACTATCCCCCGTTCCATCTTGCCGATTCGCGTGAGGGACTCCTGAAGCTGCTCTCGGCAGTCGCAACGTAAAGAGCCGATAGCATCGCCTGTAAGACACTCGGAGTGCAGCCTTACCGGAACGTCCTCTCTCTCGAAGATATCGCCATGGACAAACGCGGCATGCTCCTTCTTGTCGAAATTGTTCCAGAACGCGACCGCCTGATAGTCACCGTATAGAGTCGGGAGGTTTGCGATAGCCATGACCTTAACGCAGATCTCAGGTGCCTCACGACATGCGTGGTCTTCGCTTTCCTTCAACAGCTGGTTGACGGCCGATTTCGGGATGCCCATCAAGGCCGACGCGAAAAACGGGAACGGTTACTTTTGAGGATTGCTTTCCAAAGACCCTTTTTTCTCGCTCGAAACCACAACGTACGGCAACGGATGACCTCAACACCACGATCTGAGTCTCAATTCGATCGCATAGTCTTTTGTGATGACGGTATCATGAGATCTCGGACTGATGATGGTTCGGATAGCGGTTGATGAAAGGGAGAAGCCTTCGGGAGTTCCTGATGAGCTCAGATCGAAGGGAGTGTCTGTTGAGTATCGTGTCCTTGAGGTAGCGGATTACGTAGTGGGCGAATATGCTGTGGAGCGAAAATCCGCCCGGGATTTCGTCTCATCGTTATTCAGCGGGAGGCTATTCGACCAGGCCTACAGAATAGGTGAGTCCTACAGAGATAAGATTCTGGTCGTCGAAGGCAGCTTGGACGATGAGCTCAAGAGATCCCGGAACCCGCGTTCTCTTTGGGGCGCGCTGATTTCTGCGGTCCTGGATTTTGATATGCACTGTTTTTTCACACATGATGCAAAAGAGACCGCTGAGTTTTTGATCACTCTTGGGAAAGGTGGACGATACAAAGGTCGCCATGGGCCACCTCCTTTGATTGTTCGCAAGCCGAGGTCTCAAGACGTTAGGAGACTTCAGGAATCCATCGTCGGTTCCGTACCTGGTATCGGACCGCGAACAGCTGAACAGCTACTATCCCACTTTGGATCACTAAGACAAACATTCAGCGCTTCGGTTACGGAAATGGCGGTCGGAGCTGGAATTGGCAAGGTCAAGGCTCTAAGCGTTAGAGCGCTTCTAGATGCACCCTACAAGCCTTCAAAAGGGCTCCATTCTCAAACCCAGCTTCGCGCAGAGGCATAGAATCAATGGGGCTATTCCTGAAAGGCTGCGATTGGGTCATCACCCAGAACCCTGATCGAGACGTTCTACGAAACTCCTCTGTTAGCATTGATGACCATGGAACCATTCGGGACATGGGCATAACCCAAGGGTCCCGGAACGACGAAGTTATCGATTGTAGAGGCAAAGTAGTGATTCCAGGTCTGATCAATACGCATACGCATCTCTCCATGACTCTCTTCCGGGGATACGCTGATGATCTCGAACTTCAACAGTGGCTGGAGAAAAAGATCTGGCCCCTAGAGAAGAGACTTACAGGCGAAATGTGCTACCACGGCGCGCTTCTTGGGGCGATGGAAATGACGAGAACCGGAACCACATGTTTCGTTGATATGTACTTTCACATGGAGGACGTTGCCAAGGCTACAGAAGAGGCAGGCCTAAGAGGAATACTCTCCTACGGAATGATTGATCCCCCTACGCAAGAAGGAAAAGAACGAGAGCGAAAGAGCTCCCTGAAGTTGCTCCAACTGGTCCGCGCGATGAAGTCACCGAGAATCTCGTTTGCCTTTGGTCCTCACTCTCCCTATACCTGCAGTGAGGAGACGCTTCTCTGGTGTCGAAAGGAGGCAGACAAGGAGAAAGTCCTCGTTAACATCCATATCGCAGAAACCCGAGGGGAACAGGCGAAGTTTGAACGAGATAAGAAATCGCGCGAGGTAGATTATCTGGATAAGATTGGCTTTATGAACGATAGGGTACTTGCTGCACATTCGGTCTGGCTGACAAAATCGGAAGTCAAACTGTACGGGAGGCGTGGCGTCAGAGTTGCGCACTGTCCCGTCTCCAATATGAAACTTGCAGGAGGAAGCGTTGCCCCACTGCCCGAGATGTGGGAGGCAGGAGTGCCCGTAGGTCTTGGAACCGACGGACCCGCGAGCAACAATAGCCTTGACATGTTCGATACCATGAAAGTCTGCGCTCTAGCTCACAAAGCTCACCGGTGGGACCCGAAGGTAGCAAGTGCCCAGAGAGTACTCGACATGGCCACCATCGACGGAGCACGCGCGATCGGCAAGGAGAAGGAGATAGGCAGCATCGAGAAAGGCAAGCAGGCAGATCTAGTACTTGTTGATCTGAAGGAGCCCAATATGATGCCTATCCACGGAAAGGAGACGGTAATTTCTGACCTCGTCTACTCTGCGAGCGGCTACAATGTCGACACGACCATAGTGGATGGTAAGGTTCTGATGAAAGACAGGAAGTATCTTCGACTGGATCCTGCGAAGATCGAAGAAGGAGTCGACGCCTCAGTTCGCCGACTTATGCATTAGCGAAGCTTGTTCGATAACCAAGTAGCCGCTCTGTCCGTCCCACTCATAGTGAGTCTTCTCGATGCTAATCCGATTATTGAAGTGGGGAGCGTCAAGAACAAAGGTTTCGTACTCGCCCCCTTCGCCCGTCAAATGTATCCCATGCTTTCTCGACAGCTTCTCCAACACAGCCCATCGCTCGTCTGTCAGCTCCTGCCCCAGCCATGACTTGTCTAGGCCTGCAGCTCCGACACCAGAGAGGATGATCTTGAAACCCGCCGCTCTTAAGTCGGTTACAAGTATCGTTGGATCCTTGTGCCAGAGTGGAGCGAAGCTTTTGATGCCTAATGTGTCACAGATTTGGTCAATCCGTGATTTCTGATAGTCGCTAGCAATAGCGCCTGTCACAACTCCTTCTATCCCAAACGTATCTCGTATCCTGTCCAGTCCTTCTAGAAGGCTCGACAGCTCGTCCTTGCCGGCTTCGATAGTACGATGGGGAAGACCCATTGCCTCAGCTTGAATCCTCGTCCAATGCACGTTGGGGAAATGAAACATGAGGGACTCAACCCCTGTTGGCAGAACGCTCACAAGGACTTCCACGTCCCAGCCTTGATGTTCAGCAACCCAGGCGGCGTAGGTGCTATCCTTGCCTCCGCTGAAAAGAACCGCTAGCTTCAAGGGATTTCCTTTAGCATTCGTCCCTTGTTTTCAAACTGTTTCTCGTACAGCTTACGTAGCCGTTGGATGGTGTCCGCTTCTTCGGGGGTCTTGTCGTCTCTGAACTTCGCGATCCTTGCAAACCGCAGTGCGAATCCTGACTTGTATCGGGGACTCTTCTGAATCTCGTTGTGCGCAACTTCTACTACGATCTCTGGTTTCACATGGACCGTCCACTTGGACTCCTTGGTTTTCAACTCTTGGAGTCGCTTCGTTATCATTTCAAACTCTACGTCGGTCAAGCCCTTGAACGTCTTCCCAACAACTAGGTATTCGCCAGTCTCATCGTCCCTGACCGCGAGATGGTAGTTGCTCAACCAACCCACTCTTCTCCCACTCCCCCAATCTGCGGCCACGATAACTACGTCAAGCCTGTCAGCGGGTTTGATCTTGAACCACTTCTTACCCCGTGCACCCGGAGAGTAGTCGCTTGTGAGCGACTTCGCCATCAAGCCTTCATGACCTTCTTTCAGCGCCGACTGCATGAAATCTTCCACGATCTTGGGGTCCCGAGTGACGATTCGGGGAGCAAGAGACTCGGCAGGTGCAAGGCTAGCGAGTATTTCCCATCTCTCCGTGTAGGGGAGGTCTATCAGGGTCTTTCCTCCGGATTGGAGGATGTCGAAGAGATAGAGTCGTAGCGGGATTTTCTCAACCATGTCCTCGATCCCGTGGACCCTGCGGAACCTACGCATTAGATCCTGAAACGGAACTGGCTTTCCGCCCCCTCCTAGAGCGACAACTTCTCCTTCTATCAAGAACTCTGATGCTCTTATCTTGGTCTTAGCATAGTCGACCATTTCTGGAATACTGTCGGTGACATCGGTAAGTCGTCGGCTGAAAATTCTGACTCGATCTTGTTTTCTATGAATCTGGATTCTCGCGCCATCGAGCTTGTATTCGAATGCACTACCTTCCTTGTGTTCGGCGAGGACTTGAGGGATGCTCTCTGCCATCTCAGCCAGCATCGGCTTCACAGGGACGAAGAGTCGCAGGCCTACTTTCTCAAGAGCTACAGACCCCTCGGTCATAGCAATCTTCGCGACATCTCCGATGTCTCCGTGTAGCATGTGTGCACGCCTGACCAATTGTCGGGGGACCTCTGAGGCTTTGGCGATTGCGTCTAGCAAGACTCCCTCGACCACGCCGATTCGCATCTCGCCAAGCAACATTCGGCTAAGATACTCTGTCTCAAGCGGCGTTGTCCTGCTTAGCAGGGAGCTCAGGAGTGCGAGTCTCTTCTCCTTAGAGCCGACTCCCTTTATCTCTGCAAGCTTTCCCAGGGTACTGAAGACCTCTGTTATTGTCAGGGGATTAGCGTCTTCGGTGAGAAGTGTCTGGCTCAGCGTTTTCCCTGCTGCCGAAAGAGTGGCATAGCTTATTTCTAGGACGCGAGGATCAGCCTCAGGGAACGGCTTTCCAGCCAAGAACAAGGTGACATAGGAGACATCCTCAGGTCTGATTTTCCTGAGAACTTTGCTGATGAGAAGAATCTTCTCGTTCCTCTTAGTGGTCTCTTCAAGAGATCGGCAGAGTTGCGCGACAATCGAGAACCTAGCGGGCCGTTGTTCTACCTGAGCCAGTTCTCCAAACCAGCGTCTGTTTTCTCGCCTCTCCTAATGAGACGCTCTGTCAGTCGCTCTACTCTTTCCTTGTTGAAACCGCGCTCCTCTGAGAGGAACTTGACGAGTCCATCACGATCTGGTGAAGACCTTTTCAGCACATATTTTTCGACCACTCTTGGTTTCAAAAAAACCTGACGAACATCGTTTAGATCTTCTGTCAGTTTTGATCTGATCTCTTTGGGCATCTGTTCTATTGACCCGTAGTCTTGAACTAGTTTCAGGGCTTTCTTCGGCCCAACTCCTTTCACGCCTTGGTTGAAGTCTGTTCCGACGAGGATTGCGATATTTACAAGTTGTTCACGTGTGATTCCTAGTAGCGTCAGATTCTCGGAAAGCTTGATCAGTTCTGGAATTAGCGGTCGTGATCGTTGCTGGGCTGGAAGCCACTCGCGTCCCGTCAGAGTCAAGTACCGCGCAAGAATAGGCGCACCGTAGAGAAGGCAATCGTAGTCTTTGCTTCCGACAGCCCAGACGTCTCCTCTAGCCGCCATGTAGCTGGCTTGGGCTTCCGCATCTTCCAAGGCTTCAAGCCAAGGAATCCCCATCAATGTTAGAAGCCGTTTCGAGTCGTCCAATACGGATCCGGTGACGCGACCCGTCATGACAGCTTTGGACCATGCCTTTGCATAATCTTTCTTTGAAACAGCCTCGACATATTCCACTTCGGCTTTCTTTCGGGCTTCTCGCCGCATCTCGATTGTTCTTCTCTTCAACTGGTTTGGCTTTCCATCGAAGACGAAGACTGGCTTCATGTCGAAATCGGCCATCAGGCGGCTGGTTCGCGTAAGCAGACCGATAAGGTGAGAGGTTACTCGTCCGTGGGAGTCGGTGAAGAGGCTCCCATCTCGTTTTCTGACGAGCGCCAAGAACTGGTGGATTTCAATGCTGGCGTCGATCGCGAAGGAGGCGCCCTTGAGAGCCTTGAGGCTGGTCTGCTCTCTCTTCAGAATCGGGGTAAGCACCACTCCCAAGAGACCGCCCTCTTCCCACTACATTAGTCACATGGATTCGGTAGTCTTTAAGACGAAGGTGATGGAAGGGTTGTGTCCTCAAAATATGGAGAAAGGGCTGGGCGCTAAGAGTCGGGCTTCGTCCGCCCACTCTGTCGCTAATTGTCTCTTGACTTGAAGGGATAGCTAGTTGTTTCCCGGCGGAGTAGGCTCCGGGGGTGGAGACGGGTTGAATGGCTCGTGAGGGAACACGAATGAACCTGTATCGTCCGATGGCTTTGTGGCGTGGCCTGATTCGTGGTGACTTGTGTGGGTTCTTTGCTGAGTTCCCTTTGAGGTGTGAGGGCGACCAGTCTTGGGCGAGGCGGATTTCTTCGGGGAGGCTGGTGTCTTTTTCGTTTTTCCTGAACTGGCCTTTAATCTCTGGACTTCTCGTTTCAGGCTGTCGATCTCATTGATTGCCGCGTTTAGGTCTGCGGTGAGTTCTGACGCTAGCTTGTTGAATACCTTGGCTAACTCCTGTAGTGCCTTCTTTGTCCTTGTAGGTGAAGCTGGCATGACTATGCCTTCTTTCAATCGGCGGGTGTAAACGTGCTGTAACCTGCGTCGGCAGAATTAGTGCACAATGATGAGATCGGAAGGACCTAATTGTATTCGGCGTCTTGTTCTATACTCTCTATCCTAGAATCGCATAAGAAGGAACGGTCCCAAAAAGTGGGCTTGGGAACTAAGGCGGCCAGGACAAGTGGGCGGTTTCTAGTTACCCGCTTTCTTGCCGAGGTTATGCCGCTTTACGTATTGCCAGAGTCTCTTGGTCATCTCGGATGGGGTGACCTTCTGTCCTTCCTTCCCACCGAGTACAGTGGCGAGATGTTCGTCTAGTTCGATCCCATAGCCACCGAATGACCCTCTCTTGTTTGGCGTCAGGCTCACCTCCTTGGCCTAAAATCCTAAGCTCCGA
>Ga0209376_1001476_pt1 | contig 23619 bp, 29 predicted proteins | sample GraSoiAngelo_134_FD_185891 | JGI IMG/M metagenome (GOLD analysis project Ga0209376, IMG submission 185891) | Grasslands soil microbial communities from the Angelo Coastal Reserve, California, USA - 14_0929_05_30cm (SPAdes) (version 2) | ecosystem: Environmental > Terrestrial > Soil > Grasslands ... | reverse complement strand
ATGACTCGATCATTTTCGCGTGTGCCAATCCTATTCCTGAGGTTTGGCCTTGGGAGGCGAAGGAGGCGGGTGCAAAGATAGTTGCTACAGGTCGATCTGACTTTCCTAACCAGGTGAACAACTCTCTAGGATTTCCAGGGATCTTCAGGGGTACTCTGGACGTTAGGGCTAAGATGATCAGTGACGAAATGTGCATCGCAGCAGCTAACGAACTTGCTGATATCGCGGAGGAGACGGGTATTGACGAGGGGAGAATTCTTCCGAGTATGAGCGACTGGAATGTATTCCCGAGGGAGGCGGCCGCGGTTGGGGCTGAAGCGGTTAAACAAGGTCTGACAAGGCTAAAACCTACTCGGAGGGAGCTCTACGAGAAGGCGAAGATGATCATCGGTCATGCGCGAAAGTCGACGGATTTTCTTATGCGAAAGGGACTCATCAAGCCTCTACCTCATAGTTCAGGAAGGAGTAGGGCCAGACGGAAAGTCGTAAGATAGCGGTTCTCGGCGGAGCGGGTGAAGAAGGGTTCGGTCTCGCCCTCCGATGGGCGATGGCTGGACACCAGGTGATCATTGGTTCTAGAAGCCCGGATAGAGCAGCCGAGGCCGCGAAGACGATCGCTCAAACCGCTAGGCGCCCAGTTCGCGCGTCAGGATCGAGCAACGAGAGCGCTGTCTCGCAGGCAGATGTGATAGTGCTTACGGTCCCCTTCACCGCGTTACTCGAGACTCTAAAGACGGTCAAGCCCAACTTAAAGCCGGGCCAAGTCTTAGTGAACGTGTCAGTACCCCTTGAGACCGCTGTTGGGGGACGCGCTACTAGAACAGTCGGACTCTGGGCGGGTTCGGCTGGGGAGCTTGCCGCCTCAGTTGTACCGAAAACGGTCAGCGTTGTGACTGCTTTCAACAATGTGAGCGCGGAGCTTCTCAAAGATCCCTCCAAACCAGTCGACTGCGACGTCCTTGTGTGTTCTAACGATGATAATGCGAAGAAGATTGTTCTCGATCTTGTGAAAAGCATCGTGGGAGCGCGCGGCTTCGATGCGGGCGCACTTGAAAACTCGCGGACCGTCGAGCAGATAACCGCGCTCTTGGTATCCCTGAATATCCGGTACAAGGTAAAGAGTGCTGGTCTAAGAATCACCGGCATCTCTCTCGTTTCATAATTCGTGGTCTAGTGTGCAGGTCGGGATCGTCGGCAAGCCGAACGCGGGAAAAAGCACATTCTTCAGCGCCGCAACACTAACACTGGTTCCAATAGCAAACTATCCATTCACCACGATCAAACCAAACCACGGAATATCCTACCTCAGGACGAAGTGCGTCCACACGGAGCTGGGAGTCGAGGATAATCCCCGAAACTCGAAATGCATCGATGGGGAACGATTCATACCGATAGACATTATCGACCTCCCAGGACTTGTACCTGGTGCATCGGAGGGAAGAGGGCTTGGAAACCAGTTTCTCGACGAGCTGCGGAAGGCTGACGCGCTGATCCATGTGGTTGACGCTTCTGGGTCAACTGACTCTGAGGGCAAACTCACGGAGGCTGGTTCTCACAATCCTGTTGAGGACGTGGTTTTTCTCGAGATGGAACTGAAGATGTGGATGTTACGGATAGTTGGAAAAGACTGGGAAAAGACGGCTAAGAAGACGGAGATGGCTGGAGAGGATCCTGCGTCTTTGGTTTCGGAGCGTCTCAGCGGGCTCGGGATTACAAAGGGTCTGGCTGAGAACGGGATCAAGAAAGCAGGCCTCAAGGGAAAACCGAGCGCATGGACCAAGGAAGACCTGTTAAAGCTTGTTGAGATTATCCGGAAGGAAGCGAAACCATTGTTACTTGCAGCTAACAAGATTGATCTCCCGACCTCAACAGGAAATGTCAATCGACTGAAACAAACGGGCGAGCTGACACTACCGGTCTCTGCTGAGGCAGAGCTAGCACTGCGAAGAGCGGCAGAAAAACGGTTGATAGAGTACAAACCTGGAGACCCGGATTTCCTGCTTCCTAGCGTGAGTCCTGTTAGCCCTGAGCAGAAGGCTGCCCTTGAAATGATTCGGGAAAAAGTCCTGAAACCTATCGGATCGACTGGCGTTCAGGCGTGCATCAACTCGGCCTTTCTAAATCTCTTGAATATGATAGTGGTGTACCCTGTTGAGAACCCTGAGAAGTTCAGCGATCACGCAGGGAACGTTCTGCCAGACGCGTATCTGGTTCCGAACGAGACAACTCTCAAGGAACTGGCGTTGAAAATCCATACGGAAATCGGCGAACGAATGCTGTACGGGGTCAATGCTCGAAACGGCATGCGTCTCTCCGACAACTACGTACTCAAGGCACAGGACGTTGTAAGCATAGTCAGCGCCGCGAAAAGGGCATAGATCCGAAACCCCGAGAGCGGTTTCCTGGCCGAGTCTTACTTCAGCGTCTTCCCTAGTCGCCACTCTCGAACACAAGGACTCTGCAAAAGTTATAGGAATTTCTTGTCGAAATGCTCTCTCTGTCCGGGCGGGATTCCGGGCTTGTTTTTTCGAGACGGGTGCGTTATCGGCTTGTCTGGCATTTTTCAATCCCCGTGTTTTCCCCTAGGGATCAGCGTGGAAGATCATGTTCTAGAAATGGCGGGCTTTGATTCGAGATTAGGGCTGATAATGGGGGACTTCCCCGAGATAGCCTTCTGCGGAGAAACCGTCCTAGGCTTTCGGTTTGGTGTCGGGCTTTGCAGGAGGCTTGGCGGCCGGTTTTGGTTCCGGCTTGGCAGCAGGCTTCCCTTCGGGTTTCGCGGGAGTCTTGGTCTCGGCTGGGGCCGGCTTTGATTCCTTGGCAGGCGCCGGTTTAGACTCCTTTGCCGGAGCCGGGGCTGGTTTAGCTGGCTCAGCTTTCTTTTCCGGAGCCGCTGGCTTTGGGGCTGCAGGGGCAGGCTTCTCTTCCTCCGCTCCCTTCTTCTTTGAAACTCTCTGGTCCTTTGGAAGATTTCTATTCTTTATGTAAGCTGGAACCATCTTGTCGGCAATCTTCGAATCACCGTATATTTCGACATGGCAGACGGCCGATGACCCTCCTGTCCTGGTCTGGACGCTTCGAACGTACACCTTGTCCTGTTGAGTTTTGAAGTGATCGGAGGCGATCTTTCGAATGGCCAAACGGTCGGGAGTTCCCGAACCCTCATGGTGAACGATCAGCTTTGCGTCCTTTCGGCCTAGAAGCGGGTTAACATGTTCGGCGATAATCTCGACGCTCAATTCTTAGCCTCCACCGGCTTCGGAGCTGCGTCTCCGATAACTACGCTGTTGACTTGGAGGGTATCTTCGCCAACAACGCGTCCGCGAACAAGCTTTCTCCTTCTTTCCCCCCGGTCGTTTGGTTTGAAGCCTACTCCCCCAGAAAGAATTGCTCTCTTCTTGGCCCCTCCCTGAATATCGAAACGCATTGGGATCCCGTCCTTGTCAGTGCCACCTGTGATCTTCAGCTTCATGTTTCCGATCCCGAGAAGCTTACCATCGACCTCATCCCCGATCGATTTTCCGACAAGCGCCTGTGCCTTCGCCCCCTCGATGGTTGCGGCCTTCGATGTCTTACTTACAGGATCCGATACTATGAGCTGGAACTTGGCCATGTTTCGTTAGTGGACTCCGTTAGAGGCAGGCTCCCCCGGAGGCCGTTAATAAACGTCGTTCGAGTCATGATACAATTCCCAGGGCATTTTTTGCCGAGATACTGGCTAGCTCGTCAAGTAATGCGAGCTCTCCCGGTGAGAGGTGGTCTCTGAACTTTGAAGAAAGGGTCGTCGCATGCTTTGCGGGAACATCAACATAGAGAACGTCTCCTTCGAAAATATGCCTGCCAACGATTGGCTTGTCGATGGAAACTGCAACCTGTTTCCCCCTTCCCACTTCTGGCACATCCTTGCCCTGGTCTTGGACGCGTAGGACTATGCCGATGCGCTTCCCGCTGCTGTTGATCACTGGGTACTTTGGTTTGACAATTCCCTCAAGGATTTCAACACCAACTATGGCAGGATCGTTTCTGCGGAAGACGAATCCTTTTAGGATCTTCATCTTACCCGGACGGATAAGCAACTCCATCTCGGCCTTAACGCCTGCACTTCTCTGAGCCTCGACCCATCTCGAATAGTCTTCTAACACGCGATAGATTATGTCGCCCCTGAATACTGGTATTCCTGTTTCCTTGATCTCTTGCTCTGCGTCAGGCAGCAGCTTGACGTTGAACCCGAGAATCGCGGCCAGGTACGGGTCTTTCGCTCGAACGACGTCAGCCTCGACGACGTCTCGTCTAGATATTTCGCCTACGTCTGCGAGACGCACCGGTACTTTGGAAATGGAAAGAGAGGTTGTGAGCGCTTCTAGGGAGCCGAGGGCGTCAGCTTTTACGATGACTCCCGTTCGATCGGTACTGACCTTCACCGATTCTATCTCGCTGAGTACTCTCTTCTCGAGCTCCGCTCGCTTCGACGGGTTATCTATTCCGTAGATCGGAGACCCTGCGATCGCATCATCGAGACCTTGGGCTGCGATCTTGATTCCTGCAGCCGCATCGACATATTCGACATGGCTGAACTTGTCCCGGGGATCACGGATCTCATCGAGGGGTTTCGGCACGAGTAGAGCCCGGACCCGTGTTCGTAGGATACCGTTTCGTCCAGCGAGTACTATTTCGTCATCTACTTTGATCGTCCCGTCATAGATCATGGCGTCTATAGTCACTCCGAGGCCAGGTTCCTCTTTCACCTCCAGAACGGTGCCTTCCGCGGGACCTGCGCTGGTTGTTAGTTCTCCCTTCATGTAGATCTGGGTGAGTCCGACCAGCATCGCCATCAGTTCAGGCAGTCCCTCTCCTGTTTTGGCGCTCGAGGGTACGAGGGCGATGTTTTTGGAGAAGTCTTTGATCCTGTCGAACCGATCGGCACGGAAGCCGTATCGGGACAAGGTTCCCATCATCATGTATATTCTGTTATCAAGATCTGTCAAGACCTCGGGTCTTTGCTGTTCTGTATTGGCGAGAAATGAGCCGTCGGGTGACGACTTCCATCCTGGTATTGCGTCGATCTTGTTGCAACATACCAGAAAAGGGGTTTTGCGGGCCTTGAGGATATTCAAGGATTCGACGGTTTGGGGCTCGATCCCTTTGGTGAGATCGATGACGAGGACAGCGACATCAGCAGCGGATCCTCCCCGCTTGCGCAAGTTGCTGAACGTCTCGTGACCCGGAGTATCGATAAAGAGTATTCCTGGAACTTCGATCTTGAGGTTAAACCTAGTTAGGAGTGGACCGCAGATCCTTGTGATGGTTTGAGCGGGGATGAGGCTGGCGCCGATCCACTGAGTGATAAGGCCCGGTTCTCGGGCGGCTACGGAGGTGCCTCTAATCTTGTCGAGGAGCGTGGTCTTCCCATGGTCTACGTGTCCGAGAACGACTGCGATGGGTGAACGAATTGCCATACCCGGGAAGGCTCCATATTGCCCTCCAGTTTTCCACTGTCCGTATTAAACCATGATTTTCTTCGAAAGACGCTTATCCGCTAAATTCCGTCATGGAAGAATATGGATGATTCTTTTCTCGCATTTTCGAGACTATCAGATGCGTGAATGATGTTAGCGGTTATGGACAACGATAGGTCGCCTCTTATCGTGCCAGGCTCAGCTGCCTGTGGATTTGTGGCGCCGATGACCTTACGCAGCACGTCAACCGCGTTCGCGCCCTCAAGAATCATTAACAAGACGGGTCCGGAGGTGACATGATCCACGAGTTCTTGGAAGAAGGGTTTTCTCTTATGAACCGCGTAAAGGGTCTCCGCCTCTTTCCTAGTTATGTTGTGAAGACGTAACTGTTTGACTAGGAATCCTTTCCTCTCTAACCTCGACAGAACTTCACCTGCAACCCTCGATTGTAGGGCTTCAGGCTTGAGAAAAGCGAATGTCTTGTTGTTGGAGTGGCTGCTCAGCGTCCTTTCTCTCTCTTCCCGTAGTAAGCAGTCCACTTTAGCTTACGAGAATCTCTCTTGAATGATAACGTGCTGACTCTGCATCTGCGTGAGCAGAAATAGAGAATCGTCCCATCGTTTTTCACGTGCATGATACCGGTCGAGTTTGGAAAGTTCTTTCCGCAGAAAGAGCACTTGAACGTCTTTGGCGTCGCTTACGCCTACCTGATTTTTTTCGCTTCTCTCTCAGTCTCTCGGAGCATGAGAACGTCGTTGAGACGAATAGGTCCCTTGACGTTTCTAGTGATAATTCGTCCCTTGTCTCGGCCTTCTAAAACTCTGACCCGAACCTGAATAACTTCTCCCGTAACCCCGGTCCGACCTATGACTTGTGTGACTTCGGCCGGGATGAGTGGTTCGTCGGACCTATCCTTTGACTTGCTCACTTGCCCGCGCCGGTCTTTCTGATATTCTCAACTATCTTCAGGATATCCTTGAGAGATTGCGCACCATCGCCTGGCTCTACGACTGAGATTGCAGCGGAGCCGACGTCTAGCCCGGCGGACTTGCCTAGCTCAAGCTTGCTGGGAACGTAAAGGTATGAGATCTTTCTCTCTTCGCACAGGATTGGTAAATGGGCCACTACTTGCGGGGGCTCAACATCCTCTGCGATAACGACTAATTTGGCGATTCCTCGCTCTATTGCTTTTGTCGATTCGTTTGTGCCTTTCCGGAGTTTTCCGGTGTCTTTCGCGACTTGTAGAAGTTGATAGGCCTTGTCAACGGCTTCTTTGGGAACTTGGAATCGTACGTAAACGGATTTTTGTGCCATCCAGACTCACTCTCATCGGCCAGCAGGCTGGGCGATGCCCGGCTTTTATGAACGTTTCGACTAGTGATGGAAACAACACTAAATATGCCGCGGGGCTGATGCATCGAAGATATGTCCCAAACACCAGCGAAGCCACCGGCACAACCGAAGGCGCCAGCACCATCCCCGGCAAAGCCGAAAGCGAAGAAACTGCGGATGAGAAGCGAGCTCTACGAGATCTCTGGCTCGACGACGAAGCTGAAGAATCGGAAATGTCCACGGTGTGGCTCAGTTATGGCGTCTCACAAGCAACCTACCCAGCGGTGGGTTTGCGGGGCTTGTAGCTTCACAGATTACGGGCCAAAATGAGCTAGGCTATTTTTCCACAATAAGCACTGTGGCTACAACTAGTTCTATCCGACTCTATCGAACTCTGATAGCGAACTTTCCCGGGACCTTGATCTGCATGAGCCGGGCTACTTCTGAGCCCGCTGGTTCGAGCACAACGACGAAGCCAGTCCAATCATCGCTTAAGTTGGTGGATTTACAGTTGGGGCATACAGGACCTGCGCTAATCATTCGACAGTTTTTGCATGCTTTGTCTGTCAAGCTGCTGCCTTACGCTCCAGCTTCGGAGGTTTGCCTTTGAGGTCCTCTTCGATCCATTCTATTCTGCCCAGAAACGGTTGGCGTAGTGTGATGCCGATTTTTCCTCCTGAGCCGCCTCGGGGGAAGCTCACGGCGATTATTCGTCCTCTGACCATGTTTCCTTTTCCGAGGTTTCGGTGACTCTCGCGTCCGGCGAGGACACCGTGCTTCTCATCGTAGGTTATGAAATCGTCCATAATCTGAGACACGTGTAAGAGAGCGTCTTCAGGGCCTATTCTAACGAATGCTCCGAAGTCGGTGACCTCGACTATCTCTCCTTCCACAACCTCGTGGAGCTCTGGGAAGAAGGTGAGCAGTTTGAAGACTGATTTGTGATGGGTTGAGCCGTCACCGGGGAGAATTTTCCCGGTTGTCTCAACATCAACGTCCGTGACAAGGATGACGTAGCCGAGTTCTTCATCCACATAATTCTCGTACTTGAGCTTGATCTGTTCACGGGCGACTTCGTCGATGGGTTGTCCGAACTTCTGCGGCGGAATACGGACTACGTCTTCGACTGTCACTATTCGGAACATATTCACGGAAGGCGGCTGAACGAGTTATTTTAGGGCTCCGCTTGGGAATCGCGCTGATTCTGGGTTCAGATCTTGGTTCTGATGAGCCAGAGAGCTAGCTTCCGGAACGCGATAGCTCGGTGCGAATACTTGTCCTTGAACTCGGTTCCGCCTTGGGCAAACGTCTTCCGAGAGCCTCTTGGAATAAATATCGGGTCAAACCCAAAGCCCTGATTTCCAGCGGACTTATGCGATATCGTCCCATGCACTTTTCCCGAGAACTCTTGAGACGAACCCCGGGGAGATGCGAGAGCCAGGGAAGCCTGAAAATACGCTTCTCGTTGTGTCTGTCGATTCATCAAGCGCAAGAGTCCTTCAACGCCAATGGTGTCGTGGACGTATGATGAGAACGGGCCAGGGAAACCGTCCAGGGCTTTAACGAAGAGCCCCGAGTCTTCGACCAAGACCGTGCGGTTGTGTTTCTTGGCGGCTTCTTGCGCGGCGAACTTGGCTATTTCACCGAGGTTTGTGCTTTGGATCTCGGTTTTCATGGAGTCGAGTAGCCGGATCTTTATTCCGAATGGGTCAAGAGTTCTGCGGGCTTCTTGGTACTTGTGATGGTTCTGGGTTACAAACCATAGTGTTCGTTTATCGGATGGCGAAGTATCTGCCTCTCCGTGCAATCTCCGCGGCTTTCCGAAGACTCGATTTCGCCATTTCCTCGCCGACGACCTCTCGATAGCCCTTTGCGACCCTTCTGAGCGAACTCGTGGCGTCGAGGGCATGTGTAGCAATCAATGATCTCTGGAGTAGGTGAAGATCGCTTCCATGGTCTTCGTGGTCCGTTGATTTGCGAGCCATTCCGAAGTCTACCATGAAAGGCTTCTCGTCAGCTGGTAGAATGATGTTTGACGTAGTCAGGTCGCCGTGTGTTATTCCTGCCGAATGGAGGAAGCCCACTTGTCTGCCTAACTCTTCAAGAAGAGCGAGCCGACGAGCATTACTCATCCTATCAAGAATGTTTCTGGCGAGCAATCCGTCTATGAACGTCATGATAATCGTAGACCGTTCGACGTCGAGGCCGAGAATGCTAGGAAGCCTAGCCCCCGCGACCTTACCATCTCGGATCGCGGACGACTCCCTGATGGTTCTCTCTTTTCTGATGCTAGCGTCCAGCTTTTCGTGTCGATAGGCTTTTCGAACTCTTCTCTTGACTACAACTTTCCATGGAGGCAGCTGCGATAGAAAGAGATCTGCCTCCGCGCCGCGGTGCAGCGGTTGGAGGTCTAAGGTCGAGGAATCCATGGAACATCAATCTCATCCAGACGCCATCGCGGATTGACAAAGCTTTCTGGGACGGGGACAGTGACGCCGGATTCGAAGGCGAGTCTTCCCGAGCAAGCGATCTGCGCGCCGCAATCTCCAGAGTACTCTATCGGAACGGGATGAAATGTTGCTCCGTGATCCTCTGCGACCAATTGGATCATTTCTCGAAGGCGCTGGTTCGCGGCTACACCTCCAGCAAGCAGAACTTCTTTCTTCCTCGTTTGAACCAAGCTGCGTTCAACGGCCTCTGCAAGCATTGCAAAGGAGACCTCTTGGATCGAGAAACAGATGTCTGGCAAGGACTGTCCTTCCATTAGGAGTCGTATGGCGGCGGTTAGCAATCCAGAGTAGGCAACATCGTTTCCCTTCACAGTGTAGGGCAGAGCTAGAAGGGTCCGACCTTCTTTCGCTTTTGACTCAACGGCGACTCCTCCCGGAGACGGGAGCTTTGCCTCACGGGCAAACATGTCGAGGAGGTTTCCCAAGGTGATGTCCTCTGTCTCGCCGTATATCCGCCATCGTTTGTTCAGATGAACCGCGATGGCAGTGTGGCCACCCGAGACCAGAACTGCTAGAGGATCATGTGATCGTCCAGCAGCCATGGCTAGGTCCAGGTGAGCAACACCGTGGTGGACGGGGACGAGAGGCTTGTCCAAGTAAAGCGCCAGTGCTCTCGAGATCGTTGCGCCTATTCTGAGGCAGGGTCCGAGACCCGGTCCTGCAGAATAACAGACGGCGTCCGGAGAGACTCTTTCTCCAACCCCATGAAGGGCTTTTTCGATTACGCCGCTTGAGACTTCGTTGTGATGCTCTGCCGCTTTTCTAGGATGGATTCCGATCCCGGTCGGCGGCCGGTACGTGGAATTCACGTTGGTGATTATCCTGCCCTGATCGTCGATGATGCTTGCCCCGAAGGTGTGAGCTGTCGATTCTATTCCGAGGAAAAAAGTGGGTACTAACCGAGGGTTTTGCTTCACTGGACTGTCCCCTGACGCAACGGGGTCGTGTCAGGGGTGCTGGGATCTTGTGTTACTTGAGGGCTTTGGCCAGTTTATCGAACGATGTGTTCCAGCCCATTTCAGCCATCTTGCTCTGCTCGCCCGCCGGAAGGCCGACGTGCCTCAACGTCATACGGGTCTTGCCACCAACCTCTTCAAACGTTACCGTAACCAGCATTTCCATTGGGAGGTCCGAGGGCATCCCGTAATGAGAGGCCGGAACCACATTCCCTTTCTCGTCCGCGAAGCTGTCTGTGGAGACTAGCCGCTGCAACGGGACGATCTCCCGGTAGACACCTGTGCTCCAATAGTCCTTGCCGTCTGGCGATCGCATGCAGAAGAGGTACTTTCCGCCTACGCGGAGGTCGATTTTAATGAAGGGCGCGGTGAAGCCTTCTGGCCCCCACCATCGCTTTGCTCGTTCAGGGTCTGTCCACGCCTTCCATACTGCTTCGCGTGGTGCATCGAACACTCGTACGATTGTTAGCTCGTTACGATTTCTGGTTTGACTCATTTCTTCTGTTCTACTTGTCATTCTTTTTCCTCTAGATGTTTGGCCAGTCGGGCGAGGCGGTCCTCCCACAGGACCCGGTACTGGGTCAGCCAGCCGAACGCCACGCTTAGCGGTGCTGCGTCGATCTGGCAGCGGCGTACCCGGCCTTCCGGCTCGACCCGCAATAGTCCCGCATCTTCCAGGACCCGCAGGTGCTTCGATATCGCCGGCAGACTTACCTTGTAGGGTTCTGCCAGTTCGCTTACCGTGGCGTCGCCGGCCGACAGCTCCTCGAGGATAGCCCGCCGTATAGGGTGGGCCAGTGCCCCGAAGACCTGGTCTAGGTCGAGGACGACCTTAGCTTGACTAACCATCTAGCTGAGGGGTGTGCTCGGAGATTATTTAACCTTTTAGTTAAGTGATTTGTCACGGTTTGCGGGACCCTATCATCGCCCTTGATAGGACACACATGGCTCTGATCAGAGTATCGGGCTAGACCGTGTCATACCTGAAGCATTTGATGGTGTGGTCGTTCACCATTCCGACAGCTTGCATGAACGCGTAGCAGATTGTGGGGCCGACGAACCGTAGACCCCTTTCGAGTAGGTCTTTGCTCATAGCGTTGGATTCCCTGGTGGTCGCGGGGATCTCGTTGAGCGACTGAAATCTATGCTTGATTGGTTTGCCGCCCACAAACTGCCAGATGTATTTGTCGAAAGAATCGAACTCCTTCCGTATTTCCAAGAATTGTTTTGCGTTGTTGATCGTGGCTTGGATTTTGAGACGGTTCCGTATGATTCCAGGGTCGCGGAGAAGGCGCTGGACGTCCTTGTTGTTGTAACGGGCAATTTTCGAAGGCTCAAAGGCATGGAATGCTTTACGGTAGTTTTCGCGTTTGTTCAGAACTGTCTGCCAGCTGAGTCCTGCTTGGGCGCCCTCCAACACTAGAAATTCGAACAAGGTCCTGTCATCGTGCAGCGGGACGCCCCATTCCTTGTCGTGGTACTCAACCATGAGAGGGCTGTCGCCCATAGTGGCCCATTGACACTTCCGAAGCGTAGTCTCTTTCAATTCGCCAGTATCACTCTGCCCGTTTCTTCTTCCTTTGAGCGATCTCTATCACCGTGATGAGCAGTCCTGCATCTCCGAAGATGAGTAAGTAGAGAAGAGTGTTTGCGGGCCCGCCAAACGACAGGACGATTCCCCAAACTATCAGAACTATGGCCGTGAACATAACGGCGATTGTCAACAGAGCGAGTATGAAGACCCTAGACAAATGTAGATTTATACCCCATGGTCTCCGCTAGTACTTGTCGGAATGGATCCTGCCGCCGGATACTGTCAACTTGTAAAGGTTAAATTTTGCGGGTGCGACTATTCGAGTCCCCCGATATTGGAGGAATGAACCATCAGAAAATTAGTTGTATTATCATTTGTAACGCTTGATGGAGTTATGCAGGCTCCAGGCGGACCCGATGAGGATACGAGTGGCAATTTCAAGCATGGAGGATGGTCTGTCGGCTACTGGGATGGTTTTATGGAAAAGGTCATGGGTGGGCAGATGGGAAACCCATACGACCTCTTGCTCGGCCGGAAGACCTACGAGATATTCGCAGCCTATTGGCCGAAGGCAAAAGACGACCCGTTCGCCGACAAACTAAACAAGGCCAAGAAATACGTCGTCTCAAAAACGCTTAGAAAACTTAACTGGGAGAATTCCGTACTCGTCACGGGTAACGTCCCAGAAGAGATCAGGAAACTCAAGAGGCAGTACGGGCCTGAACTGCAGGTTCATGGTAGTTCTGATCTTATCCAAACTCTTCTAAAACACGATCTCGTTGATGAGTTCTGGTTGAAAATATATCCTGTCACCATAGGAAATGGCAAGCGACTTTTTGGCGTGGACACGATACCGGCCTCTTTCAAACTTCTTGAAAGTAAGACCTCAACCGCAGGCGTTATCGTAGCCACATATCGGCGAGACGGAGAGATCAAAACAGGAAGCTTTGACTTGAGTAATCAAACAAGAGAACTCAAGCCCTCGAAACAGTGATCTCGATAAAGCAAGCCTGTATATCCTTCCAGAGGACATTCTACTCATAGGTGAGGGTAGTCTGCAGCCTGAAATCAACATAGGCACGCTTGGTCATGTCGACAATGGGAAGAGCACCATTGTCCAAGCGCTGACAGGGGTTTGGACTGCTAGGCACTCTGAGGAACTGCGAAGAGGAATTACGATCCGTATTGGATATGCTGACGCCTCGTTTTACGAGTGCCCGTCCTGCGAGCCTCCCTACAATTATTCAACGAGCAAGATCTGCCCGAACTGTAAGAGCGAGACCAAATTCCTAAGATCGGTAAGTTTCGTTGACTGTCCGGGTCACCACAGCCTCATGGTCACAATGCTTTCCGGGGCCGCGATCATGGACGGATCGATGTTTGTCATTTCAGCGAACGTCAAGTGTCCGCAAGCCCAGGACCGAGAGCACATGCTGGCCGCGCAGATGGTCGGCCTACGCAAAATGGTGGTCGTGCAGAACAAGATCGACGTGGTAGACCGCGCCCGGGCCAAAGTGAACTATCAGGAGATTCGCGAATTTACCAAGGACACTGTCGCTGGGAACGCGCCGGTGATACCGGTTTCAGCCCAGCATAAACTGAACATGGATGTTTTGATTGCTGCGATCCAGGAAAAGATTCCCACTCCCAAACGCGACTCTTCGGTTGCACCGAGAATGTCGATCCTCCGATCATTTGACGTCAACAAGCCCGGTACAGAAGTGGAGGATATTCTTGGCGGGGTTGTTGGAGGGTCTGTTGTCCAGGGGGTTTTCAAGAGGGGAGAGGAGATCGAGATCAAACCTGGAATCAAGGTGGGCGAGTCGAACCGCGTCACCTACGAAAGGCTTGTCGCGAACGTGGAGACCCTGCAAGCCGGTGACGGAGAGGTGAAACAGGCAATGCCCGGTGGGTTGATTGCAGTTGGAACCGATCTAGATCCGTCCATAACAAAGTCCGACGGGCTGGTGGGAAATGTCCTGGGAAGGTCAGGCACTCTTCCCGATATTCTAGAAAAGGTCAGCCTCAACGTTGATCTATTCGAAAGAGCTGTCGGGACAGAACAGCTCGTCCCTGTACAGAAGATCAAGATGAACGAACCTCTAGTCCTCAACGCGGGAACCGCGGTTACTTCTGGGCTGGTCGTATCAGCAAGGGAAGACATCGCAGACGTACAGCTAAAGAAACCCATCTGCGCTGACCCAGGATCCAAAGTCGCTCTGAGTCGGAGAATTGGGGAGAGTTGGCGCTTGATCGGGTTCGGAACGATTAGGTAACTAGTCCGATTATCCCTGTCAAATTGTACACCAACCTGACCCCTTATTGGATGTCACTCTAGCAACTAGCGAGAGTATCGATTAACATTGTTGCGGAAACATGCATCAGGGATACCGTTTCTTGTTCGGATTGTTTCAGGAACAGAAGCTAATGTCATGATGCGGCCAACACCAGTATAGGCTATGGATGACAGAAGCGGAGAATAGCCCCGCTTGAACGAGACCGGAAAGCAAAATCCAGGTCGCGATCGTTCGCTGCCCACTTCCAATGTTGGCAAACAAGCTCGTCCCCGCAGCAATCTGAAAAATCGAAACGATTGGAAGCGCTAAGAGAAGTAGGCATAGTCCATATGCGCATTCAGCCACAGATCCCCCGAGGTTAATGAAATTGCCTGAACCGATTGCCGTTCCGCCATAATGAGTGAGCGTCCCAACGACGCCTACCAGGCCCCAACCTCCAAGAAGAACACCCATGGTCGCAATCGTCAGAGCCCGTTTTCGAGTCCAAGCGAATCTCAATAGCTAGTCCACCTATAGTCCCTAAGAGTTGTCCTGTGGAATCCTATCTCGGGACTCACTTTTGGGCTTATCCAGAAAACGCAGAGGCGAGCGATCTACCTATGAATATGTTGGCATGTAGAGTTCCGCTCGTCAAGGCTTTCCCACAATAGAGCTGGAAGAGATCCATTGAAAACAAGCCATCCTCTCACCGTCCTTCTCGATACTAGCTTCCTTCTGATAATGCTAGAGCAGAGAAGAGACATTGACGAAGAGCTACGAGACCTCATAAAAGGTCCAGTTCGAGTCGCCACCCTTGACATGGTAGAACGCGAGCTCCAGCGCCTCGGAAGAACTCGATCCTCCAAAACCGGTGGTCTTGCCAATGCTTCTCTTGAGCTTTTGAAATCGAGAAGATACTCGATCTTGACATCTGGAATTGAGACGTCGGATACAGACGCTGCCATACTCTCTTTCTCATTAGCCAAGAATGAGCCATTAGCAGTCGCAACCGTTGACCGCAAATTGAGAGCTGCTCTATCCAGGCTGGGTTCACAGGTAATTTATCCGAAGCGTCAGCGAGGGTTGTTGATGTCGAAGAGTGTTCCTCCAGTTCGACTTAAATAACGCCCAGCCGGGGTCCGCGGTGTAATCAAGGGATCAATAGTTTGGCAAGGCTCTATTCAGGTAAGAGAGGAAGTTCAGGATCGACAAGACCTGTTAGCAGACGTCCTCCTGCCTGGTTCAAGTACGAGCCTGAAGAGGTAGATGCCCTTGTTCTGAAACTGTCCAAGGAGGGAAACACGCCCAGCCTTATCGGGCAGATTCTCCGTGACAGGTATGGCATTCCGTTGGTTTCGCAGGTTGCCGGTCGACGTCTTGAGAAGATTATTCCAGAAGAGGGTCGTACGAAGCTTCCTGAGGATCTTGAGAATTTGTTGAGAAAGGCGACGAGTGCGACTAGGCACCTTGAGAAGAATCGGAAAGACTACCCGAACAAGAGGGACTTGGCGTTGATCGAGTCGAAGATTCATCGGCTTGTAAGCTATTATCGAAAGATTGGGAGAATTCCTAAGGATTGGGTATACAAGCCAGTTGCAGCCTCACTCGACTAGCCTCAACGAGCGGAGACTGGAACTTCAGCGAACCGCCGACGACACCGCATCGGTAATTAGAGAAGCGGCTTCTAAAGAATCAACGATTCTGACGGTAACGCATTTCGACGCCGACGGTCTAACCGCTGGTGCAATAGCGTTTGAGGCGGTGAAACGTCTCAATACGATTGTTCATCTGCGAATTGTCGAGAATCTCAGCGAGAGAACGATTGATGAGATCGGAGCGATTGACGCTGACTTCATCGTGTTCTCTGACATTGGCAGCGGTTATCTCGACATTGTATCCAAGGGGCTCAAGAATCGAGAGATCGTTATTGCCGACCATCACCAGGTACTGGGCGAGGCTCCGCCGAATCTACATCACTTTAACACCCATCTGTTGGGTTTCAACGGCTCTGAAGAGATCAGCGGAGCGGGAACAGCCTATCTTCTCGCAAAGGCGATCGATCCGAAGAACGTGGACCTGTCCGCACTCGCCATAGTGGGATGTCTTGGTGACCAGCAGGATAAGGGTCCCAAGAGATCTCTAATCGGGCTCAACACGGAGATTCTTGATGACGCGGTCAAAGCTAAACTGGTCGAGGTCACGCAGGACCTGGTCCTGTTTGGAAGACAAACCAGGCCAATCCACAGGGCGATCGCATCAACCACAACCCCGTTCCTGCCGGGACTGAGCGGCGAGGAAGATCGCTGTCTAGCGTTGCTTGACTCTGTGAACCTACCCACGAAGGTGGATGATCGTTGGAGGACTATCTCTGATCTCTCGCTTGAAGAGAAGAAACGACTTGTCGACAAGATCATTCGACATATGATCTCGCTGAAGCTCAGTGGAGAAGTCGCCCTTGAACTGATAGGGTCCGTGTACACGCTGAGCAAAGAAGAACCTTCAACCCCGCTCCGGGACGCCCGGGAATACGGGTCTCTCCTGAACGCTTGCGGCCGCATGGGCAAGCCAGGCCTTGGGGTAGCCTTGGGCTTGGGCGACCGTGGGGCATCCTTTGAGGAAGCCCAAGAGGTCTACTCAGAATACCGAAAATTCCTGTCGAAATACATGAACTGGATCACCTCTGATCCAAAGTCGCTGGTTCAGAAGGGACACTTGGTAATTGTCAGGGGAGAAGGGGTGATCGATGAAAACATGACCGGAGCTGTCTCTTCCATCCTTTCCTCCTCGAACCTTTTCGGCGGATCAAAAGTAACCTTAGTGGTAACCGCGACAAAAGAGGGCGAATCAAAAGTCTCCGCACGCGGAACCGATCAGCTGATCGAGAAAGGACTGAATCTCGGGAAGATTCTTCAGGACTTGTCGCCCAAGTACGGTGGATATGGAGGCGGCCATGCGATAGCAGCAGGCGCTACCGTACAACGTCAGAACTTAGAACCGTTTCTCACCCAGTTTGAAAGGACCGTCGAGTCGACAATCAAATGATAAGAGCGCAGATCAAAATCTCGACACCGAACAGGGCAACGTCCAGGTCGCTTGTAGCATCGGTCCAACCGGATAACTTGAACATGAAAGGTCTCAAGGTGAGGGGAAAAGCACTGGACCGGACCGCATCTTTCAGTCTCGAATTCGGTGGAAAGATTGAAACATTCATATCCACCGTGGACGACCTCCTCCGCTGTCTTCAAGCAGCAAAGGAGACGCTAGAAAAAGTATCAAACTAATGGAATAGAGACTGTGTCAAAGACCACCAAGAAAGTGCGGGACAAGTGGAGAACCAAGGAATGGTACTCCGTATACACCCCCGCCTACTTTGGGGAACAGAACGTTGCTGGAATACCTTGCGAGGATCCGAAGAAGCTTATCGGCCGAGTCGTAGAAACGACGCTGTATGATATTACCAATGACTTCTCCCACCAGTCCATCAAACTATACTTCCTCGTAACTTCGATTACAGGTGATCGAGCGGATACAATCCTCAAGAGCCACGAATACTCTACTGACTATCTCAGAAGCCTTGTCAGGCGAGGAAGTACTCGTATCGACGGGATTTTCACCGGTCGAACAGTTGACAGCTATCTCACACGAGTCTACATCGTAGGATTCAGCCACGGCAGGATAAACGGCTCCCAGGAACATGGGATACGACAGGTCATGGGCAAGATCGTCGCCGAAAAAGCATCCAAACTCACCTACTCGCAACTCTGCCACGAAATGGTCCTCGGAAAAATGGGATCAGACGTCTACAACGAAGCCAAGAAAGTTTGCCCGTTGCGTCATATCGGTGTGCGCAAATCAAAACTGCTCTCCATGCCATTGAGCCTAGAAGATGCAATGCCCAAGGGAAAGGTCCCCAAGGAAGTCGTCGAAACTTCGCCTGAAATCGTCGCGGTTGCTCCCGAGCCAGCAGCGTAGCGCTGCCCGCTTTTGAACCTGCAGTTCGGCAGTTCTGGTATCCGGGGCAAATATCCTGAAACAGTAAATTCATCAGTTGCCTTCGAGCTAGGCAAACTCATCCCAAGGATCATGGGAGAAAAGCTGGCACTTGGAAACGATCCGCGATACTCCGGCCCAGTTCTAAAAGCGTCATTTCTTGCGGCTGCGCTTGAAAACAGAGCGAAAGTTCTAGACTACGGCTTGATTCCGACACCAGCACTCGCTTACCAGACAAAGTCTCTGGGACGATCAGCTGGAGTAATGATCACAGCTAGCCACAATCCGCCAGAGTATAACGGGTTCAAAGTGTTCAACAAGTCCGGGGAGGCTCTCGACGACGAAACGAGACTGAGCTTGAAAAATCCGAAAAAGCTTCCTTACGATGGCAGGGCTTCTAGCCTTGAGCCTGCGGACCCAAGAGAGTACAAGGAACTGCTTGCCCGGGTGGCCTTCAAGAAGAAATGGAAAATTGTACTTGACCTAGGCAATGGTGCCGCCTCAAGTCTCGCTCCCGCGATCTATCGAGAAAGACTGGACAAGGTTACGACCATCAACTCGTACCCTGATGGAGGTTTTCCCGGCCGAGGCTCCGAACCCACACGGAAAAGCGTGCAAACTCTCGGTAGCATGGTAGTCGAGACTCATTTTGATGCAGGGATCGCATTTGATGGTGATGCAGACAGAATGTACATTGTAGATGAGAAGGGGAGTTGCCCGTTGCAGGATAGAATACTTGCATCCTACATCGCCTTCCTCGCAAAACGCTCAAAGGGTCCCTTCGTGGTCCCGCTCGACGCGTCTATGGTCGTAGATGAGATAGCCGAGAAAACAGGTGCGAGGCTGGTTCGAGGCCCGGTCGGCGATGCTAAACTTCTACGGGAAGCGAAGCGGTTGGGCGCGAACTTCGCCGGAGAGCCCTCCGGGGCATGGATACACCGCGACTACAACAACTGCCCAGACGGACCCTTATCAGGACTATTATTTCTCAAAGCAGCAGAAACCCTTGGTCTCCGAGTGTCAGAAATGGTCAGGGACGTTCCGGAATACCATATGATCAGAGAAGGGATGAGATATACTGGAAAGCTCTCCCAAGGCAAATTCTCCAAAATGGCTAACGGTTTGAAAAGGATCCTTGGGAAAAACTCGTCGGTTGAGACAAAGCTCGGGCTGAGGGTAAACACTGATCGCGCCTGGGTTCTCGTCCGGGACAGCGGAACAGAACCCGTGATACGCGTGACCGGCGAATCGAAAGATAGATCCGAGGCAACGAGAGTGATGAGAGAAACGCTTCGACTCTTGAGACAAGTCCTGAAGGGACGGTAAGACCGATTGAAAGCAGCGATCCTCGCCGCGGGTAGAGGAGAACGTCTCTGGCCGCTTGCCGAGAAGAATCCTAAGCATCTACTTCCAATCGGTGGCGAGCCTCTCCTACAGAGAACAATCAGAGGGCTTGTCCACGCTGGAGTCCGCGAGATCGTCATGGTAGTACAGTTTGAGGCGGAGAAGATCAAGAACTTCTTTGGAGATGGTCAACGGCTTGGTTGCAAGATCAGATACGTGAAACAAAAGAGGCTCGGAGGAACCGCCGACGCGGTGGGGACGTGCGAGAACGAGCTGCGAGGAGAAGACCGGTTTCTAATCGTCTACGGCGACAATTACTACGACCAGAAGGCTCTCAGCAAATTCGTCAAGTCATCGGACTCCAAGGATTTGCTGATGGGTGCGGCGGAGGTCAAAGACCCGTCGCGCTTTGGTACGTTGGAAGTCAAGAGGGGAAATATTGTCTCGATCCGCGAAAAGGTGGCTACCGGCAACCTCGGAGTCGTCAACGCGGGTATCTACGTTCTCGACAATTCCATCTTCTCTGCCATAAGGAAGACCCGCAAGTCTAAACGTGGAGAGTTCGAGCTCACAGATTCGCTAAGCTTGTCGATGGCTGAGGGGAGACGGATCCGGACGATTCCCTTCGGCAAGGGAGAATGGGTGGGGATTACATACCCTTGGGACCTTCTGGAGGCGAACCGGTCAGCGCTGGATTCTGACGAAGAGGTTCGCGACGGACAGACGGAACCAGGCGTGTATCTGAAGGGCAGCGTTAGCCTGGCGAGAGAATCGCATGTGAAGTCTGGCTCCTACATCGAGGGTCCCGTTTATGTCGGCGAGGGTGCAATAGTGGGCCCTAATGCCTACCTCCGACCGGGAACCTCGCTTGGAAAAGGAGCAAAAGTCGGTGCTGGCTGCGAAGTCAAGAACAGTATCGTCATGGACGAGGCCAAGATTCCCCACCTCTGCTATGTCGGAGACAGCGTTCTGGGCAATCATGCATCACTAGGAGCGGGAACGATCACCGCCAATCTAAAATTCAATGATTCTAACGTGGAATCAAGGGTAAAGGAGCGGCCGGTAGACACGGGACAACGAAAGCTGGGCGCAATTATCGGTCATGGAGTAAAGACTGGTATCAACGTCTCCATCTTCCCTGGAGTCAAGATCGGGGCAGATGCGTGGATTGGTCCCGGAGCAATTGTCAGAACAGACGTCCCATCAAAAGCTAGAGTGAAATGACCTCATAGGATCGAGTAATTCGTCGGGAGAGACGTGTGGCGTTTCATTGGTGAAGGACAAATTGCCATTGGACTCAGTACACGCGAGTCGAACTCGGGTTGGCGCTCTAGCCCTTCCGATCTCCGGTTTGGTCGCAGCTTCGGCAGCTTTAGTTCCAGGCATCGGTATCAACCCTGCTGTTGACCCTGCCGGTTTCGCTCAGGCCGCAAATTACGTGGGTCTTGCTAACCTAGTCGGCATAGTCAGTTTGGTCTTTTTGCTGTTCGGCTTCCAGGCTTTGCACGCATTTCTTGAAAGAGATTCTGTCGACAAGTGGGCGTTCGCGGGCATGATCCTCAGCTTCATCGGTCTCGGCCTGTTCTTGCCGTTCTTGGGAATCTTTGCCTTTGCCGGACCCGTTGCAGGGAAATTCTATCTCAGCGGTAATCTTCAGGCAGTCAGCATCATCTCAGAAGCAACCGGCACATCGAACCCGGTTGCCCTTGCCATTGGTGGAGTCTCTGTACTGTTCTCAGTTCTTGGGGCGATTCTCTTCTCCGTGGCCATTTGGCGATCCGGCAAGCTGCCGAAATGGTCGGCTTTCGCTTATGCTATTTCGGCTCCCCTGAATTGGGCGCCACATTACGTTCCCGTTCTCTGGCTCTTAGGTGGAATACTCCTTTTTGGAGCTGGGATTGGAATTACACGAGGAATTTGGAAGGCTCCAAACGAAGAACAGTTAGCTATCACCTAGAGCTAAGTCCCTCGACGCGCAACTTACCGGGGTGATCAAGTTCCCCTTCGAGGTCGAGTCTCGTTCCCGTGAACCACTCGGCTACCTTGACATTCGTTCGGGTGTGCTGTGTGACTCGCGAAACTGAGACTTCGGACGCCCCTTTTGCCAGCACGAGATATGGTATGATCATATCTCCCATATGGCGGTCCAGCATCGCTGCCGACTCGACCTCTTCGACGAGGATTCTTCCGGCCGTCGAGCCTACTTCCTCGGCGGGTCTTCCTCTCTCCCCGAGAGCGTCTGATCCCAGAATGTTCCCGATTTGATTTTCTGCTGACAACACTATTCCACTCCCGGGACTCAACTGGCTCCTATCGTCTAGAACTTCAATGTCGATTGAGGGAGACGGTAACTTCGCTCCTTCGAGCCATGTCTTGGCTGAGGTTGCCTGTCGTTCCGCTACGTGCCTCGGTAGAGCTGTTGCGTGGCTGATACCATGAATTCTTGATATAGACGCTGACCTCGCGTTTGTTAGTGGTTGCAGCTTCGAGGGACCTTGTGTCGAGAATCTGACGAGTCCTCCTCCCTTCGGATAGTGTCCCCTTCTAACCAACTCCAACTCACCCTGGTACCCGATTTTCTTGAGAATGGGCAATGTGATAAGACGGACGTAGTCGATAGGTGGACTCCACTTCACATCTGTTCCACCCGTAATCTCTAGTTGGACTGTTCCGGGTGCAAACGCGAGGATAGGAATGAGTGTTTGAAGGACGAGGGTGACGCTTCCCGCGGTGCCCACGTCAAATCGGAATGATCCTACTCTCAGTTTTCCTGGTTTGAAGACAAACTCGGTGGAACCGACTGCTAATCCTTCGAGATGTCCAGAGCAAAGCTCGGCTGCTGCTTTAACCCCGGTCATGTGTTGTGGTCTGATTCCCGGTTCGGCTCGGCCCGCTCTAATATTGAACACATGGATCTCTTTCGATAGTACTGCTGCGAGAGCAACTGCTGTTCGGAGAACTTGTCCGCCACCCTCGCCGTAGCTCCCGTCTACCTCGATCATCTTGCGCCCAGCGTTGAACGACTATTCTTTAAGGAGAGCAGCCCTCGAAGAAAGAAGCGAAGCAACTAATGGAAAAACTGACTCTTGTGACCAAAGAGCACGACGAAACCTGGTTTGGCGTACTGATTGACAATCAGGGCAGATTAATTGCCTCAGCTTTCTCGATGTCAGAGAAAACCCTAGAAAGACATCTTCGTACCGATGCCCCGAGAACTCCCATTCGCGAATTCACGAACGAGTCAAACATTGCCTTGAATCAGATGATCAACATCTATGAGGGCAGGAAGACGACCAACAAGGTGCGCCTCGACTGGGATAGTGTACCAGAATTCCAGAAGAATGTCTGCCAGCGCATGAATGAGATTCCAATGGGAAGAGTGACGAGCTATGGATTGATAGCCAAACGGATCAGCTCGGGTCCAAGAGCAGTTGGAACCGCCGTTGCAAGAAACCCATGGCCATTATTCATCCCATGTCATCGAGTCGTCCCCGCAAGCCTGGAAATTGGCAACTACTCTATCGGAGGGACGCTTTCCGAGCATGGATGTGAGGTCAAGCGGGACCTTCTAGAGCGAGAGGGCGTATCGATAGAAGGCGGTAAAATTGCTTCGAAGGCCCTTTGGGTTCCGACCGGGGCTTGAGAGTTGACGACTGGCCTCTATGTGGGCCGGTTCCAGCCATTCCACCTCGGACACCTTGAAGCGGTAAAACATATTCTGGCTAAAGTGGACGAGCTAGTCATAGTCGTAGGAAGCGCCCACGACAGTCACACTATCGAGAACCCGTTTACTGCCGGAGAACGGATCACCATGATACGGCTGGCTCTAAAGGAGGCGAAGATAGATGCGAACCGATACACGGTATTGCCTCTTCCTGATGCCGAGTTCCACAAGGTATGGGTCTCCCACCTCCTCTCCCAAACACCCAGCTTTGACCTCGTCTTCACAAATGAACCTCTGACAGGTAGGCTTCTCAAAGAGGCAGGGATGCGAGTTGAGAAGATACCCATGTTCAACCGAACCGCGTTCACAGCAACCGAAGTCAGAAAAAGAATCATAGAAGGAAAAAACTGGGAAGAACTCTTACCGAAATCTGTTGCCGGTTACGTGAAGCAGATCAAGGGGGAGGAACGAATGAGAGAGATTGCCCAGACCGACAAAGCGAACTAGAATCGAAGTTCCAGTTTGTCTAACGGCTTTACGTCGAGTTTGTGTCTCGC
>Ga0209376_1001470_pt1 | contig 23672 bp, 19 predicted proteins | sample GraSoiAngelo_134_FD_185891 | JGI IMG/M metagenome (GOLD analysis project Ga0209376, IMG submission 185891) | Grasslands soil microbial communities from the Angelo Coastal Reserve, California, USA - 14_0929_05_30cm (SPAdes) (version 2) | ecosystem: Environmental > Terrestrial > Soil > Grasslands ... | reverse complement strand
TCGTCGGGGGCGTGATGGAGCACATCGAGAAGGCCGGCGTCCACTCGGGCGACGCGGCGTGCGCGCTTCCCCCCTACTCGCTCGGCGAGGACCAGATCGAAACGCTGCGCGAGCAGACGAAAGCACTGGCGAAGGCGCTCGGAGTCGTCGGCCTCATCAACGTGCAGTTCGCGATCCGCAACGAGACGGTCTACGTCCTGGAGGTGAACCCGCGCGCCTCGCGGACCGTGCCCTTCGTCTCGAAGGCGATTGGGCTGCCGCTCGCGAAGGTTGCGACGCGTGCGATGCTGGGCCACCCACTGGAACCCTACGCCGCGTACGACACCCGTGAGCTCACGCACATCGCCGTCAAGGAGTCGGTCTTCCCGTTCGTGAAGTTCCCCGGGGTGGACGCGGTCCTCGGACCGGAGATGAAGTCCACCGGCGAGGTCATGGGGATCGACCGCGACTTCCGCAAGGCGTACCTCAAGTCACAGATCGCCGCGGGCTCGGCGTTGCCCACCTCGGGCAAGGTGTTCATCTCGGTGAAGAACCGCGACAAGCGCGTGGTGATGACGCTCGCCAAGCGCCTCGCCGAGATGGGCTTCTCGCTCGTCGCGACCGCCGGCACGGCGCGCGTCCTCGAGCGCCACGGCATGGCGGTGGAACTGGTCCACAAGGTCGCCGAGGGCTACGGGCTGAACGTCATCGACCTGATGAAGCGCGGCGAGATCGCGCTCCTCTTCAACACGCCCGAGGACGGGCGCGCCCGGCAGGACTCGTACCTCATCCGCCGCACCGCCGTCATGCAGAACGTCCCCTACTACCTGACGGTGGACGGCGCCCAGACCGCGATCGGCGCCATCGAGGCCCTGCTCAAGGGCGAGCAGCAGGTCCAGAGCCTCCAGGAGTATCACGGTGGCGGCGCCTGACCGGCTCCTCGTCGCCCTCGACGTCGAGAGCCTCCGCGACGCCGAGGCGCTGCTCGGCCGCCTCGACGGCATCGTCACCGGCTGCAAGATCGGCTCCGAGCTCTTCACGGCCGCCGGGCCCACCGCCGTCGAGACGGCCCGCAAGCGCGGCTTCCGCGTGTTCCTCGACCTCAAGTTCCACGACATCCCGAACACGGTCGCGGGCGCGGTGCGCGAGGCCACGCGCCTCGGCGTCCTCATGCTCGACGTCCACGCGAGCGGGGGCGTCGCGATGATGCGCGCCGCAGCAGAGGCTGCGACGAAGGCCGCGCAGGACTTCGCCGTCCCTCGGCCGCTCGTCCTCGGCGTGACCGTACTGACGAGCCTCGACCGGCGGGCGCTCCAGCGAGAGGTCGGCGTGACCTCGAGCGTCGACGCGCACGTGCTCCACCTGGCCGACCGCGCCCGCGAGGCCGGGCTCGACGGCTGCGTGGCGTCACCCCGCGAGATCCGCACGCTCAGGGTCGCGCTGGGCCCGGAGTGGGTGATCGTCACGCCCGGCATCCGGATTTCTTCGCCCGAAGAGGGCGCACGCCCGCCTCAGGACTCCGCCGGGCCCCGCGCCGATGACCAGGCGCGCGTCGCGACGCCCCGGCAGGCGCGGGCCGCGGGCGCCGACTACATCGTCGTGGGCCGCCCGATCACCGCAGCGCCCGACCCCGCCGCCGCGGCCGCCGAGATCCTGAAGGAGCTCGAGTGACCGAAAAGCAGACGCTCAAGCTCTACGAGAAGACCAGCGCGCTCATGCACGGCCACTTCCGGCTGACGTCCGGCCTTCACTCGGACGTCTACCTCCAGTCGGCGCTCGTGCTCCAGTACCCGGAGCACGCCGCCGCGCTCGGCGCGGCCCTGGCCGCGCCCTTCCGTGACGCGGGCGCGGCGACGGTGCTGGCCCCCGCGATCGGCGGCATCCTGGTGGCCCACGAGGTGGCGCGCGCGCTCGGCGTCCGCGCGCTCTTCACGGAGCGCGAGACCGGTGCGATGACGCTGCGCCGCAGCTTCACCCTCTCGGCGGGCGAGCGCTGCCTGGTCGTCGAGGACGTCATCACCACCGGCGGCTCCACGCGCGAGGTGGTGGAGTGCGCGGAGAAGGCAGGCGGCGTGGTCGTGGGCATCGGCGCGCTGATCGATCGCTCGGGCGGCGCCGTGCGGTTCGCGCAGAAGCGCGTGGCGCTGGCTACCGTCCAGGCCACCACCTGGGCGCCCGAAGAGTGCCCCCTCTGCAAGACCGGCAGCGCGGCCATCAAACCGGGCAGCCGGAGCTGATCACTCCCGCAACGGCGCTCGGCCACGAGCTTCGGGAGGTCGAGGACGGCAACGCGGCTTGACACCGCCGCCCCTCGGCGGTAAGAGGACGCCATGAAGCCCGCTCGTCCTCTCCTCGTCCTCGCGGCGGTGGGGCTCATCCTCATGCCGAGCTCGGCGTTGGCTGGAGGCCGGGGTGGCGTAGTCGTTATCGCCCCCCGTAGCAGCGTCGTCATTGCTTCGCCCAGCACCGTGGTCGTTCGTACAACGCCGAGAATCTCTGTGGCGAGGACAGGGGGCGTGTCCGTCACCGTTACCTCCCCACATCGCTTCTTCCCGCATCACTTCTTCCCGAGGTTCGGGACAGGGGTGATCGTGTCCAGCCCCTTCTTCCCTATCGTCGCCTCCGCGCCTCCTGCCATCGAGTCCTCGCCGCCCGTCGTCTATGCCCAGCCGCCGCCCTCCGTGAGCGTGGCCCCGTCCCCGTTGCCGACACCGTCCCCGTTGCCGACACCAACGGTCATCGAGTATCCGACCGGGTGGTATCAACTCCGCGGAGATGGCGTCACGACCCCGTACGCGTGGGTCTGGATTCCGAAGCCACCGCCAGCTCCACCCTCCGAGGCGCCACCGACTGTCCCTCCTGCTCCGCCGTCCACAGCGCCGGGCGGACCGCGCACGGTGCCGCCTGTGCAGTCGCGATCGTCCGAGTCCTCGGTCAAACTCTACCGCTGGACCGACGAGCAGGGCGTGGCGCACTTGACCGATCGCCTGAACAGCATCCCGGAGCGTTATCGCTCCGAGGCGCAACGGTGGTCGTAGGAAGGCTCGCGGGCTCCGTGCGGCGGTAGTCTAGCGATCGATCTCGACTACCGAATCACCGTCGGGGATCGGGATGACGCCACGGGCTCCCGCCGAGAGGGCGTCCAGGGACTCCAGCGAGATGTCGAGCGAGTCAGGGCCCAGCACGACGCCCGACGGTCCCGCCACCCGCACGCCTTTGAGACTGCGCCGGTCTCGAAGCCCCGCCGCCACGTCGAAGACAAGCTCGCGGAGCGTGACGCCGCTCGGGACCTCCACGATCCCCGGACAGTTTACCGGACCCGACACACCGAAGAGCCTGGTCGCGCTCTGACGCTCACGGGCATGCCCACCACAGCCCGCGGCGATCAGCGGAGGAACCGCGGCGAGAGTCTCGACGTTGCTGACCACGGTCGGCTTCCCCCAGAGCCCCGATTCGTGAGGACGCAGAGGTCGCGTCCTCGGCGACGCGCGCTGGCCCTCGATCGATGGGAGAAGGGCCCGCTCCTCTCCCCGGACAAACCCGCGAACCCCCCGCCGGATCTCCACATGGAAGGAAAACGCCGAGCCGAGAATCCGATCACCGATAAGGCCCACTACTCGAGCCTTGGCGCAGGCCCGAGCCATTCGCTGAAACGGAAGACGGGCGGCTCCGTTGATGTGGATAATGCCCCGGTTGGTTCCGGCCGCATAGGCAGCGATCAGTAGCCCCTCGAGGACACGGTGCGGGTCGCCCTCCATGAGGTGGCGATCCGCGAAGAGGCCGGGCGCCCCCTCTTCTCCGTTCACCACGAAGTATCTCGGAGCGTCCGACGCGTTCCGGCAGACCTCCCACTCCGCGGCGCCGGCGCGTCCGGACGCTTTCACCTCCTCGAGGACATCCTCTGGGGTCCGACGGTCCAGGACATTCGCCAGTGCGGAGTAGCCGCCGCCGACGAGGGCGTCATCGAGGCTGTCGGGATGGAGGTGACCGCATCGCTCCATGATCAATCGACGCTGCCCCGCGAAGAACGGGTGGCGAGACGCCGGAGGAAGGCCTCGCCAACCCTCGTCGTTCCAGGCCACTCCCGTGAAGCGCGTCAGCGGCGGCGCGCTGCCCACCAGTGCAGAAAGCAAGTCGGGAACGATGTCCTTCGTCAGATGTGTGAAGGTCAGCCGGGGCCAGCCGGCGCGCTGGACCTCGACAACGATTCCCGCCGAGCACATCCCATGGCAGGCCCCGTCGAGAACTTCTGCGTCGAGCCCTCGCATGGCCGCCAGCAGCCGAAGCGCCTTCAGCATCTCCCCGGCGCCCAGCGCCTCGCCGCACGAGCCGCCCTGAACCAGGAATCGGAATTCGGGCCGCTGACGGATTCGGGCCTCCGCGTGGGAGCGGAGATAGGCCAGACGCTCCTGCGCGGTCCGGCCGAGGGCTCGAATCTGGGGGAGGTCGGAGGCTTCGACATCCCCCTGCCACGGGCGCCGGGTGCGAAACCACATCGGCAGACGCTCGACTGCGACCGAGGTCACCCGGCCATGAGAGGCACCGTCTACTTCGAGGACTGGGGCCAGCGAGCACACCGAGAGGCACTCGGCTTCCTCGAGCGTGACCCGTCCGTCAGGCGTCGTGCTTCCACGCGCGATACCCAGGCGGTCCTCGAGGGCACGAAGATGATCCGCGGCGCCGGCCAGACGGCAACTCAGACCGGCGCAGACCCGGACCAGATGGCGCCCTGGCTTGACACGGCGGAACGTCGCGTAGTCGGCCGCGATCGCGCACGTCTCGCTCGGGGGAACTCGAACGTGCTCGGCGACGGCGGTCAGCGCCTCTGAACTCAGCCAGCCCTCGGTCTCCCGGGCTGCCAGCAGGGCCGGAAGCAGCCAGGTGCGTTCCCGAGGAAATCCCGCGAGACGCAACCGAACTGAGTCGTCCATTGCTCAGGTCAGGAGCTGCACCTTCTCCGCCACGGTCCGCGTCGGCACGATGTGCCGCTTCAGCTGGAGCTCGTCAGGATTGAAGCCGAGACCTAATCCGATGAGCTGAGGCAGGTGCAGGATAGGCAAGCCGATCGGCGCTCCCTTTTGGGCTTCGGCCTTGGGCTGGCCGCCGTCGAGGTTGAGATGGCAGAGCGGACACGGCGTGACCATACAGTCGGCGCCCTTGCCCTTCGCCTCGCCGGTATGCGCGGCCACCATCGCCATCGAGTTCGTCTCGTTCGCCGTGAGGATCGGGAACCCGCAGCACTTCCCCTTGCCGCCGAAATCCACGACCTCAGCGCCCACCGCCTCGATGACCCGTTCTAGATATTGCTTCCGTTGCGGCTTGCCCTCGATGATCGCGTCGGGCCGGCGGATGTAGCAGCCGTAGAACGGCGCGACCTTCAAGCCCCGAAGCGGGCGCCTGACCGCCGCTTTGAGCCGTTCCAGCCCGTGTTCCTCATGAAGGATCCAGAGCAGATGCTTCACGGTGACCGTCCCGCGGTACTCGAGGCCCTCGTCGGCCAAGAACTCCCGATTGATCCGCTCGCGATACGCGGGGTCCTCCCGCAATTTGATGTTGGCCTGGCCCATCACCCCGGTGCACGTGCTGCAGATCGTCATCACCGTCGACAGTCCTCGCTGCTCGGCCTTGGCGAACGTCCGCGCGTTGATGGGGTCCGAGACCTCGCGGCTGAGCACGCCGGCGCCGTTGCACCCCACGTCGGTCAGCTCCTCGAGCTCGAGGCCCAGCCGCGCCGCCACCGTGACGGCGGATGGATAGAGCTCGGGGCAGCCGCCCCGCGATACACAGCCGGGGTAGAAGGCGTAGCTCATGGCGATCTCCTCTCGACCTTCTCGAAGATCCGGCTGATCCGCTCGGCGCCCGGCCGCTTGGGATGGCGGTAGGGAGTCGGCAGCTTCCCCCGCCGGAGCGCCCGCCAGGCGACCGGTAGGAGGTCGAAGATCCGCCGCACCCCCCAGGTCTCCAGCGCCAACCGTCCCTCATCGAGCCATCCGCTCGTCTTGACCGAGGCGGCGAAGCTGTCGTAGTGCCGGGCGACTTGGGGATTCCTGGTGCCCGACTTGATTCCCATGCCGACCGCCGCATCGCGGAGATCCATGATGCGGTGGGTCGGGTCGATTCCCCGAGGACAGTGCTCGTCCGCCTCGAAGCAGTGCACGCAGTCCCACATGCCTTTCGGCTCGCCGACCGCCCGCAAGCGATGCGCCCGCGCGCCATCGCGGGGATCGGACACGAAGCGGTACGCCTTGGTGAGCGCGGCCGGGCCCAGGAACGTGTTGTCGAACGGGATCACGCTACACCCTTCGTCACAGAGCCCGCAGTAGTAGCACTTCATCGCGTTTCGGACGGGTCGAAGCTGCTCGTCCGAGAGGACGTGCTCGCGCTCGGGCTGGGAGACGGTCGGCTGGAGCCACGGTTCCACCGCCTTGATCTTCTGCCAGAGCAGCTGGTCCACGTCATAGACGAGGTCCTTGAGGACGCGCACATTGCGGATCGGCTCGACCGTGACCTCGCCCTCCTTCGTCCGGGCGGAGGCGACACGCGTCATGCACGCGAGCCGCCCACCCCGGTTGATCCTCAGGGTGCACTCGCCGCAGAACCCTCGGTTGCAGGAAGCGCGGAAGGCGAGCGTCCCGTCGAGCTCCTCTCGGATCTTGACGAGGCCGTCCAGGACCGTCGCGTCCTCGGGGAGCTCGAGCGGGTACGGCTGGAAGGTCGGCTTCCCACCCGCGTCGGGATCGTGTCGGTAGACCTTGAGTGTCGCTTGCATCAGTACCGTCTCCCTTCCGGCTTCCATCCGGTGATGACGACCGGCTTGGAGGTCAGCGCGGGTCCGTCGGGTCGAAAGGACGACAGGGTGTGCACGAGCCACCGGGCGTCATCCCGCGCCGGACGATCCTGGCGCAAGTGAGCGCCGCGGCTCTCCTCTCTGAATCCGGCGGCGGCCGCAATGACTCCGCCGACGGTCAGGAGTGACTCCAGCTCCAGGAACGCTATCAGCTCGTAGTTGTAGCGCCGCCCCTTGTTCGTGATCCCGGCCCGTCGGTGGCGCGCGCCGAGGTCGTGGATCTCGTTCGCGGCCTCCTGAAGGCCGGACGCGTCCCGCAAGGGACCGACGTGCCGCCGCATCAGGCGCCCCAACTCGCTGCGAATGGCTCCCGCCCTCTCCGGACCCGTCGATCGGTCCACGATTTCGGAGATTCGGCGCCGCTCGTCCTCCAGCTGCGCGTCGATCGCCCTCGCGGATCCCGGCGCCCGCTGCGCCGCCGCCAGACCGGCTCGCTCGCCGAAGACCAGGGCTTCCAGGAGCCAGTTACCCCCGAGAGCGTTGGCGCCGTGGACGCCCGTGGCGGCGCATCCTCCCGTCGCGTAGAGCCCCGTCACGCCCGTGGCTCCGTCTCGACTGACCTGGATGCCGCCCATCGTGCGGTGCGCCACCGGCCGCACCGGAACCGTTTCCTTGGCGGGGTCGACTCCGGCCTGCGTCTTGACGATGTGACTGGTCAACGGAAGCTGGCGCTTCACCTCGTCGCCTTTGAGGTGCCGGAGATCGAGGGCGACGAACTCGGCACGTCCGCTCACGATTTCTTCTTCCGCGGCTCGCGCCACGATGTCGCGCGGCGCTCGCTCGCCGAGGGTCGGTGCATACTTCAGCGTGAATCGCTCCCCGCCGCCGTTGACCAGGTGCCCTCCCAGCCCCAGGAGCGCCTCCGTCAGGATCATCCCGCTTCCCCGGATCCCGAGCGGATGAAACTGGACCATCTCCATGTCCATCAAGGGGGCGCCCGCTCGGTACGCGAGCGCCACGCCATCTCCGGCGACTCCATAGGCCGCCCCCGTGGGCTCGTAGACGCGGGCGCATCCGCCGGTCGCGAGCACCACGGCGTTCGCCGCAAAGGCTTCGACCGCGCCCGAGGCGAGCTCGATCGCGACGACGCCGACACACGCCCCGTCGTCGAGGAGCAGCCGCGTCACCACCCACTCCTCGTAGGCGCGAATGCCCGCCTTCAGGACTTGCTCGTAGAGCACTTGAAGGGTCGCATGGCCCGTCATGTCGTCGACGAAGCACGCACGCGCGCGAGTGGCTCCGCACAGGCGTCTGGCATCGAGACGGCCGTGCGCGTCCCGGTTGAACGGGACCCCCCAATGGTCCAGCGCGATCACTGCGCGAGGCGCCGCCCCGGTCAGAAGCTCGACGACGTCCTGGTCACCCAGGTAGTCACCGCCCTTGACGGTGTCCATCGCGTGAAGGTCCGCGCGGTCCTCGGCGTGTAGCGCCGCGTTGATCCCCCCTTGACTGGTCCCTCCGTGGGTCCGCAGCGGATGGACTTTGGAAATCAGCGCGACATCGCTGCCCCGTTCGCTGGCGGCCAGGGCCGCCCGCATCCCGGCGATTCCGGCGCCCACGACCAGGACCGAGTGCTTCGGCATCGGTTCCCTCTTGGTCTCGCGTTTGCCCTGCGGCGTCTGTGCTGCGGGGATGCTACCGCCGGCCGCCGGCAAAGACAATCCGCCGTGTCGCCACTGCTTCCCCGCCTGCATTGACAGGGCGAGCCGGCATGCTAACGTAATCGCCCACGAGACGGCGACACAGGAATTCACCTGGTCGCCTGTCTCGGCCTGAGACTCGGCCGCGGGGGGGAACCAACGAGTCGAACCCTCCGTCGGCACGTCGGAGACCTGAGCGGCGACAACAATGAGGCGCTTGAGAGAAAACCTGCTATTTCGGTTCTCGGCCGTCAGTTTCGTGGTGATGGCCCTCGTCGCAGTGGTCCTGGCGATCGCCCTGGCTGACAAAATCCGGTCGGACGCTGTCGATGCCCTGGTTGCCGAGGCTGTCGGTCATGCGTCGGGCCGCGTCCTTACGGCAATCACCCCGAGTGACCTTGAAGTGCCGATGACCGGCGCGCGGTACCAGAGGTTCCACGAGTTTGTGCAGCGGTCTCTGGTCTCCGACCGCACCGCCCGGGTGAAGCTTTGGGCGGCGGACGGCACGGTCATCTACTCGGACGATCCTGCCGGAGTGGGCCTCAAGTTTCCCGAGAACGAAGGCCTCCTCAAGGCGCTGCGCCGCCAGAACGCGACGAATGTCAACCGCCCTCAAGACCCAGAGCACGTTCTCGAGAGACACCTGGGCGCACTGCTGGAGGTCTACACGCCCATCATCTTCCCGGGCACGGCAGAGCCGAAGGGCGCCTTGGAGATCTACCAGCACTACGCCCCGACGGCACAACGGATCGATGACCTGTGCCGTTGGCTTTTCCTGTCGATCGGTCTGGGCTTTGTGATTCTCTACGCCGGCTCGGTCTCGATCGTCTGGGGCGGCTGGAGGACTATAAAGCGACAGCAGATTGCCTTGAAGGAACTGACCATGCTGGAGGAGCGAGAGCGCATTGCCAGGGAGATGCACGACGGCCTGGCGCAGCAGCTAGGCTACCTCTACATCAAGATTGGACAGCTGGAGATGGGCGCTCCCTCCGAGCCTGCCTCGCTCATCGCGGAAGAACTCCGCGGGGTCAAGAGGGTCGCGGCGGCGGCATACGGGGAGGTACGCCAGGCCATCTTCGGCCTGAAAATGATGGTCTCTCGGGACCTCGGGCTGATCCCCACGCTCACCGAGTACCTCCACGAGTTCAGCCAGGAGACGGGGATCTCGGTCGAGTTGAAAGTCGCCGATGAGGCGACGACGAAACTCTCCGCCCACGCGGAGGTCCAGCTCATCAGGATCATCCAGGAGGCCCTAGCCAATATCCGGAAACATGCCCACGCGAAGCGGGCATGGGTCATCTTTGAGACGGAGGGGGATAAGGCCAAGATCACCGTCCAAGACGATGGCCGGGGCTTCGATTCACGGGACGCGGCGCGACTCTCCCGGGCCTCCTTCGGCCTTCAAAGCATGCGCGAGAGGGCCGAACTAGCGGGCGGGACGTCGGCGGTGGAGTCTCAGCAGGGAAAGGGGACATCGCTCATCGTCAGACTCCCGATCGACGGACAGGAAGTCGCCTCATGGAACCGATAAGGGTTCTCCTGGTCGATGACCATGCGTTGTTCCGCTCCGGAGTGGCCGGGCTCCTGCGTGGGCGACCGGACTTTGAGGTGGTGGGAGAGGCGCACAATGGCAACGAGGCCTTGGAGAAGGCCAAGGAGCTGATGCCGGACCTTATCCTGATGGATATCTACATGCCGGGGATGTCCGGCGTGGAGGCCACCCATCGGATCAAGCAGGTCCTTCCCTATGTGAAGATCGTCATGCTCACGGTTTCGCAGGAGGACAAGGACCTCTTCGATGCCATCAAGGCGGGGGCGCACGGGTACCTCGAGAAGAAGATCGAGCCAGAAACCTTCCTGCGGATTCTCCGCGGGGTCTTTCAGGGGGAGGCCCCAATCTCCCGGTCGACGGCCACCAAGATTCTCGACGAGTTCGCCCGTATGTCCCGGGCCGAGCGTGAGAAGGCCCGTCCTGAAGAGCAGCTCAGTCCCAGGGAGCTGGAGGTCCTGAAGCTTCTGACGACAGGGGCGACGAACAAGGAGATTGGCTCGGCCCTTGGGATCGCCGAGAACACCGTCAAGAACCATCTGAAGAATATCCTGGAGAAGCTCCACCTGGAGAATCGGGTCCAGGCAGCCACCTTCGCCCTGCGGTCAGGCCTGACCCGGCGAGAGAAAGACCAGTAGCGCTAGCCCTTCCTAGCTATCGTTCTCGTAGTTTCACGTCCGAACGGGCCACCGACGAGTGGCCCTTTTTATTTTGAAAATGGCTCGCCCGATCTCTACACAGCCTGAGCCCTTGTCCCTAGAATCGCTAGCGTCTCAGATCGAGGTCACGTTGAGGAGACGCTCACAATGCATTTACTGAAGCACCAGTGGAGTAGGCTGGCACGCACCGCATGGGCGAATCGGCAGGAGATCATCAAAGCCGGGCTGGGCCGGCGCGATCTCTTCAAGATGGGTCTCCTGACGAGCGCGGGGTACCTGGTCGCGAAGAGGGGCCTGAGTACGCGCGCGGCTTATGCGGACGACGACGACAACGTCTGTAGTAGCCCGCCGACACGAGCCTTCTATGATCTGCTCCCGACCCCGCGCGATGGGACCATGAAGATTCAGACGCCGACCACGCTCACTCCAACGCCAACGGCGGCTCAGAACACGGCCGCGGGTGAAGGCCGCAAGATCACGCATCAGGCGTTCACGCAGTTTGCGCCTCAGAAGTTCTACGCGGTGACTCAGAGGGCGGGGTACGTGAGCGTGTCCCCGGACCTTCCACTCCAGACCCTCTGGGGCTTCGCGATCGGCACCCCGACCGAAAACAAGCCGATCGATGTACCGGGACCCGTCTACGTGGCCCATTACGGAAAGCCGATCCTGGTCCGCAACTTCAACCAGCTGCCGGCGCAGGATAAGAATGGCGGCTTCGGGTTGCCGTCGGTCAGCACTCACCTGCACAACGGTCACACGCCGTCGGAGAGCGATGGCAACCCGTGCGACTTCTTCGAGCGCGGATACTTCTACGACCAGCACTACCCGAACGTCCTGGCGGGCATTAACTCGACCCACCCTGGCACCGGCGACATCAACGAGGCGATGAGCACGCTCTGGTACCACGACCATCGCGTGGACTTCACCTCGCAGAACGTCTACAAGGGCCTGGCCGGGTTCTACCTCCTCTTCAACGATCACGACACCAGCGACGAGAATACCGGCTTCCATCTGCCGAGCTTCCCCGCGTACGACATCCCCATGATGTTCGCCGACAAGTGCTTCGACTCTTCCGGGAAGCTGTTCTTCGATCTCTTCAACCTGGACGGCATCCTGGGCGACAAGTTCACGGTCAACGGCAAGATCCAGCCGGTGCTGCACGTCAGCCCGCGCCGGTACCGGTTCCGCTGGCTGGACGCCGGGCCATCGCGGTTCTACCAGTTCTTCCTGACCGATTTGACGAACCTGAGCGCCCACAACCTGTTCTGGCAGATCTCCAGCGACGGCAACCTCCTGCCCAAGCCGATCCGAGTCGAGAGCGTCCGGCTCAGCGTGGCCGAGCGCGCCGACGTGATCATCGACTTCGCCCCGTTCGCCGGCAAGACGCTCTACCTCGAGAACCGCCTGAAGCAGGATGACGGACGGGGCCCCACGGATCACGAAATCCGTTCCGCGGGGCAGGGCAATCTAGTCCTCAAGATCATCGTCGACGGTCCCACGGTGGCCGACCACAGCCAGGACCCGGCAACGATCACCAAGTTCTACGATCTGCCGAGCACGGCGGTTACGCCCAGGGTCAAACGAACGTTCGTCTTCTCCGACAGCGGTGGCGGCTGGCAGATCAACGAACGGTTCTTCGCCTGTAACGACATCCGCTTCACGGTCCAGGAGAATTCCGTGGAGCAGTGGACGCTGATCAACGACGGTGGCGAGTGGGAACATCCGATCCACATCCACTTCGAGGAGTTCCAGACCCTGTCGATCAATGGCCGGGCTCCGGCCACGTCTCCGTTGGTCCAGACCGGCCGCAAGGACGTGCTCCGATTGGAAGCGGATGCCAGCGCCACGCTCTTCTTCCGCTTTCGCGATTTCACCGGGAAGTACCCGATGCATTGCCACAACACGATCCACGAGGACCACGCGATGATGTTGCGGTTCGACATCGCGCCAATCGGCGACACCAGACAGAGCCCGTGAGGTCACGGAAAGGAGCCGTCCCGTCCATGCCAACCATCACCCGAAGAACCTACCTGGCGCTCTCAGCGCTGGCTCCAGTCGCCGCGGGGCTACTCGCGAGGGAGTCCCGGAGCGAGGACATCTCTTCGCGCGACGTGATCCGGAACCGCTATTTCCCCAACCTCGTCCTGATGACGCACGAAGGCCGCCAGGTGCGCTTCTACGACGACCTGATCAAGGACAAGATCGTCACCATCAACTTCATGTACACGCAGTGCGAAGACGGGCGCTGCCCGGTCACGACGGCGAACCTCGTGCGCGTACAGAAGCTCCTCGGGTCCCGCGTCGGACGCGACATCTTCATGTACTCCTTCACCCTTGCGCCCGAGCACGACACTCCGACGGTGCTCAAACGGTACGCCAAGGCCTACGGGGTTGGCCCCGGGTGGACGTTCGTGACCGGCAGCCCGCGGGACATGGAGGTGCTGCGTCGCAAGCTCGGCTTCGTGTGGGCGAACCCCGTCAGGGACGCGAAGCGGTCGAGCCACACCGGGAACCTCCGTTACGGCAACGAGCCGTTGCAGTTGTGGTCGGCCTGCCCGGCAATGGCCAAGCCGGAGTGGATCGCGGAGTCGATCTCCTGGGTGGACTGGCCGAAGACCACGGCGGCCAAGCCGGGTTGACCCGAGGGCGAACCCGAGCCTGCCTCCTCACGAACGCCTTGCGTGGCGGCAGTCAGCGCGCCGCGGCAGGCGCCCCGCAGCGGTGGTAGCAGCGCACGGCATTCTCCCAGAAGAGCTTGCGCTTGGCAGTCTCGGAGAGCGAGGTCCACCCCAAGATCATCTCCACGGACTTGGGGAACCAGCTCTCAGAGTGCGGGTAGTCGGTCGCGAACATCAGGGTGTCTTCGCCCAGAGCTTCGATCGCGTGGCGCAGCGACTGTTCACCCTCGTGGATCTGGATGCTCTGGAAGTACTGCGGCCCGCGAATGTACTCGCTCGGCTTGTGCTTGAGCGGCGGCAGCGCGTGCCGGCACATCTCGGCCAACTCGTCGAGGCGCGCCCCCCAGGACGCCAGCCAGCCATGCCCGCACTCGAGTGCGGTAAGGCGCAGCTCTGGGTACCGATCGAGGACCCCGGCTCCGATCAGCGCCGCCATGTTGCGTTGGGCGTTCCACACGTGGCTGGCGGAGCGCTGCAAAAAGACGTTATCCCAGGTATCCCACACGCCGGGAGGATAGGGAGCCGTCATGGTGAAGGTGTGAATGATCACCGTCAGGTCGTACTCCTGCGCCACCGCCCAGATGGGCTCCCAGCCAGGGTCGTCCAGCGACATGTCGGGCGGGCAGATCGGGAAGATGCCAACCGGCCAGTCCTCCTTGCCGCAGCGACGCACCTCGGCCACCGAGGTGGCGACGTCGCGGCCCGAGACCAGGATGACGCTGGTCAGTCGGTCCGGATAGGGCGCGCAGTAGTCCTTCAGAAAGCGGTGATAGGCCTCGTACATGGCGAGCTCGAGGGCGACGTCGTCCAGCGCACAGAACGCCGGCACGCCTCCTGAAGGCAGGACCATGTTCACATCGACGCCCTCGATATCCATGTCGCGCACGCGGGCGTGGGCATCGAAGCTGACGCGCTCGCTCGGAAACGGCGGGCCCTGCCAGCGCACGTCCCAGGGGGTGCCGCCATCCTTCACACCACGCGTGACGGCGGTCGGGGGCTCCACCCGCTCCCGCGAGCCCAAGCGGCGGTCGAGCGCGGGGCGCTTTCCGACCTGATACCGGGACATCCCGCCTTTGGCCGGAGCCCGTTGCACCGCGGGGCCGAATGCCGCCAGCTTGGCGCGATCGGCGGACGAGAGATACGCCTCGATGGGCTCGACGGGCTCGATGATGTGGGTGTCCGCGTCGAAGATGCGATACCCCGCCCGCGCCATCGGCGTTTCCTCAGACCATGACGCGGGTATAGGAGTCCAGCAGCGGCAGAACGCTATCCCGACCCTCCGACGGCACCCCGAAGATCGCGCGCTCGACACCGGCCGCGCGCAGGCCCTCGAGCGCCGCCTTCTCCGGCTTCGCGAAGAAGATCGTCACGGAAATCGACTTCGGATCGCGGCCGGCCTTCTCCGCTCGCTGTCTGAGCAGGCCGATCTTCTCCGCCGGGTTCCGGCCGCTCCGAGCGAGCGGCATCCAACCGTCCGCGAACTCCACGACCCGATCGAAAGTCGTTGGGCCGTCGCCGCCCATCAGGATCGGTGGGTGCGGTTTTTGAACGGGCTTCGGGTGCGACCAGATCCGGTCGAAATTCACGAACTCGCCATGGAACTCCGCTTCCTCCTGAGTCCAAATCTCCTTCATCGCGAGGACGCGCTCCCTGAGCAGTCGCCACCGGGTCTTGAAGTTGGTGCCGTGATTCTCCATCTCCTCGGCGTTCCAGCCTCCGCCGATGCCGAAGAGGAACCGCCCGCCGGAGAGGCTGTCGAGCGTGGCCACTTCTTTCGCCGTGATGATGGGATCGCGCTCGACGACGAGGCAGATTCCCGTGCCGAGGCGCAGGCGTGATGTCGCCATCGCCGCCGCGGTGAGCGCGAGGAATGGGTCGTAGGCGTGCCAGTACTCCTTCGGCAGGTTGGGACCTCCAGGCCACGGGCTTCGACGGCTCGCCGGAATGTGCGTGTGCTCCGGCACCCAGAGGGACTCGAAGCCGCGCTCCTCGAGGGCACGGGCGAGCTCGCCAGGACGAATGGCGTAATCCGTTGGGAACATCACGACTCCAAAATGCATAGCTCCCTCCCTCAAACCTTCCGCATGGCGCGGAGGACGCGACCAGGAAGCGCCCCGGTATGCCGGCCATGGTCCAGCACCGTCTGGCCGCCGACGATGACGTAGTGCACGCCGTCGGCGGCCTGCACCCGCCGGGGCACACCCGCGGGCCCATCGTGCGACACCTCGTCCTCCTTCACCCCGATGCGCGAGAGGTCGAAGATCATCAGGTCGGCCGCCAGTCCCTCGCGCACGAGGCCGCGGTCATGGAGACCCATGATGCGCGCCGGCTGGAAGGTCAATCGGCGGATGGCGTCTTCGAGGCCGAGGAGCTGCCGTTCCCTGACCCATTCCCCGAGCACGTAGCTCGACTCCCCGGCGGTGCAGAAATTCGTGTTGAGGTGCGCCCCGGCATCCGACTGGGAAGGCACCGCGTGGCCGGTCTTCACGAACTCGGCGAGCTCGACGTCCTCCGCGGGTGACCGCGTCAGCAGCTGAAACTCGGTCTCCAGGGTCTCCTCGACCGCCAGGTCGAGCATCACGTCAGCCACGTGCTTTCCGTGCTCCTCCGCGAGCTCCGCGAGGCGACGGCCCTCGAGCGAGCGGTGCTTGTCCATGACCACCTTACTCACGACGATCGCCGGCCAGGGGATGAACCGCCCGAGCACTCCCGGCCGGCGCCGCTGGCGCTTCATCGCCGCCTCACGCAGCTCCGGGCGCTTCCCGGGATCGGCCAGGACGGCCAACCGCTCCGGGACGGGCAGGCCCATCACGACGTCCCAGACGTCGAGATTGTTGAAGAAGGTCGTCTTCTTCAGCGTGAACCGCGGATTGAAGGGAATGGCCCTCAGCAGGGCGTAGAGTTGCGCCCCTTCCCGGGCCGCTCCTTCCACGTAGCTCCGCGTGTCGGCATCGAAGACCAGAAAGAACACCGGTCGCCCGCTGGTCAATGCCACCTCGTACAGGTGCTTTCGATCGGCCTCGTCCGGCTTGGCGACCGACGGCGGGAGGATCTCGATCACCCCGCGGTTGAACTCTCCGAGAGTGCGGGCGAGGGCGAGGCGTTCGTCATTCCCGGCCAGCCGGGTCGGCACCGGTTCGCCGGACGGCCCCGCGTGGGTCGGTGACGCGGTGGTGCTCCAGCCCCAGGCGCCGGCCTCCAGGGCCGCGCGCAGCAGGTCCTGCATCGTAGTGATCTCGTCCGCGGTGGCGGCCCGCTCCCACGCGGCCTTGCCCATGGCGCCGAGACGCAGGGGATTGTGGCCGACCAGCGGCATCATGTTCACGCCGAGGCCCTGGTCGATCGCGTCCATGTACTCCCCGAAGGTCTCCCAGCTCCAGGGGAGCACGGCCGCCAGGGACTTCACGGGCAAGTCCTCCACACAGCAGAAGGTGGCGAGCATCGCCTCGCGGTGTTCCGGCCGCAGAGGCGCCAGCGTCAGCCCGCAGTTGCCCGTCAGGACCGTCGTCACCCCGTGCCAGACGGAGGACGTGCACAACTTGTCCCAGAAGGGCTGGGCGTCGTAATGGGTGTGGAGATCGATGATGCCCGGGGCCACGAAGAGCCCGTCGGCGTCGATGGTCGCGGCCGCCGCCCCGCGGATCTTGCCCAGCTCGACGATCGTGCCGTCCTTGATCGCCACGTCAGCGCGATAACGGGAAAACCCCGTCCCATCGACGACCATGCCGTTCTTGATGACCAGGTCGTAAGGCATCGTTCCCCCTCGCGCGCTCGGTTAGAGCTTGTAGAGTCGCGCGCAGTTGTCCCAGAGGATCTTGCGCTTGCTGTCCTGCGACAAGTGCGCCGCGGCCAGGAACCCGTCGATGGCGTGCGGGAACCGCGAGTCGTCGTGGGGCCAGTCGGTGGACAGCACCAGGTTGTCGTCCCCCAGCTCGGCCACCACGTACTTGGCGAGCTCCTCCTCCGGCTCGGCGGAGACGAAGCACTGGCGCCGAAAGAGTTCTGAAGGCTTCGCGTCCTGCTGGAACAGCTCGCGGTCGCCCCAGGCCTCCCAGCGCTCGTCGAGGGCCCACAGCCACCAGGGGAGCCAGCCGCAGTTGCCCTCGAGGAAGGCCATCCGCAGCCTGGGGAAGCGCGCCAGCACGCCGCCCGTCACCACGGCTCCCAGCGTCAGCATCATCTCGACGGGCTGCCCACAGGCATGACTGAGGACGAGGTTGTCCAGGTATCGCCGCGCAAGGTGCTCGGCGTACGCGGCGTGGTTACCATGGAACGACACCGCGACGTCCAGCTCCTGGGCCGTGGCCCACAGGGGGTCGTAGTACCGGTCATAGATGGGACGGCCGTTGATGAGGTGAGACGGCAGCACCAGCGTGATGGCGCCGAGATCACGCACGGCGAAGCGAGCCTCCGCCACAGCCAAGTCGATGTCCTGAAGCGGCACCAGGCCGGACGGCTTGAGTCGCTCAGGGCTCTCCGTGCAGAAGTCGGTGATCCAGCGATTCCACGCGCGGCTCATCGCCGCCGCCAGGGCCGGTTCGAGGCCATCGATGTTGATCGCGTGGGTCGCCCACGTCCGGAACAGGATGCCGACATCGATGCCCTCGACGTCCATGGCCTCCAGCACGTCCTTCGTTGGCGTGCCGCGACGCACGCGCTCCCAGCCGGGGGCCCGCAGGCGCAGCGACCAGGCGCGCTGTCGCTCCGGCCGGTCGACATACGGCGGGAGGACCTTGCCATCCACCTGCGCGCGCATCTGCCCCTGGGTGTCCGGCACCGTTGTGATCCGGCCACGGAACTTTGGATCGAGGTAGTCGTCCCACAGGTTCCGTGGCTCGACCACGTGGAGATCGCTGTCCATGACGCGCATCCCTTGCTTGGCCATCTGCGCCTCCAATCCCGACTTCGGCACTGCAGCATAGCTCGCGGACAGCGCGGACGAAAGACCACACTTGGCGCCGTAATACTCCACGGGTGAGATCCGACCGCGGTGCGTCCCCCGTAGATAACCGGAAAGGCGCTCCGGGAAACCGGGGCGGGCAACAGATATCAGAGACCGGGCTGGACCCGGGTAGGGGGAACCATGCGGGAGATCAGGCCAAGCCGCTATCTTCGACTCGCCACAGCTGTCCTCCTCGCGCTACTCGTCGTTCCATCGGCGGGCGTGCGTGGGGCTAGCCACCGGGAGGCTCCGCTGATCGCCCTGGACCCGGCGGCGGACAACACCGACGTCTACGCCTTCCGGAGCTGGGTGGACCCGAGCAAGGTCGTGTTCATCCTGAACGTGATCCCGGGCCAGCACCCCGGCGACGGCCCGAACTACTTCAACTTCGACGACGACGTCCTCTATCGCATCCACATCGACAACAACATGGACGGCGTCGCCGAGGACATCGTGTACGAGATTCGGTTCACGACAGAGACCAGGCCCGCGCTCGGGTCGCTGAACTTTCCCCTCCCCTACGTTGGGAATCCTCACATCCCGGTCGCTCAGCTTCAGGGAATCACCGCACTCGACGGCCCGGGATCGGAGGGGCTGACCCGGCGCCAGACATACGCGGTGACCGAAGTTCGCGGCACGAACCGAATCCCACTCTTCCAGACTCAGAAGCTCGTGGCCGTTCCGTCCAACGTAGGCCCGGCCACGATGCCGAATTACGAGGCCCTGGCCGCGCAGGGGATCTACTCTGACGCGAGCGGGATCCGGGTCTTCGCCGGCCAGCGCACGGAGACCTTTTACATCGATCTCGGCGCGGTCTTTGACACGGCCAACCTGCGCCGCTTCCCGCCCGTGCTCACTCAGAGGGAGGATGCCCGCAATGCCCGCAATCCGTTCGGGGTGAATCGGTTCAGCGGCTTCAACGTCCACACGATCGCCATCGAGGTGCCGATCACGCGAGTCACGCTGGACGCTGCGCACCCCGTCATCGGCATGTACGCGAGTACGAGTCGGATGGACGCCACGGGTACCCTCAAGCAGGTCTCGCGGATGGCGAACCCGCTGGTCAACGAGCTCATCATCGACACCCCGTCCAAGGACCGCTGGAACGCGTCGGAACCCGAGGACGAGGCGCAGTTCCAGGACTTCTATAAGAACCCCTCGCTCGCGCTCGCGTTGTCGCTCATCTTCGATATCCCCGTCCCGGCAACGCCGCGGACCGACCTCATGAGCGCGCTGCTGAAGTACCCGGGGCAGCCACTGGCCGGGACCGATTGCGGGTCCCCCTGCGCGGAGCTCCTCCGACTCGACCTCAGCGTTGCCCCGACGGCTCCCGAAGACCAGAAGCGGCTCGGCCCCCTCGCCCACGATAAGAAGGGGAAGCCCACGCCCGACCCCGCTGGCTGGCCGAATGGCCGGCGGCCCAACGACGACGTCACTGACATTGCCCTCCGAGTCGTCGCCGGTGTGCTCAGCGGCCAGACATGTTGCACGGGTTCCCCACACAACCGACTCGGCGACGGCGTCAACTTCCTCGACAACGCCCCCGGAACGGGCGTGACCAGCAACGGCATCGCGAAAAAGTTTCCGTTCCTTCCGACGCCACACGACGGCCGGACCCCCCTGCGCGTCGATCGCGATGAGCGGGAGGACGAGCGGGACGACTAGCCTGGGTAGCGCGACTTTGTGAGGAGGGCGATGCAAATGCGAGCTCATCGACGAATGCGAGCTCATCGATACGTGGGCATGACAATCGTCTCGGCTTTCGTCCTAGCCGGACTCTGGCCGGGATCGCTCCTGGCGCAGAGCACGAGCGCCGACCAGAGCATCGGCTTCGCCCAGCGCCAGGTGACGCGCAAGCCCTACGATGCCACCGTGTATCACCGCCTGGGCGACGCCTATATCCAGAAGGCCCGCGAAAGCGGAGACGTGACCTACTTCGACCTCGCGGAACGGGCCCTGCGGAAGGCGCTGGAGCTCGCTCCCCGGTACGGCGACGCCGCGCGCCACCTGGCCTTCGTCCTCTACTCGCGCCACGACTTCGACGGCGCAGCCCGGGAGGCCCAACGGGCCGTCGACCTCAACCCCACCGACGCCCACGCCCTGGGCGTTCTCGGCGACGCCTATCTCGAGGTCGGAAAGTACGAGGCGGCCCGCGAGACGTACGGGACGATGACGCGGCTCCGGGCCGATCTCTACTCCTTCAGCCGGCGCTCGGGGCTCAGGAGCCTCACGGGCGACCCCGAGGGCGCGCTCGAGGATCTCCGGCTGGCGATCGCGGACGGCCGGGCGGGCAGCCGGCCCAGGGAGAGCGTGGCCTGGGCCCAGTGGCAGCTCGGGAGCGATTACTTCGCGCTCGGGAGGCTCCCCGAGGCGGAGGCGCAGTACCAGGGGGCGCTCGGGACGTACCCGAACTATTACCGGGCGCTGGCCGGGCTGGCCCAGGTCCGCGCCGCCCAGCGCCGGTACGAGCAGGCGATCGAGCTCTACAAGCGCGCGCTCGGCGTCATCCCGCTGCCCGATTACGCCGCCGCGCTCGGCGACGTGTACGCGCGGATCGGGCGCTCCGACGAGGCGCGGAGACAGTACGACCTTGTCGAGTACATCGGCCGCCTGAACGCGATCAACAAGGTCATCTACAACCGCGAGCTCGCCTACTTCTACGCCGACCACGATATGAAGCTAGAGCAGGCGCTCGACCTGGCCAAGAAGGAGCTCGAGGTCCGGAAGGACGTGTACGCCTACGACGTCCTGGCCTGGGCCCTGCTGAAGAACGGTTCCCCCCGGGAGGCCCTCGCCGCCATCACGGAGGCCCTGAAGCTCGGAACGCGCGACGCGCGGCTGTTCTTCCACGCCGGGATGATCCATCACGAGCTCGGCGACGCCGAGCAGACCCGGCATTACCTCGGGCTCGCGCTGGTCACGAATCCGCACTTCCACCCCTTCCACTCTGAGACGGCGAGACGCGTGCTCAGAGAGGCGGGGGCCGAAGAGACGGCGCGTGTGGTCGTGGGCGGTGAGCGCTGAGGGCGCGCGGCGGCGGCGATGGTTGATCGGCCTGGCGCTCGCGGGCTTCATGGTCCTTCCGCGCGCCGGCCTGGCGCATCCGCTCGGCAACTTCAGCGTCAACCGCTACGCGGGACTCCGCCTGGGCGCGGACGGCGTCGAGCTCCGCTACATCGTCGACATGGCGGAGATCCCCACCTTCCAGGAGATCCAGGAGACCGGGATCGCCCCCGAGCCTGATCACCCGAGCGTCGGCCCCTGGGCCTCCCGCAAAGCGGAGGCGCTCCGTGAAGGGCTCACGCTCGAGGTCAACGGCCATCGCCTCGCGCTCGAGGTTGCCTCGCGAGAGGTCATATTCCCTCCGGGCGCCGGCGGGCTCCCGACGTTGAAGATCGGCATCCGCTACCGGGTGTCGCTCGACGGACATCTCGGGTCCACGGCGGCGCTCTACTACCGCGACGCGAACTTTCCCGATCGCGCCGGATGGAAGGAGATCGTCGCGGTGGCGGGAGCGGATGCCGCGATCATCGAGGCGTCGGTCCCCGACCGGGACCGAAGCAACCAGCTGGCCGACTACCCGACCGATCTGCTCGCCAGCCCGCCGCAGGATGTCGAGGCGCGCCTGACGTTCAGGCGCGAGCTCGCACCGCCGCTCCTTGCCTCGCCGGGTCCGTGGATGGCGGCGCGAGCACTCGCGCCTGCGCGGCTCGCGCCGAACCTGCAAGCGACACCGCGCAGCGCGTTCACCGAGCTGATGACCACGCGACCCCGGGGGATGGGCATAGCCCTGCTCGCCCTCGTCGTGGCCGCTGGCCTCGGCGCGGTCCACGCGCTCGAGCCGGGGCACGGCAAGACCGTCGTGGCCGCCTATCTCGTCGGCTCGCGGGGAACGGCCTGGCACGCGCTCGTGCTCGGCCTCGTCGTCACGGCCTCGCACACGGCGGGCGTCTACCTGCTGGGCGCGGTGACGCTCTACGCGTCGCGCTACATCGTTCCCGAGCGGCTCTACCCGTGGCTCGGCGTCGCCTCCGGCCTGACGGTCGCCGGCCTCGGCATCGTCCTCTTTCTGCGTCGGTACCGAGGCGCGTCGCGCCGCCACAGTCACGACCATGCCCACGACGACCACCATCATCACGCGCATCATCACGCACACGGTCACCAGCACCATCACCCTGGTGCCGACGTCTCCCTCAAGGAGCTGGTCGCGCTGGGGGTGACCGGGGGAATCGTGCCGTGCCCGGCGGCCCTTGTGGTGCTGCTGAGCGCGCTGGCGCTCGGCCGCCTCGGCTTCGGGCTCGTGCTCATCGTCGCGTTCAGCGTCGGCCTGGCCGCGGTGCTGATCGCCATCGGGCTCCTCGTACTGCATGCGCGGCGTTTCATGGCCCGGTGGCGGGGCGAAGGCGTGCTGCTCACGCGATGGCTGCCGCTGACCTCCTCGGTCGCCATCACCGGGCTGGGGCTGGCCATCGCGGCGCAGGCGCTCCGGACGGCCGGGATCCTCCAGGGCCGGCTGTGATGGACACGTCGCTCGCGGCGGCGCTCGGCATCGGCTTCCTCCTCGGCATCCGTCACGCGACGGACGCCGATCACGTGGCGGCGGTGTCCACCTTCGTGAGCCAGCATCGCAGCGTGGCGCGCTCGTGTCTGCTGGGAACCTTCTGGGGCGTGGGCCACACGGCGGCGCTGCTGGCGGCGGCGCTCGGGACGATCACCTTCAAGCTCACCATCTCTCCCGAGACCGAACGGGGGCTCGAGCGGGTGGTCGCGCTGGTGCTCGTCCTTCTGGGCGGTCACGTCCTGCTCCGCACGCTCGCGCCCGCCCGGCACGCTCACGCGCACGTGCTGCACGCGGCAGGTCGGCCCTTCCTCGTCGGGCTGCTGCACGGGCTGGCCGGCAGCGCCGCGCTCACGCTCGCGGTCGTCGCCGCCATCCCCGATCCGCTCGCGGGGTTGCTCTACGTCCTCGTGTTCGGCGCGGGCTCGACGGTGGGGATGCTCGTGCTCAGCGGGCTGATCGCGCTTCCCTTCGTGGTGACTGCAAACCGGACGCGGGACCTGCACACCGCCGTCCGCGCCCTGGCCGGGATCGCGAGCCTGCTCCTGGGCCTCTGGCTCCTCTGGGAGCTGGGCTGACATCGCGCGCCTGGGTGAGCTCGCGTTCCTCGGGCTCCTCGCGGATGGTAAGAAGCCGCCACACATTGCAATCCCCCGATCTCTGGCGCTCGGAATAAATAGGGGGCCACATCACCTCCAGCTTACGATTGACGTAAGACACGAATATTTGACCGGCCAAGGAGTCCGCATATGCCGCACAGCGATGAGACGGACGCTGGGAGGGGCATTTGGCGCTCGGAGTTGCTCTGGAACCTTCTCGT
>Ga0209376_1001468_pt1 | contig 23688 bp, 13 predicted proteins | sample GraSoiAngelo_134_FD_185891 | JGI IMG/M metagenome (GOLD analysis project Ga0209376, IMG submission 185891) | Grasslands soil microbial communities from the Angelo Coastal Reserve, California, USA - 14_0929_05_30cm (SPAdes) (version 2) | ecosystem: Environmental > Terrestrial > Soil > Grasslands ... | reverse complement strand
CCACATGGTTTTCGTGTATCCGCTCGACCCAAACACCTGCGCTAAAGGAGTGCTTGCCTTTGGTGAAGCGCAGGTCATCAGCCAGGCTGTAGTATTCCCGGATGTCCCGAAGGGGGTTGTTGCCGGGCGCCCCCGTAACGGAAGAGGGGACGGCCGTGGTCGCGCCGCCTCCGATCGTAATCGAGCCGGGATTACCTCCGGCAAGAAACAACTGGCTCGCCGCGACCGGTCCCCTAGTACCGTTGGGGGCGGTGACCGAGGCTGCATTCGGACGAGTCCACCCCAAGGTCGCGGAATTGACGACAGTGGGGGAGAAGACATGCGTTTCCTGCAAGCCGAACGTTTGGGTGCGTAGTGGAACGTACATGGTGTAATACGTGTCCGCCTGCGGCGCATCCCTTTCTCCATCGCTAAATGTGTAGTTTCCGAAGAGAGAGTCTTTGGCGGAGATGACGTAATCCATGCGGGTCATCACAAAATTTTCACCAGTCTTCTGCACCCCGCTGTTGTAATTGTAGGCCGTTCCGGTGGGTAAGCCGCCTTGGAGCACCTCCAGACCGTTGGGCACCGGCCAGAACGCATTGGCAAACGGCAGCATGCCCGGCTTCAGATTGGGAACGGGGACGTAAGCAGCTCGGTCCGGACAGGCGCCGGCCACATTCGTAGGATAGGCAAGGTGGCAAGGCAGAAGACCTTGGCGAGATTGCACATCCGGATAAATCGAGCGAGTGCTCTGCCCTAGCCGCTCCTGGAACCCTTCGTAGTTTCCAAACACGAAGAGCTTGTCCTTCTTCAGAGGACCTCCGATGCTCCCTCCGAATTGATGCCGTTTAAACGGACCCTTTTGGGTCTGGAAGAAGTCTCGGGTATCCAGAGCGCTGTTACGGTGATACTCGAAGAGGTTGCCATGCCAGTCGTTCGTTCCCGACGAGGTCACAATGCTGACCTGCCCTCCGGACCGTTTCCCATATTCCGCGCCATAGGTGTGCTCGAGGACGTTGTATTCCCGCACCGCTTCTACCCCGAGCAACTGACCGCTGGCCCCGCCGGGTGTGATGAACACGGAGGCTGCGTTCCCCCCGACCCAGTCGACGCCGTTGATCAGAAACCGGTTGGCTTCCGTCCGATGGCCCGCCACCGAAAAACCGGGATAAGCGCCGCCTCCCATATTCGAAGTGTTATTGACAACGCCGACATTGAGAGCCAACAGTTGATCGAAGCTTCGTCCATTCAGCGGCAGCTCTTTGACCTGCTGCTCGGTGATCAACCCTGAGGTCGAGCTCAGCGTGGTGTTCACCAGCGGCGCTTCCTCCGTTACGACGACTTTCTCTTCCGGGGCTCCGACTTCCAGCGTCAGGTCGATGACCGCTTGCTGACCGACCACGAGATTGATGCCGCGCCGTACTTCTTGCTTGAAGCTCGGCATTGCTGTGGCGAGCTCATATTCGCCCACCGGAAGCAACGGCACATTGTAGTCGCCGGTCTCACTGCTGATTACGGTTCGTGTCTGACCGGTCTCGGTATGCTTGACGGTGATACTGACTCCCGGTATCAACGCTCCCGTGGTGTCCTTCACCACACCCAAGATGGTCGCCGCGGAAGTCTGGGCAAAAACCATGCAGGTTGGCAATGCGATCAATAGAACAATCGCTGTCGCGAATCTTGCAAACGAACGTAGACTGATATCCACTCCCCTAACCATGTTGCGCTCCTTTTCTTGAGGGCTGCGCCCTATCAGGCTTGCGTTCGCAGCCGCTCACGTCGAATCGAACTTACGAATCCAAAAAATGTGACAGGTGTCCAAGCGTCTCGTGCTTATGGCGGCTTGCTGAAACAACCGTACAAGCACAAGGCGTCTAGGCCTGGGTTCCGCTCTTTCTGGCCGATCCGCAGCTTTATAAAACGCGTCGCGCCAACAGCAGTCTCAGAAAGGGCGTCCGCTACGATGTTGTATGCGTTCAAAAATGATTCGCTTAATCAGCACGTTCCCCGCGCTTCGATTAAAGCCTCTCGCTATCGAGCACACACTAAGCAGCGCCCCTGCTCCGCACATCCATAGAACGAGGACCTCCGGTGCTGGGGGCGGTGGCGCAGGAGCGGAAGCGCCACCCCCTCCGCCGATCCATCTAACGAGCACCGGTTCCCGGATTCGTTCACGTTTCTATCGCGTGGTTTTATAAAGTGGAAAAGAGTGCCTGTAAATCCAGTGTGAAAGGTATTCCTTGCTGAAATTCGCGGGAAGAACGTCAGCTTAATACCGTAGGCGTTACGAAATAATCCTTTTTCTTACTGCATAGAGGATGATGTCCGCCGTGCTGTGCAGACCAAGTTTTTGCATGAGATTGGCGCGATGGCTTTCAATCGTCTGAGGGCTCAGGTTCAACAGGCCGGCAACATCTTTGTTCGTCTTGCCCTCGGCAATTAGCTGCAACACTTCCTTTTCTCGCTCCGTAAGCAGGTCATAAGAGTCCTGGACATGCTTATGCTTAAGCTGCCGCATGTAGTCTGCCAGGAGTACTTCGCCAATCGCCGAACTAAAAAAATGGCGCTGCTTGCTGACCGCTTCCAAGGCAAGGGGCAAATCGCGTTCGACAGATTCTTTAAGGATGTACCCTTTTACTCCGGCATTCAGTCCCCTGATCACATAGTCTTCATCCGCGTGCATGCTGAGCAGGATGACAGAGGTTTCCGGACGTCGCTTCAAAATCTGCGCGGCAGCATCGATGCCGTTGAGAACAGGCATGGCGACGTCCATGATGACAAGTGAGGGGGCGAGCTTTTCGGCAAGTTCAACAGCTTGATGGCCGTCCGTCGCTTCTCCAACCACCTCTGTGTGCTTGATTCGTGCGAGCAAGAACGTCAGGCCTTTTCGCACGACGTCGTGATCGTCTGCGAGAATGATTCGCGTCTTGCTCTGCATCGTAATTTGAATCGTCGACGCTTCGGGATGACGGGACAATTGGTCAGCGCTTCCTTTCGAATCGAACTTGGAATCCGAAAAAAATATGACCGGCGTTAGACGCCTTCGTTCTGGCTCTTCCTGGCCAATCTACCGATTTATAAAACAGCACTTCGATATCCGGGATTGTTTTCGCTCTCCTCTTGTGTGGGTTTATAAAGCGGCAAAGGGTGGCTGTATATCCGGCACAAGGGGTATTCGTAGCTGAAATTCCGGGTAAGGACGATCAGCTTGATGCCGTAGACGCTACGAAATCACAGCTTCTGGCCCTGTGCGGCTTGATCGCGAAGAAGGAATGTTTTGGGAAATGGGCTTTCACCGCAAATTTTAAAGGATCCGAAATCCTTGTACCAGGGGCCATCGGGAGCTTCGGGCTCCGATTCCCGCCAAGCCTTGAGTTGATAAAGGTCGTCTGCGGTGATCCTGCGCTCTCGTACGCGATCGAAGAGATGGTCCCTCAAAGCCGCAGGAAGATTTGACCACTGAATCTTCGGCATTATTCACCGAAAGTCAACCGTGCCAATTCTTCCTTTAAGCGGCGCTGTTCGTCCGGATTCTTCGATGTCGCTAATCGCTCGGCCACATCGAAAAAGTGCTCTTTCTCCCTGAGCTTAGCGTTAAGTCCTTCCTCGATCAGTTCCACAATCACACGGTTTGCGCTGACTTTGCGAGATTTTGCAATAGCTTTCACTCGCTTTGCGAGACGCGCGGGCAACGCCACGCTCTGTCGTGATACGTTGTTCGATATAGCCATGATGGAATTTTACAGCACTGTGCACCGTTTTGCACCGAACGATGCCCCACACCTTGTGCATGCTGAGGGATTGCTTGACGCGCCGTTGTGAGTTTTGAGTTCTGAATTTTGAGTTCTGAGTCGGGCTGGATTTACTCACAACCCAAAACTCAGAACTCAAAACTCCGTACTCAGAACAGCAGCTTCAGCGCGAACTGGATTTGCCGCGAGGTTGTGGCCGTATTGGTAATCTCGCCGGCCGACTCGCTATAGCTGTAGTTCGCGGGGTTGCCCTGGAACACCACTTGATTCGGGAACGCGAAATTCGCGTGATTGAACACATTGAACGCTTCCGCGCGGAACTGCAACGTCATGCCTTCCCGGATGGGGATCCTCTTAAACAAGGACGTGTCGACGTTGACCAGGCCCGGGCCGCGGAACGAACTCCGTCCCGCGTTCCCGAATGTGCCGGCAGTCGGCAGCGTGAAGGCATGGGGATCGAACCATTGGTCCACTCTCCCCAAAATCACCTTCCCCTTAAAGTCCGGATTGAGGTTGGTTACGTCGCTGAGTACTCCGTCGCCGGTGCCGGTATTGGGATTACTGAAGCCGATCAGAGGCGTGAAGGGAAACCCGCTCTGCGCGTTGAAGATCCCATTCCATTGCCAGCCCCCAATCAAATGGTTCGCCCAACCGGTGGCGCCGCTGCCAAAGCGCTGCCCGCTTCCGAACGGCAGCTGATAGCTGAAGTTTGTGTTGAACTGGTGTTGGATGCTGTAGGCGGCGAGGCCTTTGTTCAGGTGGCGATTGTGGGGACTGAACAGGGTCGGCGGCTCATTTTCGCCTGAAGGCGCCAGGATCGCTGAATTCAAATCCAGCACCTTGCCCCAGCTGTAATTCCCTTTGAAAGTGAGGCCGCGCGTGGCGCGCTTGGTCACGGACACATTCAGTGCGTGATAGCTGGCGGTACCCCAGCCAAACCATGGTTGAGTGTAGGACACGTACGGGTTCGGGCGCTGGGTGAGAGTAACGCCGTTGACCACGACCGGAGGCCTCGACGGCATGTAGGTGGTCCCCTGGGGAACAATCGGCGCTTGACCGCCTGGGAGTTGACTGAGTGGGAGCACACCGCCGCTTCGGCATCCCTGTGGGTTCTGGCACACCTCGGGCGGAGCCGTATTGCTGTTCATCGTGAGATTGGTGTGGTAGGACTGGCTGCCGACGTAGCCGACTGAAAGTACCAGATCTCTGGCAAGCTGGCGTTCCACCGTCAGGTCCCATATCTGGACGGTGGGCGTAAACATGTTCGGATCGAAACCCGTGGGCTGATAGATCGAGCACGGTGCGGATATCCCTGGGCCGCACGTAGGCGGCAGTACGACATTCTTCTTGAGCGGAAGGAGGGGAAGGAACCCGTTCTGGTACGGGAGCGACTCGCGTGCAGAGTACGGCGGATTGGGCTGGACCCGGACGCCGAGGTTATCCATCAGATCGTTGTGGATTCCAAAGGCGGCCCGCACCGACCAGGTTCCCGTACCCGTCGGGTCCCAGGCCAGACCCACCCGCGGCTGCAACAACAGTTTGGCGTGGTTCTGATCGATGCAGGACTTCCCGATGATCGGATTGGTCTGGATCACAAAGCCGGGGTCGTATCTGTAGTTCGAACACCGGCCCGCCACCTCGCTCCAGCCGTTGGTCATCTCGTGCCGCAATCCCAGGCGCAGGGTGAAATTCGACCGCAGCTTCATGTCATCCTGGACATACCAGGCGCCTTCCGTGGTGCGGAAGCCCAGGGTGCTCGGATTTCGCGTCACGATAGCGTTGTTCGGCTGATCCCGGAGAAATGCCAGGATGGTCGGATAGGCAACGTTTCCCGCTGATGACAATGCCACTCCAGACTGGCTTTGTTGGGACTTCTGAAACCAACCCCCCATGCTCCAGGAATGCTTGCCTTTGATGACGCGCAGGTCATCGGAGTAGGTGAAGTAATGCCGGATGCCTCGATAGGGGTTATTGCCCGGCACGCCCGCGACCGCGGACGGGGCCGCCGCGCCGATCCCGCCTCCAATCACAACGGTGCCGGGATTACCTCCCTCGAGAAACGCGATGTCTGCGGGCATCGGTATTGCGGGAGCGTTGACACTGGTTCCATACGTCCCCGCGTACCCCAGGGTGGCGATATTCACCAGATTGGGGGAAAAAACATGCGTTTCTTTCAAGCTCAGTGTTTGGGCGTGCAGTTCGCCGACACTGTTGAAATTCGGGTCGCCCCCGCCGCCTCCTCCCCACGGGTTGATCCTGGAGCCATTGTCAACCGTGAGGCTTGCCGAAAACGAATCCATGCTGGAGATGATGTGATCAAAACGGGCCAAGCCAAAATGTTCCCCGAGCGTTTCTGGCGGATTCGAGTAGGAGATAGAGCTTCCGTCGGGACGGTCGGGAGTACTGGGAACCGGCCAGAAGTACTTGGCATACTTGAGCATCTCCGGCTTCAGACCGGGAACCGGCGAACCCGCCGGCAAACCCAAAGAATTCCCCGGCCACAAAAGACCTTGGCGAGCGAAGGTGCCCGGCACAATCGAGGCGCTCGAACGCGATAACCGATGCTGGAACCCCTCATAGGTCCCGAACAGGAACATCCTGTCCTTCTTGATCGGGCCTCCCAGAGCGCCTCCAAATTGGTTGCGTTTGAAGGGAGGAGTGGCAATGGTGTCATCGAAGAAGTTGCGCGCGTCCAACGCGCTGTTGCGCAGATACTCGAACGCGCTCCCGTGGACCTGGTTGGTCCCCGAGGAGGTCACAACGGTGATTTGTCCTCCGGCCCGTTTCCCATACTCGGCGCTGTAGGTGTCCGTGAGAACGTTGAATTCCCGCACCGCTTCCACCCCCAGCAATTGCCGGCTCGCTCCGTTTGGCGTAATGAATTGACCGGTCGCGTTCCCGCCAACCCAGTCGACTCCGTTGATGGTATACCGGTTGGTTTCCGGTCGCTTCCCCGCCACCGAGAACATGTTCCAGGCACCGCTGTCGAGAGTATTCGAAGTGGCATTGGAAACGCCGACGTTGAGCGTGATCAGATTATCGAAGCTGCGGCCGTTCAGCGGCAATTCCTTCACCTGCTGCTCGGTGATCACTCCTGAAGTGGAACTCGTCGTCGTGTTCACCAGCGGCGCTTCCTCGCTGACCGTTATTTGCTCGGCCGGGGCTCCGACTTCGAGCGTCAGATCCACCACCGCTTCCTGTTCCACCACAACATTAATGCCACTCCGGACCAACTGCTTGAAGCCCGGCATCGTTGTGGTGATCTCATATGCGCCCACCGGAAGCAACGGCACAGTGTAGGCGCCGCGCTCGCCGCTCACGACGGTGCGCATCAGGCCACTCTCGGTATGCTTGACCGTGATACTCACTCCCGGCACGAGCGCCCCTGAAGTGTCTTTCACCGTACCTAAAATAGTTGCCGTGGAAGTCTGAGCAACGCTCAGGCAGGTGCCCAATGCGATCAATGCAAAAATCGCGGTTACGAATCGTCCAAACACGTGCAGACGAATCCCCGTCCCTGTTGTCATGAATCCTCCTTTTCCCGGATTGTTTCGCTTTTCTATTGCGTGGTTTTATAAAGGGGCAAAGGCTGCCTGTCTATCCGGTGTAGGAAGGATTCTTGGCTGAAATTCGGGGCAAGGACGATCAGCTTTATGCCGTACGATAGCGGCGGTCTATAGGGTGTGAATGAATGGAAATTGCGGTAGATCCACCCTCTCCCTCTGGGAGAGGGTGAGAGGTATCAGAAGGTAAACTTCAGGCCGAACTGGATCTGGCGCGCCTCGGTGAGGGTGCTTCGAATCGTGGCGGAAGAAGCGACCCGCGCGGCCGAAGCGTTAAAGAGCCGGACACCCTCCTGAAGAGCTCCAGGCCGGTTAAAATTCGCACGGTTGAACAGGTTGAAAGCCTCGGCCCGAAATTGGACGCTCTTCGTCTCCTTGAACGAGATGTTTTTCACGAGCGAAAAATCGAAGTTCGCCAGGCCGGGGCCGATAACCGTGTTGCGCCCCAGGTTGCCGTAAAATCCGGCATCCGGCAGACCAAACGCGCAAGGATCGAAGTAGAGGTCGGGAGTCCCCAGTTTCGTGCCGGCGGCTACACCCAGACAGCCTTTCGAGACGCCTTTCACCGGATTCTTGCTGAATCCTGGAAGCAGGTCCGGGCGATCCCCTATTTGCCCCCCGCTAGCTCCGTTGCGCGAACGATTAAACCCGCTGTTGATAGCAACCGGCGTGCCGTCGGCCAGAGTGAGGATACCGTTGAGCTGCCAGCCTGAAAGCAGTTTTCCGGCGGCTCCGGGCATATTGCGCGCGAACGGAAGATCGTAGGTGTAGTTCAGGGAGAAGTAGTTACGGATATCAATGCCGGACAGTCCCCAGTCGGTTCTCCAATCGTCCGGGTCTTGTGGCACGGTGATGCCTTGATCGAGATACCTGCCGAACACGCCGTCCGCGTTGTTGGTGCTCTTGCCATACGTGTAAGAGCCTTGCAACTGGAATCCGCCGCGGAAGCGCCGGTTGAGACCGAGTTGCAGGGAGTGATACTGGGAAGCGCCCTCGGGAGTCACCCAAAACTGAAGCTGCCCGATGTTGGGGTTGCGGAGCGGCGAGTTGGGAGCGAAGTATTTGCGCCCATTCCGGATTTCCGTAGGCAAAGCGTCATTCCCGTTGTTACCGTTCAACTGGTGATAGGAATGGGCCCCGGCATACGCCACGGTAATCGCGGTGTCTGACGCGATCTGCTGCTGGATGCTGAGGGTATAGCCGATCTTGGTGGGGTCTTTCATTTCGTACTGCAGCCCATAACTGACGATCTGGGTCAGAGGCGGAGCTGCCAACAGGCTCGAGTCCAATCGGGGAAAGGAAGCCCCGGCCCCAAGAACCCGGGCGGTCACACTGTAGGGAGGGATGCGGCTGAGAGCGCGGTTGAGGGGTTGCGCCACGAGGTGATCAAAGTACATCCCGAATCCGCCCCGAATCGCCGTCCGGCCATTGGACCTCGGGTCCCAGGAAAAGCCGACACGCGGTCCGAAATCTTTGTAGGAACCTTGGTACCACGGCTGTCCGAGAGTCGGCGCTTTATCCGTCAGAGGATTCCGGAAGTTGGCGATCTTGCCATTGGCCTCCGTCGGGACGGTCGTGAACTCGTAGCGAAGCCCCAGGTTCAAGGTGAGATTGGAGCGAGCCTGGAAGTCATCCTGGAAATAGAATCCCAACAAGCTCTGACGCCAGCCCCGAACATTATCGCTCCCGGGGATGTCCGAATTAAACTCCGCAGGTCGTGCAGTGAGGAAATCGTCCAAGGTGTCGAAGAAATACTGCCCGCCGTAGACGCGGGAGAGGGTGGCGTTGCTCTGGGTTCGCTCAAAGAGCACCCCCATTTTTAGCGAATGGCTCCCGCGCGACACCGTCAGGTCGTCGGTCACTTGCCAGACATTATGTCCAAAGCGCCGGGGATAGCCTTGGCCTGCGCCATACTCGGTTACCCCGATCCCGCGAAAAGTCATCAGACCCAGTTGCTGACCCGGGACAAAGAACAACTCGGGCTGCACGTCAAACAGGGGCCGGCCGAATTGGTTGCTATAGGAGCGGTTAAATCCGAGGCGGGCTGTGTTGAGAACTCGGGGCGAGAAAATCCTCGTTTCCCCCAGCGTGACGTACTGGGACTTCGTGAGGGCGTCCACAGTAAGCGTTGGATACTGGGTCGGATTGGTCAGAACGGCCTGAGAGAAGGTGTATCGCACAAAGAAGGAATCGGAATTCGAAAAGTTGTGGTCCACTCGACCTGTCGTGTAGTGTTCGTCGACCGGCTGCTTGGGATTGCTAAAGAGTTGAGCGGTACCGTCTCCATAGTCACCGCCATTGGGCAACGGATAGAGGTCCAGGAACGGCCGGACAGATGGATTGACGTTCACTGTGTATATTGATGTGCCCGCATTGTTGCAAGGAGCCTGGAAACCGGTGAAGCCTCCCGCCGGACTCGTCCGAGGGCAGGGCAGAATCCCTCGGTGGGCATCGGCGTTAGGAACGACGGCGAGCCGTGATAGTCCCTTTCGTTGGCGGAGCCCTTCGTAGCCGCCGAAGAAGAACGTCCGGTCGCGGACAATCGGTCCTCCGATGGTTCCCCCAAACTGGTTGCGCTTGAATTCGGGAAGCCGGGGACCGTCCGGTTTGCTCTTCTTGTCAAAAAAGTTTCTCGCATCGAGATTGTCATTGCGATGGAACTCATAGAGATTGCCGTGGAATTCGTTGCCGCCCGATTTGCTGACGGCGGTGATGATCCCGCCGGAGTAGCGCCCATACTCCGCGCTGTAGGCCGTGGTCAGCACGCGAAACTCCCGCAACATCTCGACGCCGAGCAGGTTGCCCGAGGCGCTGCCCGGCGTGTTGTTGGACTGATCGTTGATATTGGTCCCGTCCAGAAGAAAGCTGTTGGAGTCCACGCGGCTGCCGCTCACGCTCATCTTGGTGCCTTCCCCCTGATCGGTATCGTGACGGCCGCGGAAATATGGAGTCACGCCCGGCTGCATAAAGGCCAGCGTATCGAAGCTGCGCCCGTTGAGCGGCAAATCGCGGATCTTTTTATCGTCCACCAGCCCCGAGAGCGTGGCGCTGGTGATTTCCACCAAAGGTGTCTCGACGGTGACTTGCACTTGCTCGCTGACGGTCCCGACGCTGAGGCTGAGGTTCACGACTACCTCGGCGGCCACCGTGAGTTGAATCCCCGAGCGCACAGCGGTCCGGAATCCGGTCAGTTCCGCCTTCACCTCGTAGTTACCCAAACCCAAAGCCGGCGCTCGATACCGGCCGGTCTCGTCCGTGGTCACAGTGCGGACAATTCCAGTCTCCACGTGCGTGATCGTGACGGTCACGCCCGGGAGGCGCGCTCCGCTTTCATCCGACACCGTACCCAAAATAGTTCCCCCTGTGGTTTGGCCGTAGACCAGAATTGCCGACAACAACACCACAGCAAACACGCTCCCACAAATCGCACTTCTTTTTGCTTGCAGCACGTCTCCTCCTTTTACCCCCGCGGTTGAAATAAACATTCCGTGATTACCGCTCATTTCTGTTTTCCTGCGCCTTGTTTTGACTTCGCCAAGGCGGCCACAATTTCCGATCTGAACTTTTCCAGCGACGGATTTGGATTCTTCTGTAGAAGTGCATCAATGCGGCTGAGAGCCGTACTGAGTTTTCCCTGACGAACGTACACGTGGAGAAGCATCAATTCCGGCCCTTCAAAGTCCTTATCCAGCAAAGCTGCGCGCGTGAAAGCCAGCTCTGCCTCTGCGTATTCGGAAAGTCTGTACCGTGCGCGCCCTAAGGCGTAATACGCAATAGCCGATCCTGGCTCGACTCGAACCGCCTGTGAGAGGACTTCGGCTGCTCGTTCAAAATTGTTCTGCTCCAGATATATTTCGCCGAGTTGAATTAGCGGCGTGCCTTCGCGGGGATTCAATTCGAATGCGCGAGTAAGTTCGTGTTCGGCAGCGTCCAGCCGGTCGGTTTTTCTGTATTCCTGCCCGAGACCTAGATGCGCGTTGTAGAAGTCGGGGGCGAGCTTGATAGACTTTTCCAGCCGCTCGATGGCGCGTTGTGTGTTGTGGTCCTTAATTTCTCGCACAGCCCTTTCATATTCCTTGAGGGCTTGTTTCGGAATATTGGCCGTCAATTGCCGGATATCCACAATCTGGTTCCCGCCCACAGCGTGCCGGCGGCGGGCGGACACCGCGCTTCCGTTCAGAAAGATGAATACGTATGGTGTCCCTGGAACGTCGACCGGATAATTCACGTTTTCGAAGCCTTCCAAGCGAAGGCGAATGTTGTAGGAGCCTTGAGGGACGTTGTGGAATTCGAAATTCCCGTGTAAATCCGTGAATGTCCGTTGATCCTTCTTAGAGCCGGAATGATCCAGCAGAACGAGCAACGGCTCCTTCAGACGGCCGTGAACAGATAGGACGATCTGTCCACCAACGGCGAACGCTGAAGCCGATTCCGATCGCTGCGCCAACCCGAGTGACGAGCAAGTCATCACAACGAACGTGAAGCGGGCAAGAATCCGGTTAAAAAACATATTCGATATCCGGGATTGGTTTGCTTTCCTATTGGATGGCTTATAAAGCGGCAAAGAGCGTCTGGGTATCCGGTGGAGCGGGTATTGCTGGGTGAAATTCGGGGTAAGGACGATCGGCTTTACGCCCTAGATGCGACGAAATACTTTACATGCTTGGCCAAGGGGCGTCCGGTTTAACGCCCGTTCTTCTGCTGGTCGTCGATCAGGAACAGCCCCTTCTTCATTTGAGTTTGGCGTTCCCTAATCGGGAAAGGCTGATTCCTGATTTGGAGTGCGCTTTCCCCAATGAGGAACAGCCCGTTCCTCATTGGGGTTTGCCCTTCCGTGATCAGGAAAGGCTGATTCCTGATTTGGAGTGCGCTTTCCCCAATGAGAAACAGCCCGTTCCTCATTGGGGTTTGCCCTTCCGTGATCAGGAATAGCCAATTCCTGATTTGGAGTGCGCTTTCCCCAATGAGGAACAGCCTGTTCCTCATTGGGGTTTGGCTTTCCCTAATCAGGAATGGCCAAATCCTCATTTGGAGTGTGCTTCCCCCAATGAGGAATAGGCTGTTCCTCATTGGGGTTTTGCTTCCCTTAAACAGGAATGGACAATTCCTCATTTGGAGTGCCCTTGCCCCAATAAGGAATGGCCTGTTCCTCATTGGCGTTTGGCTCCCCTTAATCAGGAATGGACAATTCCTCATTTGGAGTGCGCTTCCCCCAATGAGGAACAGCCTGTTCCTCATTGGGGTTTGGCCTCCCCTAATCACGAATGACCAATTCCTCGTTTGGAGTGCGCTTCCCCCAATGAGGAATGGTCTATTCCTCATTGGGGTTTGGCCCCCCCTGATCAGGAATGGCCAATTCCTCCTTTGGAGTGCGCTTCCCCCAATGAGGAATGCCCTATTCCTCGTTGGGGTTTGGCCTCCCCTAATCACGAATGGCCAATTCCTCATTTGGAGTGCGCTTCCCCTCATTGGGAAAAGCCTGTTCCTCATTCGGGTTTGGCTTTCCCTAATCACGAAAAGCCATTTCCCACTTCCGATGAACGGCCCCTCGGATGGACCGAACGCTAGCGCGACGGGTTCTTGGGGCCACCGAGAAAACCTATGAGCCCGCGTATTTCATCGCCATTGATCCCGATGTCGCTCGTGATTCCTGCTCACGCATGAACGCTGGCCAAATGCTGGCCAAATGCTGGCCAAATATGGTGTGGAGAGTAATCTCTGTCAGTTATGTCACGGCAAGCCCGGTCATAACCCTACAATTCCCTATCCTGGCAAAATCATCATGCTGACCACAGAGGTGCGGCTGCCGCCGGACGTCCATGTCTATGCGCCGGGGACAAAGGGCTACAAGCCGATCAACGTGCTGATGGATCCCATACGCGACGCGCACCTGAAGTCCGCGGCCTATCCACGGTCTAAAATTCTCTATCTGCCTGCTATCAAGGAGCGTGTTCCTGTCTTCGAGGGAACATTCCGCATCCGGCAAGACGTACAAGTGCCCACTGCGTCCGATTTCAGCAATTCGCTGGGTGCGGATGGGAAAACCATCACGATAGCGGGTAAGCTCGAATATCAAGCGTGCGACAGCAAGATTTGTTTTCTACCGTCATCCGTTCCGGTGCATTGGCAGCTGCAGATCTTGCCTCTTGATCGGCAGCGAGCGCCAGAGAACATTCAACACAAGTAGCGCGACAAAGACCGGCGTGCGATCCTGCTTTTCATATGAATCAGCGTTAATTGACGCAATCTTCTCATCACGACGTCAGATCACCGGTCTCAATTTTTTTGCCAATGACAGTAGTAACCGGTGCGGAGTTTGGGGCCACGCACCGGCTCTCAGGCGAGATGACTCGTTCTCAACGGAGGCAGCACCGCGTCGACCTTCACGTTTAGAAGCTGGGAATCGATCGTGCCGAAAGTCATCTTTCAACGCGGTTCCTCCCGTTTGGGGGTGAGACACCATTGATTGGAAGGTGTTTCCTTAGTTTTATGCCTTAACTGATTATCAGTCAAGGATACAGTTGTGTTTTTGGGAAACGGTTGCTCAATAACTTCGTTCTTCAGAAGTTCATCGCTGGCTGCATGTTTCCCCGGCCATCGCTGGTGTGGCAGCTTCCGCATTTCGCCTTCACCAATGGATCCGTCACTGGAATGCCTTCCTCGGGTTGCTGCCCTTGAACAATGGGCGAGGGTTTTTGTGCCACTGAGGTCAGCTGATTCGACGAACGCGGCGAATAACATGTCCATGCCGGCCGACCTTGGGCGTTCGGTCACCAGCAGGATTTTTATTAGCGCGTGATTTCATAGCGTGTTCGGCTAGAATGCGTCAGCCGCGCAACCAACTGGGGCCCGCGTTCCGGACGTGCCAGCGATCGGCATCGTGTTGAGCAAAAGAAGGTCGTTGAAGCTGCGCCTGTTCAACGACCGCTCCGTGACCTGTTGCTGGCTGATCAAGCCGGAGACGGAACTTAGTTCCTGGCGAGACTCAGTAAAGGGAACAAGTCAAAATGCAAACCGTACTCCGAACTGCGCCTGACGCGGAAATCCACTGCCGCCGCGGAGGCTCTGAGGTCTGAGAAAAGAGTCGGTCAGACGCCGGTCGCCGTTCGGATTGTTGAAGTTTGCGTAGTTGGTCAGGTTGTAGATCTCGGTAGTGAAGTCGAGAGTGCGCTGCTCACCGAGCCGTTGACGATAGGTGATCCGCAGATCCGTTTCGAAGAAATTCGGACCGTATGCGCCGTTGACGCCGCCGTTGTATTTGACGTTCTGCAACGCCCCCAGCGCCGTACCACTATAGGTGCCGGCGGGCAACGGGTCGAACAGTTCTCCGTTCCGGTCCGCGTCGTTATTCGTATCCAGAATTGTGAACGGCGCGCCGCTCATGTACCGCATTGTGGCGCTCAAGTTCACGCCATGCGTCTTCGGAATCTCCACGCGGCCGCTGAGGGTGAGAATGTGGCGCCGGTCGACAGACACGGGTCCCCAAAGCTTGTCGAGATTCAGGTTAGTCCCGACCTGCAGGAAGTTCTGGTCTAACTGGTTCAAGGTAGTGCCGCGCGAGGACGACAAGGAGTAGGATGCCCGTCCCGACCAATACTTGGAGAACCGCTGTTCGACCTGAAGATTCAGCGCGTCATATTGGCTCTTCCCTGTGTTCTCAACCAGCCAGACTTTGGTGTTATAAGGTTCGCCAAGAACGCCAAACGCATCCACACGCGTGATCGGTCCTGTGCGAGACGTATTGGCACGGATCATCGGGTTCAGATTGCGCTGAAGAAACAAGTCTCGCCCTGTCGTCCGGACGTAGTCGGCCGACACGGCCATCGTCGGGAGTATCTGCCGCTCGTACCCGACGGTCACCTGGTGCGTGTAGGGCTGCCTGCGATTCGGCGAATCGAACATCACCTCGCCGGTGTTGCGGAGCCTGGTCCCCGCGGGATATAAGGCATCGATGTACGCGCGGTTGATCACTGGCCCGTTCACGAGCGTCGGATCCGTCGGGAACTGTCCCCGGGATGGTCCCGGGTCGGCCGTGTCCTGTGGGAATAGAACTTCGAACGACCGGCTGAACTTTCCGCTCTCGAAGAAAGGTTGGAGCGTGCCTAGAATCGTCCTGTTGTAGAAGAGGCCGTAGCCGCCGCGGATCACCGATCTACCGGCCGAGCCGAGTCCGTACGTGAAACCCAATCGAGGGGAAAAGTTGTTCTTATCGACCGGGTAAGCGTGTGGATCCTTGAACAGTGGGTTTTCGGTCTCATCAACCGGCGATACCTCGAGATCGTATCTCACCCCCAGGCTGACCGTGGCGTGCGAACTGATCCGCCACTTGTCCTGAGCGAACCCCTCGATGGTGTGCGAGTGCATATTGAAGCGGAACGGCCCACCGACGCGCAGCGTGAATCGTTCCGGGTACGTTCTCGGATTCGTAGGGTCGAACGGCAAGTCCGTATTGAAGAAGAAACCACCGTTCATGTGGTTCTGCACGCTTCTCCGGAGAATGGTGTAGTGGTACGTCGTTCCAACCTTGAATTCGTGGCTTCCTTTCATGTCTGGGACAAACCACGAGTAGACGTCCTGGAGCTGGTAGTTGCGATCCCACGGGCCCTGGGCTTCCGGGCTTTGCTGGGTGAAGAAGGTCAGCTGGTAGAGCGTGGGCGGGCATTTGGACTGATCAAACACATCTTCGCTGCCTTGACTTCGCACACAAATGCTGCCGTGATACCAGTGCTCCAGCGTAGCGGAGGCGCGGATCGTGTTGACGCGCGAGTTGCCGAGCACGGTCGTATAGGTTCCGACCATCGTCTGGTCCAGGTCGGTTTCATCGGTAAATGCGGCCGCTCCAGCGGGCGAACGCAGCGTTCCTTGTATTGCCGGTGTTCTCCGGGTCTGAATGATCGGGATCTGCGGCGAACTCTCGCCCAAATACCGGAACGCCCAAGTATTGTTCGCGTTGATCTGATGGTCGACGCGAACCATCTCGTTCCAGGCCTCACGATGCTCCACCGTCGAGAAGTTCAACTCTGGGCGCGCTGGAAAGTTAAACGCCCGGTTCGGGCTTTCGGTGATCCGTTCCAGACTGCCGAAGAAGTGGAATTTGTTCCGGACGATCGGTCCGCCGAACGTGCCGCCCCACTGCTTCAGCGAGCTCTCGGGTTTTGCCTGATTGTTCAGCCGGGCGAAATAATCCTGCGCCGTGAGAGCCGCATTGGTGAAGTACCCAAACACGACGCCCCTGAACTGATTCGTGCCCTGCTTGGTGACCGCGTTGACAACCGCGCCGCTGGCCCGGCCGAACTCTGCGTCGTATTGATTCGTCAGGACCTGGAACTCCTGCACGGATTCGAGCGGCGTCCGCGTCTGGCCGCCGGCGTTGCTGCCGATCGCGTCGTCGGAGTTGTAGCCGCCGTCGAGGGTCACGTTATTGCCCTGCTGCGCCTGGCCGCTCGCAATGATGGTATCGTTGCCAAATTGGTTCGATGGCACGAATTGCACTCCTGGCAGCAGAGCGACCATAGCAAAGAAGTTCCGGTTCGGCGCCGGAAGCTCCACGATTTCGCTCGTTCCGATGTTCCCGCCGACTTCTGTGCTGGTCACATCGATGATCGGCGACACGTCGGTTACTGTAACGCTCTCGGCCAATGCGCCGACGGCGAGCGCGAAGTTGATCGTCAGCGTCTTGCCGACCTCGAGAATCAGGCCGCGCCGATCGAAGTTCCTGAAGCCCGCCAGCGTTGCCGCGAGCCTGTAACGGCCGGGTGTCAGGGCCGAGACGAAGTAACTGCCATCCTCGCCACTCATGACTTGCCGAAACACGCCGGTCTCTTCATTGGTCAGAACGATCATGACGCCGGGCAGGACAGCGCCTTGTTCGTCCGTGGCACGCCCCCCGATGTCTGCTGTCCCTTGCTGAGCTAAAGTGGGCGCCGCGAGCGCTCCGAGAAAAACTGCGAGCATTAAACCGACGAAAACCCGATTCATGGTCCCCTCCCGACGCTGCCGTTGGTTAACGCGGACCAACCGGAGCTTCACCCCAGCAACGTCAAATAACATTTTCGTTTTCGCGCTTCCGGAAATTCGGGGTCAGACGGGTGAATTCCCTATTTTTGAAATGCAAAATAGGGAATTCACCCGTCTGACCCCGAATTAGAACGTGGTCCGGAAACCCAATTGCAGCATGCGCGGCTGGTACGCCAGATTGCTGTTGAGCGACGGCTTGCCGTAATTGGCATTGTTTTCGTTCGTCGTGTAGGAGCCGTAGTTCGCGTGATTGAACAGGTTGAACACCTCGAAGATGCCGAAGAGCTGTACACGCTCACTAATCGTGATCCGCTTCTGGAGCCGCATATCCACACGGTGGATCGGATCGGCCACAAGACCTTTGCGCGGGATAATCGTCCCGTCGCGGCGGAGGCGCCACCAGAGGGCGCCGATGGTGCTCCCTTCGTCGCGTATATCGGAGCCGAAAGTGGTCCTGCGACGCTCGCCTGAACCGAAGAAATAGATCCCGCTCAACTGGACTCCGCGGCCAAGGTCCCAAATGCCGTTGGCGACGGCGCGGTGGCGCTGGTCTCCTCCGGCTGCGCCACCGCTGCCGTTCCAGGCGCCGGCCAACGTGTATTCGCCGCCGAGATCGGGCGCCAGAGGAAACCCGATCGGCCGGCGCGCCACGACACCGTCGGTCCCGACGTACCACTGATAGCGAGGCGGATCGGCATCCCGGAACCGCGCAATTGTGTAAGTGGTCATGGCCTGCCAGCGGCGGCTGAATCGTTTGGTAAGCGTGAAGTCCATGGCATGGTAGTTCGACCAGCCCTCGAGAAGTTCAAAGTTCACGTTGCCCCACTGGGGGAAGGCTCGCCTGCTGACGTCGCTAAATGGATAGTTCGCTCCCGTCGCGGGGTTGTAGGTCAAGTTCACGTTCTGTGGGCTCTCCTCGCGCCGGCCTCCGGTGTAAACGTAATTTACCTCGAGGGAGATGTCGTTCCCAAATTGCCGCTGGATGCCGGCCGACACCTGGTGGCTGTAGGAGGTCTTGCGGCCAGGATAGTTGATTTCTTGGGTGAGCGAACGATACGAACAGCCGGCTACAAAGTTGATATCACAGGCACGCTGGAGAGAATCCTGGAAGCTGGGCTTTGGCCCATTGAACCACCCCCAAAACCCATCCCGGAACGCCGTGAAATCGGGCCGGCCGTCATTGAAGTACTGGCCCTCGAATCGGTGCGTATAACCGATAGTTTGCTGGACCCCATCATTGGGAGACATAGCAAAGAAGAGCCCGTATCCGCCGCGCAGCACTGTCTGATCATTGAGCCTAAAGTTCATGCCTAAACGCGGAGCCAGGTTGTCCTTCTCATGGGGCTGATTACCCGACAACCACGGCAGGAAGCGGAGTTTCTCCGAATGCGCATTGGTATCGAAGTCGTAACGGACCCCGAGATTCAATGTTACTTTTTTGCTCGCCTTCCAATCATCCTGCAGCCAACCCGCAAAAAGGTGGCGGACCACGTTGTACCGATGTTCCGTATCCGAGGTCGAATGAAAAACAAAACGGGTGATGGAGGCGAGCGGCGCCAGATTCCAAGTGGAGGCGTCGTTCCAAACCGGGAAGAGCGACTCGAGATTCGCCGGCGGGGCTGCAGTATTGGCCCAGATCTCGCCGTTACATCGCAGACACCAGCGAAACTCGTTGTGGTATCGCATGTACTCCCCGCCCAATTTCAAGTCATGCTTCCCAAGTGAGGTGGTGAGGTCATCGCGAATAGACCGTGTGTCCTGCAGGATGTTGATTGGGCTGGAGCCGATGGTATAGCCGCGCAATACCACGATAACCGGACCCCCACGCAGCACGGGATGATATGGGAAGTCACCGCCCTTCCATCGGACGCCAGGCTGGTCCTGCCTTTCGTAATCCGTCAGGCCGCCTCTGATCTGGTTCACCGTACGGTTGCTGATGACGTGAGTCAATGTCGCGAAATACTGGGGAGCCACCCGCTTCCGGGTGCCGCCGGCAGAGGGATGGTCGGTGGCTGAATTCCCGCCGGCATAGAACAAATTGTTGAATTGCGAAGCGCGCACCGACAAGCGGGTAGCGGACGAAAATTCATAGTCCAGTCGTCCCAGGAACTTGTGTATCCGGGTCGGAAAGTGCACGTCGACATTGAACGCAGGATACGGACTGTTATACGTATAGGTCTTCGGCTCGTGCTCATATTCATAACTGCCGAAGAAGTGAACGCGATCCTTGACGATCGGGCCTCCCAAGGTTCCGCTCAACTGCTGATTTGAATACGGAAGGACGCGCTTGCTGACAAAATCCGCGGCGTTGAACGTGTCGTCCCGGAAGTACCCGGCGAATGTACCGGCGAAGACGTTCGTCCCCGACTTCGTGACGGCATTCACCAGCATGCCCGCCGAGCGCCCCTGGCTGACATCAAACCGATTCGCGATCACCTCAAATTCGGCGATCGCATCCCGGCTGTAGCCGGGCTGCTCACTATCAACTGAGGAATGATAGTTCACCGTCACGTCCTGGCCGTCAACCTTCGTCTGCGAATAGCCCTGCCGGTTCTCCACGAGCCCACCCGCCTCATTCCGGCGTGCTCCCGGTGCGAGCAGGCTCAGGTCCATCCAGTTCCGGCCGTTGAGGGGTAGTTCCTGCATCTGCTTCGGGTCGATGTTGGCGCTGACCTTGGAAGTTTCCGTATCGACCAGGGGCACTTCGCCTGTGACGGTAACTGTTTCGGCGATAGTCGAAGGCATCATCTCGATGTTCACGACGGCCGTTTGCCCCACGAGCACCTGAATAATCCGATTCACTGTCCCGAACCCGGCCAACTCCGCCGTGATTCGGTAATTGCCGACGCGCACCTCCATTCGATAACCGCCGCGCTCGTCGGTGATTGCTACAAATTTGTTGCCGGTTTCGGTATGCGTCGCCGTCACCATCACTCCCGGTATGACAGCGCCGGTAGGATCCGTTACGGTCCCGCTCACTGTGGAGTCTTGAGCATGCCCGCAAACGGGCAGCATCAGGATTGCGCCGATCGCCACCAGCGCTGTGAAAACGTAGCCACCCCTCACACTCCTCACACTCCTCATAAAGCACCTCCATAGGGAAATGACGGCGGGTGTCAGAATGAACCTCAGGCGGACAATATTCCCGTTAAACGACATCCTTCGATATTCCGAGATTGCTTCGCTTTTCTATTGCGTGGCTTTATAAAGCGGCAAAGGGTGCGTGTATATCCGGTATTGGGGGTATTTCTGGCGAAAATTCGGGGTAAAGGAACGATTAGCTCTCTGCTCTGCGACACTACGAAATACTTTGCGGAGATGCGGGGACGCACGGCGAATTCTAATGCAAGAATTCGGGGTGCGTCCCCACATCTTCCCGCCTCAGAACAAGAGCTTCAGCGCGAACTGCATTTGCCGCGAGGTCGCCGTAGGCGCTACGAAATAACCCTTTTTCTTACTGCATAGAGGATAATGTCCGCGGTGCTGTGCAGGCCAAGTTTTTGCATGAGATTGGCACGATGGGTTTCAACAGTCTGAGGTCTAAGGTCCAACAGGCCGGCAACATCTTTGTTCGTCTTGCCCTCAGCAAGGAGCTGCAACACTTCCTTTTCTCGCTCAGTAAGCAGGTCATAAGAGTCCGGGACATGCTTGTGCTTAAGCTGGCGCATGTAGTCTGCCAGCAGTACTTCGCCAATCGCCGAACTAAAAAAATGGCGCTGCTTGCTGACCGCTTCCAAGGCAAGGGGCAAATCGCGTTCGACAGATTCTTTAAGGATGTACCCTTTCACTCCAGCATTCAGTCCTCGAATCACATAGTCTTCATCCGCGTGCATGCTGAGCAGGATGACAGAGGTTTCCGGACGTCGCTTCAAAATCTGCGCAGCAGCATCGATGCCGTTGACTTGACGGCGTCTGCAAGCGAATTCGCGCTGGCCTGAAGCGACATGAGAACGACCGAAGTACCCATTATAACCTTCGTATCTGATCCGAACTGGGATCCTGCTACACCTCCTGGGAGACCCTTCTCGCTCTTGAAGTGCCCCAATCCGATTGAGAAAACTACCGAAACTTCGCCGAGCAAAAAACGGCCGATCCGTTACAGGTGTAACCTTTTGGGGACTCATGACTCTGTAACTTGCGGTCGGGCTAAGTCATAGGGCGAAGCTGGAGGATAGAACCGCAAATGAGCAATAATGAGCGGCATGGCAGCCAATGAACGATCACCGGAGGAACAGAGGTTTGACCGCGTGATCCGTTCGTTGCTGCAATCGGCTTTAGACTCACTTCCTGAACACTACCGCACTGTCCTGATATTGCGGGATATCGAAGGTCTCAGCGCATCCGAAACCGCGGAGTGCCTCAATCTTAGGAAAGAGAGCGTCGAAGTGCGCGTCTTCCGTGCGCGGGCGATGCTACGGAGACAGCTCTTCGATCGCGTTATTCAAAGCGCGCCCGAAGCGTTTCAATTTCTGGATGCGCGGTGCGATCGGGTTGTCGAGAATGTCCTCAATCGTATTGGGGGCTGAGGCCGACGGATCTACCCATCCAAAGTTCTACCTCGATTCCTCGGCAGGATTCGCTCAAGAACTCGTGCAACGATTCGGTCGCAGCGCTCTCCAAGGAACTGGAAAGCCGCATTGTCGTTTGCCCCGGCGAGCGAATACAGTTCCCGCTGGAGCAGTGAGCGGGCCCGATGGAGGCGAGTCTTCGCGTTTTCTTCGCTGATCTCCAGGCATTCTGCAGTTTCGGCTGTGCTCAATCCCTCGATTTCCCGAAGCATGAAGACGGACCTATAGTCATTCGGCAACGCGTCAAAGGCTCTTTCGAGCACCATCTTCAGTTCACCGTCATATATCTGCTGCTCAGGATTACGTTCTTTAGATTTCATATCCAGGCCCTGGTCCTCCAGCAAAGAAATACTATCGACTTTTTGATAACCGATGCGGCGCACGCGAGCGTAAGCCTCGTAAATCGCGATCTTTGTTAACCATGTCGAAAATCGCGCCCGGCCTTCGAATTGATTCAGGTGTTCGTAAGCTCTAACGTAAGCATCCTGAACGATGTCCTCGGCTTCCAGGTCATTCGTGACAATCGAACGCGTCACTCGGAACAACCTGCGGTTGTAGCGCCTCATGAGAATTTCAAAGAGCGCCGTTTCGCCTTCGATGACCCTCCTGACGACTTCGTCGTCACTTAGCTCGGAGTTTGCGATTTCGACCCCAATTCCTTCGCCCATAGTCTGAAGAGCCTCCGTAATACAGAGTCCCAAGCTTTAAGAAGGTTACACCTGTTCTAAAAGTTTTTCTCCGGCTGAAACCGTAACCGAGCTCGCACTCGCCACTCCGTATCAACGGACATAAGGAAGGAGCATTCATGAAAGACTTGAAGGGCTTTTCGAAAATATTTTTGATTGCGGCAATCGCCAGCATCTGTGGACTGCCATTGGCGATCATGAGCCAGAATACGAATTCGGGTGGAGACGCCCGCAATTTCGATGGCGTCATTCAAAGGAATGTACGCCAGTTCATGGACAAGGGACAACAAATATTCCGCTTCGATACATTCGGAGACGAAGCTTTCTGGGGAGACAACCTGAAGCTTCATCAGGCAATTGCGGGATCCAAATTCGGCGGAGTTGGCGCAGGTGTTAGTCCACGGACGGCCCTGGGGGTCGGGCTGAAGGTGGATTCGGAGGCATTACCTTCCGACCTTATTGAAGCTATCCAAAAAGGACGTGTCAACCTCGATGACCCCGCGAACACGCTAGCTTTGCTGCGATTGAACGCTGTCGTCGGCGTCACTGGATTTTTCGATCAACGTGGTGGGATACGGTCGATCGGAATTCAGTGTGCATTGTGTCATTCGACAGTTGATGACTCCTTTGCCCCCGGAATCGGCCGTCGATTAGACGGATGGGCAAACCGGGATCTCAATGTCGGCGCGATTGTGGGACTAGCCCCCGATTTGTCTCCGGTGATCAACCTGTTGGGGGTGGATGACGCCACGGTTCGCAAAGTCCTCACGAGTTGGGGGCCGGGTAAATTCGATGCGGAAGTTTTTCTCGACGGGAAAGCCTTTCGCGATGATGGTAAATCCTCTGCCACTCTAATTCCTCCTGCTTTTGGGCTGGCTGGCGTGAACCTTCACACGTGGACGGGTTGGGGTTCGGTGACGCATTGGAATGCCTTCGTTGCGAACCTGGAAATGCACGGGAAGGGCACGTTCTATGATCCTCGGCTCAATGACCCGGCACAGTTCCCGATAGCTGCGCGCGCCGGTTTGGGCAATGTACGAAGCGATCCGGATTTGATCACCTCAAAGCTTGCAGCGCTCCATTTCTATCAGCTGGCGATACCGGCGCCTGCGGCTCCAGC
>Ga0209376_1001464_pt1 | contig 23763 bp, 26 predicted proteins | sample GraSoiAngelo_134_FD_185891 | JGI IMG/M metagenome (GOLD analysis project Ga0209376, IMG submission 185891) | Grasslands soil microbial communities from the Angelo Coastal Reserve, California, USA - 14_0929_05_30cm (SPAdes) (version 2) | ecosystem: Environmental > Terrestrial > Soil > Grasslands ... | reverse complement strand
GAAGCTTCCGCTACCGCTGGAAGAACGCACCATCATCATTGTCGATGACGTTCTTTATACTGGCCGCACCGTTCGCGCGGCGATGGATGCCATCAATTCATTCGGGCGCCCCGCCCGCATCCAACTGGCGGTGCTGATTGATCGGGGCCATCGCGAGCTGCCTATTCGTCCCGATTACGTCGGCAAGAATTTGCCGACCGCGACGCGCGAACAAATTCAGGTGCGCCTGCAAGAAACCGATAACGAAGCCGACGCAGTATGGCTGGGAAGGGAAATATGACCACGCGCTGGACACGAAAAGATCTGCTCGGGCTGCGCGAATTATCGGCTGACGAAATCAATTTCGTTCTCGAGACCGCCGACGCGTTCAAACAAGTCGGAACTCGCGAGATCAAAAAGGTGCCGGCCCTTCGCGGGAAAACGTTGGTAAACTTTTTTGTCGAACCGAGCACACGGACACGCACCTCATTTGAGCTGGCTGCATTTCGCTTGAGCGCGGACGTGATCAATATCTCGGCAACGACTTCCAGCCTCACCAAAGGTGAAACGCTCAAGGACACCGCGCGCAATCTGGAGGCGTTACACGCCGATATTCTCGTCCTGCGCCACAGCTCCGCGGGCGCGCCACAGTTTCTCGCAAATCGGCTGAAGGCGAGCGTGATCAATGCAGGCGACGGCGCGCACGAGCATCCAACGCAGGCCCTTCTCGATCTTTACACGATCCGCGAGCGGAGAGGAAAAATCGCCGGGCTGCGCGTTGCGATCATCGGCGATATTTTGTTCAGCCGAGTCGCGCGCTCGAACATTTTCGGCCTGCTCAAGCTCGGCGCGCGCGTCACTCTGGTCGGCCCGAGCACGCTCGTGCCGCGCGAGTTTGAAAAACTTGGCGTCGAAGTTTCGTACAAGATCGATGACGTGCTGCCCAGCGTCGATGTAGTAAACCTTTTGCGGATTCAACATGAACGTCAGCGCAGGGAATATTTTCCCGGGCTCGGTGAATACATCCACTTATTTGGCCTCACAAAGGAACGCGCAAAACTTTTGAAGCCGGATTGCCTGATCATGCATCCCGGCCCGATCAACCGGGGCGTCGAGATCGACAGCGACGTCGCCGACGGAGTGCAAAGCGTCATTCTCGATCAAGTCACCAACGGTCTCGCCGTTCGGATGGCCGTTCTTTATCTGTGCGGAGGAATTTCAACACAATGAGCGCTATGATTATTCGCAACGGTCGAGTAATCGACCCCGCGAGCAAGCGCGATGAAATTGCTGATCTTTACGTCGCCGACGGACGAATAGCACAGAAGCCGGAAGTCAGAAATCAGAAGTCAGACGTCGAAGAGATTGACGCGAAAGATCTGATCGTTGCGCCTGGCTTGATCGATATTCATGTGCATCTGCGGGAGCCGGGATTCAGTCACAAGGAAACGGTCGAGTCGGGCGCGCGCGCGGCTGCAGCCGGCGGATTTACAACGGTTGTTTGTATGCCGAACACTTCGCCAACGGCGGATAATCCCAGCACCATCGCGTGGATCAAAGATCGCGCCGCGGCGGTCGCATGCGTCAATGTTTTACCCACCGGCGCGATTTCAAAAAATCTGGCCGGCAAAGAACTCGCGCCGATCGGTTCACTCGCGCAGGCAGGCGTTGTGGCGATCACTGACGACGGTCATTGTGTTCAAAATCACGAGGTGATGCGGCGTGCGGTCGAGTATGCCCGCATGGTCGATCTGCCCGTGCTTGATCATTGCCAGGATTACAATCTGGTTGGCAACGGCGTCGTGCATGAAGGCTATTGGAGCACACTGCTCGGGCTACCGGGCTGGCCCGCAGCCGGCGAAGAAGCGATGGTCATGCGCAACATTTTGCTCGCGGAACTTTGCGATCATCACATTCATTGCCAGCACCTCACGACGGCTGGCAGTGTGCGACTCCTTCGTGAAGCGCGTGCGCGAGGCGTAAAAATCAGCGGCGAAGTTTGCCCGCATCATATCGCGTTAATCGACGAAGCGATCCAAGATTTTGATACGAACTCCAAAATGAATCCGCCTCTGCGGTCGCAGGCAGATGTAAATGCGCTGCTGGAAGGAATCGCCGACGGAACATTATCGATCCTATGTTCCGATCACGCGCCCCATGCCGATTTCGAAAAGGAAGTGGAATTCGATGCAGCGCCCTTCGGCATCATCGGGCTGGAAACGGAGCTTGCACTATTTCTCGACCTACTCGTGCATAAGCATCGCAAGATCGACATGGCCCAGTTGATCGCGATGTACACCGTCGAACCGGCGCGTTTGTTGAAGATTAACGCAGGCACGCTATCGATTGGCGCGCACGCTGACGTGACGCTGATCGATCCGGAGTTGGAGTGGACGGTCAGAGTTGATCAGTTTCAATCGGCCTCGCGCAATTCGCCGTTCGACGGCTGGAAACTCAAGGGCCGCGCCGTGCGAACGATTGTAGGCGGGAAAACAGTTTGGACGTTGTAGCCGCGATCGGTGATCGCGGCCCGGCATCAACGATGCCGCTACAGAATCATCCCAAGTAACCGCCGTGGATGTAGCTTTCCAGATGGGCGATCGCGGCTTGCTGGCAGGAAATGACGTGCTTGACCAGATCGCCGATGGAAATCACGCCCACAACCTTGTCGCCATCGAGCACCGGCAGATGTCGAATATGCTTGTCCGTCATGATACGCAGACATTCATCTACGCCTTCACGCGGATGTGTCGTGAACACATTGGTTGACATGATCTCGGCAACCTTTGCTTCGCGCGAGCGCTTGCCTCGCAGGACTACTTTGCGCGTGTAATCGCGTTCGGAAATGACGCCGACCAAACGCTCCTGCTTGATCACCAACAGCGCGCCGACATTCTTCGCGTCCATCATTTCAATGGCTTCGAAAACTGTTGCATCCGGCGAAATCGAGAAAACCTCGTCGCTTTTTTGATTCAGGATCGCACGGATACTGCCACTCACGTCCATAAGCGAAGTTTCAGGATAGACCCAAACTGGGCGGCCATGCAAAGCAATTCTGACGGTCAGCGGCTCGAGCCACCTGGGCATCGACATTGCGCGAATCGTACTGTTGCCACGCTTGTCATCGATGGGGTCAGAAGTTCAAATTCGCATTCTTGCGTTTTCGGTACGGGACAGAGCATAATGGAAGGGTGCATTGGGCTTTGCCATTTAACGCGCGCGCCAGCAACGATGCCGAAAAAAAGCGGCCTTTGACGAGGCCTGCACAGCCCGATTTCATGTGCGTCGGAGCGCACAAAAGCGGAACGACATGGCTTTATCGGCAGCTCGACTCCCATCCGGACTTCTGGATGCCGCCTATAAAGGAACTGCATTATTTTGATCAGCTGAGCAGGGTTCAACGCTCACCTCCTCCGCGCTGCAAAGACGAGCGCGATCTTCGCTTTTTGGAGAGCCTAAACAGCCTCAGCGCCAAACCGTATGTGGATCTCGAGAACTACGGCAGGCTGTTCGAACCCAAGGGATCGCTCCTCTCCGGTGACATTTCGCCAAATTATTCGACGCTAAGCAGCAAACTCATTCGCCAAATCGTCCGATATTTCCCAAACTTAAAAGTGATCTTCCTTGCGCGTGATCCAGTGCAGAGATTCTGGTCCCACTTGTCGATGGAAGTGCATTACCGGCAGATTGAGCCCTTCGACGTGACCAATATTAACGAAGTCAATCGGAATTTGCTCCGCCGAGGGATGCGTTTGCGCTCGTACCCGACCGCGGTCCTCAAGCGCTGGAAACGCTACGTTCATCCAGACCGGTTTCGCGTTTATTTCTTTGATGATCTGCAAACAAACCCGACTGAACTACGACGCTCCATCCTCCGTTTCCTAGGTGCCGATCCGGACAAGCCAAGCGGCCAACTGAGCGCGGATTACAACAGCTGGGTCGGAACGGAAAAGCTGCCGCTCACGAGCCAGGTGCGCTCGCATCTGGCCAAGTTTTTCAAGAAGGAGCTGAAGACCTGCGCAGCGCGTCTGGGCGGACCTGCTAAGGAATGGCCGGCACGATACGGCTTTTCGGTAATCTGTTTCTTCTGGCAGTTGGCAGATTATTTCGATCTCCTTGTGTGGCGTGACTGGATTGCCTGAGAGCTTGTAGCCAGGGCGTTGACCCCGGCCGCTCAACAGGCATTGTCAGCCCCGGTCAGCGACCGCGGCTACAGCTCTGACCTTCGCCCGCGCGCGATTCGCCTGAAGTTCAGCCAGGTGTTTTTCCGACCAGCGGCAAAGCGCGTGCAACGGCTCAATCAAGGTCCGACCCAATCTCGTGAGGGAGTATTCCACTTTCGGCGGCACGACTGGATGCACTTTGCGTTGCACGAGCCCGTCGCGCTCGAGGCTGCGCAAAGTCTGGGTGAGCATCTTTTGCGAAATCCCGCCAATCGCGCGTTGCAGTTCGGCATAACGCATCGTTCCGCGCGCCAGGATCTGAATAACGAGCGCCGTCCATTTGTCGGCAATCCGCTCGAGTACAAATCGTGAGGGGCATTGCGGTTCCAGGACCGACGGAGGAGAAGCCGTCTTAGCCATGCCTTCTTTTAATCCAAGCACCAGCGGCGTGCAACATTCCAAATGGTATGTATAGATTGGATTGACCTGTAGTTGACGAGTGGATTGGTAAGCTCGAAATTTTCATATATGACAACGACGAATTTCGAACGGGCTGCGCGACCCGAATTCTTGTTTGACGAAGCGAACTCGGAACGCCCTTTGTGTAATGAGACGGCAACAAGGGCATCTGACCCAGCGCTCTTAGACGAATACTCGCGCGCGGTGGTGAGCGCGGTTGAACGCGTCGCGCCTTCCGTGGTGAACATCGAAGTCCAACAACGGACCAAAAATCAGCCCCGCGACATCGCCGGGAACGGTTCGGGATTTGTAATTACACCCGACGGTTTCATTTTGACCAACAGCCATGTTGTCCACGCTGCAACTCGCATCGTCGTGAATCTTTCGGGCGGAGGCGATTACCCGGCACAGCTCATTGGCGATGATCCAGAAACCGATCTGGCAGTGATCCGGATCGATGCGCCGCAGTTGGTTCACGTGCGCCTGGCCGATTCCGAAAACTTGCGGGTTGGCCAGCTGGCAATCGCGATTGGAAACCCGTTCGGTTTCCAGGCAAGCGTGACCGCGGGCGTGATCAGCGCGCTCGGTCGCTCGATGTATTCGCAATCCGGTCGTTTGATCGACAACATCATTCAGACCGACGCGGCACTGAATCCGGGCAATTCCGGCGGACCGCTCGTCAACTCCGCAGGGGAAGTGATCGGCGTGAACACGGCAATGATTCGCCCGGCGCAAGGCATCTGCTTTGCCATTGCGAGCAACACCGCCAGGCTCGTCGCCGGTTGGCTGATTCGCGACGGAAGAATCCGGCGCAGCTATATTGGCGTTGCCGGTCAAAATGTGCCGCTGCATCGGCGCGTGGTTCGATTCTATAATTTGCCGCTCGAAACCGGTGTGCTCGTCGTTTCAGTCGAGAAGGACAGTCCCGCCGAACGCGCTGGTTTGCGCGAGGGCGATCTGATTGTGGCGTTCAATAGGCAGCCCATTGGGAGCGTGCACGACCTACACAAGGTCTTGGTCAGCGAACAAATCGGTGTCAGAGCCAGCCTCACGGTCATTCGGCACACTGAGAAATTGGAGTTGCCGATCCAGCCCGCTGAATCGCGGTGATGCGTTTCGATTGTAGCGGCAGGCGTGCCGCCTGCGGAGGTCGCTGTGTTGCAGCCGACACGGCTGCCTCTACAGTCCCGCTGCAAATGCACAGTCGATGAAGATTTTGGTCATTGGGAGCGGCGGACGCGAACACGCTCTTGCATGGAAATTGCGGCAATCGCCGCATGCGGAGCGAATTTTCTGCGCGCCGGGAAACGCGGGCACTGCCGAAATCGCCCAGAACGTCGCGATTGCCGCGAGTGATTTGGACGCGCTCGTTCGGTTCGCGAAAGAAAATCGTGTCGATTTAACAGTGGTTGGCCCAGACGATCCGCTTGCCGCAGGAATTGTCGATCTGTTTGCAGCCGAAAAATTGCGCGCGTTTGGTCCGACCAAATCGGCGGCCCGCATAGAGTCGTCCAAAATTTTCGCGAAAGAACTGATGCGCGCCCAGAGAATTCCGACCGCGGAAGCGAAAACGTTTTCAGACAGCGGCGAGGCGCTTCGTTACTGCGAGCGAGCGACCTTTCCCGTGGTCATCAAAGCGGACGGCCTGGCGCTCGGCAAAGGCGTAACCATTGCCGCCGATGCCGCCATGGCACAATCGACAATTGACGAGATGATGAATCAACGCTGCTTCGGCGACGCAGGCCGGCGCATCGTGATTGAGGAATTTTTGCGCGGGACGGAATGCTCGCTGCACGCCCTCGTGGACGGAACGAATTATCTTTTGTTGGATTCAGCGCGCGACCACAAGCGCGCGTTGGACGGCGATCAGGGGCCGAACACGGGCGGGATGGGCGCGTTCAGCCCTGCCAACAATTGGAACAGCAAATTGCAATCGCAGTTCGAGGCGGAAATCATGCAGCCCCTCCTGCGTGGTCTCCTCCAACAGCGAGTCGAGTTTCGCGGACTTCTCTATCCTGGCTTGATTATCACCACCGATGGCGCGCGTGTGCTGGAGTTCAATTGCCGTTTCGGCGACCCGGAGACTCAGGCGCTTTTGCCCCGGATGAAATCAGATCTGCTGCCGTTGTTGGAAGCGACGATTGATGGAACAATCGACCAGTGCGCGATTGAATGGGACACGCGCGCTGCGGTCACAGTCGTGCTGACGTCCGCCGGTTATCCGGGCAAATACGAAACTGGAAAACCGATCTCAGGCCTCGACGACGCAGTGAAGCTCGAAGACGTCCGAATTTTCCATGCCGGAACGAAACGCGACGCCGGCGAAATTAAGACTGCGGGAGGCCGCGTCCTCGCAGTCACAGCGCTTGGCTCAACCATCGGAACCGCGCGGGCACGCGTATACGAAGCCGTCTCCCTAATCCATTTCGAGAATTGTCACTACAGACGCGACATTGCTCTGAGTGCTGTTGCCGCTAACATCGACGAATTACCGTGATGTCCCGATTTTTTCAGGCGACGTTCGCCATCTCCATCTTCGCTGTGAATCTCGGTGCGCAATCGCCGGCGCCTACTTCGCCTGCACTGTCCCCATCGGGAAGGTTGCCGCAGGCGGAGTCGAAATCGCCTGCACTGCCAGCGGCTTCGCCGTCTGCCACACCGATTACAGAAGATTTGGTCAATTCGTTAGGCCCAGCCGATCTACAGGCGGTCATCACGCTGCTGAAAAGTAATTTCACGGATCCAGACGCAATCGCCGACACAGAATTGAATCGGGCAACCGTTGAAGGTCTGCTCGCGCGGCTGCCGCGCGGCGTAATGCTTTTGCGCGGCAAGGAGAACCCATCGGCCTCAGCGCCGAGCGCCTTTTACAGCGAGATTATCGCAGGGCACATCGGCTACGTGCGCGTCGGGTCATTGAACAGCGCGAATCTTCAAGCCTTGGACAAGAGTCTCAACGCTTTCGCCGGGAAAAAGGTGAATGCGATCGTCGTCGATCTTCGCGCCAGTCAGGCAACGGATGATTTGGCGTTGGCTGTGGAATTTGCGAAGCGATTTTGTCCGAAGGGGAAAGCGATCTTAACCTTGCGAAAACCATCTGGACGCCAAGATCGCGTATTCACTTCTGACCGTGATCCGGCATTTCGCGGCCTGGTGATGGTGCTTACCGATGGCGACACGGCCGGTGCCGCCGAAGCAATCGCGGCTGCACTGCGGTTTTACGACAAAGCGCTAGTCATCGGACAACCAACTGCGGGTCGCGCGGCCGAATACTCGGATTTGCCATTGCCGACCGGCAAAATCCTGCGCCTTGCCGTAGCAGAACTGATTTCGCCCGAAGGGCGTTCATTATTCCCCGAGGGAGTAAAGCCAGACTTGCCTGTTGAGATGTCGCTGGCGGACAAGCGGCAGATTTTTCAATTGAGCGGTGAAAAAGGAATGAACCCGTTTGTTTACGAAGCAGGCCGGCCGCATATGAACGAAGCGGCACTCTTGGCCGGAACCAATCCCGAGGTGGAAGCGGCAGAAGCAGCGCAGCAGCGCCGTGGGCGGTCGCAGGAAAAGCCGCCGCAGCACGACCCGGTCTTGCAACGCGCCCTGGATGTGATCACCTCGCTGGAAGTTTATCAAAAGCGGTAGCGCCGACTGCTTCGTAGACGATCGCGTCTTCCATTAGCTTTGCCTGTCACTCCCGAGTCTTGTTTTCCGCGAGCAAACTGTAGTATTCTTTGACTTTGCTCAGAATGACAGTGATGTGACACCGCTCGAAGAACGCATTGGTTACAAGTTCCGCAATTCGCTTTTGCTGGCGGAAGCGCTCACGCACCCCAGCGTGCGTCACGAGACGCTGGGCCAAGGCTTTGACAATCAGCGCTTGGAATTTCTTGGTGATGCAGTTCTTCAACTCGTCATTACGGTTCATCTTTACAAGCGCTTCCCTGAAGCCGCAGAAGGGATCCTAACCAAGTTTCGGGCCCGGTTAGTATCGAAAGATAGACTCAAACTTTATTCGGCAAGACTTGGCCTTGGTGGCTATCTGTTAATGGGCCGCGGGGAGGAAGCCAGCGGTGGCCGTGAGCGGTTATCTAGCTTAGTGGATGCTTTTGAAGCTTTAGTCGGGGCGATATACTTAGACGATGGCTGGAAAGCAGCTGAGCGCTTCATTTTAGAAGTCACCCATGAGGACTTGGACAAAATTGAAGAAGATAGCCGTTTTGATGAGAATCCGAAGGGTCGTCTGCAAGAGATACTACAATCAATTTCACCCATGTCGCCGGTTTACGAAGTTGTTGCTGAGAAAGGTCCAGAGCACGAAAGAATATTTGACGTGCAAGCAATCTGGCAAGGGGTGGTGCTTGGCCACGGTAGTGGAAGCCACAAGCAACAAGCCGAATTCGAAGCTGCGCGTGATGCGCTGCAGCTGAGGCGCTGGGAAAAAAAACTATAAACCCGGATCGATCACCCCAGCAGCCGCGATCACCCCGAAAGCTTTCGGGACTACAACAAATGCCTGAGCGCGTCGAGATTTTTGCCAGAAGGCGACGTCCATCGAAAATGTCGCGCGATCGATTCAGTCACAAACTTCTTGGCCTGCGTGATCGCCTCTTCCAGCGCCAGGCCAGACGCAAGACCAGCCGTAATCGCCGCTGAATAGGTGCAGCCGGTACCGTGCGTTGCGACGCCGCGGACGAATGGCGCCGAGAACTCGACAACTTTTCCATCGATGAAAAGAAGATCGGCAGCCGCGTCGCCTGCCAGATGGCCACCTTTGAGAAGGATTGCAGTTCCATATTCTCTCTCCAGCTCTTTCCCGGCACGATGCATCGATCGCCGGTCTTTGATTTCCGTTCCGAGCAATCGCTCCGCTTCATTGAGATTTGGCGTAATCAAGCTGGCGAGCGGAAATAATTCCTTCTCGTAAGCTTCGATGGCTGCCGGCTCGAGAAGTGGATCGCCGCTCGTGGCGACAATGACCGGATCGATCACAACTGGAACCCGTGACGCGAAATTTCTGTCCATGCCCCGTATCGCCTTCGCCACGGCAGAAATGATTTCCGCTGAGCAAAGCAGGCCGGTCTTGATCGCGCCGATCTGGAAATTTTTAGCGAGCACTTCGATTTGCTCGCGAACAATCCGCGCGCTGACCGGTTCAATCCGCGAAACTTTACCGGGAATTTCCGCGACGACGCACGTCACGGCGGTCAATCCATAAATACCGAGAGCAGAAAACGTTTTCAGGTCGGCTTGAATACCAGCGCCGGCACTGCTGTCCGACCCTGCAATGCTTAGCGCGACGGTACTACGCCCCGTCCCCATCATTGCCGATCGCTTCGACCGGACAGCCTTCCATCGCTTCTTTGCAAAGTCCTTCTTCTTCAGGCGTCTCTGGCTGTTTATAAACGTAGGAATGGCCGCCGTCATCGTTCCGCTTGAAATTGGCGGGCGCCGTTTCACGGCACAAATCGCAGTCGATGCATTGATCATCGACGTAAAATTTGCCCGGTACGTTTTCGGCGTATTTGTTTGCGGCATCGGCCATGGTTTTTCCCTAAAAAGTGGAGGGGGAAACGTTAGGAAGAAACGCTCCTTACGCAATCAATTTGGCCGCTGATGCACCTGCGCGCAACCGTCACAAGCCCTCGCCCCATTAAATCGTTGAAACCTCAAAGCCGAAAGCCCATTATCACTCGATTCATCTAGTCAGTTCAACCATTCTGCTGATTCAGCGATTTAACGGTTCAACGCCCCACCTATCTCTGCCCGATGAAGAAACAAGCTGCCAAAAGTCTGCGAGTTTTTGCAATTGAACTGGCGGTCTATTCGGTTCTGGTCATTTGCTATTTCTTCTTGGTTCTTAATCTCCTGGGCGAGTGGCTTTATCACCTCGAAACGCAACATCGCTACATTTATGCGGGAGTCGCCCTGTTGCTCATCGCCGGTCAGGCCGTTGTTCTAGACGCGGTGACGACGCTTTTGTTTCGCTTCCTGCGCGGCCGCTCGAGATAACTCATGTTTTTTCCAATCTCCAACGCGCACATCAACCCGATTTATCTGGTCGTTGTCGGCTTTATCATTGGAATTTTGGGTGGGTTCTTTGGCGTAGGCGGGAGTTTCATAGCCGGCCCCGCGCTGCGCTTGATGGGAGTGGACTGGAATTACGCGGTTGGAACGGACCTGGCGCACATCGTTGGCAAGTCGATCGTAGCGGCGAAACAGCATCGCGCGCTGGGCAATGTTGATCTCAAACTGGGATTCTTCATGGCATTCGGAACAATCGGTGGCGCCGAATGTGGCGCGCAGTTGATTCAGGCGCTAAAGCGCGCCGGTAACGTAAATACCGTAGTCAGCTATGTCGCGATCGTCGTCTATTCGGGCATCGCGGCATTCATGCTCTGGGAGAGCCGAAAAACGCTGCGATCGGGCAGAGGCCGATCACCGAGCAGGCTGGTCAAGGGAGCGGAGTCAAAAAAAGACCGCTCCGCATTCAGCCCTGTCACGCGGAATATTCAACGGCTGAAAATTTGGCCGATGGTCACGCTGCCCACTTCAGGCATACGAATTTCACTCTGGACCATTCTTCTGGTCGCCTTTGTTGGAGGCGTCTTCGGCGGTTTTCTTGGCGGCGGCGCCGGTTACATTCGGATGCCATCGATGGTTTATGTGCTGGGGATACCCACGCACCTGGCCGTGGGAACGGATCTGTTCGAAATCGTCATTTCGGCTAGTTACGGAACCTTTACGCACGCGATCAAGGGCAACGTGGATATTCTCATAGCACTGGTCATGCACACCGGCGCAGTCATCGGCGCGCAGATCGGAGTCGTTGCCACGCAATATTTTGCCGGACCGAAAATTCGTCTCGCCTTTGTCCCGTTGCCATTGATCGGCGCGGCCATCGTGATTTACACGCTCGTGACCGGCCACAAACTTTAGCAATGAAAATTTTGATTTGTAGCGACGGAACGCAATCAGCCGAACCAGCAATCCGCTTGGGCGGATTATTGGCCGGACCGCTCAAGGCCCAGACCACACTACTCGGAATTGCGGAGACAGAGCAGGACGAGCATCCTCTACGCGACGCGCTTCACACGCAGGCGCAATCGCTTCATGGTCACGGCATATCGCCCGAAATGGTCGTGCACTCTGGTGAACCGGTTCACCAGATTCTCGATCAAACATCCAAGAGTAATTACGACCTGGTCGTCATCGGCGCGCGATGGACTGGCGCGGTGGGAGAGTACTGGCGCTCAACGAAAACTTACGAAGTGATCAAGACTGTTCAGCCCCCAGTGCTGGTGGCGATCGGCGAACGCGAACAATTGAAGCGTTTTCTGGTTTGCACAGGCGGAAAAGAATTCATCGAGCAAGCAGTGCAATTCACTGGCAGGCTGGCCGCGGCCGTCAACGCTTCAGTCACGTTGCTGCACGTCATGGCTGAGCCGCCCGCCATGTACGCCGACCTGGTGCGCATGGAAGAGAATGTCGAACAGCTACTCGAATCGAAATCGGAGCTTGGGACAAATCTGCGCCGGCAAAAAAGAGAACTCGAACGGCTCGGTGTTTCCGCCGACGTTCGTCTTCGGCACGGGATTGTGATCGATCAAGTCTTCGAAGCAGCGCGTGAAGGCGATTACGATTTGATCGTGACCGGCACATCACAGGCGCGGGGACTGCTTCGCCACTACATCATGGGCGATCTGACTCGCAGCATTTTGAATCGCGCGCGTGTTCCCGTGCTCGTTGCGCGCGCCGGCCCGGCCAAACCCGGTCGGACTCTCTGGAAGGCTATAAAAGGATTATTCAGCCGACAGTAGGAATGAGGAGGGAACATCGCTTCGTCTTCCTTTCCGCTCGTGTTCTTACTCTTACTCTTGCTCATGCCCGTGCTCTAACGCTGCTTCTGGAGTGAAAGAGCAGGAGCATGAGTAAGAGCACGCAAGCGTCTGAGCAACCAACTCTCCACAGTTCGCGGGTGCGGCGCTGGCTCGGCCATCTTTTTCGCGAATGGACGCTCGAAAGCCGGCGGCCGATTGCTCCAGCTTTTGCCAAGCCCGAGCCTTTAAAGTGGAGCGATGCGCAGGTCACACTCGCCTGGCTTGGTCATGCGACAGTGCTCATCAATTTTTTCGGCATCAAAATTCTCACCGATCCGGTGCTTTTCCCCCGGATCGGAATTCGTCTGCCGGGATTCACCATTGGTCCAAAACGATTGACCGCGCCCGCGCTCGGGTTTCGTGAGCTGCCAAGGATCGATCTTATCCTGCTTTCGCATGCGCACTTTGATCATTTCGATCTGCGAACGCTCCGTTGTTTTGACGAAAACACGAGTGTGATCAGCGCTCGTGCTACGAGTGATTTATTGAGACGAACGCGGTTCCGTGACGTCACTGAGCTCGATTGGGGCGAAGCGAAGATTTTCACGACTGCTGCGGGCAAGATCGATATTAGCGCCTTTCCTGTGAAACACTGGGGCGCCCGAAAACAGCGGGATGACTATCGCGGCTACAACGGCTATCTGCTGCAGCGAAATGAACGCCGCATCATTTTCGCCGGCGATACCGCAATGACGGACAATTTCGCCGAGCTACGGCGACACGGCGACATCGACATCGCAATCATGTCGATCGGTGCTTATAACCCGTGGATCCGGTCGCATTGCACGCCTGAGCAGGCAATCCAAATGGCAAACGACGCAGGCGCGCGCTTCATTATGCCGGTGCATCATCAAACGTTCCGGCTCAGCTTTGAACCTTTGCGCGAGCCGATCGAACGCTTCAAAGCCGCGTTGAGCAAAACTCCCGAACGCATCGCACTGCGCGAAATCGGCGAAACATTCGTGCTGCCGGTATAATCGCGGCTGATCGCGGTCGGCGACGTACGTTCGGGGAACGTCAAGCGCGTCGCCTCAGCCGTGGGCGAAGGATCGATCGCAGTTGCTTCCGTTCATCAGGTGCTGCGAGAGTAGGCCGATGTCCGACCGAGGCTGTTCTCATCTCGACGCAATCGCGGCAATCAAGCAACCGGAACGCCGCGAATGCGACGAATGCGTGAAGATCGGCGCATACTGGGTTCATCTGCGAACCTGCCAGACATGTGGGGTTACGCTCTGCTGCGACAGCTCGCCGAACCGTCACGCAAGCAAACACGCGCGCGTGACAGGCCATCCAGTCATCGTATCCGCCCAGCCGGGGGAGCGCTGGTTGTACTGCTATCCGGACGACGCGTTTGCCGAATATTAGACACCGGCGGGTTCGTTGTCTGGGTCCGGCCTTAAAGGCAGCAGAAGAACGACGAATCGCTGATCATCATCGCCTGCAAAACCCGCAATTGAATTATGATTGCGGTGCGCGATGAATTTACATCTCTTTTTATGAGCGGCTTCTTCGAGGAAGTGCAGCGGCGAAAAGTTTATCGCGTAGCTGCCGCGTACATCATCGCCGCGCGGGATTCATTATTCAGATCGGCTCCGCTGTTTTCCCCGCGTGGGAATTGCCAAACTGGGCATTCCGTCTCGTGGTCGTACTCCTGTTGATCGGCTTTCCGATTGCATTGATCCTGGCGTGGGCCTACGACGTCACTCCGCAAGGTATCCGCGTAACTCGGGAGCCAGCTACATCCCGATCGCACCGTGGCCGCAATTTGATCATGCTGATCGCAATCGGCGTGATCATTTCCGCCGGAGCAGGTTTCTTCCTCCTGCCCCGAGCATCAGCGCGTAAGATCGACAAGTCCATTGCCGTCCTGCCCTTTCAGAATCTCAGCGATGAAAAGGAGAACGCCTATTTCGCTGACGGCATACAGGACGATATCCTGACGAATCTCTCGAAAATCGGTGATTTGAAAGTCATCTCGCGAATGTCAGTTATGACGTATCGAGGCGATGGGGCACGCAACGCGCGCGAAATCGGTAAAGTGCTCGGCGTCGCTACGCTCCTGGAAGGTAGTGTTCGTCGAGCTGGCAATCGCGTCCGCGTAAGCGTGCAGTTGATCAACGCGAACAACGACGAGCATATTTGGGCGGAAGATTACGACCGCGATTTGACCGACGTCTTCGCGATTCAAACTGACCTCGCGCAGAAAATCGCCTCCGCGTTGCAGGCAAAACTTTCGCAGAGCGAAAAAGCGCGCATCGATCGCATGCCGACGCAAAATCCAGACGCATATCTACTTTTCATTCAGGCACACGATTACGCTAACCGCCCGGACATGTTTCGCGAGGCTTCGTTCAAGGCCGAGCAGCTTTTCGAACAAGCGATCAAGCTCGATCCAAACTTTGCAGCCGCTTTTGCCGGTCTGTCCAAGGTAGAGAGCTGGATATATCACAGTTTCGAGCCGACACCGGCCCGTCGAGAAAAGGCGCGTTTTAATGCTGATCAGGCGCTGCGGTTGCAACCGGACCTTGCAGAAGGCCATCTCGCACTCGGTTTTTCCTACTACTATGGTGATCGCGATTACGAGCGCGCCCTCGCTGAGTTCGAGATTGCGAAGCGTGATCTGCCGAACGAAGCCCAAGCCTATATGGCCATCGGCGCCATCCAGCGACGCCAAGGCAAATGGGCTGAATCCACCGCGAATCTTGAAAAGTCCGCCGCGCTCGATCCAAAGAGCGAAAACGTTCTGTTCAACCTTGCTTCCAACTACATGGCTCAGCGCAATTTCGAAACTGCGGACAAGATTTTTGATCGGGGAATTACCACTGCGCCACAATCGTTTGGTTCGCTCGGAATGAAAGCAGCCATGGCCATCATATGGAAGGGGGACGTTGCGTTCGCCGAAAATCAGTTGTCCCTGGTGCCTCCAGAATTCGATCCAGATGGGATCGTTACGTCAGCGCGGGTTTGGGTTTTGACCTTGCAACGGAAGTTTGCCGATGCTCTTCAGGTGGCGCAGCAATTTCGCGGAGAGACATTGGCTTACTTCAACACTGCCCCTTGCCCAAAAGCTTTCCTGGAAGGCAGACTTTATTTGTATCAGGGCGACAGAATGAAGGCGCAAGCAGCTTTCGAGCACGCCCGAACATCGGCTGAGAAACTCGTGCGTGACGCGCCTGGCGATTCGACTCGTCACGGCCAGCTCGGCGCTATTCTTGCAGGCATGGGCCTGAAAGAGGACGCAATCAAAGAAGGCAAGAAGGCGGTCGAACTGTTGCCCGAGTCTCAAGACGCCTTTGATGGCCCGCAAGCCACCGCTGCTCTGGCCGAGATTTACGTCTGGGTTGGCGAAAACGACGAAGCTTTACGCTTGCTCGATCATTTGCTTCGCGTCCCTGCCGGCCTCACCGTTCCGCTCCTCAAGCTCGATCCAGTATGGGATCCGTTGCGCAAAGATCCTCGGTTCCAAGCGTTGATCGACAAGTACGCGGCGACCCGCTAACGATCAGGGCGCGCACGATAGCGCGTATCAGCCCACCATGTTGGCGTTCATCCGAGAACCATGCGACGAAAGCATAATTCGCTCGGCTCCGGCCGGAGAGCCTTGTTCGAAATCCCGCGGTCGCTGGGTGCTGGCGGCAACAATTCTGGCTTCCAGCATGGCGTTCATCGACGGCACCGTCGTCAACGTTGCGCTGCCGGCACTGCAGACCACCCTCAACGCCACCGCTGTGGATGTGCAATGGGTAATCGAAGCCTATTCACTTTTACTCTCGGCGCTCCTGCTGGTCGGCGGTTCGCTTGGCGATCACTACGGACGTCGCCGAGTTTTTGTGATTGGGGTTGCCCTCTTCGCGTCAGCGTCGGCGGCGTGCGGATTCGCGGGCAACATTCATCAACTCATCGCGGCGCGTGCACTACAAGGACTTGGCGCAGCTCTCCTGATTCCGGGCAGTCTTGCCATCATCAGCAATTCCTTTTCAGAGGACCAACGTGGACGCGCGATCGGCACCTGGTCCGGCCTCAGCGCGATCACAACCGCACTCGGCCCGGTGATCGGCGGCTGGCTCATCGAACACTTATCATGGCGCGCGGTGTTCTTTATCAATATTCCACTAGCACTCTTGGTAATCTTAATCTCGCTCTGGCGCGTGCCAGAAAGCGCTGATCCAGAGAGTCACGGACTAGACTGGTTAGGCGCAGTTTTGGCGGCACTGGGTTTAGGCGCGTTGGTTTATGGGTTGATCGAATCTTCGCGTTTCGGTTTTGGCGATCGATCAGTGCTCGCTGCACTAGGTGCTGCCGTCGTCTTCCTCGCGCTGTTCTTGCTCACAGAGATGCGAATTCCGACTCCAATGTTGCCGCTAGCTCTTTTTCGATCGCGAACGTTTACGGGGGCGAACCTGCTCACGTTCCTGCTCTACGGGGCGCTCGGTGGAACTTTGTTCTTTCTGCCGTTGAACTTAATTCAGGTTCAGCGTTACTCTGCCACCGCAGCAGGCGCCGCGCTGTTGCCCTTCATCTTAATCATTTCTTTCCTTTCACGCTGGTCGGGCGGGCTGATTGTTACGTACGGACCGAAGCCTCCGCTTATTATTGGTCCGGTGATCGCCGCGTTTGGGTTTGCGCTTTTTATGCTACCGGGCGTGGGTGGCAGCTACTGGACAAATTTTTTCCCGGCCATCGTGGCTCTCGGCCTCGGCATGGCGATAAGCGTGGCGCCGCTCACTACGACTGTAATGAATTCAGTCGCGCAAAATCGCGCCGGCGTTGCCTCCGGTATCAACAACGCTGTCGCCAGGACGGCCGGACTCATCGCAATCGCCGTTCTCGGAGTTGTGATGCTCCAGGTTTTCAATCACGCGCTCGATGAGCGAGTGGCGCGATCGAACCTGCCGCCACCAGTATCGCAATCACTGCAGCTCCAGCGCACCAAGCTGGCCGCGATCGCCATTCCGGAAGATCAGGATCCGCTCACGCAAAAGGTGATCCGTCGCTCGATCGACGAATCGTTTGTGTCCGGATTCAGAACGGTCATGGCAATGGGCGCGGCGCTCGCCGTTGCAAGTGCCATCACCGCGCTGATTTGGATTGGAGCAACACCCGGCGTGCGCGCCGGCCAGGAAAGCTAAGCCTCGACTCGCGGCAGGAATTCTTCCCGCACGATCTTTCCGTCCTTCACCGTGTAAACGCCGACTTCGGACAATTTCCTGCGCTCTTTCGATTTCTTGTCCGTAACGTCAGCGTCGTATTGAACTACGAATCGATCGTGCGCGACGAATGGTTCGCTCGCTTTGAAGCTATGAACTTCCATCGCGTTCACCCACCAATCGATTTTACCGCGCACGCCTTCCTTTCCACGCGTCTCCGGCGAACCGCCGCCGGCGCTGTACGCTTCCACGCTGACGATGTTATCATCATACAAATCGAGCGCTTCGTACCACGCTTGTTTGCGGACTAACTCCACCACTTTTCTTGCAACTTGTTCAGTATTCATTTTTTCCTCCTTTGTATTAGATCAACAATCTACCTGCTGAAGAATTTTTCGAGTCGATCGAGAACACTGTTCCAGCCTTCGTTGTGACGATCGCGTGATTCTTCGCTCGGCAGTTGTTCGTGCGTTAAGCGCAGCTGGGTGCCGCCGTCGCGATCGGACAACTCGACGGTGACAATGCTAGTGCGATTGTCCCAGACATCGTCGTCATCCCATTGCCAGGTAAAGACGATCTTCTTTCCGGGGACGAGTTCGCGGTACTCGCCGAAGACTGTCATGTCTTCGCCTTCCGGGTTGGTGAGATCCCAGCGATATTTGCCGCCAACCCGCGCATCGGCGATGAGATTGCGAGTTCGAACGCGTTCCGGTCCCCACCATTCTTTTAATTGCGCCGGATCTGTCCATGCCGCGTAAACGCGATCGGGCGAAGCGTTGATGAAGCGCTTTATTTCCAAAGACAATTTGTCTGAGCTTTTCGTCGTCATAATCCAGTTAAGTTGCGATTGAAGGGTAATCTCCCAGTTTCGGTCGCGAGGCTGAGTGAAGGTTTCGAGGGCGCGCCATTGCAAAGGCAAGGCCGAGCAATGTCGCGATCAAGATATCAAAAGCGACTGGCACCAACAGCGAGAAGTAGTTCCAGACGAGGAACGCATGCGCAAAATTGGCGAAAATAAAGAGCGTCACCATCGGTCTGATGCGTTCGGCATTTACTTCTGCCAGCGAAGCCAGCTGCCAGAGAAAAACGACTTCGATCAACCCACTCAAAATCGCAAGCAGACCGTATCCAAAATAGAAGTCCCAATAACTGTGCGATCGGCTCGCAGCAATCGCCGCCAACTTGCCGGGACCGTGCCTCCACGCAGCCAACAGAAAGAGAGACGCGTGCGCGCCATACTGAAGCGCCGCCAGGAGCGAAGCAATTCGCAGAATCGTTCCTGTTTTCATGGATTTGGTGGTCATGACTTTTTCTTGCCCGTTTTCTCAACGAATTGCTTGAGTTCCGAACCGATGATTTGCGTCCACCCGGCTTCGAAATTCTTCCGCGCGTAGGCCGGCGTTTTCGGAAAGGTTTCGATGCCACTGTGGGTCAGCTTCAGTCGCGTTTTGTTGCCTTCGGCGAACAATTCAATTGTGACTAATGAATCGCCCGGCTCGTTTTTATAGCGCCAGGTGTAGGCGATCTTTTTTTCGGAAATTACTTCGGTGACCCGGCAAAGATGATGGTAAGTCGTCCCTTCATGCTCGACGACGAATTCAAACTCAAAGCCGACTTCCGGCTTGAATTCCTTCAGGTCGAAATACCACTGCCGCATTTGATCGACATCGGTCAGCGCTTTCCAAACCTGGGCGACCGGCGCGTTCAACGTTCGTTCGATGATTACTGCTTCCTCTAAATTGCTTTTCGTCGTCATTTTTATGCTTTCTTGTACTCATCGCGGCGACGCCACCAGAGATCGCCATCCTCGTTGCGCCCCTTGGGTGCGCGGTCAAGCCATTGATACATGCTCCAGAGCGCGTCCACTCCGCGCGAATACGCGGAATAAGTGTGGTAAACGACGCCGTCTTCAAGCACGAACGTGCTCAGACCCGGCCGCTCGCGCGTGTAGGTGTCCACGTCGGTTCCGGCCGCGGCCGCGTATGCGGTCGGCCCGTCTGCTGTCGAGCGTGACGGAATGTCGGCAACGGGCTCCTCGCGGCGATAGTTGTACTCAATTCCCTTGCGCTGTTGTTCCTCGGTGAAGGAAGCGTTGAAGTCGAAGTTGAAATCACTGCCGAACGACGACGCCCATGGAAAGGTCCAACCCATTCGCCGTTTGTACTCTTGCAGTTTCGGCAGTGGCGCGCGCGACACCGCCCAAAGCATCACGTCGTGGTTCGCCAGGTGAACCGCGATCCCATCGAATCCGTCTGCGATCGCCGAGCAGGACGGACAACCCGCCTTATAGTCTGGCCCGAACATGAAGTGGTAAATGAGGAGCTGCGAGCGCCCGCGAAAGAGATCCGCCAGCGACGCGGTGCCCTTGTCGGTTTCGAATTGGTAATTCTTGTCGATCTTAACCCATGGCAGTTCCTGTCGCCGCTTTGCTAACTCGTCGCTGCGCCGCGTCAATTCCTTTTCGGCCTTCAGCAAATCGAGCCGGACAGCGAGCCACTCTTTACGTGTTCCTTTTTTGCGTTTCGTCATCGTTCTTGTCTCCTTGTTTCGTGTGCTCTTTCGCATTTCCTTCTCTTACTGTTTCCCTTGTTGGCTGTTGTTTGTCGAAAAATTTTCGTGAACGTAAACGCGCCGACTGCGCTGCTTGAGATCAGCCCGGTGAGAAGGATGCCGATGTTTGCGACGCAGAGCGGACACATGACTCAGGCCTTTGCTTTCTTCTTGTTTGTTTTTTCCAAATATTCGGCCAGGCGATCGAGCGAGCCCTCCCAGAATTTCCGATATTCCTCAACCCACTTCGCGGCCTGTTGCAGCGGTTTGGCGTCCAGTTGCATTTCGTGCACGCGCCCGTAACGGCGTCGCCGGAGAAGTCCGGCTTTTTCCAGCACCCGTAAATGTTTGGAGACCGCTGGTAGCGACATGGCGTGCGGCCGGGCGAGGTCGGTGACGCGCCGGTCGCCACGGGCAAGATGCGCCAGGATCCGGCGCCGGGTGGGATCGGCCAGGGCAGCGAACGTTCTGTTCAGGGCTGTAGGCGAATATTTAACCATCTGGTTAACTATTAGCAGAGTTGTTTCCAGCGTGCAACATTTTTTTCGCGATCTATAGAACCTGGCTGATCGCGCCGGCCGCGGCAATCATGGGCCAGGCGCAAAGCGCCAGCAAAGGATCAAAGCGCTCCGACTGTGCGTTCGAGCACGTAGCCGATCAGGCCGCTCGCTGGAAGAGTGAAAAGCCAGGTCCAAATAATTCGTTCGACCACTGTCCAGCGCATTCCGCTGAAACGTTTCACCGCGCCGACGCCCATGATCGACGTGGAAATCACGTGCGTCGTGGAAAGCGGAATGCCGTAGTAACTCGCGCCTTGAATGATCAACGCGGCTGTTGTTTCGGCCGCGAAGCCGTGCACTGGCTGCAATTTCACCATACGATGCCCGAGCGTGCGAATGATTCGCCAGCCGCCAGCGGCTGTTCCTATAGCCATCGTTACCGCGCAAAGACCGATCACCCATTTGGGCAACACGAAGACCGGCGTTTTGAGAAAATCTAACCAGGCCGGGAAATGATCAAAACTCCCAGCTTTGGTGCCGGTAAAAAGTGCCAGCGTAATAATGCCCATGGTTTTTTGGGCATCATTAGTCCCATGGCTGTGCGCCATCCAGGCTGCGCTGAAAATTTGCAGTTTGCCAAACAGCGAATGGATGAAATGCGGCGTGAAACGATGCAACGTGACAAAAAGTAGAAGCATCAGTAACGCGCCGAAAATAAATCCGGCGAATGGCGATGTGATCATGGGTATGACCACTTTCGGCCAGACGCCTTCATTCCATTTTATGACGGACCAATTGCCGCGCGCCGCGGCCAGCGCTGCGCCGCAAAGCCCGCCGATCAGCGCGTGACTCGAACTGGACGGCAAACCCAACCACCACGTGGCGATGTTCCATGCAAATGCGGCGATCACGGCGCAGAGCACCGTCGTCATTGTGACAATGTCGGTGTCCACCAGTCCTTTGCCGATCGTTGAAGCAACCGCGCCGCCGAACAATGCGCCGGTGAGATTGAAAAACGCAGCCATCGCGATCGCTTTGCGCGGCGTCAGGACTCGCGTCGAGACTACGGTGGCAATCGCGTTTGCGGCGTCGTGAAAGCCGTTGCTGTATTCGAAAATGATCGCCGCAAGAACGACGGAAATTAATGTGAGCACGCGATTGCTTGCTACGAATATTTCAGCGCCACCTGCAGGATGATGTTCCCGGCATCGCGGCAGCGGTCGATTACTTTCTCCAACAAGCCATAAAGATCGTGCAGAAAAATGATCTGTTTCGGCTCGTATTTGCCGTGGAAAAGGTCGCGAATTCGGTCCAGTTCGAGCTGGTCCGCCTCGCCTTCGATGCTTTGAAGCTTGGCGTTCATCTCACGCGCGGTCTGGGCGTCGATCCCCTTACGCAACTGTTTCACCATCGACAGTACCGTCTCGGCCGCTTGGTCAAGTAACTCAACCTGCTTCTGAAAACTGTGCCCGCGCAAATCGTCCGGGCAGATTAAGATCCGCTCACCGATTTTTTCGACGGTCTTCGGTATCTTATAAAGCGCCGCTGCCAGTTCCTGGATGTCCTCCCGCTCCAGCGGCGTGACGAATGTCTTTGAGAGCTGCTCGGTTAGTTCCTGTGTGATGCGTTTGTCCTCGCGTCGGCTGTGCGCAAACTCTTCGAGGTGCTCTGGCGTCTCATTTTGCTGAAGTTTTTCCAGCAGCGCGATCAGATGATGAACGCTGCTGTCGGCCTGCTGCGCACTCGCTTCCAGCAAATCGTAAAACTTTCCGTCCCTGCCGATGAGTTTTTGAATCGAGAACATAAGCAGTTCCTTCTGTAGCCAGTAACTTTAGAAAAAACGCCGCAACGTGGCGAGTAAGACTTTAGACCACCAGGGAACCACGACAATGCCACTGGTGACATCGGTTCCAATAAGCGAATAAAGGTGTCTGAGGCGGCTAACCAACCGCCCTAGACAGAATCGCTAATTCTCGAAGTATCTTTCCTTGCCGCGGAGCCAAAGCCGAACCCACTTCCGCCAGAAACTGTTATGCCCCGCACGCCTCGGGCTGACTCGCCTAAAACATCACCTGCACCCGTCCGATGACTTCGTCGAAATCATCCTTTCCGAACTCAGGATGCGCCTCGCGGAAATCCGACCACGTATGAATGTAATTCACCATCAGTTTGATATCGTCGCCGTGGATGTAGTAGTTCAGGCCTCCGGTGATGGAGCGAATGCCGTCGTTGCCTTTTTGCCCCGGGTTTAAATCCTGCCACTGAACCGCCAGTTGAAGTTTCTTCGGGATCAGGAAGTAGCCGGCCGTTATGTAGTAACCGTTCGTCGTAAAGTCGGGCATGCCAGGCACGCCGTTTACGGTGCGGCCGTTCACGTACTCTTCGAGGTATTCTCCAATCAGATCAAACCGACCCAGCCTAAGCCAGGCGTCCACGCTCCACGCGGTTCGCTCGGCTGCGGTGGGCAGCGTGAATGGCGACAGCGAACCGTCGGCGTTCACTTTGAGATTCAAACTTTGAGAAATATTCGTGCCCGCATCATCCCGGCTGTTGAGCACGTCGGCGCCCAGCTTCAGATACGACTCTCCCCACATTTTGCTTTTAAATAGCGTGGACTCCAGCCGGCCTACATACATGAAGTTATTGTTATCGTTATTGGTGATGTTGCGACCGTTCCCGTTAAAGATGCCGGCGTAATACGTAAGCAGGTCCTTCTGCTCAGGCCAGACAGTCGCAAGCGGTTTTCCCCAGAGCTGAACGCCGATCTGGCGCTCCGGTGTGATTGCGCCCGTGGGCAAACTGCGCTCGATGATGTACAAGGAGGTGTCTGGCGTGAGCTGCTCCAGACCGAATGGCGCTTTCCACTGACCCATTTTGATCTGCGCCCAGGGGAACTGATGCCAGTTGATAAAAATGTCCGTGGCCTCGAACGCGGTTCTATTCGCATTGAGTCCGTCGCTGTTTTCAAAGTCGCCTTCCAGCTTGAAATCGAATTGCTCGGCAAAATCGCCGGTGAGATTGATTCGTGCGCGGCGCAGACGAAACCGATCTTTCAAGGCGGTCTGGCCAAAACGGCCTTCGAACGCGGAAA